>Ga0302314_10000376_pt1 | contig 81817 bp, 71 predicted proteins | sample III_Palsa_N2_3_FD_200533 | JGI IMG/M metagenome (GOLD analysis project Ga0302314, IMG submission 200533) | Peat permafrost microbial communities from Stordalen Mire near Abisko, Sweden - III_Palsa_N2_3 | ecosystem: Environmental > Terrestrial > Soil > Palsa > Peat permafrost | place: Sweden...
CGGTCAGCCATTAGGTACTGATCGATGGGCGCAATCGCAGGATACGAATTCTTGGCGTTCTGCGCCTGCGCCGTGAGGATGGACGCCAGCGCAAGAACAAGCTGTGCTGATCGCGACAGGGTAAACGTGACCACTCTCTGTGCGATCGACCCGACTCTTGACGGAGTCGGCATGGAGGGAAACTCGCGGCGCATGAAAATCCCTTGCTTCTTGGGCAGGTGTCGTCGCGTCGTTCGCAGCGAACGACCGGCGATATCCGGGCCCGTCAGGCAGACGGTGTTTCGGTTGATAGCTTTCGCGGTACTCACATGTCGTCCGTTCTAGTTATTTGCGGCCGTTAACGGCGGGTTGGGTGTTGAGGGCATCGGCTGTTCTTTGAGGTACTCTGGGCTAAGCGTCCTTTTCTGTTGCGCGAGCGGAAGCAGCGTCGGGTAGAACTGTACGAAGGTGGTGTCCACTGCGCCGTGGCCCTCGTGGCAGGTGTAGCAACTGGCCCCCGGAGGTATGAATTGGGCCGCTGGCTCTTTGCCCTTGAGATCGTAGAAGGACCATTTGCCCTTGTCCTTCACGTGGATTTCCGTCCCACGGATCTCGATGCTCTGCGTGTGCCCGCGCTTGTTAATGGAGACCGGATCATCGGCGCCGCGGACCTCAAGCACGAAAGTAGTCTGGTCGGGCCACGTACCAGTCGTAACAAAACTGCGGTAGGAAGCCGGGTTAACGAAGACATTATCGAAGGCGGAGTGCGCAGGCGGCGGTGCGCCGGGTGCCGCCGCGGCGTAGTTCATGTCAATGCCGGAGGTCAGAAAGATCCATTCCCGGTAGTCAGCCGGGGCCACCAGACTCCCGTCCTTGGTGTACGCCGGTGCGTCGGTCGCGGGCGTGGCGCCAAGTTTGGAAGGCAGGACCGCGAAGACCAGAAAAGCGGTGCCGAGCGCTAGTTGCTTTACCATGGGTTTAACGCTGCCCAACACAGCGAGGAATTTCTTTTTGGGGGTTCGATTCTGGAGGTAATAACACCGCATTCATGAAAATCCCTTCAACTCTGCAGAATCTCGCCCATCGATCTGTGGTAGGATGACGCCGCGCGGCCTGGAGCCTGCCGGCCCCTCGCCAAGTCCCTCCCTGTAGACCTCCCGCTCCGAGTGGCCCGACGAACTTAGCGGAGAAGGCGGATTTCGAACCTCTCAGGCCCAACATCCGAAATGCTTCGAAAAACTCGGCCCCGGCGGGTTGATAGCTGGATTGTGTGAAAGAGAGGAAGAAAAGAAGAACAGGTGAGGGTGGCCTGCCTTCTTAACGTGGAGACGATGACTCCGGAGGAACACCCGATCCAAGCGATCAAGGGGATCCCCGGAGTCGTTCTACTTGGAATGAACGATCGCTTTGAGGGGAAGTGCGCCGGGAGCGGAGCACTCGCTCGGACCTCCTGCGTTTGCTCGAACCTAAGGCCCGAGAATGCCCGCGGAGTCGACGGGAAAATGAGGCATCAAAACCGCCTCAACGCTGTGCGCCATGAGCCTTCGCGGCGTGCCGTTCTGGCAGCAAACGCCGTCCGGATGCGCGATTTTGTTGGCAACAACTTTTGGAGTGTGAAGAGGACCGTTCTTCAACATCCTGCCAAATATTCGTTCGCCACTGCCCGCCCAAATACAGGGCTGGACTCGAATTGACGCTAATTTCCGCCTACGGTCACATGACCAGCAACTTCGCGCACGATGACCACTGACGTCCAGCCGCCGGTAGCCTTTGAGACTGCGCGCCTGGTCGGCCGGCTGCCGCGGGTCGACGACGCACCGGCGGCTTTTGCCGCCTATGCCAGCGACCCCGAGGTGACCCGCTACCTGGCTTGGCGGAATTACGACCAGGTCGAGCCCCTGGCCGGATTTCTGCGGAACGTCCTTGAGGTGTGGGCGGCCGGCAAGGGGCATTTCGCCTGGATGCTCTGCCTCCGCGGCTCCGATACCCCGGTGGGGAGCATCGGCTGCGAGTTCGAAAACGGAAAGGCCATGTTCGGCTACGCCTTGTCGCGGCGTCTTTGGGGCCAGGGCCTGATGAGCGAGGCCCTGTCCACTCTCGTGGGCTGGGCGTTGGCCCAACCCACCGTCTTCCGCGCTTGGGCCTACTGCGACGTCGAGAACCCGGCCTCGGTGCGGGTGATGGAGAAGGCGGGGATGGTGCGCGAAGGCGTCCTGCGCCGGTGGCACGTGTGCCCGAACCTGGGTCCGCAGCTGCGGGACTGTGTCGTCTGCGCCAAGGTCCGCTAATGCCAGAAGTCGCCCCGGTTGAGCTCCGGCGCGACTCCTGCTGGAGGTTGCCCAGTCCGGATCTGCCCACCGCCAGTCCCGCATGCCACACTTTTCCTTCCAGGCCTCGGATAACGTCACCTGCGAACTTGAGGTTCCGCACCTCTTGGCCGACGGGACCCGCCTGCTGGCCGACATCTATCGGCCCTCAACCGGCGGTCCCCACCCGGTCCTTCTCCTGCGCATGCCCTACGACAAGCGGACCGCCGAGAACCTGGTCTACCAGCATCCCATCTGGTACGCCCGCCACGGCTACATGGTGGTCGTCCAGGACGTGCGCGGCCGCTGGAAATCCGAGGGTGCCTTCTACCCGTTTGCGGACGAGATGGCGGACGGCGCCCAGGCGGTGGAATGGGCCGCGGACCTGCCGGGCTCGAACGGGAAGGTGGGCATGTACGGCTACTCCTACCCGGGCGCGACCCAGCTCCTGGCCGCCCGCGCCCGTCCACCCAGCCTGAAGGCGATCGCGCCGGCCACGACCGGCTCCCAGTACTACGACGGCTGGACCTACCAGGGGGGCGCCTTCTCGCTCGCCTTCGCCCAGTCCTGGGCCACGCAGTTGGTCAGCGACCAGGCCCTGCGCCGCGGCGACGAGGCGACTGTGCGGCGGATCGCTGATGCGGTCGCGCGGGGGAATCAGTACACCCACCTGCCCCTTCATGAGGTGCCCTTCCTGCAGGGCGCCCCGGAGGGCCAGTTCTTCTCCGACTGGCTGGACCACCCGAGCAACGACGCCTACTGGCAGCGTTGGTCCCTCGAGTCCAGCTACGCCGACCTGCAGGTGCCCGCCCTGCACGTGGGTGCGTGGTACGACGTCTTCCTGCGCGGCACGCTCAAGAATTTCTCCGGCATGCACGCGGCCGGCGCCCCTCACCAGCAGCTGCTGGTCGGACCTTGGACCCACATGCCATGGCTGCGCCACGTAGGCTGCGTCGACTTTGGGGAGGAGGCCGTGAATCCCATCGAACGGCGCCAGCTGGCATTCTTTGGCCAGCACCTCAGGGGCGAATCACCGCCGGAGGACGCCGCCACGGTTGAAGTCTTCGTCATGGGCGAGAACAGGTGGCGACGTTTTGACGCCTGGCCGCCCCCGGAGGCGCTTCCCACGGTCTATTTCCTGCACAGCCGGGGCGGCGCCAACACCCGCGACGGGGATGGATGGCTCTCGCCGGAATCGCCCGGGCAGGAACCGCCCGATGTGTTGGTCTATTCGCCCATCAGCCCGGTCCTGAGCGCGGGCGGAACGTCGTGCTGCTTCCCTTCAGTCGCGCCGATGGGGCCGGCCGACCAAGCGGAGGTTGAGACGAATCCGGGAGTATTGGTCTACACCACCGAGCCCTTTGCGGGGAGCTGCTGCGTCATCGGACCTGTGACCGTGCGCCTGTGGGCAGCTTCGACCGCCGCGGACACTGATTTCACCGCCAAACTCTGCCGGGTCGATGCGCGGGGCCACTCCGTGAACCTCGCGAATGGCATCATTCGGGCGCGCTACCGCAATTCCCTGGTCGAGGCCTCCTTGATCGAGCCCGGCCGACCCTATGAATACCACATCGATCTCGGATCGACCGCGGTGAAGTTCCTTCCCGGCGAGCGGCTGCGAGTACAGGTCTCGAGCAGCGATTTCCCGCACTGGGATCGCAACCTAAATACCGGAGGCGTCTTCGGCCGCGAAGCGATCAGCGCCGCAATTGTCGCTACTCAACTGATTCTTCATGACCCGACTCATCCGAGCCACCTGGGGATCACGGTGATGCCGAACTGAGCGCGGCGTGCTCTTTCGCCGGACTCAAGAGCTTCACGGGAACACCGATGGCGCCGTTTGGCGTCGAAGAACGCCGGCGATGCCACACGAGCCAGAAGGCGCACGCCCCAGCCGCCAGAAGTACGGCAGCGACCGCCGGGACCGATTCGCGGCCCATCACGGCCGCGCTCCCCGGCCACCACGTCGCCAGAAAGATGTAGCATTAGATTACCGCTATCACGCCAAGTCTTTCGAGCAATGAACGCATCTGTAATCACGCCCCTTAACATCGGGGGTATCGGTCCACACGTGCTTAAGTATGCCACCTCGGGTTCCGAACCTCCATTGTTTCAAAACCCTTGGGCTCGCAGCGGTCGCTCGCGCCCAGTGTAACTGCCGTCGCCTTGGCTCCGTCCCTTTGCTTTACTGAGCCCACCATTAGAACATGGCCATAACTAACCAAACTGACCGGTCACCGGCTCGGAACCGCTTGGTGCGGTCGCGGTTGTGACCGATCCGACGCGAGGCGTCGCATCCGGACGTGGTTCTGAAAATGGTCGGGCTGGAGAGATTCGAACTCTCGACCTCTTGCACCCCATGCAAGCGCGCTACCAGGCTACGCTACAGCCCGAACAAGAGAAGGGTCAGCTAGACCCGCCCTTCCCGCTGAAGCAAGAGCAAATCATGCACGTGTGGCCGTCGCAGCCGCGGGCGGTGCAATACTCCCGGCCGTAGTAGATGATCCTGAGGTGCAGCTGGTTCCATTCCTCTTCCGGAAACAGGGCCTTCAGGTCCCGCTCGGTTTCCACCACGTTGCGCGCCCGCGATAGGCCCCAGCGCTTGGCCAGACGGTGGATGTGGGTGTCGACCGGGAAGGCCGGCACGCCAAAGGCCTGCGACATGACGACGCTGGCGGTCTTGTGCCCCACCCCGGGGAGTTCCTCGAGCTCGGCAAAGGTCCTGGGCACGGTTCCGCCGTGTCGCTCAACGATCAGCTGCGAGAGCCGGGAGATCGCCTTGGCTTTCTGGGGCGAGAGGCCGCAGGGCCGAATGATCCGCTGGATCTCGGCCACCGGCACGGCGGCCATCTTGGCGGGCGTGTCGGCCAGGGCGAAGAGCTCGGGCGTCACGAGGTTGACCCGCTTGTCGGTGCACTGGGCCGAGAGGACGACCGCCACCAGGAGGGTGAAGGCGTCGCGGTGGTCCAGGGGGATCGGCGGCCGCGGGTAGAGTTCGGCCAGTTTTTGGCGGACCAGCGCCGCGCGGGACTCCTTGGTTGGGTATGACTTGCGGGCCATGGCGGAGTTTCCCGCGGCCCGCGTCGCAGGCAAGCAAACCAGGAGGTGGGATTGGGCAAAACACGGTTGCGCGGCGAAGGCGGGCGCCTACCTTTTTCCCGCATGTCCTCGCTTCGCGACCTCGCGACCCCCCACGACACTTTCGCCCGCCGCCACCTGGGGGATGCCCCCGCCGACACCGCCGCCATGCTGGCCGAGCTGGGCTACGCGAGCACCGACGCCCTGGTTGACGCCGCCGTCCCGCCCCACATCCGCCGCGGTCCGCTCGACCTGCCGGCGGCCGCCGGCGAAAGCGCCGCCCTGGCCGAACTCCGGACGATCGCCGCCGACAACCGCGTCTTCCGCAACTTCATCGGGATGGGCTACTACGACGCCGTGGTCCCGGCCGTCATCCAGCGGACCATCCTTGAAAACCCCGGCTGGTACACCGCCTACACCCCCTACCAGGCCGAGATCTCCCAGGGCCGCCTCGAGGCGCTCCTCAACTTCCAGACGATGGTCTGCGACCTGACCGGGCTCGAAATCGCCAACGCCTCGATGCTCGACGAGGGCACCGCCGCCGCCGAGGCCATGATGATGTGCCACCGCCTGCACACCGGCGACGCCAGTGCGCACCGCACGTTCTTCGTCTCCGATGCCTGCCATCCCCAGACGATCGACATCGTCCGCACCCGGGCGAAGCCGCTCGGGATCGAGGTGGTGTGCGGCGACCACCGGACCTTCACCGTCGGGCCGGGCTGCTTCGGCGTGCTGGTGCAGTACCCCGACACCTGGGGCGCGGTGGCGGATTTCTCCGGCTTCTTTGAGCAGGCGCACGCCGCCGGCGCCTTCTGCATCGTCGCCGCCGACCTCCTGGCCCTCGCGCTCCTGCGCGCCCCCGGCGAATTCGGCGCCGACGTGGCTGTCGGGACCTCGCAGCGCTTCGGGGTGCCTACCGGCTATGGCGGCCCGCATGCCGGCTACCTCGCCACCCGGGACGCCTTCAAGCGCCAGATGCCCGGGCGGCTGGTCGGCGTGTCCCGGGACGCGCAGGGCGACCCGGCGATGCGGCTGGCCCTCGGCACCCGCGAGCAGCACATCCGCCGGGACAAGGCCACCTCCAACATCTGCACGGCCCAGGTCCTCCTCGCCGTCATGGCCTCGATGTACGCGGTCTACCACGGGCCCGAGGGCCTGCGCCAGATCGCCCGGCGGACCAAGCTCCTGACCGAGCTCTTGGCGGCGGGCCTGCGGGCCGCCGGCGCCAAGGTGGGCGCCGAGCCCTTCTTCGACACCCTGACGATCTCCAACGTCTCCCCCGATCGGGTCCATGCCGCGGCCGAGGCCAAGGGCTTCAACCTGCGCCGGATCGACGGCGGCCGCGTCGGGATCTCGCTCGACGAGGCCGCGACCCTCGAGGAGGTGCAGGCGCTCCTCGGGATCTTCGGCGGGGTGCCGCTCCCCGACCCCGAGACGGTGAGCCCGGACTTCGCGGCGCCGCTCGCCCGCACCAGCGCCTACCTCACCAACACGGTCTTCCAGGTCCACCACACCGAGCACGAGATGCTCCGGTACATCAAGCGGCTCGAGGCCAAGGACCTGACCCTCTGCCAGTCCATGATCTCGCTCGGGTCCTGCACCATGAAGCTGAACGCCGCCAGCGAGCTCTTTCCCGTCTCCTGGCCCGAGTTTTCGCGGCTGCACCCGTTCGCCCCCGAGGAGCAGGCCCGCGGCTACCGCCGCCTGTTCAAGGACCTCGAGGCGTGGCTGGTCGAGATCACCGGCTTCGCGGCGGTGTCGCTGCAGCCGAACGCCGGCTCCCAGGGCGAGTACGCCGGCCTCCTCGTGATCCGCGCGTTCCATGAATCCCGCGGCGAGGGTCGCCGCAACGTCTGCCTGATTCCCACCAGCGCCCACGGCACGAACCCGGCCTCGGCGACCATGTGCGGCTTCGAGGTCGTCCCGGTCCGCTGCGACGCCGATGGCAACATCGACGTGCCGGACCTGAAGGCCAAGGCGCAGGCCCACTCGAGCAACCTCGCCGCGCTCATGGTGACCTACCCGTCGACGCACGGGGTCTTCGAAAGCGCGATCCGGGACATCTGCACCATCGTCCACACCCACGGCGGGCAGGTATACATGGACGGCGCGAACATGAACGCCCAGGTCGGGCTCACCGGGCCCGGCTTCGTCGGCGCCGATGTCTGCCACCTGAACCTGCACAAGACCTTCTGCATCCCCCATGGAGGCGGCGGCCCGGGAGTCGGCCCGATCGGCGTCGCGGCCCACCTGGCGCCGTTCCTGCCCGGGCACGCCGTGGTCTCCCCCTTTGGCTCCGACAAGAGCCGCGGTCACCTCGGCGCCGTGAGCGCGGCCCCGTGGGGCAGCGCCAGCATCCTCGTCATCTCCTGGATGTACATCCGGATGATGGGCCCGGACGGCCTCACCGCCGCGACCAAGGCGGCGATCGTGAACGCCAACTACGTGGCCCGCCGCCTGGAGAAGTTCTTCCCGGTCCTCTACCGAGGCCTCTCCGGCCTCGTGGCCCACGAATGCATCGTCGACCTCCGCGGCTGGAAGAAGCACGGCCTCGAGGCCGAGGACGCGGCCAAGCGGCTGATGGACTACGGCTACCACGCCCCCACCCTCTCCTTCCCGGTCCCGGGCACCTTCATGGTCGAGCCGACCGAGAGCGAGACGAAGGCCGAGCTCGACCGCTTCTGCGACGCCATGATCGCCATCCACGGCGAGATGCAGGCGGTCGTGAACGGCGAGTCCGACAAGGTGAACAATCCCCTGAAGAACGCCCCGCACACCGCCAAGGTGGTCTGCGCCGACGAGTGGGACCACCCCTACACCCGCGAGCTCGCGGCCTTCCCCGCGCCCTGGACGCGGGCGGCGAAGTTCTGGCCGGCGGTCGGCCGGGTGGACAACGTCTACGGCGACCGCAACCTCATCTGCTCCTGCGCCGGGATGGAGGCCTACGCCGAGGCCCCGACCCAGGGCCAATTTCCATGAAGATCATCCGCCACCAGACGCCCGCCGGACCCGCCTACGCCTCGCTGCTGCCCGACGGCTCCGCCGTCGCGCTCACCGGCGACCTCTTCGGTGCCTATTCCCTCGGCAACGTCGTCAAGCCCGGCAGGCTGCTGGCCCCCGTCGCCCCCCCGAACATCCTCGGGATCGGCCTCAATTACCGGAAGCACGCCGAGGAGGGCGGCAAGGGCCTCCCGGAGAAGCCGATGCTCTTCATCAAGAGCAGCAACTGCGTCCAGGCCCCCGGTGGCCCGATCGAGCTGCCGCGCAAGAACGCCAGCACCGAGGTGGACTATGAGGGCGAACTGGCGGTCGTGATCGGCAAGTCCTGCAAGAATGCGACCCGCGCCACCGCCCTCGACTTCGTCCTCGGCTACACCTGCGCCAACGACGTGTCGGCCCGCGACTGGCAGTTCAAGTGGAACGGTGGCCAGTTCTGCCAGGGCAAGAGCTTCGACACCTTCTGCCCGCTGGGACCGGTGCTGGTCACGCGGGACGAGATCCCCAATCCCAACTCCCTCCGCCTCCAGACGGTCCTGAACGGCCAGACGATGCAGGACTGGAACACCAACGACATGGTCTTCGACGTGCCGGCCCTGATCGAGTTCCTGAGCGCGGGCAAGACGCTGCTCCCCGGCACCGTCATCCTGACCGGCACGCCGCACGGCGTCGGCTACGCGCGCAAGCCGCCGGTTTTCCTTAAGGCCGGCGACACCGTCACGATCGAGATCGAGAAAATCGGCGCCCTCACCAATCCCGTCATCGACGAGCCAGCCTGAGGCCCGGACAAGACTGGGCCCGGGGCTAATCGGCGCGCTCGCCGACTGTTTCGCTGATCCGGGCGACCTGGCCGGATTCGTCAAAGGCCAGCTCCACGCCATAGCGAACGAGGATGATCGGGTCGTCCGGAATCGGAAGCGCCGTCCGCGTGTCGTAGCGGCGAGCCGCTTCATAGTGCCAAACGAGCGTCTGCCCCGCGGAGTCGGTCCGCAGCGTCACCCAGTCCGGCTTTCCCATCACTCTCTCGGCCCGGCCGGGATCGAATCCAAGCGCAACCTGGTCCCCGGAAATCGGGCGCGAAGATCCGGCCAAGGGGGCCGGCGCCGCCAGCTGGCGGCCGAGCAAAAAGTTCCTTGGCACCTCTCGTTCGACGGACGTAACCCGCCCGTCGACGCCAAAGCCCACCGTCACCCGGTCCTGGACGGTGGTGCGATCCGCGGCCCGCTGCCACTGGATGTTCTCATAATGCCAGACCAGCTGGGATCCCATTGCGTCCGTCCGGAGGGTAGCCCGGTCGGGCGCTCCCAGGGTGCCCTGCACCTGGCCGCGATCAAAACCCAGTGGGACCTCTGGGGCGCGACCGGAGGCCAGGCGGCTCGCCTTCGCCGGGATCACGGGTGCCCCCTCGGTTCCGAGCGCGAAGCCCACCGGCACTTCCCGTTCAAATACCCCCACCCGGCCCGCGCCATTGAAGGAGACCGTGAACCCATCGCCCTCGACGCGTCGCTTCAGGCTCCGGTCCCGGTAGTGCCAGACGTTCAGCTGGGTGGGCAAGTCCGGCGCCGGGATCATGAAATCCCCGTAACTGCGGACGACGCGGGTTTCCGCCAGATCCGCGGATCCGTAACTGATGTACTCCGGATCTCCGAGCGCCAGATGCGCCGCCGCGGCGCCGTACCCCAGCTCGACTCGGCCCGACCGGACCATCACTTGCTGGTTGGGGGTGAGCTGCGCAAAATCGGTGGGGTTGGCCTCGATCCGCGAACTGACGGTGGAGCATCCCGCCCCGGCGCCCAAAAGCCCGGCCGCCAAACCTAACGCGAGGTAGGCACGGGGGGTATCCATACGAAGCAGGACGAATGAGCGGCGGAAAGGGTCCGGCGTTTGCGCGCAGTCCGCGCCGCCATCACTTCCCGGGCACATCTTCCCGGATCAGCTTCACCACCGCCTTCGCCAAGTCATTGGGGATAGGGATCGTGAGGTGGTATTGGCAGATAAGCCATTGGGTCCCTACCTTGCGCAGGACGCCGCTGCCCCGGCAGACGCCGTAACTCTGGCTGTCCAGGATCTCGTCGAACCAGGCCACATCGCCCTGCGGCGAAAGCTGCACGTGACGGTTCCGCGGGACATAGGTCCAACCCAGTCCCTTGGAGAAGTAGGGAGCCGCAAAGGCCTTGAACTCCTCGACGGTCCAGCGCTCGCCGGCGTCCGTGCCGATGAAGACCCCTTCCGGGGCGAAGAGCGAAAAGTAGGCGCCGCCGTCCGCCGCCGAGGCCGACGCGTGGAAGCGGTTCAGGGTCATTTCCACGTCGTGGGCTGCTCCCGTCGAAACGTCTCCTCGGAGCTGCGTCACAAGGGTCAGGACCAGGCCGAGCAGAACCAACGGGTATCGGGATGTCATGCGCCTCGATATTGCGGACGGCCAGAACCGTCAAATCGACCGTTCCCACAAGCCCGGGCGCTGCCCTAAGTCCGAAGGCTCTTCGTTTTGCTTGCGGCGCCGTCGCGATTTCAGATGCTGCCCTCACGCAGACCATGCGGCGGACGTCACACCCGACTCCGCAATAGCCAGTCGAGACCAACAGACCATGAAAACGATAGCGCTTAAGAACGGAATGGTGATCTTTGTTGAGCAGATCGCCTTCATCCACATCCAACCGTCGGCGGCCAAGGAAGGCCCGGCAATGCCGGAGATCCATGTGCATTTCGCCGCGGGATTGAATGCCGCGAACGGAAGCCGCTCGATGCGGGCGGTGGTCAGGGACGACCACAGCCAGGACTTCCTGGCCCAGCTGGACCGGCTCGGTGTCGATTGCACCCACATGCGGCGGTGCTTGGCTGAAATCGGCAAAGCCACCGGCTAGCCGGGCCTGCGCAACCCAACCGGCCGTCAGGAATTCTCGACGGACGCTTCATTCGGTGCGGAGCGCGGCAATGGGATCGATGCGCGCGGCCCGGCGCGCAGGCAGCCACGCGGCCAGCAGCGCAATGAAGAGCAACAGCCCTGCGCCGCCGAGGAAGACCGCGGGATCGGTCGCCGACAGGCCGTAAAGTAGGCTGGCCACCGCCCGCGCGGACACCCACGCCCCCATCAGCCCAAAGCCGAGTCCGATCGCGACCAAGAGGAGACTCTCCCGCAGGATCATGGCAACGACGGCCTCCGGGCAGGCGCCAAGGGCCATGCGCAAGCCGATCTCGCCGGTCCGCCGCTGAACGCTGTAGGCCAGAAGCCCGTAAAGGCCGATGCCCACCAGGCCGAGAGCCAACACCCCGAAGAGGCCGGAAAGCCAGGCGAATATCCGCTCATTCGCGGAAAGGTCGTCGATCTGGGTTTCCTCGGTCCGGAGATTCGACATCGGGATCAGGGGATCCACCTCGCGCCCGGCCCCGACTACCACCGAGGACATCAGCGTAGGGTTACCGGCGGACCGGACGGCGAACGTGGCCGCCGCCGTGCGCATCGAGCGCGATGCCGAGAATGGGAGGTAGATTGTGGCAGGGGAGACGCTGCGGACGGCGCTGTAGCGGGCATCGCGTGCGACCCCCACCACCTCCACCAGGGTGGGATGGTCGTTCAGGTCCTCCACTTCAAACGTCCGGCCCACCGGGTCGTCTTCCCCAAAATAGGCGGCAGCCATCGCCTGGTTGATCACGGCGACGGGACTCGGCCGGCCTTCGTCGCGCTCCTCCAATCCGCGGCCCCGGATGATGGGGATGCGATAGGTGCCGAAGAAGTCCGCGCCGACCGCGTTGAGCATCGCGGCGGACTTGCCCTGCGCCCCGCGGCTGCCGCCCACCGCCCGTAGCCTCGTGTTCCAGCCCTGGTTCGCCAGCAACGGGATCTTGGAGAAAGTGACGGATTCCACGCCTGGCAAAGAGCGCAGCCGCTCGGCCATCCTCCGATTGGTCGCCGCCGCCAGTTCAAAGTCAGATCCCGCCGGGTTCGGATCCAGCTCGAAGAGGAGGAGGTTTCCGCGGTCAAACCCAACGTCCACCCCGTGCAGGTTCCGCAGCGTTCGGGCGAAGAGCCCGGCCCCCACGAGGAGCACCAGCGATAGCGCCACCTGGCCGACGAGGATTGTCCGCACCAGCGCCGAATGCGAGACACCGCCCCGAGCTCCGGTCCCGCCCTGGAACTCCGCGTTGATGTTGACCCGGCTGGCCCGCAGGGCCGGCACGGACCCGAAGACGAGCCCGGTGACCATCGAGAGGAGCATGGCCACCAGGAGGATCCTGCCGTCGAGGTGCGGATCCAGGGCCAGGGCGTGGCCCTCCAGCTTGGGCTGCATCGCGACCAGCGTGACCTCGATCCAAAGCGCGAATGGAATGGCCAGCGCACCGCCCAAGGCGGCCAGCAGGGAGCTTTCGGTGAAGAGCTGCCGCGCGATCCTTCCGCGGCCCGCCCCCATGGCGAGCCGGACCCCGATCTCCCGCCGGCGGGCCACTCCGCGCGCCAGCAGCAGGTTGGCCAGATTGGCACACGCAATCGCGAGCACGGTCCCGCCGAGGCCAACGAGGATCTCCCATTCCCGGGCATATTGGTGGCGGATTTCCGACAGCCCCTGCCCCCCGGGACCAACGATCAGCCGGGGCAGGCCCGCACCACCCGGGGGCGACGCGGCCCCGACCGCGGCGAGGCTGTCCCGGGCGCACTGTTCCAGGATCGGCTCCAGCGACGCCTCGGCCTGGCGGCCCGTGGCGCCGGGCTTCAGCCGCGCCATGATCTGGAGCCACCACACCTTGTCGGGGTTCTCCTTCTCGTCCGAACCGCGCGGGCTGAGCGTCGCGGCGAGCGCCAGCGGGAAGTAGAGGTCCGGGTTGTCGCCCACCTGGAGGGTGCCGGCAAAGTTCCGCGGCGCCACGCCAATAACCGTCAGGGGCAGCCGGTTGACGAGGATCGTCTGCCCGACCACCGCGGGATCGCCGGCGAACCGGCGCATCCAATAGGCGTACGAGATCATAGCCACCGGGGCCGCTTCCGGGCGGTCGTCACTCGCCTCGATGGCCCGGCCCGCCGCAGGCCGGATCCCCAGAACCGAGAAGCCGTCCCCCGAGATCAACTGCCCAAGCGGGATGGTCTCGGCGTGGCCTCCGGAAACGAGGGTCAACCCGGGGACCGGGGAAAAGGCTAATAGCCCGTCGAGGACGCCGTCCCGGGCCCGGAACTTCGCGAAGGCCGAGCGGGAAAACGAGGTGCAGGTCCACTGGCGGAGCACTGGATCGTTTTCCCAGGAGCCGCCGACCGGCACGGGAAAATCCGCCTTCGCCCCCCAGTGCAGGAGGATCAGGCCGCCGGGGTCGCGGACTGGCAGTTGCCGCAGCAAGATCTGGTCGGCCAGGCTCACGATCCCGGTGTTCACGCCAATGCCGAACGCCAGCGTGAGCACCGCCGCAATCGTGAACCCGGGAGCGCGCGCCATGGTCCGGCCTGCGTAGGCCAGATCCTGGCCGAGCTGCGACAGCCAAAGGAACCCGCGCTCCTCGCGGCAATCCTCCCGGATGCGATCGACCGGCCCGAACTCCCGCCGGGCGCGTGCCGCTGCCTCGGCCGGAGACAGACCCTGGGCGACCAACTCCTCGGCCAGCAGGTCGAGGTGATGCCGCATCTCCGCCGCCATGTCGTCCTCGAGCTGCCGGGCGCGGAAGAGGGCTCCCACCCGGTGCCGCCTCCGCTTCAGCCAGGCCGTGACTGTGCGCCGGTCAGGCATGCCGGAGGACCAGGTTGATCGCCGAGGACAACCGGTCCCAGCTCTCGGTTTCCACCCGCAACTGGCGCCGCCCCGCCGGCGTGAGGTCGTAGAACTTGGCCTTGCGGTTGTTCTCGGACACGCCCCACTCCGAGCGGATCCATCCCTCGGCCTCGAGGCGATAGAGCGCTGGATACAGGGAACCCTGCTCCACCTGCAGCACCTCGCCCGAGAACCGCCGGATCTTCACCGAGACCCCAAACCCATGGGAGGGCTCGTGCTCCAGCGCCCTCAGGATCAGGAGGTCGAGCGTGCCTTGCAAAAGATCCGTCCGCGTCTTGGGCAAGTCGTACTCCTAGACAGCCTAGGAGAGCGCGGTCAAGCGCTTTCCTGTCGAGCGTCTAGGAGAACGGCGGCTGGGGGGTCCGGCCCCGGCACCTCACGGTCGAGCCTACGGAGGGCGAGATCAAGGCCGAGCTCGACCGCTGCAGCGCCGCCATGATCGCCATCCACGGCGATATGCAGGCGGTCGTGAACGGCGAATCCGACAAGATGAACAACCCCCTGAAGAACGAAAGCGGCCAGTAAAAAAGGGCAGGCCGATCCGTTTGCCCTGCCCTTCTCGTCTTTGGTGGGTCCGCCACCCTCGGCGGCCTCCCCGGCCGCTCCAACCCACAACCAAAAGAACATCATGTCCGACCAGACCGTCACCCTCATCAACCAGTTCAAAGTCGATCCCGTCAACCAGAAGACCCTGATTGCCATGCTCAAGGACAACATCGAAACCGTCATCCGCACCCTCGAGGGCTGGAAGGAAACCCGGCTCATGGCCGCCCAGGACGGGGCCTCCGTGGTCATCTATTCCCAATGGGCCTCCCCCGCGGCGGTCGAGGCGATGCGCACCAATCCGCGCATGACCGCTTATTTCCCGAAGATCGGGGCCATCGCCAAGATCGAGTCCACCTCGACCGAGGAGGTGCTCCGCGCCCAGCGCTGAGGGGTTGACGAGCGCACGCGCCGCCCTAGGCCTCGACCCGTGAACGCCGCCGACTTCGAAAAGAGCCTGTCTGACCTCCGGCCCCGGCTCCACCGGTACTGCGCCCGCATGACCGGGTCGGCGGTCGATGGCGAGGACGTGCTGCAGGAGACCTTGATCAAGGCCCTGCACGCGCGCACCGGCGGCGTGGAGATCGCCAACCTCGAGGGGTGGCTGTTCCGCGCCGCCCACACGACCAGCCTGGACTTCCTCCGGCGCCATCGCCGGCACACCCTGGTGCCCCTGACCGAGGACCTCGACGCGGCGCCGCTGCCCGAGTCCGAGCTCGTCGAGGTCAGCTTCCGGACCTTCCTGCAGCTGCCCGAGCTCCAGCGCTGCGCGGTCATCCTCAAGGATGTGCTGGGCCACTCCGTCGAGGAGATCGCCGGCACCGCCGACTGCACGGCCGCCGCCGCCAAGTCGGCCCTGCAGCGCGGCCGCGCGGCCCTGCGGCGGCTGGCCGCCCAGCCCGAGGGGGCCCGCCTGCCGCTGCTGGCGGACGCCGACCGGCAGCGGATGGCCGCCTACGTCGAGCGGTTCCGCTCCGGCGAGTTTGACGCCATCCGGGCCATGCTGGCCGAGGACGTGAGGCTCGAGCTGGTGAACCGGCTCCGGCAGGAGGGCCGCACTACGATCGCGCCCTACTTCACCCGCTACGCGGAGGTCACGAAATGGCGCTTCGCCTTCGGCGCGATCGAGGGCACGCCGGCCATGCTGGTCTTCGACAGCACGGGTCCGATGGAGCGGCCCAGCCACTTCGTCCTCCTCGGCTGGCGGGGGCCCGAGATCATCTCGATCCGTGACTTCCTGTACGCCCCCTATGCGCTCCAGGACATCGACTGGGTCCGCCTGGGCTGAGGCGCGCTCCCGGCCCGCGGCCGCGGGATCAGGGGGCGGGCGCCTTCTTGGCCCCCAGCAGCGACTCGCGTCCCACGAGGTAGAGGATCAGGCAGATCCCGAGGAAGAAGAGCATGGAGAGCGCGTCGGCGTGCGCCCCGCTGTACACCGGATTGCTCCGGGTCGCCCAGTCGTTGAGCTTGTTGTCGAAGGACGAGAGCGAATCGACGCCCTGCAGGAGAGCGATCACGATGCCCGCGAGGGCCCCGCCGGCGATGTAGCCCGAGGCCAGCAGGACGCCCGGGCTCTTGTCGGTCTCGGCCACCATCTGGTCTTCGGTCAGGTTCTTGCCCGCGTGCTTCTTGCGGAGGTAGGAGTCGACCATCCAGCGCACGATCCCGCCCGCCCAGATCGGGGTGGAGGAGGAAAGCGGCAGGTAGATGCCAACCGCGAAGGCGAGCGAGGGGATGCCGGTCAATTCGAGCGTGAGCGCGATCATGACGCCCAGGAGGACGAGCGACCAGGGCAGGTTGTGCCCCAGGATGCCCTTGATGATGTAGGAGATCAGGGTCGCCTTGGGCGCGAAGAACTTCTTCACCACCGTGCCGTCGGGGCGCTTGTCGTGGGTCCCGTTGATGCCCGGGTCGACCAGCCACACCGCCCGGCCCGACGGGTCGACGAGGTACTTCTCGGCCGCGCCGCCCGCCGGGTCGGCCCGGTGCCAGACGAGATAGCTCCGCGGGTCGTCACGGGACTGCGGACCATGAAGCCGCTCGGTGGCCGTGAGCGTCGACGGATCGACGTGCAGACCCGCGGGGGCGACAGCCGTCACCGGGATGTAGGTCGACTGCGAGTTGTTGAGCGCGAGGAGCATCGGCCCCAGGATCAGCGCCGACGCGAAGGAGCCAAAGAGGATCGCGACCTGCAGGTACTTGGGCGTCGCCCCGAGGATATAGCCGGTCTTCAAGTCCTGGGAGGTGCTGCCGCCATTGGAGGAGGCGATGCAGACGATGGCCCCGACCGAGAGCGCCGTGACATAGTAGGCGTTGCCGGTCCAGCCGACCAGGAGGAAGATGAGGCAGGTGAGGAGCAGGGTCGCGATCGTCATCCCCGAGATCGGGTTCGAGGAGGAGCCGATCTCGCCGGTGAGGCGGGAGGAGACGGTCACGAAGAGGAAGCCGAAGACCACGATCAGGACCGCGCCCATGATCTTGGCGCCGAGGCCGGCATCGAGGAGCGTCGGGGCCGCGATGATCGCGGCCATCAGGAGCACGATGCCGATGCCGACAAACTTCATCGAGAGGTCGCGGTCCGTGCGGGGCACCGGCCCCGTCGGGACCGCCGCCGACCCCTTCCGGAAGCCGACATCCCGCAGGCCCTCGCGGAGCCCGTGCCAGATGGTGGGCATCGAGCGCAGCAGGCTGATGATGCCGCCGGCCGCGACCGCACCCGAGCCGATGTAGAGGATGTAGGCGCCCCGCACGTCGTCCGGAGCCATGTCGGAAATGAGCATCTTGCCCGGCGCCACCGGAGTGGTGATGTGCTCGCCGAAGAACTTCACCATCGGGATCAGGACGAGGTAGGAGAGCACGCCGCCGCCGCACATGAGGGAGGCGATCTTCGGGCCGATGATGTAGCCGATGCCGAGGAGCTCCGGGGAGATCTCGGCGCTGACCGAGGCGCCGTTGAAGGGCGGCCCGAAGACCTTCTCCGGCGTGTCCCGCCAGAGGCGCGCCACCCGGTCGAGGACGTTGTAGATGATGCCGATCCCGAGACCGGTGAAGATCGACTTGGCCCCGGGCGACTTGCCGAGGCCGGCGGCCTCGGCCGCGCGCATCGCGGCCAGCGCGCCGGGTGAGGCCTGGCTGCGGTCCTGCGCCGAGGCACCCGCGGTCAGCACGGCCGCACAGGCCGTGCCCTCGGGATACTTGAGGATCCCGTGCTCCTTCACGATCAGCGCCCGCCGCAGCGGGATCATCATCAGGATGCCGAGGAGGCCGCCGAGGATCGAGACGAGGAGAACCCGAGTGAGGTCGAGGTCGAAACCCAGGATCATGATGGCCGGCATCGTGACGCCGACGCCGAAGGCCAGGGATTCCCCCGCCGAGCCCGCCGTCTGGGTGATGTTATTCTCGAGGATGGTTGCGTCCCGGATCCCGAGCTTCGAGAGGCCGCGGAACATCGCCAGCGAGATGACCGCCACCGGGATCGAGGCGCTGACGGTGAGACCCACCTTGAGGACGAGGTAGAGCGACGAGGCGCCAAACAGCACCCCCAGGACCGTGCCGGTGAGGAGGGCCCGCACCGTGAACTCCCGCATCACCGTCTCCGGCAGGATGAAGGGCTCGTGCGGGGGCTTGGCGGGCTCGGTTTTTTCCATGGACGGGTAATTTTTGGCCGATACTGCCGCCCGGCGGGCTACTGGCGACGCATTTTCCGGCACGGGCGGAATTCCCCGCCGCACCCGCGCGGGTAACCGGGGAGCGGACGGGGACGGCCCTACCAGATCGTCACGCGGTCGGCGGCAGGCCGGCGCATCGGCGCGCCCTCCGGCACGTCGAAGGCGGCGTAGAACTCCTCGAGGTTGGAGAGCGGCCCGATCACCCGGAACCGGCTGGGGGAGTGGGGATCGGTCTTGACCCGCTGCCGCAGCTCCTCCGGCCGGATGTCGCCGGCCCAGAGCGAGGCGAAGCTGAGGAAGAAGCGCTGCTCGGGGGTGAAGCCGCCGATCTTCGGCCGGGGCTGGCCCTCCAGGTCCTTCTCCAGGGCGGCATAGGCGATCTTGAGGCCTCCCAGGTCGGCGATGTTCTCGCCCTGGGTGCGGGTCCCGATCAGGTGGACGCCGTCGAGCACGGTGTAGCCGTCGAACTGCCTCACGACGCCAGCGGCCCGGGACTTGAAGGCGTTGGCGCTCTCGGGCGTCCACCAGTCCGTCAGGTTTCCATGCAGGTCGAACTGGCGGCCCTGGTCGTCGAACCCATGCGTCATCTCGTGGCCGATGACCGAGCCGATGGCCCCGTAGTTGGCGGCATCGTCCGCCTTGGGGTCGAAGAACGGCGGCTGGAGGATGCCGGCCGGGAAGACGATCTCGTTGCCCGACGCGGAGTAGAAGGCGTTGACGGTTGGAGGGGTCGTGCGCCACTCGGCATGGTCGACCGGCCGGCCGATCCGGCTCAGCAGGCGGCGCACCTCGAAGCCTTTCGCCCGGATGGCGTTCAGCACGTAGGGACCCCGGTCGATCGTGATGGCGCTGTAGTCCCGCCACTTGCCCGGGTAGCCCATCTTGACCCGGATGGCGTCGAGCTTCTCGATCGCCTTGGCCCGGGTCGTGTCGTCCATCCAGGCCAGCGTCTGCAGGTCGGCGCGCAGCGCGGCCCGCAGGTCCGCCACCAGCTTCAGGATCCGCGCCTTGGCCTCGGGCGGGAAATACTGGGCCACATACAGCTGCCCCAGCGCCTCGCCCAGGTCGCCGTCGATCTCGTTGGCCACGCGCTTGCGGCGCTCCATGATCTGCTTGGTGCCGGCGAGGATCTCGCCCTTGAAGTGGAAGTCCTCCGCCACGAAGGCGTCGCTCAGGAACGGGGCCGCCCCTTCGCCCAGGTGCCACTTGAGGTAGGCCTTCCACTGGGGAAGCGGCCCAGTGAGCACCGCGTCGGCGAGGGCCTTGAAGAACTCCGGCTGGCCCAGGTTCACCGCGTCGAACGCCGGCGCGTGCTCCGTCCGGAAGAAGCCCGCCCAATCGAGGAGGCCGGTGTACATGGGCAGGTCCGCCACCAGCATCTTGTGGTAGCTCGCATAGGGGTTGCGCAGGACTTCCCGCGACAGCGACGCCTTGGCCAGGAGGGTCTCCAACGCCATGACGCCGTCCGACTCCGCCTGGGCGGCGTCGGGCGCGTCACCCATCAGGACCAGGATCTTGGCGACATGCTCCTGGTACTGGGCCCGGATCCGCTTCGATTTGTCGTCGCCGCTCAGGTAATAGTCGCGGTCCGGGAGGCCGAGCCCGCCCTGCCGCAGCTGCGCCAGGTACACCTCGCTGTCCTTGGCGTCGGGCGCGCTGGAGAATCCGAAGCCGGCGGTGAAGCCCATGACCTGCAGGCGTCCCACCTCGTTCATGACTTCGGCCGGGGTCCGGATGCCCTCGATCTGCTCCACCTCGGGCTGGAGCGCCGAGGCCCCGGCCGCGTTCGCGGCCGCGACGTCCATGCCGCTCGCGTAGAAGTCTCCCACCATCTTCTCGATCGCGTTGCCGGCCGCGCCCTTCGCGGCGGCGTCCTCGAGGATCTTGGCCAGGCGGTCCGAATTCTGCCGCCGCAGAATATAAAAGGGCGTCCAGACGGAGTATTCCGGCGGGATGGGGTTCAGCTTGTTCCAGTTCCCGTCGGCGTAGGCGTAGAAGTCGTCCTGCGGCTTGACCGAGAGGTCGAAGTTTGCCGGGTCGACCCCGCCGCGGACCGAGCTTGCAACGCCCAGGGCCGCCAGGCCCGCCACCGCGATCGGCTTAAGCATCCCGAAGGATATTTCCCAGCGGCCGGCGGTGCGCAAGCGCGATGAGGAATGCCGGCTAGGTCCCCGGCGGCGGCGGGCAGAGGGCGACGAGGCGCCCGTAAAGGGATTCCAGGGCCGGCATCCGGACCCCGGCCGCCCGGGCCCGCCGAAGGGGCTCGCCCCAGATGGCCTCCACCTCCACTGGGCGGCCGGCGAGGAAATCCACCAGGCTCGATGGCTGGTAGGCGCCCATCGGGGGGGTCACCTCGAACTGCCGGTCGAGGAAGGCGTCCGGGATCACGTGCCCGAAGGCGGCGGCGGCCTGCTGGACCTCGACCATGAGGATCCGGGCCAGTTCCGCCCGCAACGAGTCGCCGCAGATCCGGTCGGTCGTGATCCCGCCCCCCGCGATCGCGATGCCGTTGAACGGGATGTTCCAGACGAGCTTGCGCCAGCGGGCCTCATCCAGGTTGTCGACCACCTCGACCCTCATCCCCGCCCGGGTGAAAAGATCGCCGATCGCCCGGGTGCGCCCGTCCGCCCGCCGCCCGAGCTCGCCGAGGGCCAGGAAGCCCGGATGGAAGCACCGGATCTCGCCCGGGCCCGTGCGGTTGATCGACATGAAGACCAGGCCGCCGAGGACGCGCCCCGCGCCGAAGAGCTGCCCCAGGTATTCGTCGGCGCCGAGGCCGTTCTGGAGCGTCAGGATCGCGGTCCCCGGCCCGAGGAGCGGGGCCACGAGCTCGCGGGTCTGCGCCGCCGACGTGGTCTTGAGGGCGACCAGCGCCACGTCGACCGGGCCCACCTCGCCGCTGGTCGCAAAGGCGGCGATCGGCCCCAGCGCCCGGGTGCCGGCAGCATCCTGGAGCAGGATGGAGCCCCGCGACCGGAGGATGGGGAGGTCGCCCCGCGCTAGGAGGCGCACCTCGGTTCCCGCCGCGGCCAGCCTGGCGCCGTAGTAGAGGCCGACCGCGCCCGCGCCCACGATCCCGACCCGCGAGGAGGAGGCCGCCATGCCCACGCCGGTCCTAGACGAGGATGTTGTCGGTCAGGCGGACCTCGTCGACCCAGGCCGCGATGCAGATCAGCGTCCGTCCCGGCACCACCTCGCGCATCGCCTCCATCGTGACCGGGTCCACGATCGAGGCATAGATGATCCGCGCCCGGTTGTGGTGCCCGACGATGTGCGTCACCTCGGCCACCAGGCGGTCGGTGCTCCGGACCCCGGACTCCACCATTTCCCGGGCGCGCAGGAGCGCGCGGTGGATCGAGGTCGCCTCGACCCGGAGCGCCGGGGTGAGGTCGCGGTTGCGGACCGCCACCACCAGCCCGTCCGCCTCCCGCACGGTCGGCACGACCGTGTAGCGCACGTCGTAGTTCAGGTCGGCCGCCATCTTGCGGAGCACGGAGACATGCTGCGCGTCCCTCTGGCCCACGAAGACCTCCGTCGGCCCGATGATGTTGAGGAGCTTGGCAACCAGGGTCGTGACGCCGCGGAAATGGAGCGGACGGGAGACGCCGCAGAGCGGCTTACTGACGGCCTCCTCGGTCACGTAGGTCGAGTAGCCCTTGGGATAGATCTCCTCGACCGAGGGGGCGAAGACCGCGGCCACGCCCATCCGCACGCAGAGGGCGAGGTCCTCCTCCAGCGACCGCGGGTAACCGGCGAAATTCTCGTTGGTGCCGAAGGAGAGGGGATTGACGAAGAGCGAGACGACCACCGGCCGCCCGACCGCCCGGGCCGCGCCCAGCAGCGCCTCGTGGCCGGCGTGGAGCGCGCCCATCGTCGGGACGAGGGAGATCGCTCCCTCCTCGGCCCGCAGTCGCGCCGCGCGGGCTCGCATCTCCGCCACCGAATCAATTGTGTCCATGGGGGTAACGAGGGCTTGAACTAATCCGTACCGGGCGGTTTGTTCAAGGTTTTCGGCCCGAATCCTCCCGGTTCCTCCCCTTCTACCCACCCCGCCATGATCCGCATCAACGAGAATTACCTGAAGCTGAAGGCCTCGTACCTGTTCGCGGACATCGCCCGCCGGGTGACCGCCTACACGACCGCGAACCCGGACAAGCCGGTGATCCGCCTCGGGATCGGCGACGTGACGGAGCCCCTGCCGCCGGCCTGCGTCGAGGCCCTCCACGCCGCGACCGACGAGATGGCCAAGCGACCGACCTTCCGGGGCTACGGCCCGGAGCAGGGCTATGGCTTCCTGCGCGACCTGGTCGCCGAGCAGGACTATGCGGTCCGCGGCTGCCGGATCTATGCCGACGAGATCTTCATCTCCGACGGCTCGAAGTGCGACTGCGGCAACATCCAGGAGATCTTCGCGACCGACGTCCGCCTCGCCATCCCCGACCCGGTCTACCCGGTCTACGTCGACACCAACGTGATGGCCGGCCGGACGGGCCCCGACCAGGGCGGCCGCTACCAGGGCATCCTCTACCTCGACTCGAACGCCGCCAATGGCTACGTGCCCGCCGTGCCGGAGGCCCCCGCCGACCTCATCTACCTCTGCTTCCCGAACAACCCGACAGGGGCGGTCGCGACCAAGGCGCAGCTCGCAGCCTGGGTGGACTATGCCCGCCGGAACAAGGCGATCATCCTCTACGACTCCGCCTACGAGGCCTACATCCGCGACCCGGCGATCCCCCGCTCCATCTATGAGATCGAGGGCGCCCGCGACGTCGCGATCGAGTTCCGCAGCTTCTCGAAGACCGCCGGCTTCACCGGCACCCGCTGCGCGTACACCGTGGTGCCGAAGACCCTCATGGGCTGGGACGCCGCCGGCCAGCCCCACGCGCTGCATCCCCTCTGGAACCGGCGCCACACCACCAAGTTCAACGGCGTCGCCTACCCGATCCAGCGCGCCGCCGCCGCCGTCTACACCGCCGCCGGCCAGAGCCAGACCCGGGCCCTCACGAATTTCTACCTCGAGAACGCGGCGCTGATCCGCCAGGCCATGACCGGGCTCGGCTTCACCTGCGCCGGCGGCGACAACGCCCCCTACATCTGGATCAACGTCGGACGCGACTCCTGGGAGTTCTTCGACCTGCTGCTCAACCGGGCCCAGGTGGTCTGCACGCCCGGCGCCGGCTTCGGCGTCTGCGGGCAGGGCCACATCCGGATCAGCGCCTTCAACAGCCGCGAGAACGTCCAGACCGCGCTGCAGCGGATCGCGGCGGCGCTGCGCGCCGCCTAGCGCTTCGGCAGGTCGGCGAGGATCTCGCCGGCCAGGGCGGCGACGTCGGCCGACAGGAGGCTCGCCAGCTGGCCGTAGTCGGACCCGTCCCAGGCGGCCGGCGGGGCGACGAAGACCTTGCGCACCACCACCTGCGGGTTGAGGCCCGCGCTCGTGATCTCGATCGTCGCGGCAAAGCTCGCGAAGGAATGCCCGTCGGCGCCGGTCGCGCCCTCGCAGTGCCGGACCTCGATCGCGACATCATAGTCGCGGTCCTGGTCGATCGGGAACGGCTCGACCGCCGCGGACGCGACCGCCGGCGCGGCCAGGAGGTGGGCCCGCAGCAGGCGCGCGATGTTGCCCTCGAGCGGCTCCGCCCAGCGCCGGTAGTCCCGGAAGTCGACCTCGTTCGCGCCGCTGCGCACCACCATGTCGCGCTTCTTCAGGTAGTTCTCGAGCGCCGGGGTGCGGAGGCCGAGGCGGACCCCGCCGGGGGCGGCGGCGGCCGCGGCCGTCGGCGCGGGATCGGCCAGCACGTAGTAACGGGTCGGGTCGTCCTGCGCCGGCGTGCCGATGTTGCAGGCGGACGCCAGGCCGAGGAGGGCGAGCGCCGCGGTGGCCGCGAGGGTGCGGGCGGAGGATCGGGTCGGTGGGGTCATGGGGCCGCGGGTTTACTTGGGTTCCTTGCGCCCCGACACCAGGGCGTTGGGGTTGCGCTCGAGGAAGTCGGCCAGCTGCTGGATCGACTCGGCCGCGTCGGCGACGCGCTCGAGCGCGCGGTTGGTCTCAGTGCTGAAGTTCTGCTGCGAGTTGATGAACCCCCGGGCCGACTTGGCCGCGGCGTTGAACGACTCGAGCGCCGCCTTCGCCTGGACCAGCGTCACCTGCAGCTCCTTGCCGTTCGTGTCGACCTGGACGTCAAGGTGGCCGAGGGAGGTGTGGAGCGCCTCGAGCGTCCGGTTCAGGTTCTCCAGCGAATGGACGGTGTCGGGCGAGCGCGCGAGGGCGTCGATCGACTGGCCGGTCCGCTTCCACTGGTCGGCCAGGCCCTTGAAGTCGACGCCTTCGAGGCGCTGCCGGGTCTCCGCCACCAGCTTCTTCAGCTCGTCCGAGAGGCCCTGGAAGTCGATCTGCTGCATCTTCGCCAGCAGGCTCGTGGCGTTGGCCAGGAGCGTGGCGGCGCTGGCCCGGAACTCCGAGATCTCGGAGGGGGCCGAGGGCACAATGACGTACTTCATGTCCGAGGTGTCGTGCTTGTCCGGGAACTTGACCGGGTCCATGAACTCGAGCTCGACGAAGAGGAGGCCGGTGGCCAGGCCGCTGATCTCCAGCTGCGCCCGCATGCCCCGGTCGACCAGCGCCTGGAGCGCCGCCCGGTCGGAGACGTCGAGGATCGCCCCGCCCTCGTCGGAGATCGACCCGCGGTTCAGCTCACAGACGACCGCGGCCACCGACTTCCCGGTCACCCGGTCGTAGCGGATGGAGATCGCGACCACGTGGCCCACCCGCACGCCGCGGAGCTTGACCGGGGAGCCCTCATCCAGGCCGCTGATCGCCTCGTCGAAGTAGACCATGAACCGCTCGGGCTTCGACAGGATGCTCAGGCTGCCAAGCGCCAGGAGCGCAATGATGCCGATCGCGAACGCCCCCAGGACGAAGACGCCGACCACGGCGGGGCTGAGCTTGGTTTTCATATCCGTGTGCGGGTACGCAAGATGCCTAGACTACCTTTACGGCCCGGCGTGTCAAAAAATCTGCGACCCGGCGGTTGGCGGCAGCCCCGACGAGCTCGGCCGGGCGGCCGGCGGCGACAATGCCATGCTGGTCGCGGTCGAGCATGATCAGCTGGTCGGCGATCCCGAGGATCGACTCGACGTCGTGCGAGACCACGACGATGGTGGTGCCGAAGATGTCGCGGATCTGCACGATCAGCTCGTCCATGTTGCGCGCCGTCACCGGGTCCAGCCCGGCGGAGGGCTCGTCGAAGAAGACGATCTTGGGGTCGAGCGCCAGCGCCCGGGCGAGGCCGGCGCGCTTCTGCATGCCGCCGCTGATCTCCGAGGGATAGTGCTCCTCGAACCCGGCGAGCCCGACCTGGGCGAGCTTGAAGGCGGCGATGTTGCGGATCTCGTCCGGCGGCAGGTGGGTGTATTCCTCCAGCGGGAGCGCGATGTTCTCGCTCAGGGTGAGCGAGGTCCAGAGCGCCCCGCTCTGGAAGAGCATCCCGAAGGTCTGCAGCATCGCGCGCCGGCTGGCGGGGTCGGCCTCCGAGAAGGGCTGGCCGTCGAAGCGCACCTCCCCCTTGAGGGGCCGCGTCAGCCCGACCAGGTTGCGCAGCAGCGTCGTCTTGCCGCAGCCGGAACCGCCGATGATGAAGAAGATCTCCGCCGGGCGGACGGTGAAGCTGACGTCGGTCAGGACCACCTGGTCGTCATAGCCGCAGGCCAGGCCCTTCACCTCGATGGCCGCGGGCGTTTCCGGGCTCACAGGCCGATGGCGTTAAAGATCACGGCGAAGATCGCGTCCGCCACGATGATGAGCAGGATCGCGGTGACGACGGCCGACGTCGCGGCCTGGCCGACCCCGGACGCGTTGCGCTCGGCCTCGAGCCCGCGGAGGCACCCGGACAGGCCGACAATGAGCCCGAAGACCACCGCCTTGATCATGCCGACGACCACATCCTGGATCGTGACGATGGTCAGCATCTCGACCCAGTAGGCCGCCGGCGGGATGTCGAGGACGGCGTAGGCCACCGCCATGCCGCCCAGGATCCCGAGGCAGTTGGCGTAGATGGCGAGGAGCGGCATCATGACCCCGAGCGCCAGCACCCGCGGCATGACGAGGAAGCGCACCGGCGAGATGCCGAGCGTCGACAGGGCGTCGATCTCCTCGTTCGCCTTCATGCTGCCGATCTCGGCCGCGAAGGCGGCGCCGGTGCGCCCGGACAGCACGATCGCCGCCATTAGCGCGCCCATCTCCCGGGTCATGGCGACGCCGATCAGGTCGGCGACCCAGATCTCGCCGCCAAACCGCTTGAGCACGATCGAGCCCGAGTAGGCCAGGGTCACGCCGACCAGGAAGCTGATCAGGCTCACGATCGGGAGCGCCATCGCGCCGCACTTCTGCATCTCGTTCAGGCAGTCGCCCCAGCGCAGCGACGCCCGGCCCCGCACGAGCCGGGTGGTGTCGATCCAGCACTCCCCCACGAACTGGAGGAACTTCTGCACCTGCCCCGCGAAGTACCGGGTCGAGAGCCCGACCTCGATGACCAGGCTCTGGGAATGGAGGTCGTGCCCGCAGGTCTGCATCGCGCCCTCGAAGCGGGTCGACAGGAGCCGCATCTTCTCCGGCAGCGCCGAGGTGTCGCAGGGGACCCCGCTCTCGGCGCACCAGCGCTGGGCCTCCCCGAGGAACGCGACCAGCGAGGTGTCCCAGCGGGTGACCCCGGCGACGGTCAGCCGGACGGCCGCGGGCTTGGAGCCGTTGACAGTGGCCACCCAGCGGGGGGTGTCCTGGTCAAGGCGCCACTCGCCGGCCAGCGCGACCTCGAGGCGGCCGGCCTCGGCGAGGCTGGTGGCGCGGGCGGGCGGGGGCGCGGGACTCGCGGGCATGGCCCCGAATCTCGGGGACGCCGGGGCGCCGCGCCAGTCCTATTTAAGCCGAGACGCGGGTCCACTGCACCCAGACGATGCGCCAGGCCCCGTCGCGCAGCACGTACAGGGTCGAATAGCGGGTGCGGACGGCCGTGCCGTCGGCGCGGTGGTAGCTGACCGACGCCGTGACGATCGCCGCGGCCGGGAAGACCCGGATCGCGACGTCGTGGAGGCGCAGCTCCTCCGCGTCCGGACGGACCGCGGCGTTGCGGAGGAACGCGGCCTTGTCGATCAGCCGGCCGTCGGCCAGGACGGCCACGAAGTCATCGGCGAGCAGCGCCTGGAACCCCTTGACGTCGCTGGTCAGGAACGCGCGGACGTAGTCGTCGTTGCGCCGGCGGAAACTGGCCTCGTCGGCGCCGTCCGCCTGGGCGCGGGCCCGCGGGGCGGCCAGGAGCAGGAGGGCCAGGACGGCGCAGGCGAGTCGGACCATGGGGCGCCGAGGATGGGCCCAATCCCGGCCCCGGATCAACGCCGGAGAAGCGGCATTGATCTCGGCCGAATTCTGCCCCATCGGTCGGGGGCCCAACCGCCTCCCGTGCCCGCCCCCCCTGCCACCTCCACCCTGACGGGCGTCGTCGAGCGCATCATCTTCCTCAACGAGGAGAACCACTACACGATCGCCGAGTTCCGGCCGGACGGCGACGGCGCCGCCGGTCAGCCCGACGCGGTCACGATCGTCGGCACCCTCCCGGGGGTCGAGTGCGGGGAGACGCTCCACCTGTCCGGCGAGTGGGGCCGGCACTCCCAGCACGGCGACCAGTTCAAGATCGCCTCCTTCAAGAGCGAGCTCCCGGCCAGCGTCTACGGGATCCGCAAGTACCTGGGCAGCGGGCTCGTGCCCGGGATCGGGCGGGTCTACGCCAACAAGATCGTCGACGCCTTTGGGACCGACACCTTCCGGGTGCTGAGCGAGGAGTCCGGGCGGCTGCGGGACGTCCCGGGCATCGGGCGCAAGCGGGCGACGGCGATCAAGCAGGCGTGGGACGGGAAGCGGACCGAGCGCGAGCTGTACATCTTCCTGCAGACCTACGGCGTCAGCCCCTCGCAGTGCATCAAGGTGGCCAAGCAGTACGGCGCCCAGGCGAAGACGGTGCTGACCACCGAGCCCTACCGGGTCGCCCGCGAGATCGAGGGCATCGGCTTCAAGACGGCGGACAAGATCGCGATCAACCTGGGCTTCGCGAACGATGCCCCGCCCCGCCTCGACGCCGGGATCCTCTACGCCATGGAGGTCCTGCAGGAGGAGGGCCACACCGCCTTCGGGGAGGCCGGCCTGCGCGACCACGCGGCCGAGATGCTGGCGACCTCCGCCGACCTCGTGACGGCGCGGATCGAGGCCCTGGTCGGGGCCCGCCAGCTGGTCCGGCACTTCCCGGCCGGCGCCCCCGCTCCCCTCCCCGGCTCGGGCCTGCTCCAGCTGCCGGCCAACGACCGCTATGAGCGCAAGATCGCGGAGGTGGCGGCGCGCCTCCAGCGGGTGGCGAGCGGGCTGCCGCCGATCAAGGTCGAGGCGGCCCTCAAGTGGGCGGAGGAGAAGGCCGGCTTCGCCTTCCACGAGCTCCAGCAGGGCGCAGTCCGCAGCGCCCTGACCCACAAGCTCTCGGTCCTGACCGGCGGCCCGGGCACCGGCAAGACCTCCACCCTGCGCTCCCTCGTCAGCATCCTGAAGGCGAAGGGCGTCCGGGTGCACCTGGCCGCCCCGACCGGCCGGGCCGCCCAGCGGCTGGCCGAGACGACCGGCGGCTACGCCTCGACCATCCACCGCCTGCTGAAGTACGACCCGGGCGCGGGCTTCACCGCCAACGAGGCCCACCCGCTGGCGACCGACTTCCTGATCGTCGACGAGGTCTCGATGCTCGACACCCGCCTGGCCTCCGCCCTCTTCCAGGCCGTGCCCGCCCGGGCCCACCTCCTCCTCGTCGGCGACACCGACCAGCTGCCGAGCGTCGGGGCCGGCAACGTCCTCCAGGACCTGATCGCCGCCGCCCGGGCCCCTGTCACCCGGCTGTCCGTCATCTTCCGCCAGCAGGGCCAGAGCGCGATCGTGACGACCGCGCACCGGATCAACTCCGGCGACGCCGGTCCGCCCGCGGTCGCCGCCGCGGTGGGCGAGATCGACCCGGTGAGCGACCTCACCTTCGTGGCGGCGGACTCGGCCGAGGACTGCGTCCGCAAGGTGCTCGAGCTCTGCACCGATTTCATCCCGAAGCACTACCCGCGGTGCCATCCGGTCGCGGACGTGCAGGTGATGGCCCCGATGCACAAGGGCGTCGCGGGGGTGGCGAGCCTCAACCTGCAGCTGCAGGGGGCGCTGAACGGCGCAGGCCGGGGCATCCGCACCCTGGGCGGCGAGTTCCGGCCGGGCGACAAGGTGATCCAGCTCCGCAACAACTACGACAAGAACCTCTTCAACGGTGACATCGGCGCCGTCACCGCCGCCAACCCCGACGCCGGCGAGATCGAGGCCGACTTCGACGGCGACCGCCACACGTTCACCCGCGGCGAGATGGGCGACCTGGCCCTCGCCTACGCGATCAGCATCCACAAGTCCCAGGGCAGCGAGTACCCGGTCGTGATCGTCGCGCTGCTGAAGGCCCATTTCATGATGCTGCAGCGCAACCTGCTTTACACCGCGATCACCCGCGGGCGCCGGAAGGTCTTCGTCGTCGGCGAGCCGGCCGCCTACGCCATGGCGGTCCGCAACAGCGAGTCCAAGCAGCGCGTGACCCACCTGAAGGAGAAGCTTGCGGCCGCCCCCGCCGCCTGAGCCCGGCCTACTTGCCGAGCTTGCGCAGGGCGCGGTTCACCTTGTCCAGGTCGCAGATGCTGGGGTCGTACTCCGGGCCGAGCCAGCTCAGCCATTCCCGGCCGAGCTCGGACTCCGGCTCCTTGAGGCAGGCCAGCATGTCATGGAAGGCCTCGAGGCCGCCGCAGTCCTCCGGCGGCCCGGCACGGTCGCCGGCGACGCACAGGGGGTACTGGACGCCCTTGCCGGCCGCGGTGGCCTTCTCCACCCGCACCTCGACCCGCCACGACTCCCCGATGTGGTACTCGTAGATCATCTTGTCGCGGTTCGCGAGGTTGAGGTCGCCGAGGGTGACGTCACGGTCGTCCTCGATGTTGAGGTCGTCCCGCTTCACCGGGTTGCCGAACTTGAGGTCGTCGATCAGGAAGGCATGGGTCTGGTAGTCGAACCAGTCCAGGGCGATCTGGATCGAGTCATGCAGGCGGGACAGCCACATCGTGTCGCGGACCAGCAGGCGCCGCCAGACCCGGGGCTGCGTCCCGTGGACCACCAGGCGGAGGGAAAGCACCCGCCCGGCGGGCTTCTTGGCCCCGCCGCGGCCCTCTTGTAGCGATATCATGACCGGCCATCTGAACGCGCGCCCGCCACTGGCGCAAAGGGAATTGCGTCCGGCTACGGCTGGTCCGTGACCCGGCGGTCGCCGGAGGGCAAGGTGATGACGTGCAGCTGCGGCTGGGGCTTGGCCGCGTCGGCGGAGGCGGTCCCGATCACCACCCGGGAGAAGATCGCGGTCTCAAAGGCGGTGTCGTCGTGGGCGGACACCGCGAGGCCGACATAGAAGGGGTCGCCGAAGGGCAGGCGGATCGAGGCCCCGGAGGGGCGCAGCACGCCGTCCGGTCCCGCGACGGAGAGGTAGACCACCCCCCCGATCTTGTCCAGGCGGACGCGGGTGGGCGACGCGACGTTGCTCTGGATCTCCATGGTCGGGCCGCCGACCACCTGGCGGAACTGGAGCGAGGTGAGCCCGTCCCCGTGGCGGGCCACGTCCACGTAGGGTGAGTCAGGGTCCAGGTTCTGGCGGAGCATCAGGCACGCCTTGCGGTGGCCCTGCTTGCTGGCACCGGGAAAGGCGATGTCGGCGGCAATCGACAGGTTGCCGGAGGTGCGCTTCCAGACGAAGTGCATGTCGTCCTCCTTGAACCACATGTTGGCGCCGGCGGCGCTGACCGTGTAGGTGCCGGCCGCGGCGTCGTAAGTGAGGAGGCCGGGCTTGCTGACGGTGCCGATGTCGCCTTGGTCGGCGAAGGCGCCGAGCGTGACCTCGGCCCGGGCGGCGGGCAGGGTTAGGAGGGCGAGGGCGGCGAGCAGAAGGCGGGGGTAAGGCATGGTGGGATGGGGCTGAGGAGGGATGGACCGCGGACCGACGCGGCGGTGCGGGCCAAGTCGACGACCCGAAAGAACTTCTGGCTTATTTTCGAAAAATGAATGGCTTGAAGAAGCCGGGAGCCAATCCAATAAATGACCGGCTAACCCCCTTGGCAAACCCCTGAAACACGGACATGACTGACCAGACATACGACGCGATAGTGGTGGGCTCGGGCATCAGCGGCGGCTGGGCCGCCAAGGAGCTGACCGAGAAGGGGCTCAAGGTTCTCATGCTGGAGCGGGGCGAGAACATCGAGCACATCACCGGCTACGTGAACGCCCTGAAGGCGCCGTGGGAGATCCCCCACCGCGGCCACATGACGAACGCGATCCGCGAGGCCTCCCCGGTCGCGACCCGCGACTACTTCATCCACGAGACGAACGCCTCCTACTGGGTGAAGGACGCCGAGTCCCCCTACGTGGAGACCCGGCCCTTCGACTGGTTCCGGGGCTACCACGTCGGCGGCCGCTCCCTGATGTGGGGCCGGCAGAGCTACCGCTGGAACAAGTTCGACTACGAGGCCAACCTGAAGGAGGGCATCGGCACCGACTGGCCCATCCGCTACGAGGATATGGCGCCCTGGTACGACCATGCCGAGGCGTGGGCTGGCATCAGCGGCTCGAAGGAGGGCCTGGAACAGCTGCCCGACGGCAACTTCCTGCCCCCGATGGAGCTCAACGTCGTCGAGAAGGACGTGGCCGCGCGGATCAAGGCCCACTACAACGACTCCCGCCGGATGATCATCGGCCGGGTTGCGAACCTCTCGGTCGCCCACAACGGGCGCAACAACTGCCAGTACCGCAACAAGTGCGACCTCGGCTGCCCCTTCGGCGCCTACTTCAGCACCCAGTCCTCCACTCTGCCGGCGGCGATGAAGACCGGCAACCTGACGCTGCGGCCGCTCGCGATCGTCACCAAGGTGATCTACGACAAGGACGCCAAGAAGGCGACCGGGGTCGAGATCCTGGACTCCGAGACCCGGATGACCTACGAGTACAAGTCGAAGATCGTCTTCCTCTGCGCCTCGGCGATGAACTCGGCCTGGGTGCTCATGAACTCGGCCACGGATGTCTGGCCGGACGGCCTGGGCAGCAGCAGCGGCGAGCTCGGCCGCAACATCATGGACCACCACTTCCGCGTCGGCGCGAGCGGCGAGGTGGACGGATTCGCCGACCGCTACATCTTCGGGCGGCGGGCCAATGGCTTCTATATCCCACGCTTCCGCAATCTCTTCGGCGACAAGCGGGATTACACCCGCGGGTTCGGCTACCAAGGCTCGGCCGACCGCAGGGGCTGGAACCGCGAGGTGGCCGAGCTCGGGATCGGCGCCCCGCTGAAGGACGCCCTGTGCGAGCCGGGCGGCTGGACGATCGGCATGACGGCCTTCGGCGAGACCCTGCCCAACCACAACAACAAGGTCACCCTCGACAAGGAGAAGAAGGACAAGTGGGGCCTGCCGATCCTCAATTTCGACTGCGCCATCGGCCCGAACGAGGAGAAGATGCGCCTCGACATGGCGAACGACGCGGCCGAGATGCTGACCGCCGTCGGCGTCAAGAACGTGAAGCCCTACGACAGCGGCTACGCCCTCGGCCAGGGCATCCACGAGATGGGCACGGCCCGGATGGGCCGCGACCCCAGGACCTCGGTCGTCAACAAGCACAACCAGGTCTGGGATGCCCCCAATGTCTTCGTCACCGACGGCGCCTGCATGGCCTCCTCGTCCTGCGTCAACCCCTCCCTCACCTACATGGCGATGACGGCCCGGGCGTCCGATTTTGCCGCCGCGGCCCTCAAGAAAGGCGACGTATGAGCTCCCCAGCGACCCCCTCCTCCCCGGCGGCCTCCGCCGCCCTCCTTATGAACCGCCGCCAGGCGGTGTGGCGCCTCGCCGTCCTGATGGGCGGCGCGATGGTCGGCTCCGAGGTCTTTCTGCGCGGCGCCACCGTCGCCGACAAGGCGGTGCCGGCGTTCACGGACGCGGACCGCCAGCTCCTGGACCAGATCGGCGACACGATCATCCCGGCGACCGACATCCCGGGCGTCCAGGGAATGAACATCGGCGCCTTCGTGATCATGATGGTGAACGACTGCTACAGCGAGAAGGAGCACCAGGAATTCGCCGCCGGCCTGCTGAAGATCAACGCGGCCAGCACGGCCAAGTACGGCGGCCCCTTCGGCGCCCTCACGCCCGCGCAGCGCACCGACCTGCTCAACGAGATCGACGCGGAGCAGAAGGGACACAAGGACGCCAAGTCCAAGGGCGGAGACCACTACTTCCGGATGGTGAAGGAGCTGGTGGTCCTCGGGTATTTCTCGTCCGAGGTGGGCGCCACCCAGGCGGTCAAGTACATCGAGGTCCCGGGTGCCTTCCACGGCGACGTCCCCTACAAGAAGGGCGACCGCGCCTGGTATTCCTGAGGCCGGCCCGCCGGTCAGGGAGCGTAGGTGATCGTGCGCGCGCCGGCGACGCTCGTGATCGTGATTGTGATGCCCTGGGTGAAGCCCGCGGGATAGGTTTCCTTCGCCACCGAGTTGAGCGCCTTGACGTAGGAGGTCGGCCCGATGAGGGCGGTCAGGGCCACCGAGGAGACGCCGTTCTCGAGATAGTACTGGTCGGCGCCGGCGGAGAGCTGCCGGGCGTTGTTGAGGACGGCCTTGTCCTGGGAGTTGGTGCGGACCTTCTGGAAGGCGGGAATCGCCATGGCCGCGAGGAGACCGATGATCACGACCACGATCATGATTTCCACGAGGGTGAAGCCCTGGCGTGACTTGGCATGGTTATAATTATGCATCGTAAGGTGTAACCAAGTTGCGGCTTCAGGCACCTTGCAAGGCAGAACCCGACCAATGGGTAATACTTCCCCCTAGGCCCATCCTTGGCCGGCCTCCCAAACCCCGTAAACACAAGAGCCGCTCCTTGCGAAGCGGCCCGTGTGACCTAACACCAAGCAAACCGTAAGAACTACAAACATTCACCGTTCCTTCGAACGATGCTGACTACACGGAGTAAGACGCGGCGGGGGCCCAAACATTCAATTTTTCCGAAGAATTCCTGAATAATTTTCAAGAAATTCTAACTGCCTAACCAAGAAAGTTTTAATAAACCACGATCGGCGCCCCGGCCGGCGCTGGCGTCGGATTCGACGCTTTTATCGGGGTGCTCTTCAGGGGATAACGGTACTGGTTGCCCTCGTAGTTGCGGAAGACGATCTCCTCGTCGCTGATGCTCTCGACGTAGTCCGGGTTGACCGGGACCTTGCCGCCGCCGCCGGGGGCGTCGATCACGTACTGGGGGATGGCGTAGCCGGTGGTGTTTCCCCGGAGGGCGCGGATGATCTCGATCCCCTTGCGCACATCCACCTTGAAGTGGCTGCCGCCGGTGATGAGGTCCATCTGGTAGAGGTAGTAGGGACGCACCCGCATCCGCAGCAGGCGGTGCACGAGCGCCCGCATCACGTCGGCGTCGTCGTTCACGCCCTGGAGCAGCACGCTCTGGTTGCCGAGTGGGACACCGGCAAAGGCCAGGCGCTCGCAGGCGGCGCGCAGCTCGGCCGTGCACTCCTTCGGGTGGTTCACGTGGATGCTCATCCAGACCGGCCCGTACTTCTTGAAGATCTCGCAGAGAGCCGGGGTGATCCGCTGCGGCAGGAAGACCGGAATCCGGGAGCCGATGCGGATGAACTCGACGTGCTTGATCGCGCGCAGGCGGCTGATGATGTGCTCGAGCTTCTTGTCCGAGAGGAGGAGCGGGTCGCCGCCGGAGAGGAGGACGTCGCGGACCTCCGGGTGGGACTCGATGTAGCGCAGGCCCTGCTCGTATTCCGGGTGGAAGTTGTAGTCCTGGGCATTGGAGACCAGGCGGCTGCGGGTGCAGTACCGGCAGTAGGCGGCGCAGCGGTCCGTGACCAGGAAAAGCACCCGGTCGGGATAGCGGTGGACGAGGCCGGGCACCGGGGAGTGGGCGTCCTCGCCCAGGGAGTCGAGCATCTCCTCCGCGCTCACCACCATCTCCGCCCCGCGCGGGATCACCTGCTTGCGGATCGGGCAGTCGGGGTCGTTCCGGTCGATCAGGTTGAAGAAATAGGGGGTGATCGCCAGGGCCAGCTTCTTGTCGGCGTACTCGCAGCCGGCCTTCTCCTCCTCCGTCAGCACCATGTACCTTTCCAGCTGCTCCTTGGAGGTGATCCGGTTCTTCAGCTGCCAGGTCCAGTCGGCCCAATCCGCTGCCGGGACGTGCTGCCAGAGTCCCTGGCCTTCGAACCAGGCGCCGCGGTCTTCAAGATAGGGCATGGGGGAGTGGGAATACTGTTAGGGGCCTAACGATTGATGTCAAATGGGGTTGGGCCGCCAGCGGGCCTTTTTGATTGGCAGACCGTCCCCGGCTGAGTTTGTTCGACCCTCGATGCCGACGACCAAGCCCGCCCTGCTCGCCCTGGAGGATGGCAGCGTTTTCCGGGGGATCGCCTTCGGCGCCGATGCGACCATTGCCGGCGAGTGCGTGTTCAACACCTCGATGACCGGCTACCAGGAGATCCTGACCGATCCCTCGTACTTCGGCCAGATCGTGACCATGACGGCCGCGCAGATCGGCAACTACGGGATCAATGCCGCCGACGCGGAGGCCGCGGGACCGAAGGCCAGCGGCTTCGTCGTCCGCGAGCTCTCGCCGGTGGTCAGCAACTGGCGCTCGCAGCTCTCGCTCGGCGACTACCTCGCGCAGCATGGCATCCCCGGGATCAGCGAGGTGGACACCCGCGCGCTGACCAAGAAGCTGCGGGTCACCGGCGCCATGCGGAGCTGCCTCAGCACCCTGCCGATCCCGGAGGCGGAGGCGGTCGCGCAGGCGCGCGGCTGGCGGGACATGGCCGGCACCGACTACGTGAAGGACGTCACCTGCGCCGCGCCCTATGTCTGGCGCGCCGACGACGCGGCCAACTACAACGCGGCGTATATCCCGGCCGGCACGACCTTCGGGACTGCTCCGGCGCCGGCCCGGCGCTTCCGGGTCGCGGCCTTCGACTACGGCGCCAAGCGCACGATCTACCGCAAGCTGGTGCGCCACGGCTTCGACGTGCATGTCTTCCCGGCCGGCGCCTCGGCGGCGCAGGTGGCCGAGCAGCAGCCCGACTGCGTCTTCCTCTCCAACGGCCCCGGGGACCCGGCGGCGCTCGACTACCTCTTCCGCACCGTCACCGAGTTCCTGCCCAAGTACCCGGTCTTCGGGATCTGCCTCGGCCACCAGATGATCACCCACGCCCTCGGCGGCTCGACCTTCAAGCTCAAGTTCGGCCACCGCGGCGGCAACCAGCCGGTGAAGAACGTCGAGACCGGCCGCGTCTCGATCACCGCGCAGAACCACGGGTTCGCGACCGACCCGGCGAGCCTCACGGGCAAGCCGGCGGTGATCACGGAGTACAACCTGAATGACGACACGGTCGAGGGCCTGCGCCACGAGGAGCTGCCGGTCTTCTGCGTGCAGTACCACCCGGAGGCCGCGCCCGGGCCGAGCGACGCCGACCCGCTCTTCGTCGACTTCTACCGGATGGTTGAGTCCCGCCAGGCCGGAAAGATCTGACCGGCCGGCGCCGGGAACGGCACCTGCTGGGGGAGACGCGATGTCGCCCCTCACCGACCCGGTGGTCCGCAATGAATGGCACGTCGCCGCTCGCTCCTCCGACGTTGCCGGCCGGCCGCTGGCGGTGCGGATGCTGGGCGAGGACGTCGTCCTCTGGCGGGCCGGCGACCGGGTCATGGCCTGGAGGGACCTCTGCATTCACCGCGGCGCCAAGCTCTCGCTCGGGAAGGTGAGCGGCGACTGCCTGGTCTGCCCCTACCACGGCTGGCACTATGACCCGGACGGCCGCTGCGTGCTGATCCCGTCCCAGCCGGGCCTGAAGCCCCCGGCCCGCGCCGCGACCACCACCTACCTGGTGGAGGAGAAGTACGGCCTCGTCTGGGTCTGCCTCGGGGAGCCGGCCGGCCCCGTGCTGGATTTCCCCCAGTGGAGCGATCCCGCGTTCCACACCCTCGTCTGCGGGCCCTACGACTACGACGCGGCCGCACCGCGCGCGGTCGAGAATTTCATGGACCCCGCGCATTTCGCCTTCGTGCACGAGGGCATCCTCGGCGACCCCGACCGGCCCGAGATCGGCGAGCACCAGGCCCACGTTTCCGCGGACGGGGTCGAGGTGCCCGACATCGAGATCTGGCAGCCGGACCCGGACGGCACCGGCCAGGGCCGGATGGTGAAGCAGACCTACCGGATCCAGCGGCCCTTCTTCGTGCAGTTCATCAAGCGTGACGGCGCCAGCTGCTATTCGGCGATGTTGGCCGTCACCCCGGTCAGCGAGCGGAAGAGCGTCGGCTGGGTCCTGCGCGCGATGAACTACGGGCACCAGTTCCCGCCCAGCCGCTTCCAGGCCGTGCAGGACCTGCTGGTGAGTCAGGACGTCGTGGTGGTCGAGAGCCAGCGCCCGGAGCTCCTGCCGCTGAACCTGTCCGAGGAACTGCACTTGCGCTCCGACCGCACCGCCATCGCCTACCGGCAGTGGCTGCGCCTGAAGGGCCTGCAGTTCGGCACGCGCTGACTCAGGGGGCGGACGCCGCGCTCAGGTGCGCCGCGAACTTCCCGGCGTCCTCCTCGGTGTCGACGCCGATGGTGGGGTCCTCCGTGATCCCGACCGCGATCTCCCGGCCGTTCTCCAGCACCCGCAGCTGCTCCAGGCGCTCGATCTCCTCGAGTTTTCCGACCGGCAGACGGACAAAGTCCTCGAGGAGCGAGGCCTTGTAGGCATACAGGCCCAAGTGCTTGAGGCACGGATGCGAAGCCACCCAGGCATCGTCGACGGCCTCGCCCACATCCCGCGGGTACGGGATCGGCGAGCGGGAAAAGTATTGGGCGCGGCCGCTGTTGCCACACACCACCTTGACCTGGTTTGGGTTACGAAAGTCAGCGGCGGTCTTGAAGCGACATCCAAGGGTCGCCATGTCCGCGGGCCCCTCGATGAGCCCGGAAAGGAGCTCGATTTGTTTTGCAGATACCAGCGGCTCATCAGCTTGCACATTGATCACCAGCTCCGCCTTGATCGTCCGGTTGGCCTCCGCAATCCGATCGGTGCCACTCGGGTGGTCGATCCTCGTCATCACCGTTCGGTAGCGCCCCGGGACGAGGACGTCGGCCAGGCGGGGGTCGTCGACCGCAAACCACAGGTCAATTTCGGGTGCGACCCGGGCGATCCGCTCGGCCACCCAGACCAGCAGCGGCTTGCCATTTATCTTATGTAAGAGCTTACGGGGAAATCGCTTAGACTCCAGACGGCACGGTACGATGATGGCTCTTCGCGGCATCCGACGACATGGTGGCCACTGGTTTTTGAGTTGCAAGCCGGGCCTAGCTGGGGAGGGTAGCGTCCTTACGTACGCCTATTTCCGACCCGAAACACATGAACCCTGCTGAGACGACCCCCGCCGGCGCTGCCGTGGTCAAAGAGCTTGTTGTCCAGAACAAGCTGGGGATTCACGCGCGCCCGGCGGCGATGATCGTGCGGATCACGAACAAGTTTAAGTCCGAGGTCTTCGTCGAGAAGGATGAGGAGCAGGTGAACGGCAAGAGTATCATGGGCCTCATGATGCTGGCGGCCGGCAAGGGCTCGAAGGTCAAGTTCCTCGCCACCGGCGAAGACGCCCCGCAGATGCTGGCGGAGCTGGAGCAGCTCTTCGCCCGCAAATTTGACGAGGCCTGAGGCGGCCTCCGGGCGGCCTTAGAAGCGGTAGAATTCCCGTGCCGTCGCGGTCGTCCGCGCCGCGAGCTCGTCCAGGCTCACCCCCAGGAGGTCCGCCGCGTACTCTGCGGTGTGGCGCAGGTAGGCCGGCTCGTTGGTCTTTCCGCGGTGCGGTGCCGGCGCCAGGTAGGGGGCGTCGGTCTCGATCATCAGGCGCCCCAGGCCCTGCGCCTTGGCGGCCGCCCGGACCGGTTCGGCGTTCTTGTAGGTCAGGATGCCGGTGAACGACGCCCGGCCGCCCCGTTCGATGAGGACGCGCATCTCCGCCTCGCCCTCCGAGAAGCAGTGGAAGACGACGCGGCCCCAGTCGACCCCGCTGGCGTCGATCATCGCCACGCACTCCGCGAAGGCCTGGCGGGAATGGATCACCAGGGGGCAGCCCAACCGGCGGGCGATCGCCAGCTGCGCGGCGAAGGCGGCCTCCTGGAGCGAGAAGACCCGCGCGGCGGCCGCCGGATCCTTCGGCAGGTGGAAACGGTCGAGGCCGCACTCCCCCAACGCGACCGGCCGGTCGGTCCCCGACCAGTGGGGCTCGATCGCCGCCACCGCCGCCTCCCAGGACTCGTCCACCGTGCAGGGATGGAGCCCCGCGGTGCGGCGGATCCGCGTCGGATGCGCCGCCGCCAGATCCCGGTAGAGATCCCAGTCATCCAGTCCGGTGCCGATCGCGACCATCCACTCGACTCCGGCGGCGGCCGCGCGATCAAGGAGGTCCGGCAGGGTCCCGCCGCGGGCGGCGTCGTCCAGGTGGGTATGGGTGTCGACCAGGGTCATGAGCGAAAGAAGCGTCGGAAATTCCCCGCGGCCGCACAAGACCCGGTTGAACTCGGCCCGGGCCCACCCAAGCTGTTTCCATGGCGTCTGAAATCCTTCACGTCTCCGACTTGCGGATCAGCCGGGGGCGCACCGAGATCCTGCGGGGCATCGACTGGCGGGTGCGCCGGGGCGAACACTGGGTCATCCTCGGGCCCAACGGCTGCGGCAAGACCTCCTTGCTCAAGGCGCTGACCGGGTACCTCTCCCCCACCTCGGGCGAGGTGGCGCTCCTCGGACGCAAGTACGGCGAGGCCGACTGGCGGGAGCTCCGCCTGGAGATCGGGCTCGTGACGAGCGCCCTCCAGGCCTCGATCCCGCCGGCGGAGCCGGCGCTGGAGACGGTGGTGAGCGGCCGGTACGCCCAGCTGGATCTTTGGGCACATCCCACCCGCCGGGAAAAGGCCGCGGCGGGCCGCCTGCTCCAGTGGATCGGCCTCTCCTACCTCGCGGCGCGCGAATGGGTCCATCTCTCGCAGGGCGAGCGCCAGCGCGTCCTCATCGCCCGCGCCCTCATGGCCCGGCCGAAGCTGCTCATCCTCGACGAGCCCTGCGCGGGCCTGGATCCCGTGGCTCGCGAGGAATTCCTCTGGTTCGTCGAGCAGGTGGCCCGGCGGCGCGGCGGTCCGGCGCTGGTCCTCGTGACCCACCACGCCGAGGAGATCATGCCCGCGTTCACCCACGCGCTGCTCCTGCGGGCCGGGGCGGTCTGCGCGAGCGGGCCCAAGGGCGCGGTCGTCACCTCCCGCCGGTTGGGCGCGGCCTTCGGCGCGCGGATCGCGGTGCGGGCGGAGCGGGGCCGTTTCCGCGCCTTGGTCGCCCGGCGGCGGACCTGACGGGTTCAGAGCGGGTCCGGGTTGGCGAGCCAGTCCAGGCACAGGGCCGCGGTCCAGGAAAACCGGTCGGCGCCCAACCCGGGGGGGGCGCCCCCGCCTGTGGCCGGCCGCGGATCGAAGTATTCGTACATGCCGTGCTCGCGGATCAGCCCCAGGGTGTCCGCCTTGACCCGCGCGGCGAGCGCGTCGCATCCCTGCTTCCTCAGGCCGTGGTAGAGCATCCAGTTCAGGTTCACCCACACTGGTCCGCGCCAGTACCGCAGCGGCTCGAATGCGGCCTCGTCGGCGGCGGTGGAGGGGCACAGCCGCCAGGTGGCGTCAGCGACAAACGACTTCTCCAGGTGCTCCGCCAGCGCCAGCACCCGCTCCGGCGGGCAGATGCCGGCCAAGAGCGGCATGAGCCCCGAGGAGGTCTTGACCGGGATGAGCCGCCGCCCGCGCAGGTCATACGCGAAGTAGAAGCGTCGCACCGGATCCCAGAGCTTCCGGTGGATCGCGTCGACCGTGCGGGCATTGTTTTCCTCGAGGTCGGGAAAGGCCAGGCCCACCGTTCGGGCGAGGCGCAGGAGGCCGAGGTTGGCGCGCACGAGGAGCGAGTTGAAGAGCACGTCCTGGACGAGGAAGGGGCTTCGGGCCGCGATGGCCCGGTCGTCGTAATGCAGGTCGGCGAAGAGGTCGACCAGGTAGATATACCGCTCGTAGTGCTCGTTCGGGGGCCGGTGGCCCGGGGCGACCCGCTGCACGTCCTTGCGGAGCGCGGCCACGTCGCGAAAGCGGTCGGAACGGATGGAGGCCAGGATGCCGTCCCACGTCGGCGAATTGTCCGTGCCGACCTCCCAGTTGTGCTGCACGTAGACGAGCCCCTCCCCCTCCGGATCCCGGTAGGCGTAGAGGTAGCGGTGAAAGGCGGCCACCTGGGGCAGGACCTCCGCCAGGAACGCCTTCCACTCCGGGAGGGCCCCGGCCGGCGAGGCCGCGAGGCGCTCGAGCGCGAACCCGAACACGGGCGGCTGCGTGATCCCGGAGGTCGCGACGCCCGCGGGCGCGCCGGGCGCACCGGCGGTCCGCCAGATCTCCGGCCCCGGGAAATAGTTCGGATCGGGCCGGTGAAAGGCGATGTGCGGCAGCATGCCCGTGCCCCACTGGGCCTTGAACATGCTGCGGATCTCCTCCAGCGCGCGCAACGGCCGGTGGTAGGCCAGCCCGATGGCGATGAAGCCGGCATCCCAGTTCCACTGGAAGGGATAAAGCCGGGCGGAGGGGATCGTGTAGCCGCCCCGCCAGTTCTCGTCGAGCACGGCGCCCGCCCGCGCCTTCAGCTCAGAGTCATCGTCGGGCATCAGGAGGAGCAACCGTCGTCCCGGCGACCGGCCGGGCCGGACCCGCGTCGGTACCCAGGGCGCCGCGGGCTAGCCCTGCGGCCCGAAGATCTCCGTGAAGAAGTCCTTCATGTCCGACCACGAGCGGCGGTCGGCCGAAGGGCTGTAGGCGATGAAACCCTTCATGTCCGGGAAGCGCTCGACATTGGCGTCCGACTCCGGGTTGGTGAAAGCGTGGTAGGCGCCGGCGTACTGCACGAACCGGTAGTCGACCTTCCCGTCGTCGAGCGACTTGAGGTACCCGTCGATCTCGCTCCGCTTCATCGAGGGGTCAAGCGCGCCGTGGCAGATGAGGATCTTGGCCTTGTTGGCGGCCAGCGCCTTGTCCGTCATGGGCACCAGGCGCCCGTGGAAGCTCACGATGCCGGCGAGGGGCGCGCCCGAGTAGGCCAGGGCCTGGACGGTCGTGCCGCCGAAGCAGTAGCCGATCGCGGCCACCTTTGCCGGGTCCACCATGCCGGTGGCCAGCAGCTGGTCGAGGCCGGCCTGCGCCCGCGCGGCCATGAGCGGGCCGCCCTTGAACTGGCCGGACAATTTGCCCGCCTCCTTGGGATCCTGGGCGAGGACGCCGGTGCCGTACATGTCGAGCGCGAAGGCGACGTAGCCCAGCTGCGCCAGCTGCACGGCGCGGCCGCGGACATAGTCGTTCAGGCCCCACCATTCGTGGACCACGAGGACGCCCGGCCGCTTGCCGGTCTGGGCGTCGTCGTAGGCCAGGTAGCCCTGGAGCTTGACGCCGTCCTGCTCGTAGTTGACCGGCTTGGTGACGATCGAGGCGCGGGCCGAGGCGACGCCGAGGGCAGCTGCGAGGACGGTGCTCATGAATTTCATGGGGGGATCAATGGACAGGGATGGCCCGACAAGGTGCCCCGGCCGCCGGGCGCGTCAAATCCGGCGGCCCTGCGGGCCGCCGGCCGGGGGGACGGGTCCGGGCGGACCTCAGGCGGAGTAGCCGCCGGCGATGTAGACCTTCAGGTGCTCGGCCTCCGCGCGGGAGGCGTCGGCCATCCAGCGCGAGATGTCGCCGATCGAGATCAGGCCGCGCAGGCGGCCCTCCTCGACCACCGGCAGGTGCCGGCAGTGGCGCTCGGCGAAGATCGCCATCGTCTGCTCGATGGTGGTGCCGGGCTGGATGGTGTGGACGTTCTGCGTCATCACCTCGCCGACCCGGACTGCCCGCGGGTTAAGGTCGGCTCCCACCACGCGGCGCAGGACGTCGCGCTCGGTGAAGATGCCGGCAAGCTGGCCGTCGTCGACGATGACGATGCAGCCGATTCGCCTTCGGTTCATTTCGACCACGGCCTCGGCAATTGTGATTGTCGACGCCACGGCGTGCACATCTGACCCTTTGCGCTCCAAGAGCGCCGCAACTGGGGTATCCATAGGGGTAGGGGGTTGGACTGGCGCGAGCATTCTCCCGATTTCGGTAATTCGCAAGCCCGGGTTCGGCCCCCGAAACGAAGAAGCTTGAGCTTGCGCCGCTTCCGGGGGAGATCACCACCTCGCACCCGTGATGAAGCAGCCGCCGCTCCCCTCCGAAGTCCTCTACCGCCTCCTGCGGGTCGCCCGCTTTGACGGCGCCTCGGTGCTGTTCCTGGCCGGGGCCTTCGCGCTTGTCTCGGCGGCCAGCCACGACGGGATCGGCGCCGCGATCGGCCTGGCCGTGGCGGCCGCCGGGGCGATCGAGCTCCACGGCGTCGGGCTCCTGCGCGGCGGCCGCGCCGACGGGCTGCGGTGGCTGGTCTCCAGCCAGCTTTACCTGATGTCGGTCATGCTCGGTTACGTCGCCTTCCGCCTCTCCCACCTGGACATCACCGAGCTCCGCTGGACGGTGACTCCGGAGATGGCCGAGCAGGTGCGCCAGTTGAACATGACGGTCGACCAGTTCCTCTTCCTCACCCTGCGCTGCACCTTCCTGGCCGTGGGGGCGGTGACGATCCTCTACCAGAGCGGGATGATCATCTACTACCTGCGCCGGCGGGCGGCGGTGGAGGTCGCGGTCCAGGAGCTGGAATCGCGCTGACCCGCCGATCGGCAACCCGCTCTTGCCAGCCCCAAACCGCTGGGGCACGGTGAGGCGTGGTTCGCGCGAAAATCGCCCTCCTCCTGCTCGGCTGCGCCCTCCCCGCCCTGGCGGCCCGGGCCGCCCTTCCCAACCTCGGCGGCCAGCTCGTGGTCGTGGCCGTCGAGGACGACTACCCGCCCTTCAACTACGTGAAGCCCGGCACCGCCCTCCCGGTCGGCTGGGACTACGACACGGTCCGCGAGCTCGCCCGGCGCCTCAACTTCCGGGCGGAATTCCGCGAGATCTCCTGGGACAGCATGATCCAGGGCGTGGCGACCGGCCAGTTCGACATGGCGGCGAACGGGATCACCGTCACCCCGGAGCGGGCGCGGGTCGTGGACTTCTCCACCAGCTACGCCCAGGTCCACCAACGCCTGCTGGTCCGGACGACGGAGCGGCGTTTCCAGACGCTGGAGGAGTTCGCCAACACGAAGTGGGCCAAGCTGGGCGCCCAGAAGGGCAACACCAACTATACCCGCGCCGAGCAACTCGTCGGGAGCCGCCGGATCGTGGCCTACGATGTCTTCGGCGACTTGGTGCAGGCGCTCCTCGCGGGGGAGCTGGATGCAGTCATCATTGATGACGTCGGCGGCCAGGGCTACGTGGGGGCCAATGCGGGCAAGCTCCGGCTGCTGGCCGGCGGCCTGGTCGGCCAGGATCTGGCGATGATATTTCCCAAGGGATCGGAACTGCGGGCGGCGGTTGATGCGGGTCTGGCGGCGATGAAGAAGGACGGGACGCTGGGGCGGCTCCACGACCAGTGGCTGGTGGCGACCTTCCATCCTTGAGCCGTTCCCCCGCGGCATGATCGGGCCCGACGGCCAGCTCTCGACCGGGCACATGGGCCGCCTCGCCCGCGCCCCCTGGTGGCTCCTGGCCCTGGCGCTGGTGGCCACCCTCTTCGTCTGGAATGTCGCTTCGTCGGAACTCTACGCCGACATCCTGCGGGCGCTCCTGTCCGGGCTCTGGGTCACCCTCGCCGTCACCGCGGTGGCGTTCCCGCTCGCGATCGGCCTCGGCCTCGGGGCGGCGCTCGGGCTCCTGTCCCCGCATCCGGTCCGGCGCAACGCGGCCCTCCTCTACGTCCAGACGGCCCGGGGAGTTCCGATCCTGGTGCAGATCTTCATCGCCGCGTTCGTCGTCGCCCCGCTCTCCCTCAAGGCAATCCATTTCCTGGCCGGGGGCCATGGGACCCTCGGCGCGCTGCGGTCGTCCGACGTGCCCATGGCGATCTGGGTGGTCGCCGCGCTGGTCTTTGCCTATGGCGCCTTCGAGGCGGAGACGATCCGCGGCGGGCTCACCTCGCTCGCCCGCGGCCAGGCCGAGGCGGCCCGCGCCCTCGGCCTCTCGCGGCGCCAGGCGCTGCGGCACGTCCTCCTGCCCCAGACCTTCCGTCGGATCCTCCCGACGCTCGGCAACGACCTCATCTCGCTCCTCAAGGACTCCTCGCTCGTCTCCGTGCTCGGCGTCCGCGACATCACCCAGGAGGCGCGGCTCTACGCGAGCGCCACCTTCCGCTACACCGAGAGCCTGACCCTCCTCGCGCTGTTCTACCTTGCCCTCACCCTCCTCCTCGCCCTCGGGGTCAAGACCCTCGAGCAGCGCTACCGCCGCCATGCCGCCTAGCTTGAGGTCCCTCACGACCGAGCGCCGGGTGGTCCTCGAGGCCCGGGGCCTCGTCAAGCGTTACGGCGCCGTCACCGCGGTGGACGGCGTTTCCCTCGAGGTCCGGGCCGGGCAGGTGATGGCGATCCTCGGTCCCAGCGGATCCGGCAAGTCGACGCTGCTGCGCTGCCTCAATTTCCTCGAAGTGCCGGACGCCGGCGAGGTGCGGCTGGAGGACCAGGTGGTCCACGCCCGCGACCGGGAGCTCAATGCGCTGCGCGCCCGGGTCGGGATGGTGTTCCAGCAGTTCAACCTCTTCCCCCACCTGACGGTCGGCGAGAACGTGGCCCTGGCCCCGCGGATCGTCCGGGGCCTGCCGCGGGCCGCCGCCGCGGCCCTGGCCCGCGATCTCCTGGCGCGGGTGGGGCTGGCCGACAAGGCCGGGTCGCCGCCCATCCAGCTCTCGGGCGGCCAGCAGCAGCGCGCCGCGATCGCCCGGGCCCTCGCGATGGAGCCGGCCGCCCTCCTCTTCGACGAGCCCACCTCGGCGCTGGACCCGGAGCTGACCAGCGAGGTCCTCGAGGTCATCCGGGCGCTGGCGGCGGAGGGCCGCACCATGGTGGTCGTGACCCATGAGGTCGCGTTCGCGCGCGCCGTCGCCCACGAGGTCGTGTTCATGGACGGCGGCAGCGTGGTCGAGCGCGGCCCGCCCGCCCAGGTCATCGACCGGCCCGCGACCGAGCGGGCGCGGCGGTTCTTCCGCCGGGACTAGCGGCTAGGCCCCCTCGACCCGCTTCACGTCCTTCACCGACCACTTGGTGACGGTGATCCCCTTGGCGGAGCGGGAGCTGACCGGCACCTCGCCGATCCCGAACTCGAACTCGCGCACCCGCGCGTTGCTCCGGCCGTCGAGGAAGATCCGGAGCTTCTTCGGCATCGCCTTCTCCGTCGGGCTGACGTCGAAGTACACCACCTTGGAGCCGTCGGCCTTCACCAGGGGATAGAGCTTGTCGCGGGTCACCCCGCCGAGCTGGAAGCGCTTGGCGAAGGCCTTCCCGGAGGCGCCGTCCTGGTAGATCATGGTGTAGAACGCCGTGTCCCCGTCCTTCGGGAGCACCGCGCAGTGGATGATACCCAGGCCCATGAAGACCTTGTCGGCGACCTTCGATACCTTCATGGAGCCGTCGCGCATGATGCAGAGGACGCTGTCGAGGATGGTACATTCCTGCACGAACTCGTGCTGGCGCCAGTTGAGCCCGATGAAGCCCTCCTCCCGGTTGACGTAGAGGCGCTGGTTGGCGGAGACGACCTCGGCGGCGCTGATCTGCTCGATCTCGTCGTAGGTGGTCCGGCGCTTGATCCCCTTGCCATACTTCTCCTGCAGCATCTCGAACCACTTGACCGCGTACGGCGTCAGGTGCTTCAGGTCGTGGCGGACGGCCTTCATCTCGTCCTCGATCTTCTTCAGCTTTTCGTCGGCCTCGAAGCGGTTGTAGGCCGAGATCCGCTTGATCCGGATCTCGGTCAGGCGGACAATGTCCTCGTCGACCACCGGGCGGCGCAGGGCCTTGACGAAGGGTTTCAGGCCCTCGCGGATCTCCTCCAGCACGCTCTCCCAGGTCTTCGACTTCTCGATCCGGCGGTAGATCCGCTCCTCGATGAAGATGCGCTCGAGCGAGTCCCAGTGCCAGGCCTGCTCCAGCTCGCCGAGGCGGATCTCCAGCTCTTGCTTGAGCAGCGCCACCGTCTTGTCGACGCTGCGCTTCAGGATCTCGCGCACGCCGAGGAAGATGGGCTTGTCCTCGTCGATCACGCAGGCCGACGGCGAGACCGCCAGCTGGCAGGAAGTGAAGACAAAGAGCTGCTGGATCACCTTCTCCGGCTCGGCGCCCGCGGGCAGGTGGACCAGGATCTCGACCTTGTCGGCCGTGTTGTCGTCGACCCGCTTGATCTTGATCTTGCCCTTGGCGTTGGCCGCCAGGATTGACTCGATCACCGACTCGGTGGTGGCGCCATAGGGCAGCTCGGTGATGGCGAGCAGCAGCTTGCTCCGCGGCTCGATCCGGGCGCGGATCTTCACCTTTCCGCCCCGTTCGCCGTCGTTGTACTCGGCGAAGTCGGCGATGCCCCCGGTTGGGAAATCCGGGACGATCCGGAACGTCTTGCCCTGCAGGTGGTTGATGGCCGCCCGGCAGAGGTCGTTGAAGTTGTGCGGCAGGATCTTGGTCGAGAGGCCGACGGCGATTCCCTCCGCGCCCTCGAGCAGGACGATCGGGAACTTGGCCGGGAGGGTCACCGGCTCGCGGGCGCGGCCGTCGTAGGACAACTGCCAGGTCGTGGTCTTCGGGTTGAAGAGGACCTCGCGGGCGAAGGGCGTCAGGCGCGCCTCGATGTAGCGCGGGGCGGCGGCCTCGTCGCCGGTCAGGACGTTGCCAAAGTTGCCCTGCGGCTCGACGAGCCAGCCGCGCTGCCCCATGCCGACCAGGGCGGCGCCGATCGAGGCGTCGCCGTGGGGATGGAAGCGCATGGTCGCGCCGACGACATTCGCCACCTTGTGGAAGCGGCCGTCGTCCATCTCCCAGAGCGTGTGCAGGACCCGGCGGAGCACGGGCTTCAGGCCGTCGTCGATGTGGGGGACGGCCCGGTCGAGGATGACGTAGCTCGCGTAGTCGAGGAACCAGGTGCGGTAGCTCCTCTCCAGGGGCGCCTCCGGCCCCTTCCCGGAGCCGGGAAAAGTGGTGTCAGCGGTCATGCGAAGGGGCTCAGACCTCGACCACGTCCTTCTCGACGTGGAGGTTCTCGATGATGAACTCCTGGCGCTCCGGCGTGTTCTTGCCCATGAAGAACGAGAGCAGGAGGTCGCTGTTCTTTACGTGGGTGAGGGACAGCGGCTCCAGGCGGATGTCGTCGCCGATGAAGCCCTTGAACTCGCCGGCCGAGATCTCGCCCAGCCCCTTGAAGCGGGTGACCTCGGGGTTCGCGCCGACCCTCGCCATCGCGGCCTTCTTCTCCGCCTCGTCGTAGCAGTAGTGCGTCTCCTTCTTGTTGCGCACCCGGAAGAGCGGGGTCTCGAGGATGAAGAGCTTGCCGTGGGCGATCAGCTCCGGGAAGAACTGGAGGAAGAAGGAGATGAGGAGCAGGCGGATGTGCATCCCGTCCACGTCGGCGTCGGTCGCGATCACGACCTTGCCGTAGCGGAGCCCGTCAAGGCCGTCCTCGATGTTGAGCGCCGACTGCAGGAGGTGGAATTCCTCGTTCTCGTAGATCACCTTCTTGGTGAGGCCGTAGGTGTTGAGCGGCTTGCCCTTCAGGGCGAAGACCGCCTGGGTCCGCACGTCGCGGCAGGCGGTCAGCGAGCCGGCGGCCGAGTCGCCCTCGACGATGAAGATGGCGCTGTCCTCGGCCTGCTCGTCCTTGTCGCCGAGGTGCAGCCGGCAGTCCCGCAGCTTGCGGTTGTGGAGCGAGGCCTTCTTGGCCCGCTCGCGGGCGAGGTTGCGGATGCCGGCCAGCTCCTTGCGCTCGTGCTCGCTCTCCTGGATGCGCTTCAGGAGCGCGTCCGCCGTCTCCGGGTTCTTGTGCAGGTAGACATCGAGCGTCTGCTGGACGAACTTGCCGATGAACTCCTTCAGGGTCGGGCCGTCCGGGGCGATGACGCTTGAGCCGAGCTTGGTCTTGGTCTGCGACTCGAAGACCGGCTCCATCACCCGGACGGCGACGGCGGCCACGACCGACTGGCGCACGTCCGCGGCGTCGAAGTCGCGCTTGTAGAAATTGCGCAGGGTGTCGACGAAGGCCTCGCGGAACGCCTGCAGGTGGGTGCCCCCCATCGTCGTGTGCTGGCCGTTCACGAAGGAGAAGTACTCCTCGCCGTAGTGCGAGCCGTGGGTGATCGCCAGCTCGATGTCCTCCCCCTCGAGGTGGATGATGGGGTACAGGGGCTCGCCGATCAGATTCTTCTCCAGCAGGTCCTGCAGGCCGTTCTCCGACTTGAAGGGCTTGCCGTTCAGGGTGAGCGTGAGCCCGCGGTTCAGGAACGCGTAGTTCCAGAGCATGTCCTCGACGAACTCCGCCCGGAACTTGAGGTTGGCGCCGAAGAGCTCGGTGTCGGGGGTGAAGGCGATGGCGGTGCCGTTGCGCTCGTCGGACTTCCCCACCCGGTGCTCCTTCTTCAGCTTGCCCCGGGCGAACTCCACCACCTTGGTCTCGCCCTCGCGGATCGCCTGGGCCCGGTACTCGAACGAGAGGGCGTTCACCGCCTTCTGGCCGACGCCGTTCAGGCCGACCGCCTTCTTGAAGGTCTCGCTGTCGTACTTGGCGCCCGTGTTGATGACCGAGACGCACTCGATCAGCTTGCCGAGCGGAATGCCCCGGCCGTAGTCCCGGACCCGGGCGTGGGTGTCGGCGAGCTCGATCTCGATCTTCTTGCCGTGGCCCATGGTGAATTCGTCGACCGAGTTGTCGATCGTCTCCTTGAGCAGCACGTAGATGCCATCCTCGGCATGCGCGCCGTTGCCCAGCCGGCCGATGTACATGCCCGGGCGCAGCCGGATATGCTCGGTCGAGGAGAGGGTCTTGATGCTGGCCTCAGTATATCCGGATGCCATGTGGCGTCAGCGTCCCGCCCGAGCCCCCGGTGACAAGCGAAAATCGGCCGCGGTCGCAGTCCCAGGCGGGATGTCCACCGGCTGGCGGGGCGGTTTTGCGCCTAATGTCCCACCCGGAAGGGCAACCTACTTGCCGGTGCGATGGAATGGGTAATAAACTCTGATAGAGGGTGTTAGCGACTCGCCGGTCCCGAGTGGGCTCTGGCCGTTCGCCCGAATCCGCGAAACGGAACCACCGTCCCAGTAGCCGGACTATTGAAGATCATGGACGAATCCTGGCGCGACCGCTCCCTCGCCCATGCCCTGGCCCGCATCGGCCTCGGGCTCAATATCGCCCTTCACGGCCTTACCCGCCTGCCCCACATCGGGACGTTTGCGGCCGGCCTGGTGCCCGAGTTTAGCCAGACCTTCCTGCCGGGGCCGCTGGTGGAGGCCACGGGCTACGGGATCGTCGTGGGCGAGACCGTGGTCGGCCTCCTCGTCCTCTTTGGGCTGTGGCTGCGCCCCGCGCTGGTCGCCGGACTGCTCCTCATGCTGCTCCTGCAGTTCGGAACCTGCCTGCGGCAGGAGTGGGCCACGGCCGGCCTGCAGCTCCCTTACATCGCGTACTACGCGGTCCTGCTGGCCACGATCCGCTATGACTGCCTTTCGGTGGACCAGGCGCGGGCCCCGCGCCCCGCGCCGATGGTCTGAAGCCCCGGGGGGCGAAGCGAATGGGCCCCCCCGACCCATCCCACCGCCTGGCCCTCGACTCCAGGGACTTAGGACCCCGGATTCTTGCCTTGCGGTGGCGGGCCGGTCGACGGCATTGACCTGCGGTCGGGACCGCAAGATTATCGGCCAACGCGCCCGTCCGGCGGCGTGTGGTCATGTCGATTCCTCCAACGATTGCGATGGGTGGGCCTCACCCGTCCTGGGAGGGTCCCGTGGGCGGCGGCGAGATGGGGAAACGCATTCGCGAATTCGATTGGACCGCGAGCCCGCTCGGTCCCATCGACACCTGGGACCGGGGCCTGCGGATCGCCCTGGACATCTGCCTCGGCTCGCGTTTTCCCAGCCACATTTGGTGGGGCCCGGACCTGATCAATCTCTACAACGACGCCTACATTCCCGTCCTCGGCCGGCGCCATCCCGGGAGCCTCGGCCGGCCCGCCCAGGCCATTTGGACCGAGATCTGGCCGCAGCTTCTACCCGAGGTGGAGGCGGTGATGGCGCGCGGAGAATCTTCCTGGAATGAGCGGAGGCATGTCGTCCTGCAGCGCAACGGTTTTTCCGAGGAAGCCTGGTTCACTTGGACCTTTTCACCCTTGCGGGACGACGCCGGGCGCGTCGGCGGTCTCAACTGCATCACGATCGAGGACACCCAGCGCGTGCTCGAGGAAAAATCCCGGGAGCGGCTTTCCGGGGAGCGCCAGCGGAAGGAGGCGGATGAGCGGGCCCGCTCGATCCTGGAGAGCATCGGCGACGCCTTCTTCTCCCTGGACGCGGAGTGGCGGTTCACCTACCTCAACCCCCAGACCCTGGTGCTGCTCGGCCGCCCGCCCGCCGACCTCGTCGGGAAAGTCCTGTGGGACGAATATCCCGGCCTGCACGGCAGTCCCTTCGAACCCGTCTACCGGGACACCGCGGCCCGGCGGCAGCCGCATTCCATCGTCGCCTACTTCCCGGACCACCAGCGATGGTACGACGTCCGAGCCTACCCGGCCAGCGACGGCATCTCGGTGTACTTCCGGGACGTCTCGGCGGTCAAGACCGCCGAGAGCGAGCGGGAGCGGATCTTCGAGTTGGAAAAAATCGCGCGCCACGCGGCGGAGCAGGCGGGGAAGATCAAGGATGAGTTCCTGGCCACCCTGAGCCACGAGCTGCGGACGCCGCTGAACGCGGTGCTCGGCTGGTGCGAGGTCCTGACGACCGGTCCGCTGACCGATCCCAGCGACATCCGCCGCGGCCTGAAGATCATCGAGCGGAATGCGCTGGCCCAGGCCCAGATCATCTCCGACATCCTGGACATGAGCGGATTTCTCGCGGGCAAGGTGCGGCTCCACCTGCAGCCGGCCAACCTGGAATCCGTGATCCGCGAGGCGATTGAAACGGTCCGGCCGGCCGCGGAGGCCAAGCACATCAGCCTGACCCTGGTGGTGGGACCCGCCTCCTCCCAGATTTCCGGCGACCCCGCCCGGCTCCAACAGGTGTTCTGGAACCTGCTGAGCAACGCCGTGAAATTCACGCCGAAGGGCGGACGCATCGAGGTCGAGCTCCGGCGGGTGGACTCCCACTTCGAGGTGTCGATCTCCGACACCGGAATCGGCATCGACCGCGACTTCCTGCCGTACGTGTTCGACCGCTTCCGCCAGGCCGACTCCTCCAGCACCCGCCAGTTCGGGGGCCTGGGCCTCGGGCTTTCCCTCGTCAAGCAGCTGGTGGAGTTGCACGGCGGCACGGTCAGGGCCGAAAGCGCGGGCCCGGGTCACGGCACCAAGGTCACGGCTGCCGTGCCCGTCGCCGCCCTCCGCCCGGAAACGCCCCCGGCGCAGGAACGGCGCGCGCCCGGTTTCCGGGATGGCATCGACGCCGGGCTCGCCACGAACGGCGGCATCGCGGGGATCCGCATCCTCGTGGTCGACGATGAGCCCGACGCCCGCGCGCTGGTCAAGCGGCTGCTGGAGGACCGGGGAGCCCTCGTGACCACGGCCGCCTCGGCGGCCGAGGCCCTGGCCCTGATCATGGCCCAGGCGCCGGACGTGCTGGTCAGCGACATCGGGATGCCCGGCGAGGACGGCCACTCGCTCATCCTCCGCGTCCGCTCGCTCCGGGCGGACCAGGGAGGGAAGATCCCCGCCCTGGCCCTGACGGCCTACGCCCGCTCGGACGACCGGACCCGCTCGATCCTGGCCGGCTTCCAGATGCACCTCTCCAAACCGGTCTCGCCGTCGGAGTTGATCGCGATGGTGCAGCGCCTGTCGGGCCGCCTCGGCTGAGCCTTTCCCCGGGCCGAACGCGCCTCCCGCCACCCGGGCCCACCGGCTCCGGGTGGGAATTACTTAACCGGGGCCTCTGGCGTTGCCGGACCCGGGAGGGGTCCCTAGGAACTTCGGACCATCCCGATGCATCTCCTCCCCCGAGCGGCCTCCCTCCTGGCTCCCTCCGCCCCGGCGCCGCGCCATCGGCTTCGCCCCTTCGTGCGGTGCCTCCTTGGGGCCGGCCTCACGTTCATTCTTTCGTTCCTGCTTTCCCCGGTCGACAAGATCCACGGGAGGCCCCCCGACGTAGTCCTCGGAGGCGGCGCCGAGGCCGACAGCATCGAGATCTACGACAGCCGCGATTCGGTGCCGACCCACGAGTCTTTCCGGACGGTGACCGATCGGGAAAAAGTCACCACCGCGCTGCAGGAAATCGAGAAGGCGCCGGGAGCGTGGCAGCCGGGGCGGTTCAAGGAGCCCAACGGCTACCTGTATTTTGTCTTCCAGAAGCGGAGAATGGACCCGCCCGGGAACGACCTGCTGATCCTCCTGCGGCTCGCTCCGGGCTTCCTGATCCGCGGCAGCGGCGCCCACTGGGAATACCAGCACATTGATGCGGCGACGGAGGCGAGGCTGGCGGCGCTGGGGCTGACGAACCCGGACCCGCGGTGAGGAAACCTTCCTTCCGGCGATCCCTTTCCGCCGCCGCCTCCGCTAGTTGATGAACATCGCCTCGTTGGTCTGGAAGAGCCCGTGGGCGAGCTTGGTCCAGGCGTCGAGGGGCGCGCGGCTCTTGAAGGCGGCCGCCCCGGGCTCGACCTGCGGCGCGTTCTTGCGGCGCAGGTTCTGCTGGAGGTTCTCGGCCTGCCTGGCCTGCAGCTGCGCAAACTGCGAGGCCCGCTCCGACTGGGCCGTCTGGGCGACCTCGGCCGAGGTGCCGCCCGGGTTCGACTCGATGTAGTGCAGGCAGAGCCGGATCTCGTCCGGGGTCGGGGGCCGCTGGAAGACCGAGATGTAGAGCGAGGCCACGCGCAGTTCGTCCGTCGTCAGCTCGAGGAATTCCGGGGTGTGGGTCAGCTTCCGCGCGGTCTCGATCACGAGCGGGCTGTTCATCAGGAACAGCTGCTGCTGCGGAACCTGGGTCAGGAAGCGCTTGCCGGTCGGCACGCTCGGGTTCGGGAAGTTGAACTGGGTCAGGATCTCCGCCGGGTTGCGCCGGTCGATGAAGGCGTAGACCGCCCGCCGGGTGGCGAAACCCTCGCTCCCGATCGGCACCGGCCGTCCGCCCATCGTGTAGTCGAGCGTGCCGGCGATCGCCAGGATCGAGTCGTGCATCTGCTCAAAGTCCATCTGCCGGACGTTGGCGCGCCACTGCAGCTTGTTGTCCGGATCGATGTCCGTGTACTTGGGATTGGCGGCGCTCGATTCCTGGTAGACCGCGCTCAGCATGATGAGCCGCTGCAGCTTCTTGATCGACCAGCCGTCCTCCACGAAGGTCCGGGCCAGGTAGTCGAGGAGCTCCGGGTCGGTCGGCGGTGCCGACTGGTTGCCCAGGTCGTCGGGGGTCGAGACGAAGCCCGCCCCGAAGTGCTCCTGCCAGACGCGGTTGACGAGGACGCGCGCCGTCATCGGGTTGTTGGGGCTCGCGATGTCGCGGGCCAGCTCGAGGCGGCCGCTGCCGGAATGGAAGGCCAGCGGATGCTTCGGGTCGGGCGAGAGGAGGCTCAGGAAGTGCCGGGTGACGACCGGGCCCTTGTTCTGGGCCTCCCCGCGGACCAGCACCGGGTAGTCGTGGGGGTTGGCGACGTCGAGCAGCACCTCGGCCTTGGGGGGCGCCACCGGCGAGAACTCGAGGTCGTTGATCTCCTTGTTGGCCGCGAACTCCTGCTTCTGGAGCTCCTTGCGCTTCGCCGCCTTCTCGGGCTGGGTCAGCGGGGACCGGCGCAGCTCGGCGAGCTGCCCCTCGACGCTCGCCTTGGCGGTGCCGGCCGCCTGCATCTTCGTCAAGTAGTCGACCAGTTCGGGCGTCTTCGGCATCGGGTGCAGCCAGGGCTCCTGCTTGGGCTCGGCGGTGTTCGCGAACACGTCGTAGAGCGAGTAGTAGTCGGCGGTCGGGATCGGGTCGAACTTGTGGTCGTGGCAGCGTGCGCACGAGACGGTGAGCCCGAGGAAGGCCTTGGTCGTCACGTCGATCCGGTCGTTGATGATGTCGTTCGTGCTGTTCTCGAAGCGGTTGCCGAGGGTCAGGAAGCCGAGGGCGGCGAGCCCGTCCTGGCCCGGCGGCCGCTCATGCTTCTTCAGCTCCTCCGCCAGCACCCGGTCGGCCGCCAGCTGCTCGATGATGAACTGGTTGAACGGCTTGTCGGTGTTGAAGGCGTCGATCACGTAGTCGCGGTAGGTCCAGGCAAAGGGATAGCGCGGGTCCTCGCGGTTCGGGGTGTCGCCCTTGGTGTCGGCGTAGCGGGCGACGTCCAGCCAGTAGCGGCCCCAGCGCTCGCCGTAGCGCGGCGAGGCGAGCAGCCGGTCGACCACCTTGGCCCAGGCCCCGGGGGAGTCGTCGACCAGGAAGCGCTGCACCTCGGCCTCGGTCGGGGGGAGCCCGGTGAGGTCGAAGGTGGCGCGGCGGATCAGGGTGTACTTGTCGGCCACCGCGTTGGGGACGAGGCCGGAGCCCTCCAGCCGGGCGAGGACGAAGTTGTCGATGGGGGTCTGGCACCACGCCGGGGTCCGGACCGCGGGCACCGCGGGCTTCTTGACCGGCAGGAACGACCAGTGGTTGCGGCCGACGCCGCCGTAGGCCGCCGACGAGCTGCCCGGGGAGACCAGCGAGCGCGGGTCGAGCGCGCCCCGGCGGATCCATTCGGTGAGGTCGGCCACCTGCTGGTCGGTCAGCCGGTCGCCCTTCGGCGGCATCTGCAGGTCCGGGTCCTGGTAGCCGATGGCGTCGATCAGGAGGCTGTCGTCCGGCTTCCCCGGGACGATCGCCGGACCGGTGTCACCGCCGTGGAGCATCCCCTCGCGGGTGTCCAGCATCAGGCCGCCCTTGATCTTGTCGGCGTCGCGGCTGTGGCAGGTGTAGCACTTCTGCACCAGGATCGGCCGGATCTTCGCCTCGAAGAACTGCCGGTCCTCGGGGGAGAGGGCCGGGCTCCCGGGCGCGGCCGGCGCGAGCGCCGGCGTCGTCGGGTTGATCGCCGCCAGGACCTCGGCCCCCAGCCGCGGGGCGAGCGCGCCGAGCGCCGCCAACCCGAGCAGGCGGACCCCGATCTTCATCAGGCCAGGATCGGCTTCACCACGTTGCCCGCCACATCCGTCAGCCGAAAATCGCGGCCGTTGAAGCGGTAGGTGAGCTTGGTGTGGTCGAAGCCGAGGGTGCGCAGGATCGTCGCGTGCAGGTCGTGCACGTGCACCTTGTCCGTCACCGCCTCGGCGCCGAACTGGTCGGTGGCGCCGTAGACGGTGCCCCCCTTGATGCCGCCGCCCGCCAGCCAGACCGAGAAGGCCCGCGCGTTGTGGTCGCGGCCGGGGTTCTCGTAGCCGTTGCGGTCGCGCGTCGGCTTGCGCCCGAACTCGCCGCCCCAGACGACCAGGGTCGAGTCGAGGAGGCCGCGCTGCTTCAGGTCCGCGAGGAGCGCCGCGATCGGCTGGTCGACCTCGCGGGCCTTCTTCGTGATCCGCTCCTGCAGGTCCTGGTGGTGGTCCCAGCCGTCGTGCCAGACCTGGACGAAGCGCACGCCGCGCTCGACGAGGCGCCGGGCGAGCAGCATCTGCTTGCCCTGGGGCGTGTTGCCGTAGGCCTCGCGCGTCGCCGGGGTCTCCTTGTTGAGGTCGAAGGCGTCGGTGGCGGCCGCCTGCATCTTGAAGGCGATCTCGTAGGACTCGAGCCGGGTCTCGAGCACGGCGTCGTGCTGGAGCTGCTGCGAGCGCATGTCGTCCAGCTGCTTCACGAAGTCCATCTGCCGGCGCTGCTCGACCGGATTGATGTAGGGGTTGCGGATGTTCTGGATCATCTGCTGGACCGTCGCCGTCTGGGTGTTGACGCTCGAGCCCTGGAAGACGCCGGGCAGGAACGCCGAGCCGTAGTTGCCGGCGCCGCCCGAGGGCAGGCCGCCGTTGCGCAGCGAGATGAAGCCCGGCAGGTTCTGGTTCTCGGTCCCGAGCCCGTAGACCACCCACGAGCCCATGCTGGGCTTGGTGATCCGGAGCGAGCCCGTGTTCATGAAGACGGTCGCGACCTCGTGGGCCGGGATGTCGGTGTACATCGAGCGGACGACCGCCATGTCGTCCACGTGCTGGCCGACGCCGGCGAAGAGCTCGCTCACCTCGATCCCGGACTTGCCCATCGGCGTGAACTTGAAGGGCGAGCCCATGGCAACGCCGTCCCCGCCGATCGTCTGGCCGTCCATCCGCAGGAGCTCCGGCTTCGGGTCCCAGGTATCGATGTGGGAGGGGGCGCCCTGGGCGAAGATGTGGATCACGGCCTTGGCCGTGGCCGGCAGGGGGGGCGCCTTGGGCGCCAGCGGGTTCGTGGTGGGGGAAAAGCCGGCCGGATCGGACGCCCCCACCAGGTGCAGGGGATCCAGCATCGTCGCCAGGCCCAGGGCGCCCATCCCCATCCCCACGCGGTTCAGGAACTTCCGACGGGTCAGGAAGTAGTCCTCGATATTGGTGGACACGCCACAGCAGGGAAGCTCGTGGGACATCTTAGGGTGGTTCATGGCGAAAGGGGACGGTGGTTGCAATCTAATGACGCCCCGCCCCGCACCCGGTTTCACCCGGGCGGCGACGATTCCAGTTGAATCGGTCCAATCCCGGCCTAACTTGAGCCATCCTCGTTTAGGAGAGCCCGGGGTCCCGGGCTGAGACGGTCGCCAACCACCCGCGGCCAAATCCTTCGAACCTGATGCGTCTCGCCACGCCGTAGGGAAAACAGGGCCGCCCGCGCAAGCGGGGGGATCTGTAGCCCGGCGGCCCGGTGGGACGCGGCTGCCAACGAATCCCCCCATGTCCCAACCGAACGACTCCGCCTCCTCCGCCGGCCACCGCCTCTTTCCCGCGTCCCGCCGGGTCTACCTCCCGGGCTCCCGCGCCGACCTCGGCGTCCCGATGCGCGAGATTGTGCTCTCCCCCACCCGCCTGCCGAACGGGACCGAGGTGCCGAACGAGCCGGTGCGGGTCTACGACACCTCCGGCCCCTGGGGCGACCCCGCCTTCCACGCCGACCCGACCCGCGGGCTGCCCCCCCTGCGCGCCGGCTGGATCCGGGAGCGCGGCGACGTCGAGGAGGTCGCGGGCCGGTCCGTCCGTCCGCTCGACGACGGCTACCTGTCCGAGAAGCACCGCGAGCAGGCCGAGAGCGAGGGCCGCCGCAACCCGATCAAGTTCTTCGACACCACCAGCCGGAAGGTCCTGCGCGCGCGGCCCGGCGCCCGGGTCTCCCAGCTCGCCTACGCCCGCCGGGGCCTCATCACCCCCGAGATGGAGTACATCGCCATCCGCGAGAACTCGAAGCTGCAGCGGGCGGCCGACCTGATGGAGCTGACGGCCGCCGGCCCGCGCAACTCCCTCTGGCGCCAGCACCCGGGGATGAGCCTCGGGGCCGCCATCCCGCGCGAGATCACCCCGGAGTTCGTCCGCGACGAGGTCGCGCGCGGCCGCGCGATCATCCCGGCCAACATCAACCACCCCGAGCTCGAGCCGATGGTGATCGGCCGCAATTTCCTGGTGAAGATCAACACCAACATCGGCAACTCCGCCGTCGCCTCGTCGATCGACGAGGAGGTCGAGAAGATGCGCTGGTCGGTCAAGTGGGGCGGCGACACCCTGATGGACCTGTCCACCGGCCGGAACATCCACCAGACCCGCGAGTGGATCCTGCGCAACTGCCCCGTGCCCGTCGGCACCGTGCCGATCTACCAGGCGCTCGAGAAGGCCGGCGGCCGGCCCGAGGACCTCACCTGGGAGCTCTTCCGCGACACCCTGATCGAGCAGGCCGAGCAGGGGGTTGACTACTTCACGATCCACGCCGGCGTCCGGCTGCGCGCCATCCCCTCGACCGCCCGGCGCATGACCGGCATCGTCAGCCGCGGCGGCTCCATCATGGCCAAGTGGTGCCTCTCACACCACCAGGAGAACTTCCTCTACACCCGCTGGGACGAGATCTGCGAAATCATGGCGGCCTACGACGTCTCGTTCTCGATCGGCGACGGCCTGCGGCCGGGCTCGATCGCCGACGCCAACGACGAGGCGCAGTTCGCCGAGCTGAAGACCCAGGGCGAGCTGACGACCCGCGCCTGGGAGCTCGGCGTCCAGGTGATGTGCGAGGGCCCCGGGCATGTGCCGATGCACATGATCGCCGAGAACATGGAAAAGCAGCTCGACTGGTGCAAGGAGGCCCCCTTCTACACCCTCGGGCCGCTGACGACCGACATCGCCCCGGGCTATGACCACATCACCAGCGCCATCGGCGCCGCCATGATCGGCTGGCACGGGACCGCGATGCTCTGCTACGTGACCCCGAAGGAGCACCTCGGCCTCCCCGACCGCGACGACGTCCGCGCCGGCGTCATCGCCTACAAGATCGCGGCCCACGCGGCCGACCTCGCCAAGGGCCATCCCGCCGCGCAGTACCGCGACAACGCGCTCTCCAAGGCCCGCTTCGAGTTCCGGTGGGAGGACCAGTTCAACCTCGCCCTCGACCCGGAGAAGGCCCGCGAGTACCACGACGCCACCCTGCCCCAGGACAGCGCCAAGACCGCCCACTTCTGCTCGATGTGCGGGCCGCAGTTCTGCTCGATGAAGATCACCGATGACGTCCGCCGCTACGCCGAGGAGCAGGGCCTGACGACCGAGGCCGCGCTCGAGGCCGGCCTGCGCGCCAAGGCCGGGGAATTCCGCGAGCAGGGCGGCGAGCTCTACGCCGGCGCCGCGCCATGACCGCCGCGCCCGCCGCGATCACGCTCAACGACCGCCCGCTGCCGCTGGCGGGGCCGGCCACGCTGCTCGCCGTCATGGCGGCACAGGGGCTGGCCGAGCGCCGCGGCGTGGCCGCGGCGGTGAACGGCGACGTCGTCCCCCGCGCCGCCTGGGCCGACCGGCGGCTGGCGGTCGGCGACAAGGTCCTCGTGATCCGCGCCACCCAGGGCGGCTGAGGCAGCATGCAGATCACGGTCATCTCCCCAGAGTCGGACGACCCGCGCGAGGTGCGGATCCTCGAGGGCTTCCTCGCCGAGGGGCTCGAGCATTACCATGTCCGCAAGCCCGGCTGGGACGAGGGCCGGACCGAGGCGTGGCTGCGGGACCTGCCGGTCACCTGGCGCCCGCGCCTGGTCCTCCACGGCCACGCCGGCCTGGCCGCGAAGCTGGGCCTCGGCGGGAGCCATGCGAAGGACGCCGGGGATGAGGCCTCCAACGCGGCGATCGCGCGCTCCTGCCACGACCTGGCCGCCCTGCAGCGCCGCCTGGGCCGCTACCGCGCGCTCTTCTTCGGACCCGTCTTCCCCTCCCTCACCAAGGCCGGGTACGCGCCCGCCCCGGACTTTCCCTGGGACAAGCTCCAGGCGGTCCTGACCCAGCGCCCGTCGCAGTCGCAGACCCGGGTCTTTGCGGTCGGCGGGATCACCGGCGCCGGGCTGCCGCGGTGCCATAAACTCGGTTTCGACGGCGTGGCCGTGCTCGGCGCCGTCTGGACCAGCCCCGATCCGTCGGGCGCCTTCCTCACCCTGCGGGACGCCGCCGCCGCCCTCGGGGCGGTTCGCCATGCCGCCTGAGCCCCGCCGGCTTCCCGCCCTGATGGCGCTGACCCTCGACGGCACCGGCGTCGCCCATGCCGAGCAGGCCGCACGGCTCTGCGCCGCCGGGGTGCGGTGGGTCCAGCTGCGGATGAAGCGCGCGGACCCGGGGGAATGGCGGCGGGAGGCGCGGGCGGCCGTGGCCGCCTGCCACCGCCACGGCGCGCTCCTCACCGTGAACGACTCGGTCGACGTGGCGCTGGAGGCCGGGGCCGACGGGGTCCACCTCGGCCGCCATGACGGCGACTGGGCCGCGGCGCGGGCGCGGCTGGGCCCGCGGTCGCTCCTCGGCGGCACGGTGAACGACGAGCGCGATGCCCGCCGGGCCGCCGGCTCCGACCTGGACTACGTGGGCATCGGCCCCCTGCGTTTCACCGCGACCAAGCAGAACCTTTCGCCGGTCCTCGGACTCGAGGGCATCCGGGCCCTCCTGCCGCTCCTCGGCGGATGTCCGGCCTGGGTGATCGGCGGCGTCCGGCCGTCCGACCTGCCCGCGGCCCGCGAGGCCGGCGCCGCCGGCGTCGCCGTTTCCTCCGGCCTGCAGGCGGAGGGCCGGGTCCAGGCCTACCTCGCCGCCTGGGACGCCGCGGCCGCCCTTTCCCCATGACCGACTCGCCCCTCGTCATTGCCGGCGTGTCCTTCACGTCCCGCCTGTTCCTCGGGACCGGCAAGTTCAGCTCGGGCGAGGTCATGCGCCGGAGCCTCGAGGCCTCCGGCACGGAGCTGGTCACGGTCGCGCTCGGCCGGGTGCACACCGGCGGCGAACCCGACGACATCCTCGGCCACCTCGACCTCGCCCGCTACCGCCTCCTGCCGAACACCTCCGGCACCCGCACCGCGCACGAGGCCGTGCTCGCGGCCGAGCTCGCCCGCGAGGCGCTGGAGACCAACTGGCTGAAGCTCGAGATCCACCCCGACCCCAAGTACCTCATGCCGGACCCGGTGGAAACGCTCGCGGCCACCGAACAACTCGTGAGGCGCGGCTTCGTCGTCTTGCCCTACGTCCATGCCGACCCGGTGCTCTGCAAGCGCCTCGAGGAGGCGGGCGCCGCCGCCGTCATGCCGCTCGGGGCCCCGATCGGCAGCAACCTCGGCCTGGAGAGCCGCGCCTTCCTGGAGATCATCATCGCGCAGAGCCGGGTCCCGGTGATCGTCGACGCCGGCCTGGGCGCGCCGTCGCACGCCGCGGCCGCGCTGGAACTCGGCGCCGACGCCGTGCTCGTGAACACTGCGATCGCCGCGGCCGCGGATCCGGTCGGCATGGCCGGCGCCTTCCGGCAGGGCGTGGCGGCCGGCTGGGCCGCCCGCCGCGCGGGCCTCGCCCGCCTGGAGTCCGGGCGGGAGGCCGTGGCCAGCGCCACGTCGCCCCTCACCTCCTTCCTCGCGGAGGGCCCCCCGTGAACTTCGTCGACACCTGGCGCCGCCACGACTTCGGCGCGGTCGCGGCGCGGGTCGCCGCCCAGACGCCGGCCGACGTGCGCCGCGCCCTCGGGCGCCCGCGCGGCGGGGTCGGCCTGGATGACCTGGCCGCCCTCCTGTCGCCGGCCGCCGCCCCGTTCCTCGAGGAGATGGCGCAGGCGGCCCACCGCCAGACGGTCGAGCGCTTCGGCCGGACGATGCGGCTCTATGCGCCCCTCTACCTCTCCAACGCCTGCGCCAATGTCTGCACCTACTGCGGCTTCAGCGCGCACAACAAGATCCGCCGCAAGGTGCTCTCCGACGCGGAAATCCTGGCCGACGCGCGCGTCCTGCGCGGCCACGGGTTCGACAGCGTGCTGCTCGTGACCGGCGAGACCGGCCGGGTCGGCCGCGACTACCTGTCGAACGCCCTCCGGCTGCTCCGCCCGCATTTCTCCGGCCTGTGGATCGAGGTGCAGCCGCTCCCGCAGGAGGACTATGCGGCCCTGGGCGCGGATGGCCTGAGCTCCGTGCTCGTCTACCAGGAGACCTATGATCCCGCGGCCTACCGGCGCCACCACCTGAGCGGCCCGAAGGCGGACATGGAGTTCCGCCTCGCCACCCCGGACCGCATCGGCGGGGCCGGCATCAAGAAGATCGGGCTCGGCGCCCTCTTCGGCCTCAGCGACTGGCGGGCCGACGCCTGGTTCACCGGGCTGCACCTCCGCCATGTCGAGACCGTCCATTGGCGGACCAGGACCTCCATCTCCTTCCCGCGCCTGCGCCCGCACGAGGGGGCCGAGATTCCCGTCACCCCCTTCAGCGAGCGGGAGCTCGTGCAGGTGGCCTGCGCCTTCCGGCTCCTGAGCCCCGAGGTCGAGCTCTCGCTCTCGACCCGGGAAAGCGAGGCCTTCCGCAACCGGGCCTTCCGGCTGGGGTTCACCGCGATGAGCGCCGGCTCGCGCACCAATCCGGGCGGCTACGCCAGCGCGCCCGAGTCGCTCGAGCAGTTCGAGATCGACGACGCCCGCTCGCCGGCGGAGGTGGCCGCCTTCCTCCGGACCCAGGGCTACGAGCCGGTCTGGAAGGACTGGGACAGCACCTACGACGGCTTTGCCGGCCGGCCCGCCGCGGCCCGGCCGGCCCTCGCCTCCTGAGGACCCCGCGATGGCCCTCACGCCCGAAGAAATTGGCCGCTACCAGCGCCACCTTTCCCTCGCCGGCTTCGGACCCGCCGCGCAGGAGCGGCTGAAGGCGGGTGCGGTCCTCGTGATCGGTGCCGGCGGCCTCGGCTGCCCCGCCCTCCTCTACCTGGCCGCCGCGGGCGTCGGCCGGATCGTGATCGTGGACCCGGACCGGGTCGAAGCCTCCAACCTCCAGCGCCAGGTGCTCTACACGGCGGCCGACCAGGGCCTCCCCAAGGCCGAGGCGGCCGCGCAACGGCTGCGAGCGCTCAACCCCCTGATCGCCGTCGAAGCCCACCGGGTGCGGTTCAACCGGGACAACGCCCTCGGTTTCGTGCGCGCCTGCGACGTGGTGGTCGACGGCTCCGACAACTTTGCCACCCGCTACCTGGTGAATGATGCCTGTGTCATCGCCCAGCGGCCCTTCGTCTACGCCGCCATCCAGGGCTTCGAGGGCCAGCTGAGCGTGTTCAACTGGCGGGGCGGTCCGACCTACCGCTGCCTATTCGCCGAGCCGCCGGATCCCGGTTCCGCGCCGTCCTGCGCCGAGGCCGGCGTCCTCGGGGCGGTGACGGGACTCGTCGGCGCCGCGCAGGCGGCCGAGGCGATCAAGGTGCTGGCCGGGGTCGGCGAGCCGCTCTCCGGGCGGCTCCTCGTCTGGAATGCGCTCAGCATGGCCACGACGACGCTCGGCCTGAAGGCCGGGCCCGACGCCCAGAACATCACCCACCTGCCCCCGGAGGGCTACGGCGAGGTGTGCGTGCCCGAGGCGGTGCCGGACGAGATCGACAAGGCGGGCCTCGAGCGGCTGATCGCCGGGGGCACCCGCTTCCAGCTGCTCGATGTCCGCGAGGGCTGGGAGCGGGAGATGGCCGCCATCGACCCCTCCGAGCACATCCCGCTGGGCGACCTTGAGGCGGCCCCGGTCGGCAGCCTCCGTGCCCTGGACGCGGCGGTGCCGACCGTGGTCTACTGCGCCGCGGGCGTGCGGAGCCTGCGCGCCGTGCACACCCTGCGGGAGCGGCACGGCTTCCGCTCCGCCGTCAGCCTCCGCGGCGGCATCGGGGCCTGGGCCCCATGATCGTGCCGTTCTGCGTCCTTACGGTCGCGGGCTCGGACAGCGGGGCCGGGGCGGGCATCCAGTCGGACCAGCGGACCATCCGCGCGCTCGGCGGCCACGCGCTGACCGCGGTGACCGCCGTGACGGCCCAGGACACGGTCCGAATCACCGCCTGGGCGCCGGTGCCGGACGAGCTCATCCGGGCGCAGGTGGCATCCGCCCTGGGCGGTTTCCGGGTGGCGGCGGCCAAGACGGGCCTGCTGCCGGGCGCGGGCGCCGTGAGGGCGGTGGCCGCCGCGCTGGCCGCGCAGCCCGGACTGCCCCTCGTGGTCGATCCGGTGATCGCCGCGTCGAGCGGCGCGCGCTTCCTCCCGGAGCCGGGCGTGCGCGAGCTCCGCCGGCGGCTTTTCCCCCTCGCCGCCCTGGTCACGCCCAACTGGCCGGAGGCCGCCCTCCTGACCGGCCTCCCGGTGCGCTCGACCGCCGCGGCCCGGAAGGCGGCGCAGCGCCTGGCGGCCGACTGCGGCCGGCCCGTCCTGGTGAAAGGCGGACACGCCCCGCGCGGCCGGTGCCGGGACTGCCTCGCCTTCCCGGACGGCACCACCCTGTGGTTCGAGGCGCTGCGGGTCGCCACGCCCAATACCCACGGCACCGGCTGCGTCCTGTCCGCCGCCATCGCGGCCTGGCTCGGCCGGGGAGCCGCGCTGCCGCAGGCGATCCGCTTCGGCCACGCCTTCCTGCAGCGCGCGCTCGTCCGCAGCCGCGGACTCGACTGGGGCCGGGGGCACGGGCCGGCGTTCGTCGGACCGCGCTAAGGCCGTTCAGGGAAGCAGGTAGACCTCGACCAAGGCGATCCCGCTCCCGCCGTCCTGACCGGAGAGCTGGAGCGTGTAGCTGCCGGCGGGCAGCGAGGCGACCATGGCCGCGTCGGCGGATCCAGCGGCGAGCGCAAACGCCCCCGCTTCGGCCGCGGCCGCCGCCAGCGCCGCGCTGTCGGCCCAGCCGGTGTTGCTCTGGATCACGTCGCCGGCGCTATTGTAGAGCTGGATCTGCGGGGCCGCCAGGACGCCGGAGAGCCCGAAGGGCGCGGCGCCGAGGGTCGGCCCGACGCCGCGCAGCAGGACGTTTACGGGTTGGTCGCCCTCGACCACGAAGCCGGCGATGATGATGGCGGCGCCGGTGCCGACGTTTCCGCGCGCCGACAGGTTGACGAGGCTCGCGCCGGTCGAGGCCGGATCGCCGTCGTAGATCTCCGCGAGCGCCAGGCCCGTCGTGCCGCCCACCCCGGCCACCTGCGAGGTGTAGGCGCCGGCCGACACGTTCACCTCCAGGGCAGAATCGGCGGAGCCGGACACGAGGGCGAAGGCCCCGACCGACTGGAACGCGGTGGTGAGGGCCTCGCTGCCGCTCCAGGCGGTCGCGGTCTGCAGGGTGTTGCCCGCCGAGTCGAGGAGCGTCAGCTGCGGGGTGGTGAGCACGCCGGTAAGGTCAAACGGGGCGGCCGCCAGGGTCGGGCCGACGCCGCGGAGGATGATGTCCTTCGAGCCGGACCCGCGCAGGACGAAGCCGGCGATCAGGATGTTGGCCCCGGTGCCGATCTCGGCGCGGGCCGAGAGGTTCACGATCCGCCCGGCCGTCGGGGCACCGGCGGTTCCCACCGTCACGGTGACCGCCGCCGTGGTCACGCTCCCGGTCGCGCTGGTGACGGTGACCGTGTAGCTGCCCGCATTCGCGGCCGAGGCCGTACCCACCGTGTAGCTGGCACCGGTCGCGCCGACGATGGCGGTGCCGTTCAGGCTCCACTGGTAGCTCAACGGGCCCGGGCCGGTCGCGCCGACCGCCAGGGTGAAGCTCCCGCCCGCCGCCACGGACTGCGCCGCCGGCTCCGTCGTGATCGCCACCGCCGCGCGGCCGAGCCGCGCGTCATTGTACTGGTACATGGGCCAGTCCGCGGCGGCCGGGCCGGCTCCGATGTCGAAGGCGTAGAGGCGGTGGTCCTCGCTCCCGAAGTACAGGGTGGTGCCGCTGATGACGGGCGAGGAGCGGATGTAGTCGTCGGTCGCATAGGTGCGCACCAGCGCGCCTGCCGCGCTGATCGCGTAGACATTGTGGTCGTAGCAGCCGATGTAGACCACCCCGTTGGCGTCCACCGCCGGCGCACTGGCCCGGACCTGGGCTCCGAGGGGATACTTCCACTGCAGGGCTCCGCTCGCCGTCGCCAGCGCGTAGAGGTTGCCGTCGTAGCCCCCAAAGTAGGCGTGGCCGCCGGCGAGCGCGGGCGCGGAGGTGATCCCGTCGCCGATCGCGTAGGTCCAGCGCAGCGCGCCGGTGGCGTCGAGCGAGTAAAAGTTGCCGCTCAGGGTCCCGAAGTAGACGTTCCCGCCGGCGTCGATCGCTGCCGCGGTGTAGATGGATTCTCCGGAAACCGGGCAGGTGTAGACCCACTTCTGGCTCCCGTTCGGGTTGACGGCGTAGAACCGCCCCCCGTCGGTGCCAAGGTAGATGGTGCCGTCCGGGGCGACCGTGGGCGCGGCATAGGAGTCGCCCGCCACCGCCAGCGTCCACTGGAGCGCGCCGGCGGAATTCAGGGCATAGAGGTTGCCGTCGCTGCCATGGAAGTAGACGGCGCCGGAGGCGCCGAGCGCCGGCGAGCAGTCGATCGTGTTGCCGCTGCTCGCGGTCGGCAGCGGGTACGTCCACTTCAGCGCCCCGCCGGGGTTGAAGGCGTAGAGGATGCCGTTGGCGTCGCCGGCGTAGATGGCGCCGTCCGGCCCGACGGGCGCGGCGCTGGTGTCAAAGACGTTGCTGGCGGCGTAGGTCCACTTGGTCTCACCGCTGGCGGAGAGGGCGTAGAACGTGTTGTTGTCGCCGCCCACGTAGATGGTCCCGTCCGGCCCGATCGACGGCGAGCACGTCACCGCGTCCGGGGTCGAAACCTGCCAGAGCGCGTCGTCCACCGAGACGGTGACTTCCCCGGTGTCGGCTGTGGTGACGCCGTCGACCTGGATCAGGTAGGTGGTGCCGGCCGCGGCGGTGAAGGCGCAGACCGCCGCGCTCGCGTCGGTCGCGGTGCCCTCGAGGTTGCCCCCGAGCACGGCCGCGACCAGCGAGAGATTGGTGCCCGAGCCGGTGTAGACCGCCACTGCCGGCTCGAAATCATAGCTGTAGGCCGCGGCCTGGGCGGGCCCACCCTTCGGCGCCGTCCACGCGTACCAGAGGGTATGGCCGCCGTTCGTGCCGTCGATCGCCGGCGCCCCGCTTCCCGCGTTGGGATTGGCGTCCAGGACCGCGGTGCTCGGGCCCGAAAGTACCCGGGGGGTGGAGACCGAGGCGTTGTCCGGGGTGGTGTTGATGGCGAGGATCGTCTGGCCGCTGGCGCCATTCTCGCCCTGGACGTTGATCTGGTAGGTGGTTCCCGCCGCGGCGTGAAAGCTCACCTCGCTGTAGGAAACCGTGGAGCCTCCGCCGCCCTCGAGCGGCTCGGTCCCGTAGTTCAGGCTGGTCGCCACGGTGGCAAGGGCGCCGAGGCTGGAACCGGTGTAGACGCCCAGGGCGGTCGCGTAGGTGCTGCCCCCGGGATAGTCCCCGCCGCTGGTTCCGCTGGTGTCGACCTCCACCTCCGCGTCTTCCGGCGCGGTCCACTGCCACCAGAGCGAGTGGCCGGCGCCGGTCGCCAGCGAGGATGTGCCGGCCTCAAGGGCGAGCGGCGAATCGGCGTTGTTCGAGCGGGTGTACGGGTCGAGCCCAACCAGGTTGGTTCGGTGGGCAAAGGTCGCGTTCGGAGGCGTGTTGGCGGCGGTCGTCAGCGCGGTCTGGAGGTCCAGCCGGCCCCCGGTCTGGCACTTGCCCGCCAGCCCCGGGATCACGTCGACCGAATTGAGCACGCGGTTGATCGTCTCGCGGTAGGTGTCGTTCGGGAACTTGGCCTGCAGGAGCGCCACCGTCCCGGTCACGAACGGGGCCGACATGGAGGTGCCGCTCTTATAGTCGTAATCGGACGTGCCGGTGAAAACCGTGGAGAGGATGTTGTCGCCCGGCGCAAAGAGTTCGACCGAGCCCGAGCCGTAATTGCTGAAATACGCCGGCAGGTCGCGGTTGTCGGTGGCGCCGACACAGATGATGTTGTCGAGCGGATAGTCCGCGGGAAAGAAGGGCGAGATGTCGATGTTCTCGGAGCTGTTGCCGGCCGCGCAGACGAAGACGATGCCCGCCTGGCCGGCGGCGTGGATCGCGTCCATCTCGGCCTGCGAGAAGCTGGTGTCGCCATAGCTCGCGTTGATCACCGTCACCTGGTGGGCGGCGGCATACTCGAGGCAAGGCAGCTCGTCCGAGGTCGAGCCCGAGCCCGAGCTGGCGATGAACTTGAGCTCCATCAGCTGGGTCGACCAGGCCACCCCGGCGACGCCGAGCATGTTATTGCCCACGGCGCCGGCGATCCCCGAGACGTGGGTTCCGTGCCCATAGTCGTCGGCCGGCGGCCCGGACTGCGCCACCGCGTTCAGGCCGTTCAGGCTGTCGGTCTCCGCGGCCGATTCCCCGCCGGCGCCGTAGGTCTGGGTGGAACCGGGGGATGGGTTCACCCAGAGGTTCGCCTCCAAGTCCTCGTGGGTGAGGAGCGCGCCCGAGTCGACGATGCCAATCAACGCCTTGCTTCCCACGGTCGAGCTGATCACGTTCCAGCCGCCCTCGGCGTGGATGTCGGCCCCGGCGATGCCGCCATTGGCGCCCGTGTTGTTGAGCGCCCATTGGCTCCCGAACCGCGGGTCGTTGGGCGCTTCGACGGCGTGGCGCAGATAGTCCGGCTCGACGTACTCGTAGCGGCCGGTCGCCCGCAGCCGCCTCACCGCCTCCGGCACCGAGTCACCCGCGGCCAGTCCGACTACCCGGATATCGCCGAAGCGCGCGAACTTTGCCCGCAGCGTCAGGCCCTCGGCCGCCTCGGCCTGGTCGATCCCGGCCAGCATCTCCGCCTTCGGCTTGGCGAGCACCCGGCCGTCCCGGTAGCCCTGCGCCAGCTCCCTTGCCGTCAGGGTCCCGGAGAGGGAATGGGGCGGCGGCGCGGCGCCGGCCGGGCCGAGGAGGACCCCGACGATCCACGCGAGCCAGACCAACGCTCGGCCGGCATGCAGTCGGCGGGGGAATGGAGGGGGCATGGGGGAGGCGGACCGCCTGACGACACGGGGCCCGAGGCCAATGTGCCATCGACCCCCGCATGAAATCTAGCGGATTCGGCGGCCAGCGCCGGCCGGCCCTCAGGCCTCCTGCCGCAGGACCTCCAGGGGCGGATGGTCGACCACCCCGCGGCCGGCGGCAAATCCCGTCGCCACCGCCAGCAGCGCCACCACCGCGATGGCGGCGCCCACCTGGCCGGCCGGCGCCGCGGCCGCCACGTGGAAGACATAGCGGGCCAGGAGCTCGTTGCCCACAAGCGCCAGGAGCGCACCGACGACCGCGCCCTGGATTCCGAGCACCGCATACTCCACCAGCTGGATCTGGGCGAGCTGGCGGCGGCTCGCGCCCAGCGTCCGCAGGAGGACGGTCTCGCGGATCCGCTGGTGGCGGCCGGTGAGGATGGCGCCGGCCAGCACGACGAGTCCCGTCGCCACCGTGAAGAGGGCCATGAACTCGATCGCGAAGGCGACCTTGGAGAAGATCCCGTCGAGCGTCTGCACGACCAGGGCCAGGTCGATCGCGGTCACGTTCGGGAATTCCTCGACCACCGCTTGCTGCGCGGCCGCCGAGGCGGCCGGGGTCGCGGCGTGGAGCGCCGCCAGGTAGGTCTTGGGCGCCGCCTCGAGCACGCCGGTCGGAAAGACGACGAAGAAGTTTGGCTCCAGACGGCGCCATTCCACTTCCCGCAGGCTGCCGACCACCGTCCGCACCGCCAGGCCCTGCACGTTCCACTCGACCTCGTCGCCGACGTGCAGCTGCAGATCGTGGGCCAGGCCATCCTCGAGGGAGATGGGCACCGGTCCGCCCCCGGGCGGGGCCGCGCCCGTGAACTTCCCCTGGACCAGCTTCTCGGTCGGGCTCAGCGCCCCGCGGAAGGTGGAGCGATATTCGCGGCGGAGCGCCCAGTCCTCCGCGCGGTTGTCCTTGTCGTGGAGGATGGCCTCCACCGTCCGGCCGCGGAGCGCGCCGATCTTCATCGTCACGATCGGGGCGCTCTCGGTGACCGGCGAGCCGGCACCGGCCGCGGCGGCCTCGACGCCGGCGATCTGGTCGTCCTGGATGTCGAAGAAGAGCAGGTTGGGCCGGCCGAGGGAATCGGCCCCGGCGATCTCGCGCAGGAGCGTGGTCCGCACGAGGAAAAGGGTGAGCACGAGGAACGTGCCGAGACCGAGCGAGACCAGCAGGAGGACGGTCCGGTTGTTCGGCCGGTGCAGATTGGCAAAGCCCTGCCGCACCACGTACGGCAGGCGGCGGGGCACGAAGCGCCGCGCCGCCCAGGAGACCAGGCCGCCGAGGCCGCCGAGGACCAGGAAGCCGACGCCCAGCATCCCGGCGAAGCCCAAGCCCACCCCGACCGCGCCCGTCTGCCAGACCGCGAAGGCGGCGACCGCCGCCGCGATGGCGCCGCCGATGGCGAGCCGCCAGGGGTCCGGCCCGCCGCCCGCGTCCTCGCCGGCGGCCGAGCGCAGGGCCGCGAGCGGCGGCACGCGCCGGACCGCGAGGAGCGGCAGCACCGAGAAAAGCACGCCGATCACGACGCCCGCGCCCATCCCGCGCAGGAGCGCCGGCCAGGAGAGGAAGAAACTGATGTCGACCGGCAGGACACCGCGAAAGACCAGCGGGAGCAGGCGCTGGACGCTGACCCCGAGCACGCCCCCGATGAGGGCGCCGGCCACGCCGAGCGCCGTCCCCTGCACCAAGTAGACGAGGAAGCCCTGCCGCGCGCTGGCGCCGAGGCAGCGCAGGATCGCGACCGTGGCCACCTTCTGGCGGACGTAGGCGTGGAGCGCGCTGGCGACCCCGATCCCGCCGAGCACCAGGGCGACGAATCCGACGAGGCTCAGGAAGCCGTCCAGGCGCGAGAGGGCCTGGCCGAGGTTGCGCTTGCGCTCCTCGACGGTGTCAAAGGAGAGGCGGACCAGGGCGAAACGATCCTTCATGGCGCGGACGACCGCGCCGGCGGGGCGGGCCGGGGGCAGCTGGAGCATCGCCCGGTAGCGAGCCAACGCCTGGCCGCTCGCGAGCCCGGTGGCGGGCAGCGCCGCCAGCGGGATGTAGGCGCGCGGCGCCATCATCGCCACCCCCGGCGACTCGCCGGGCACCTTGCGGACCGCGCCCGCCACGGTGAACGTGGTCCGGCCGAGCTTCACCGGGTCGCCGACCTTGACCCCGAACTGGTCCATGAGCGTCGGCTCGAGGATGACCCGCGGTCCGCCCGGGCCCCGCAGGAGGGAGAGGCCGCCGGCCGGCTCGGTCTCAAAGGTGCCGTAGAACGGGAAGTCACCCTCGACGGCGTGCACCTGGACCAGGCGCAGGCGCCGGGTCGCCGGGAAGGTCAGCATGGAGGAGAACGTCTGCTCGCGCGCCATCGTCCCGCCCAGGCCGTGCAGGTATTCGAGCACCGGGGCCGTGAGCGGCGCCGGGCTGGTCACGAAGAGGTCGGCCCCGAGGAGCCCCTTGGCCTCGGTGTCGATCGCCTGCCGGACGTTGGCGCTGAAGGACCCGATCGAAACCAGGGCCGCGATCCCCAGGACGATCGAGAGCGAGTACAGCGCCAGGCGGCGCCGCGACGAGCGGGTGTCGCGCCAGGCGAAGGAGAGGATGAAGCGCATGCCCCGGCGCTAGCCCACGAGGACGTTGGCCTCGTCGGAGACGATCGAGCCGCTGCGCAGCCGCAGCACCCGCTGGCAGCGGGCGGCGAGCTCGGGGTTGTGGGTCACCAGGACCAGCGTCGTGCCCCGCTCCCGATTCAGGCCGAAGATGAGCTCGACCATCGCGCCGGAGGTCTCGCCGTCCAGGTTGCCGGTCGGCTCGTCGCAGAAGAGGATCTTGGGCGAGTTGACGAAGGCCCGGGCCAGGGCGACGCGCTGCTGCTCGCCGCCCGAGAGCTGCACCGGGTAGTGGTCGGCGCGGGCGGCCAGGCCCACCCGCTCGAGGAGCGCGCGGGCCTGCGGCTCGCAGCCGGCCGCGCCCCGCAATTCCAGCGGGACGAGGACGTTCTCCAGCGCGGTCAGCGTCGGGATCAGCTGGAAGTTCTGGAACACGAAGCCGACGCTGGCGTTGCGGATGCGGGCGCGCTCGTCCTCGTCCTTGCCGTCCAGCGTCTCGCCCGCGATCTCCACCGACCCGGCGGTGGCGCGGTCGAGGCCGGCGCAGAGGCCGAGGAGCGTCGTCTTGCCGCTGCCGCTGGGGCCGATGATCGCCAGGCTCGCGCCCGCGGCCAGTTCGAAGCTCGCCTCATGGAGCACGGTGAGCGGGCCGGCGGCGGTCGGGTAGGTCTTGGTGAGGCGGCTCACCCGAAGCATCGGGGGCAGGGACATGGCGGACAGGCAATACCGGGTGCCCCAGGGGAGCAAACGGGTAAGCGAAGAACCTGAATGTGGCCCGCGGGCTCGAAAACGGGAGGCGGGTGGCTTAGGGTCGGGCCTCCGATGACGGCGTCTTCCTTCCCCACCACTCCGACCGCGCGCGCCGGACGCTGGGCGGCCATCGCCCTGGCCCTGCTTCTGGGGACGCTCCGCTGCCCGGGCCAGGGCACCCCCCACACCCTCGTCTTTTTCGGGGACAGCCTGACTGCCGGCTACGGGCTGGCCGATCCGGACGCGGAATCCTACCCCGCCCAAGTCCAGGCGCGGATCGATGCGGCCCACCTACCATGGCATGTGGTGAACGCGGGCCTGAGCGGCGAGACCAGCGCCGGCGGCCTGCGCCGCGTCGACTGGGTGCTCAACCAGCGGCCGGATATCTTCGTGCTCGAGCTGGGCGCCAATGACGGCCTCCGCGGCACGGCGCCGGCCGTGACCGCGGCCAACCTTCAGGCCATCGTCGACCACGTGCGCGGCCGGTACCCGGCCGCCCGCATCGTGCTGGCGGGCATGCGCATGCCGCCCAACATGGGCGCGGACTACACCGAGGCCTTCCAGGCGGTCTTCCCGGCCGTGGCCAAGAAGAACGGCCTCCTGCTGATCCCCTTCCTCCTGGACGGCGTCGCCGCCGTGCCCGCCCTCAACCAGGGTGACGGGATCCATCCCACCGCCGCCGGGGCGGCGATCGTCGCCGACGGCGTCTGGAAGGTCCTCCGGCCCCTCCTGACGCCCGGAGCGTGACCGTTTCCCTCCCGGGCAATTGGGCCTTGCCCGGTCAATTCCTTTGCGGAAGCCTGACCTGGATGGCCAGGAACCCCGTGGCACTTTGGTCGAGGCTCGGGGCGGCACTCGTCCTCAGTCTCGCCGCCTTGGCGGCCGGCTGTGGCCGGCGGGAACCGGCGACCGAGTCGGCCCTGCGCTCGCAGACCCTTCTCCTCGGGAACGGCGCCGAGCCGGAGGACCTGGATCCCCAGGTGGTCACGGCCTACACCGATCAGAATATCCTCCTCGCGCTCTTCGAGGGCCTGACCGCGGTCGACGAGAAGACTTCGCAGGCCGTGCCGGCGGCCGCGGAGTCCTGGGAGTCGTCGCCCGACGGGCTCAGCTGGACCTTCCACCTGCGGGCGGGGCTGCGCTGGTCGAACGGGGAGAAGCTGACCGCCGACGACTTCATCCAGTCATGGCAACGCATCCTCACGCCGGCCTTCGCGGCGGAGTACGCGAATCTCCTCTACCCGATCAAGAACGCCGAGGCCTTCAACCAGGGGACGCTGCTCGACCCTTCGGCCCTGGGGCTCTCGGCGCCGGACGTCCGGACGCTCCGGATCGAGCTCGCCCGGCCGACGCCGTACTTCCCGATCCTGGTCGCGCTGCCGCCCCTCTTCCCGGTGAACCCACGCGTCCTGGAGCATTTCGGGGGCCTCACCAAGCGCTCCACCGCCTGGACCCGGCCGGGAAACCTGATCGGCAACGGTCCCTTCACGCTCGGGGAGTGGATCCCGAACGCCCGGGTCGTCGTCGCCAAGAGCCCCAACTACTGGAACGCCGATGCCGTCACGCTCCGCCAGATCGTGTTCTTCCCGGTCGAGAACCCGGACACGGAGGAGCGCGACTTCCGCGCCGGGCAGGAGCACGTCACCTGGTCGCTCCCGCTCGCCAAGGTGGCTACCTACCGCCGGGACGCGCCCGACCGGCTCCGGGTCGATCCCTTCCTCCAGACCTTCTTCCTCCGGTTCAACGTCAAGCGGCCGCCCTTCGACGACCCGCGGGTCCGCCGCGCGCTGTCGCTGGCGATCAACCGCGACCAGATCGCGGAGCGGGTGCTCTCCGGCGGCTACCCGCCCGCCCACTCCTTCACCCCCCCCGACTGCGGCGGCTACACCGCGAAGGCCCGCGTCGACCTGGACGTCGCCGAGGCCCGCCGGCTGCTGGCGGCGGCCGGCCATCCCGGCGGCCAGGGGTTCCCGCGCTTCGAGGTCCAGGTCCGCAACGACGACGTCCAGCCGGCGGTCCTCGAGGCGATCCAGGCCATGTGGTCCAAGGAGCTCGGGATCCACGCCACCATCGCGACCCTGGAGCAGAAGACCTGGATCGAAAACCAGCAGAACCTCGCCTACGCGGTCTCGACCGCGGGCTGGGCCGGCGATTTCCTGGACCCGGTCACCTTCCTCGACCTCTTCGTCAGCGGCGGCGGCAACAACTGGACCGGCTGGGCGGACCCGTCCTACGACCGGATGATCCGCCAAGCCGCCGCGACCGTCGACCCGGCCGCGCGCCTCGCCGTGTTCCAGGGGGCGGAGGACTACCTCCTGGCGCAGGGCCCGGTGGCTCCCCTCTACTTTGGCGCGCACGCCTACCTGATCGCGCCGCAGGTCAAGGGCTGGATCCCGGCGCTCCTCGGCTACCACCGCTATGCCTTCGTTCGCCTCGAAAAGTGAGGTAAGGGGTTGTCGGCCGCCCCGCCCGGCCATAGGGTCGCGGCCGATGCGGACTTTCCTCGCCCGGCTCGCCCTCCTCCTCCTCGCCGCCGGGGCCGCGCGGGCGGCCGACCCCACCTTCCGGCGCGTCTGGCCGCGCTGGCGCGATGCCGACACCTTCCAGAGCTTCTACGAGGACCACACCGGCCGCGAACTGGCCGGCAAGTGGACGATGCTGCGCAGCCAGCCCGCCCAGCGCAGCGGCTTCTACTTCTACACCCGGGTTGACAACCCCGGCAGCGCGATCAACGGCGCGACCTTCGTCGTCCGGGTGATCGCCCCCGACTCCACCGACACGCGGATCTACCGGTTCCCGGCCGACGTGCCCAAGGGCAGCCGCCTCTTCGAGATCGGCCTCACCGGCACGGACTGGGGCGGCCAGCATGTGCTGCCAGTGGCCTGGGACGTGGAGCTGCAGGCCCCGGACGGGCGGGTCCTCACCGAGCGGGCGAGCTTCCTCTGGACCCGGCCGGAGAGTTGAGCGGCCGGGCCGCCCGATGATCGACCCGAACAAGGTCACGAACGCGGCGCGCACCGCGGCCGAGCTCGAGGAATTCCTGCTCTTCTGCGTGGTGGTGGCGGGCAAGAACGCCGACCAGCAGGCCGCGAAACTGGAGCGCTTCCTCGGCGGCCGCGCGCCCTTCGACTTCATCCGGAGGAGCGACCGGGCGGGCCGGCTGGACGCGCAGCTGCGGGACGTGCGCCTCGGCAAATACGGGCTCCTGGGCCGCAGCTTCCGCCTCCTCGCCCATTCCGGGGCCGACCTCTCCGCCGTCCGCTGGGAGGACCTGACGGAGTTCCCCGGCATCGGGATCAAGACCGCCAAGTTCTTCCTCCTGCACTCGCGCCCGGCGCAGATGCACGGGGTCCTGGACACCCATGTGCTGGCCTGGATGCGCGAGCACTGGTTGCCGGGGCTGGCCCGGCTGCCCGTCCCGCGCCACTCGCCGCAGGACCCGCGGGCCTACCGCTTCTGGGAGACCGTCTACTTCGGGATGGTCGCCGCGCGGCACCACGGCCCGGCGGGGGTGGCTGTCGACTGGGCCAAGTTCGACCTCGACCTCTGGCGGGAGCGGCGGGGAAGCGCGTGACCGGCCGCCGGCGCCCCGCGGCGGGCATGGGGACGGGTTCGCCGGAAATGGCTTGCCGAAGGTGGTCGGTGCCGGCCGATTCGGGAATGTCCCCGCGGCCTTCACTTCTCGAGGAGTTGCGCCCCTCGCGGCCATGGTCCGCCGGCCCCGAGCGAACCATTTCGATGGCGGGGATCAGTCCGGACCCGGTGCGGTGCGGCCGCCTGCTCGACGAGCTCAAGGGCGTCGCGATCGCCTGCATTGTCCTCTATCACTGCGCGGGGGTTTTCTCGGAGCAGGAGGACGGCTTTGCCTTCGGCCGGTTTGGCGTCGACCTGTTCCTGATTCGCAGTGGCGTCGGCCTGACCTTCCTTGGGAAGCCGTCCACCCCGGTGGATTTCCTCCGGCGGAGGTTCTGGCGCATCGCGCCTTCCTCCTGGTTCGCCTATACCGCCTATCTCCTCGCCGGCTGGGTCATCCTCCGAGAAGGTTATCCCGCCGCCCACATCGTCATCCATTACCTCGGCCTGCAGTCGGCCTTCGGCCCGATGGGCTTCGAGGTCGCCCCCGCTTTCTGGTTCATCACGCTGCTCGTCTATCTCTACCCGATATTGGCCTTCACCACCCGATGGCATCATCGCCTCGACCTCGTCGTCCTGACCGGGTGCGCGGCCACGGTCGCCGCCGGGACGTGGTACCGGTGGGTGGTGCCCAACGAGTCCCAGATGATCTATGTGGCCTACCGGGTGCCGTCGTTCTTCCTCGGCATCGTCGGAGGGCAGTTCCTGCGGAACGGCTGCATGAGCTACCGGGTCAGCTGGTGGCAGGGGATGGTGATCGCGCTGGTCGCCGTGCGCTGGAGCCAGTTCACCCTCCAAGCTGACAGCATGCTTTATGGCGTCGCCATCGCGGCCGCCTACGTGCTGGTCATCCGCGCGGCCTGCCGGTCCTGGGGACTCACCGCGCTGCCCCGCTTCTGCGGATTCCTGGGTCGCCGTTCCCTGGAGATCTTCGACCTGCACTAGCCGCTCCTGTCTCCCTATGCCCGCGTCGCGCTTCGCGCGGTTTTCGGTGTCGGGAACCCGACGCGAACCCAATTGTGGATCGCGGCCGTGGCGGCCATCGTGGCGGGGCTCGTCCTCGCGCAGCTCCTCCACCTGGCGCTGCGCGCACCGCGGTACTTGCGGGCCACCTCGCCCAGGCCCGCTGGATGAGTTCGACCTGGGGGGCCGCCGGGGCATCGACCCAGGCGATCGCCGGGCCGGAGCCCGTCTTGGTCAGGCCGCCGGGGCGTCAGTCCGATCCGGCCATCGATTCGGCGTCACTCCACCTTGGTTGAAATCCACCACGTGGTGCCGCCCGCATCCTTGACTGCGCCCCGCCTGTTCTCGTCGCCCCTCTTGACCGGAGCCTGCACCGAGGCCGCGCCCGCTTCGATCGCCTTCCGATAGGTGGCATCGGCGTCTTGGACAAAGACGTGCACGTGGGACGGCGTGCCGGGCCACGCGGGCGGAAATGCGTCGGTCAACATCACCACGGTGTCATCGATGCGAACCTCGGCATGCATCACCTTCCCGGACTCGTCCGCAATCCTCCGCAGCGTGACCGCGCCAAAAACACCGGCCAGGAAGGCCATGGTGGCGTCCGCTCCGTCGACGATCAGATAGGGGGATACACTGCTATAGCCAATCGGTTTGTGCGGCGTCTCCATCGTGACTGGCGCGGGCTACGCCCGCTGGATGAGCTCGACCTCGTAGCCTTCGGGGGCGTCGACGAAAGCGATCACCGAACCGGAGCCCGTCTTGGTCGGGCCGTCGGAGAGCTTCCAGCCCTTCTTCGCGATCTCGGCCGCGAATTTCCCCAGGTCCTCGACCTCGAAGGCCAAATGCATGAGGTCGGGCTGGACCTGCACCGGCGGGCTGTCGGGCAGCTGGCACAGCTCGATCTCCTCATCGCTGTTTGGCGTGCGGATGAAGGCCAGCTGGGCGCCGCGCGGCGAGGTGTGCCGGCGGCTGACCTTGAGCCCGAGGATGTCCTCGTAGAAGCGGACGGTGCGCTCGAGGTCGTTGACCCGCATGCGGGTGTGGAGGAGTTTCTTGACCATGGGGCCATGGTGGCCGCGCCGCCCCGCGGCCGCAAGCGCGGGCCGCCGTTTCCTGACCGGGGCAAAGCGGCAATCCCGTTGGACAAGCGGCGACGGAAAGTGCACCCTTACGGCGCATCCCCATGAAATACCCCGTCGTCCCCCTCCTCGGCCTCGCCCTGGCCTCCGCCGTCGCCCTCCGCGCCCAGCCCGACCCGAACTGGATCGACCACGACCGCGCGCGCCCGATGGCGCCCGTCGTCACCCCCGGCAATCCCAGCACCCAGGAGCAGGTCGGCACGGCGCCCTCCGACGCCACCGTGCTCTTCGACGGCCGGGACGCCTCGCAGTGGGTGGCGCTCGAGGACGGCAGCCCGACCAAGTGGCTGGTCAAGGACGGGGTCTTCGAGTGCGTTCCCGGCAGCGGCTACGCCCGCACCCTCCAGTGCTTCGGCGACTGCCAGCTCCATGTCGAGTGGGCCTCCCCGAACCCCCCGCACGGCGACAGCCAGGGCCGCGGCAACAGCGGCGTCTTCTTCGGCTACGGCCGCTACGAGATCCAGGTCCTCGACTCCTACCAGAGCAAGACCTACGCCGACGGCGCCGCCGCGGCGGTCTACGGGCAGTACCCGCCGCTGGCCAACGCCATGCTCCCGCCCGGGGCGTGGGAGATCTATGACATCATCTGGACGGCGCCCCGCTTCGACGACGCCGGCAAGCTCCTCCACAAGGCCCGGGTCACCGTGCTCCACAACGGCGTCCTCGTGCAGAACAACGTCGAGCTGACCGGCCCCACCGGCTGGATCAATCGCATCCCCTACGAGTCCCACCCGTACCGCTCGCCGATCGCGCTGCAGGACCACGGCAACCCCGTCCGCTACCGCAACATCTGGGTGCGCGAACTCGGGAGCCCCCGCCACAAGGAGTTCATGCTGCCGGACACGGTGCTGAACCTCTACGCCGGCAGCTACGGCCAGGGCCGCCACGTGATGACGGTGACCCGCCTGCCCGACGGCCTGCTCAACCTCCACTTTGAGGACCGGGACCTGGTGCTCCACGCCGAGTCCCAGACCAAGTTCTTCGCCCTCTCCACCGACCTGCGGTGCGAGTTCATCTACAGCGGCGACACGAAGCAGCTCGCGGTCACGGTGGGCGAGGACCAGGAGCACCCGATGCTGAACAGCAAGGTCGTCCCGTGAGCCGGGCGCCCTTCAGAAGGCGTAGCTCACCTCCACCCGGAAGAGCACCGACGAGGCCAGCTGCTCGCCGGTGAAGTGCTGCAGCACCGGGACCTCGACGTCGGCGTAGAGCTTCGATTGCCCGGCGGCCAGCCCCAGGCCGGGAGCGAGGATCAGGCGCTCGAAGCCGGAGGCGACCGGCTGGGAGGCGCCGGGTCCGCCGTCGCTCGAGCGCACGGCGGCCTTCACGAGCCCGGTCGGGGTCAGGTGGAGGCGCCCCAGGGACCAGCCGCTGTAGTAGACCCCGAAAGCCGCGTCGAATTCCATTCCCGGCCGGTAGCCGTCCTGGGTCAGCACCGGCACGTCGAGGAGGCCCTGCACGTAGGCGTTCCAGTCGTAGGCCGCGTCGAGCCCGAAGCGCCGGAACGCGCCGAGGAGCAGGTCGGTGCTGCCGCTGCCGAGCTCGGTGTCGCGGTCGATGTCGCCGTAGGCGTCGTTCTGCGTAAAGGTTCCGGTCGGCAGCTTGAGCCCGAAGGAGACGCCCGTCGTCAGGCCGGGGTCGAAACCGGTGTAGGTGGCCTGGAGGCGCACGTCGCCAAAGCCGCTGAAGTTGAGGGACACGAGATCACTCCCGGTCGCTCCGCCCGTGGTCTCGAAGTGGCGGTACTCATAGGGGACATCGAGGCGGCAGGACCAGCTGGGGCTCAGCACCTCCTGGAACCCGGCGCTGAGAAAGGTGGTGCGGATGTCCTTGTCGGGATTTTCCGCCGCCGGAGCGGCGGAGTCGCCGGTCCAGTTGCGGTCCTGGTCCTGGTAGGCGAAGTCGAGGAAGGCCGTGCCGCCCGTCCCGCTCGGCAGCGCGTCGCTGGTGCCGACGGCATAGATCCCGCACCCGCAGGCGCAGGGCCGCCCGGGCGACGGCGCGAGCAGGAGGACGACTGCCACCCAGCCGAGGGGCCGGAGGCAAAGGGCGGAGCGTTGATGAATCAGCCGAGGGGCCGGCAAGGGCCGGCGGAGGAAGGAAAGGGACATGGATGCAGGGTCATTGACGGAAGGAGGGTCCCCCGATGAGGAGGGGGAAGGTTACGGCGGGGCGGCGCCCGCGCCTGGACGGCAAGCGCCACCGCCGTCTTTCCAGGAGACGGCCGGCCGCGCGGGGGTGAGCTATCCGAGCAGCGCCCGGGGCGGCGGCAGGGGCACGTCTTCAGCGCGCCACGCCGCCGTCGGGAAGGCAGCCGCCGACCAGGTGCGTGGCACCGGCGTGCCCACGTAAGCAACCGTCTCCTGGCAAATCAGGACGACCTTTTCCAGGCCGGTGTTCGGGGCCAGCGTCCGCGGAGCCGCTTGCCGGGCCTGGCTGACCGCGCGGCACAAGGCGCAGGGCCGGCCGGCATCGAAGGTGTCCCGCGCCGCGGCGGCCACGGACTCAGTCCGGGCGTAGCCCGCGAACATCCGGGCCCAGGCGACGCTTTGGGCCACGTCCAGGAGCGCCCCGCTCGCGCAGAACCACGCGAAAAGGAGAGAGAGGCAGGCCACGCGTCGCAGCATCACCCGCCGAGGCTTGGCGGGGGCCGGGCCGCCG
>Ga0302314_10000377_pt1 | contig 81728 bp, 62 predicted proteins | sample III_Palsa_N2_3_FD_200533 | JGI IMG/M metagenome (GOLD analysis project Ga0302314, IMG submission 200533) | Peat permafrost microbial communities from Stordalen Mire near Abisko, Sweden - III_Palsa_N2_3 | ecosystem: Environmental > Terrestrial > Soil > Palsa > Peat permafrost | place: Sweden...
TGACCAGGCCGTGGCTCAGGCCCAGCGGCAGCACCGCCACGCCCGCTTCCGCCTTGCGATACTCGGGATAGAGGTCGCGCGTCACCGGCAGATCCTGGCTGCTGCGGGTGAAACTGCCCGCACGCAGCCGCGTCTGATACGGCGTGACCGGGCGCACCGACATCGTCGCGGCGATCTGGGCGGTCTTGTCCTTGAACGCGGCATGGAATTGCAGCACTGCGGAACCGAGCTGGTCGCGCGCCTTGACGCGGAAACGGGCGGACGACTCATGCATCTCGGTGATGTTGAGGGTCTGCTGCCTGTCGCCGACAACTTCGAGCTGGTTCGAGGGATCGACGCTGACCATGATGGGGGCGTCGGCGCCGCTGCCCTTGACGTTGTTGGCAACGCCGACGCTGACGTCGAACTCGTCGCCCGGCGAGACCGTGGTCGGCGCATTGGGTGAGAGCACGAAGTCGCCGCGCACGGTGGTCTTGCCCTCGGCTGTGCCGATGGCGTCGTCGGCCACCGCCACCGCCATCACGCGCAGGCTGCCGTTGAAGTAGTCCGGCACCTCGTAATCCACTTCACGCGCAGTCTGGTCGGCGTCGACGATGCCGGACCAGTAGGCCACCGGCTTGTCGGTCTTGCGCTTGAACGGATTGAGATGGCGGCCCAGCGCGCCTTCGGCGTCGCCGCCGGGGGCGGCCAGGTCGGCGTCGTGCAGGAATTCCGGCAGGATCTGGTCGAGGATCTGCAAGGTGTGGACGTCGAGCGAGCGCTTCTGGAAGAACCAGGCCAGCGGGTTCGGCGTCTTGTAGCGGGCCACCTGCAGGATGCCTTCGTCGACGGCGAAAATCACGATGCGCGCCGGCCGGTCGGTGCTGTAATGGATGGCCAGGCGTTGGCCGGGCTTGATCAGCTCCGCCTGATCCAGGGTGACATGGGCGGTGCGATGATCCAGCGCCACCGAGAACGGCTGCACGCCGTAGGACAGCGGGCTGGTATAGATCTCGTCCGAGCCCGGATCGCGGATGAAGCTGACGCTGACGTAGGCATTGCCGTCGATGCCGTCGGGCAGCTTGATGTGCTGCACCGAACTGGTGGTGTCGGCCTTGAACCACTTGTAGCTGTAGACCTTGTCGCGCTCGATGGTGATGAGGCCGGCGCCGGTGTACGGCGCCTGCACCTGCATGGCGATGTCGTCGCCCGGCGCGTAGTCCTTGCGGTCCAGGGTCAGCTGCAGCTCGGCGTTCTTGTCGAGACGGCCGGCCAGGTTGGCGGCGCCGGCGACGCTGTAGTCGATGCGCGCGTACTGCTGCCCGGCCGCGTCCTGCACCACATAGCTGAAACTGCCGGGCGTGCGCGTGTCCAGCGGCAGCTGGACGCCGGCCGCGGGGACCGCGTACGCATCTTCGGCGAGCGTGACTTCCTTGAGTTTGGAGACGTACTTGTAGGTACCGTTGTCGAGCTTGGTCAGGATCGAGACGTAGCGGCGCTCGATGTGCAGCAGTTTGAGATCCTTGACCTCGGTCTTCTTCGCCTGCGGGTTGATGGCGACCAGATCGACCTTGCGCGCACTGTCACGGGAGACGTAGCCCAGGTCGCCGTCCGCCTTCCAGCCCACCAGGTAAGGCAGGTTCGACACCAGCTGGGCGGCTTCGGCGGCAACGCCGCGGCCGCCGTCGGCCTCGAAGCCCTCGGCCACCAGGTGCAGGCGGTAGGTGGCGCGGGTGAAGCGCTGCAGGTTGAGGTCGAACGAGGCCGCCCCCTTGTCGTCGGTCTTGGCCTCGGCCAGCTGGTCGTTGAAGCCTTCTTTGGCCGCCTGGGGATCGTAGAACTGGTAGGCGCTATAAGCCGGAAATGCCGGGAAACTCGGCGACAGGATCATCTGCGCGGTGACTCTGCGGTCCTGCGCCGGCGTGCCGAACAGGTTCTGCAGGTCGACGCTGGCCTTGAGCTGGTCGGGACTGACCCAGCCCTCGGCGCTCTCCGCCGACAGATGGGCGGTCATGCGCAGACGGTCCGGCAGGAATTCCTGCACCTTGACGGTGATCGAGCCGATGGCGTCCTCGCGCCCTTCGCTCTTGATGATGGCCAGGGAGATGGCGTAGTCGCCGGTGGGCGCGGTGTCGCGCGTGGTGTAGCGGATGTCCTCGAAGCCGGCGGCGGAGAGGCGGATGGCGTCGCGCTTGACCACGGTGCCGCGCGGATCGGTGACCTGCACCCGCAGGGGCACGCCGACCAGGGACTTGCCCCAGTCCTGCGCCTTGACGATGGCGCCGACACGGATCTCGTCGCCCGGCCGGTAGATGCCGCGGTCCGAGAACAGGAAGGCGCTGAGGCGGCCGCTGTCGGCGGAATTGCTGACGCCGCCGATGTCGAAGCGCGACAGGTCCAGCTCGCGGTCGCTGCGGCCGATCGGCAGGAAGCTGCTGTCACCGTTCCTGCGCGCCAGATACAGCACCGGCTCATGCTCGCGCTTGAAGCCCTTGAGATCGGCGAAGCGGGCGTGGCCGTCGGCGTCGGTGGTCTGGGTCTGCACCGCCTCGCCGTTCTTGCCCAGCACCGACAGGCTGACGCCGCCCACCGGCTCGCCGCCGTGAATTGACTGCACAAAGACATCCTGCGAGCCGTCGACTGCCTTCTTCACCAGGATGCCGAGGTCGCTGACCACGATCAGGCGGTTGTCGCTGGCCTGGCTCCAGGTTTGCGGCGCGGCGCCGGCATCGTCGCTCGCTGCATCACCTGCCTCCTGATCCGGCGCGGCGGCGGCATCGCCATTGTCCGCGTCGGCGGCAGCGTCGCCGCCGAGCACCTTCTTCGTATCCGGATCGTAGGCGCGCACGCGCAGCAGGAACACGCCGCGCCGGTCGGCGCCATCCTTGTTCAGGTACTCGCCCAGGTCGATCGGCTCGTAATGCGCGGTACCCGGCTTGAGCCTGGGCAGGCGCAGCACCTTGGTGAAATGCTCGGTGATGTTGCTCTCGTCGAAGCTCCAGCCGGCCTTGAATTGCGGGTCGCGGAAATCGCCGCTGGTCTGGGTGACGAGATGCTGCAGCTGGTCCGGCAACAGGCGGGCGATGTCGATTTTCAGGCCGGGCACGTCGCGGGTGAACACGGTGACCTTCTTCGCCCCGGACATGGCCAGCAGCGAGCCTTCATGGGCGATGCGCAGCTCCCTCGGGAACTCCGGCACCTGCAGGGTGGTGGTCTGCTGCTTGCCGAGGAGGTAGCCGCCGAAGGAGCGCAGGCCCTTGTCGACCTGCACATAGACATAGCGCCCGGGATCGGCCTGGTAGCCGAAGCTGTGCAGCTCGACGTGCTCCTGCTCGTTGGGGGTATAGCTCAGGGCCAGCGGTTCGGCGGTCTTGAGCAGTTGCGGCGTGATGTTCTGGTTGTCCCAGCCGAAGGGCAGCTTCTGGTCCTTGTGCTCGCGATCCCATTTCTTCTGCTGGTCGGGGTCCGGGCTGTTCAGCGGCAGCAGCCAGGCCCTGACCTTGGAGGTGATTTCCTTCTCGGTCACCGAATAGCTGGTATGCAGCAACAGGATCTGCCGCGGATCGTCGTGCTGGTCGCGGGCGATGTCGAGGGCCAGGTCGGACACTTCCAGGGCGAACTGCCCCGGCACCACGGTACTGGAGTTCAGCGCTTCGGCGGTCTTGTTGCCGCCGCGGGCGGCGCGCAGGCCGGCCCCGATCTCCACCGCCAGGCGGCCCTGCTTGGCCGGCACGGCCAGCTGCTCGGAATGAATGAAGGCCTGCAGCTTGTACTTGTCGTACTGCACGGTGAAAGTCGGCTTGCCGACCTCCTCCTCGTCCGCATCGCTGATCTTGTTGAACAGGTCCAGCTTGATGCGGTTCTCGAAATCGGCAGTGTCGGCCGGGTGCGAGAAATTCACCGTCACCACCACCTTCTTGTCGTTGACGTTGACCGGGTCCTGGTAGAACTCGGTACTGCTGATCTTGGCGCTGAACGGCACCGTGGCGAACTTGAGGCCGTAGTCCTTGAGATGGACATGGCTCGCCGCAAAGCCCCGCTTGGCGAAGGACACGGCATAGGCCTGGCCGATGGGCCAGTCGGCGCCGGGCAGGAACTTGAGGGTCTTGTCGTCTTCCCAGGTCCACACCCCCGCAATCGCCGGGGAAATGTCGATGCCGGCGCTCTTGGGGTCGACATTCTTGCCCGTGGCCCGCAGCGGCGCCACCGAGCCGGAGAAGCGCACGTAGAGAGGCTTGGGACCGTTATAGGGGGCTTCGCAGTTGTAGCAGGTCGGCGGCGGCGCCTCGACGGTGAAGCTCAGTTCCACCGGCTTCGGGCGATGCTGGTACCAGTGCCATCCGTACAGGCCGGCGGCGGTCAGGGAGACGAGGAGCACGGCGATGCCGGAGCCGCGCAAGGGGTTGCCGCGCAGCCAGCCAGCTGCGGTGTTCACGCCGGTGGACACCCCGCGGCACAGCCAGGCCAGCCAATTCGGCGGCGTCCAATGGACGCTACCGAACAGAAGACCCAGCAGGCCGGCAAGTATCTTGCCGATAAATGCGAATGCCGCAGACAAACCAGCAACCAGCGCTTTCAGCCCGCCCATGGATCCTCCCCCTGCACGCCCTCCATGGGCATGCTCACACTGTTATTATCACGACTGTGTCTGGCGGAACTGTGTCCGATTTGTGCAAAAGCACCGGAATGTTGTGGCCGCCGGCCCCTGGAACGATTCGTGGATCAGGCTATTTGGCACTATTGGCCGCTTTGACGTGATGAACTGACGACCAAGTCTCAAAATGCGATTCCCTGAACGGGCGCATGCTGCCAGTATCCGCCGGGCATGCTGTACCATTCTCCCCCAGAGCCAGCATTTTCAAGATTCAAAACAATGAGTTCCCTGCCCTGTTTCAAGGCTTACGACATCCGCGGCCGCGTCCCTGAAGAACTGAATGGCGATATTGCCTTTCGGCTCGGCGTTGCTTATGCACAACGATTCTCACCCAAGCGCGTGGCGCTGGGCAGAGATGTCAGGCACTCCAGCCTCTACCTGCTCAATGCCCTGGCCCATGGATTGACAGCGCAGGGAGTGGAAGTGCTCGATCTCGGCCTGTGCGGCACCGAGGAAGTGTATTTCGCAGCGTTTCAGCCCGGGATCGACGGCGGCATCATGGTCACCGCCAGCCACAATCCGATGGATTACAACGGCATGAAGCTGGTCCGCGGCGGCGCCATACCGGTTTCCGGGGATTCAGGCCTGCGCGCACTGGAGGCCGCCGTGGCGGCTTCCACGGCCACGGTGCCGGCAGGAACCGCCAGGCGCACCCCGCTGAACCTGCGCCCGGCTTATATCGAGCATCTGCTCGGCTATATCGAGCCGAAGGCGCTCAAGCCGCTGAAGATCGTGGTCAATTCGGGCAATGGCTCGGCCGGACTGGTGATCGATGCGCTGGAACCGCATTTGCCGTTCCGTTTCGTCAAGGTCCATCACCAGCCCGACGGCTCCTTTCCCCACGGCATCCCCAATCCCCTGCTGCCGGAAAACCGCGCCGCGACTTCAGAAGCCGTGGTGGCGAATCAGGCGGATTTCGGCATCGCCTGGGATGGCGACTTCGACCGCTGCTTCCTGTTCGACGAAACCGGCGCCTTCATCGAGGGCTACTACATCGTCGGCCTGCTGGCCGAAGCCCTGCTGAAAAAGGAGCCCGGCGCCAAGATCATTCACGATCCGCGCCTGACCTGGAACACCATCGACACGGTCACCCAGGCCGGCGGCATTCCGGTCCAGTCCAAGACCGGACATGCGTTCATCAAGGAACGCATGCGCGCCGAAAACGCTATTTATGGCGGCGAAATGAGCGCGCATCACTATTTCCGCGATTTCGCCTATTGCGACAACGGCAATATTCCCTGGCTGCTGGTCGCCGCGCTATTGTCCGAAAGCGGCCTGCCGCTGTCGCGGCTGCTGGCCGAGCGCCAACGGAAATTTCCGGCGTCGGGCGAGATCAATCGCACAGTGTCCAGCATCGAGGCGGTGCTGGCGAAGATCGAACAGCGCTATGCGGCCGATGCGTCCGCCATCGAGAAGGTCGATGGTGTTTCCATCGAATATCCGCAGTGGCGCTTCAATCTGCGCGGCTCCAACACTGAACCCGTGCTGCGCCTCAATGTCGAATCCCGTGACGATGCCGACCTGATGCATCGCAAAACCCAAGAGCTGCTTGAACTCATCGATGCCCGCTAACTCCGTGTCAGACAAACCATCTCTCATGATCGTGCCCGTTCTGTTGGCCGGCGGCTCAGGCTCAAGACTCTGGCCGCTGTCTCGCGACGGCTATCCCAAGCAATTCCTGAAACTGACCGATGACTGGTCGCTGCTGCAACAGACCACGCGTCGCGCGGCCGCAATCCCCGGTGCAACGCCGCCAATTCTGGTCTGCAACGAGGCCCATCGCTTCTTGGTGGCCGAGCAGCTGCAACAGGTCGGGAGTCAGGGGGCGGAGATTCTGCTGGAGCCCGAAGCGCGCAATACCGCCCCTGCTGTTGCATCCGCCTGCCTGGTGGCGAAGGAACGGCATGGCGAGGATGCCCTGGTCTTCGTCATGGCCGCCGATCACCTGATCGCCGATCTCGGCAGCTTTCTCGCGTCCGTTGAAGTCGCCGCAAAAGTTGCGCTGCAGGGTCGGCTCACCACTTTCGGCATTGCTCCGCACCGGCCGGAGACGGGCTATGGCTACATCCACAAGGGCAAAGCATTGTCGGAAGGCGGGTTCGAAGTTGCTTCTTTTGTGGAAAAACCCGACAGCATCCGCGCCCAAGCCTATCTCGACAGCGGCGAATATCTCTGGAACAGCGGCATGTTCCTGTTCAGGGCCCAGAGTTTTCTGGACGAGCTGCAACGACTCGATCCGGCCATGTTTGAGGCCTGCTCGAACGCGGTGACGAGTGCGAAGCGGGATCTGGATTTCATCCGGCTTGATGGCGCCGCTTTCAAAGCCGCGCGTTCCGACTCCATCGACTATGCCGTCATGGAGAAGACCGATAAGGCCGCGATCGTACCCATGGATGCGGGTTGGGACGATGTTGGCGCCTGGTCCTTCCTCGAAACCCTGGCCCGGGACGAGCGCGGCAACTATTCACACGGCGACGTATTGTTCGAGGATTCCGACAACACCCTGGTTCACAGCGAAGGCCGTCTGGTTGCGGCGCTTGGTCTCAAGGATGTCATTGTGGTCGAAACCAAGGACGCGGTGCTGGTGGCGGACCGCAGCCGCGCGCAGGACGTCAAACGCGTTGTCACACGCCTCAAGACCCTGGGCCGATTGGAGGTCGAAAACCACACCGTGGTGCATCGCCCCTGGGGCAGCTACGAAACTCTGGCGATTGGTCCCCGCTTTCAGGTCAAGCGCATCATCGTCAAACCGAAGCAGAAGCTCAGCTTGCAAATGCACCATCATCGCGCCGAGCATTGGATCGTGGTTTGCGGCACCGCGCGAGTCACCTGTGCCGAGAGGGAATTTCTGCTCGGCGAAAACGAATCGACCTATATTCCGTTGGGATCACAGCATCGCCTTGAGAACCCGGGCTCGATTTTGCTGGAGTTGATCGAAGTGCAATCGGGCGCCTATCTTGGGGAGGATGACATTGTAAGATTTAACGATGTATACGGGCGAGCAAAATGAGGTTTGCTGTTGTCTCAGTACTGCGGCCTGCCCCCCCTAAATAAGGCCTGTGCCGGCAGATGTTTTAATGCTCAAAATGGACTATTGAGAGAAATACATCACGTTATAGAAAGCCGGCACGGATTAAGCTTGCTTCAGAATGATGTTTTGGAATGCTAGGATGCAGACCAATGAGGTATACAAAGCTTGCGTTCAAGGGTTATGCTGCAATGCAGCATATACTGAAGTAATATGACTCCCGTGTCAGTTCCTTCAGTCGATATTTGCCATCCCGGGATGGATTTTCGCAGGGGACAACGCCGGGACATTGTTTAGTAAAAGATTTGATTTGGGTCGGTGCTGCGGATAAATCACCGAATTGAGAATGTGCTTTGGCTGAGAAAATGAAGTCAGCGGGCATACACTTTGCATAAATCAAGATAATGCCGAATCTAAGATCTAAGTTCGAAGCAACTCGGGTGTTGGTGACAGGTGGGGCCGGCTTCGTCGGTTCGCATTTGTGCCGCAGATTGCTCGATGCGGGGCACGAGGTTCTCTGCGTCGACAATTTCTATACCGGCACTCGTGAAAACATTGCCGATTTTCTCGCGCACCCCCGCTTTGAGTTGATGCGGCATGACGTCACCTTCCCTCTTTACGTGGAAGTGGATGAAATCTACAACCTGGCTTGCCCTGCAAGCCCGATTCATTATCAGTTTGATCCGGTCCAGACCACGAAAACCAGTGTGCTGGGCGCAATCAACATGCTCGGGCTGGCAAAACGTCTGAAAGTGAAGATTTTACAGGCATCGACCAGTGAAGTTTATGGCGATCCCAATATCCACCCACAGACCGAAGACTATTGGGGGCACGTCAATCCCATTGGCATACGGTCGTGCTATGACGAGGGCAAGCGGTGCGCGGAAACCTTGTTTTTTGACTATCACCGGCAGCACAGGCTGGAAATCAAGGTCGCCCGTATTTTCAACACTTATGGGCCTCACATGCACCCGAATGACGGGCGCGTGGTTTCAAACTTCATCATGCAGGCTCTCAGGGGTGAGGCCATCACGATTTATGGTGATGGCCTGCAGACTCGCAGCTTTTGTTACGTTGACGATCTGGTCGAAGGCCTGATCCGGCTGATGAATTCACCTTCATCTGTTACTGGCCCGGTCAACATCGGCAATCCCGGAGAATTCACAATCCGGCAACTTGCAGAAATCATCATAGAGCTTACCGGTTCGAGTTCACGGATTGATTCCCGACCTTTGCCTCATGATGACCCGCGCCAGCGCCAGCCCGATATTTCTCAAGCAAAATCCGCTCTTGGGTGGGGGCCAAAAACGCAGTTGAAAGAAGGCTTGGTCAAGACCATTGCTTACTTTGAGAAATTCGCCAGGCATCATGATGAAACACCTGGGCGGACGGCCAAGCCCAAACTGGTCGGCCTTTAAAACAGGAAGCCTTGATATGAATGTGCCCATGCCAAGCTCTGTTGCGGCTACCGCTTCGACCGGTGCCGTAGCTGCAGATGATCAGTGCGATGTGATTGAAGCTGTCGATCAGATCGGCGATTTCGATGCAATCGTTACCAGGGCAGGATCGCGCTACCTCAACAGCGGCATCAAACGCACGCTGGACATCCTCTCCGCAGGGACCGCCGTCCTTCTGTTGGGTATTTGCGCATTCCCGCTGATTGCCCTGCTGATCAAGCTGGACAGCCCGGGGCCGGTGTTTTATCTGCAACGGCGCTACGGTAAAAATGGCAAGGTATTCCGGTGCATCAAGTTCCGCACCATGACGCACTGCCCGGAATCACAAACATTCGTTCAAGCGCAGAAGCACGATTCGCGGATTACCAAAGTGGGGCAACGGCTGCGCTCCAGCAATCTGGACGAGTTGCCTCAATTGCTGAATGTGCTGAAAGGAGACATGTCCCTGATCGGACCGCGGCCTCATCCGGTCGAGCTCGATGACAATTTTTTGCGCTGGATACCCACTTTGATGAGCCGGTATTCGGCGAAGCCCGGGCTTAGCGGACTCGCCCAGGTCAGCGGCCAGCGCGGCGAGACCCGCAATCCCCGGGAAATGCGCAATCGCCTCAGATTCGATTATTTGTACATACAAAAAGCCTCCGTTGCCCTTGATCTGAAGATCGTGACACTGACGATCTTCAAGATGCTGCACGGCGATGAAAAAGCTTTTTGAACCGCCGCACTCCTCCTTGATGTGAGCAAGACCTGAGTCGAATTCGAGCAGTAGTTGTCCCAGCAAGCGGGGAGGAAGAAGCTCGCAAGGCTTTTGCAGCGCGGACGCTTTCTTCGATCGGTATACCTCACATTTATTGATGACGCCCTGCCCCAAAGCATGGGCGCTCGTCCAGTCTGATCATGAGTTTTTTTGGCAAATCGAAATATGACATTGAAAAAAGCGCTAATTACGGGTATCACGGGTCAGGACGGCGCCTATCTTGCGGAATTCCTGCTGGCCAAGGGCTACGAAGTACATGGCATCAAGCGCCGTACTTCCCTGTTCAATACCGATCGGATCGATCACCTGTACCAGGACCCACACGAGTCCAATCGACGTCTTGTCCTTCATTACGGGGACATGACGGACGCCCTTTCATTGCTGCGCGTCATTCAGAAAGTTCGCCCGGACGAGATTTACAACCTGGCGGCACAAAGTCACGTCGCGGTATCGTTTGAAGAACCCGAGTTCACGGCGAATTCCGATGCCCTGGGCGCTCTTCGCGTTCTGGAAGCCATCCGCATACTTGGCCTGGAAAAGACCACACGCTTCTACCAGGCATCGACATCAGAGCTTTACGGACTCGTCCAGGAAACCCCGCAGAAGGAAACAACACCCTTTTATCCGCGCTCGCCTTATGCGGTGGCAAAGCTGTATGCCTACTGGATTACGGTCAATTACCGCGAAGCCTATGGCATCTACGCCTGTAACGGCATTTTGTTCAATCACGAATCACCATTGCGCGGCGAAACCTTCGTAACACGGAAGATCACCCGCGCCCTGGCGCGCATCAAGCTGGGCCTGCAGGACTGCCTCTATCTGGGAAATCTGGATGCAAAGCGTGATTGGGGACACGCCCGGGACTATATAGAGATGCAATGGTTGATGTTGCAGCAGGAAAAGGCCCAGGACTTCGTGATCGCCACCGGCGTTCAATACAGCGTTGCTCAATTCGTGGACACCGCTGCGAAAGAACTCGGGATTGCACTGAAATGGGAAGGAGAAGAGGCTCAAAAATGCGCGCGTGATCAGAACGGGCGAATTGTTGTGGCCGTGGATCCCCGCTACTTCCGTCCCACCGAGGTGGAAACCCTCCTTGGCGACGCCAGCAAGGCTCATCGTGAATTGGGATGGAAACCCCGGATCAGTTTCGAGGAGCTGGTGGCGGAAATGGTACAAGCGGATCTGAACGCAGCCGAACGCGATGAACTCGTGAAGAAGCATGGCTATAAGGCATTCGACCATCACGAGTAACCGGCCATGGTCATGAACAAGGACGCACGCATTTTTGTCGCCGGGCACCGGGGCCTGGCCGGCGGAGCCATCCTGCGGGAGCTGAAACGCCTCGGATACAACAATCTGATTACGCGCACGCACGTCGAAGTAGACCTGGAGAACGCCGCCTCAACCAATGCTTTCTTCGACGACTCGCGGCCGGAATACGTTTTCCTGGCGGCAGCCAAAGTTGGCGGCATTCTTGCCAACAACACGTTCCCCGCGGACTTCCTGTCGCGGAATTTGCTGATCCAGACCAACGTCATCGAAGCTTCGCGCCGGGTCGAAACGCGCAGGCTGATTTTTCTGGGCTCGTCGTGCATCTATCCGCGCGACTGCCCGCAGCCGATCAAGGAAGAGTATTTGCTGACGGGACCATTGGAATCCACCAATCGTCCCTATGCCTTGGCCAAGATTGCCGGAATCGAAATGTGCTGGGCCTATAACCGGCAGTTCGGAACCCGTTATCTCGCCGCCATGCCGACCAATTTGTATGGCCCCGGCGACAGCTACGATCTGAAGACCTCGCATGTTTTGCCCGCCTTGATCCGCAAGATGCATGAGGCGAGGAATTCCGGCGCCGATGAAGTGGTGTTGTGGGGCAGCGGCACGCCAAAACGTGAATTCCTCTATTCGGACGATCTTGCCAAGGCGCTGGTTTTTCTCGCCAATCTCGATGAGCAGCAATATGACGTGCTGGTTGCGCCGGAAACCTGCCCCCTGATCAATGTGGGGACGGGAGAGGACCAGACGATCCGTGAATTGGCTGAAACCGTTGCCGCGGTCGTTGGATTCAAGGGGCATTTCACTCAGGACACCTCCAAGCCCGACGGAACTCCCAGAAAGATCATGGACGTCAGCCGCATCAAGGCATTCGGCTGGCGTCCGGAAATCACGATGAGGGAGGGCATCGCCCTCGCTTACTCGGACTTTCTGGAAAAAGGCGCCTGAGGGAATCAACCTTCATGAATGGGGGCGGCGCCGGCAAGCGTATCCTGATCGCGAGCATTCACTTCACCCCTGAGTTGACCGGGATAGGCGTGTATAGCGGCGAGCTGGCTGAATGGCTGGCGAGCAACGGATATCAGGTTCACGTCGTTTGCGCTTCGCCGTTTTATCCGGCATGGCGACCGCTTGCCGGATTCAGGAATCGCTACCGGAGATCGTCGAAGGACGGCCTTACGGTGCTCCGCTCCCCGCTCTACATACCGACAAAGCTGTCTGCGGCACGGCGAATGCTGCATTTGTTTTCATTCGCGCTCACCAGCCTGCCGTTGCTGCTGAGCCAGATTGTCTGGCAACCCGCCATCGTGATCTCCGTGGTGCCTACCTACGCCGTCGCACCCATTGCGTGGCTGGTCGCAAGGCTGTGCGGAGCCAAATGCATCGTTCACGTTCAGGACTTTGAAGTCGATGCCGCTTTCCGGATCACTGGCGCACCATCAGGGCTTTTGCAAAGAATTGTATTGAGACTGGAGTCATGGCTGCTCAGACGTTTCGACCTGGTTTCGACAATTTCAAAAAAAATGCGGTCCGGGCTCATAGACAAGGGAGCCATTGCCGACCGCACCATCCTGTTCAGGAACTGGGTGGATCTGGACAGGATCTATCCTCTTCCCGATACAGGAGCGGCTCGAGCCGATTTCGGGATTCCCCAGGAAGCCATTGTCTGCCTGTACTCGGGCAATATGGGGCGCAAGCAAGGGATCGAGACATTGGCCGAGGTTGCGCTCAAATTACAGCATCGCAGCGACATTCTTTTCATGTTCTGCGGCGACGGTGAAATGAGAAAAATGCTGGAACAGGAAACCATCGGCTTGCCGAATGTCCGCTTCCTCCCACTGCAGCCGGTCGAGCGATTGAACTCATTGCTGAATTGCGCCGATATACACCTGCTTCCGCAACGGCGTGCCGCCGCCGATCTGGTGCTGCCGTCGAAGCTGGGAGGCATCCTGGCAAGTGCGCGCCCGGTAGTCGCGGGAGCGGATGCCGGCACCGAGCTTGCGGAGATGGTTGCCGACTGCGGCCTGGTGGTTCCGCCGGAAGATCCGGAAGCTTTTGCGGACGCGGTTACCCGCCTCGCCAATAACCCTGAATTGAGGGGCCGTTTGGGGCAGAGCGGCCGTATTCGCGCGGAAGAACAACTATCCAAGCGCAGCATTATTGCCGGATTTGTAAATACGATAATTGGCGCTGAATCCGAATCATCCACCACAACCCAGCCATGACCATCCGCGAAAACAACAGGCGCGAGAACCGGGGCTTGGGTATTGGCCATCACGGCACATACTAGAGAGTGCATGTCATGAAAAACCTGATTTCGAAAATCAGTTATCGCCTTCGCAATTATTGGTCAAAATCAAAGCTGAACAATGAAGTTGCCGCTGCCGCGAGCAGCCAGAAGGTCCTCGGCCTTCAGTACAAGCTCCTGTACCAGTCAAAGTCGCCGCCCCTGAAATTCAAGGATGTCGGGCTCAGAGTCCACTCCCAGCATGAGGAAGACGGGATTCTCCTGTTTATATTCGCCCTGATCGGTTCGACCAACAAAAGATGCGTTGAAATTTGCGCGGGCGACGGCATCGAATGCAATACCGCCAACCTGATCATCAATCATCGCTGGATCGGCCTGCTCTGCGACGGCTCCCCCAGGAATATCAAAAAGGCCCAGGCGTTCTATAAGTACAACAAGGACACGCAATTCTGGCCGCCGAAGATCATTCAGGAATGGCTGACCAAGGACAATATCAACGACATTCTGGAAAGAAATGGGTTCAAGGGCGAAATCGATTTGCTGTCCCTGGATGTCGATGGCGTGGACTATTGGCTGTGGAAAGAGCTTGCTTCTGTCTCGCCAAGAGTCGTGGTACTGGAAATCAATCATCTCTGGGGCCCCGACGCCTCCAAGACAGTACCTTATCGCGATGATTTTGTTGCGGAATATACACAATTCGGCTCCGACTACGCGGGGGCGTCGCTGTCGGCTTTCATCAAGCTCGGACGGGACAAGGGATATCGGCTGGTGGGGACCAACGCCATTGCCACCAACGCATTCTTCGTCAGAAACGATATCGCTCATGACTGGTTGCCCGAGGTTGAAGCGGCCAGTTGCTTCGATCATCCCCGCGCGCAATTCGGAATGAGCCATCGTCTGCCCGGCATAAAAGACAAGGCCTGGCTGGAAGTATGAGACCGGGGTAACGCAATCGGTTTTCGCTTGGCCGTCGCCGAAAATCATCGGCAGTTCGTCGTTAAGCTTCTGGGCCACTGCATTGCGGGGTATCGTTACCGCATTCGCTTAATAGAAAGCCATAGCCGCATCCAGGTGAAGTGATCAAGCATTTATCAGCCCGCGTTCAGGCGTTTACCGCTGCCCGGCCTCATCTGAGCCAGGCCTTGCATAATGTGGTCTGGCTTTTCCTGGACAAAGGCCTGCGCCTGATTCTGGGACTGGTGGTGGGCATCTGGGTTGCCCGCTATCTCGGCCCCGACCAGTTCGGCTTGCTGAATTTTGCGCTTGCCTTTTACTTGATTCTCTATCCCCTCTCAGCGGTCGGGCTGGAAACCGTAGTCATCCGGGATCTTGTCCTGAATCCCGCCGGCCGGGCTCAATTGGTTGCCACGGTATTCGCGGCTCGCGCGGCAACGGCATGCTTTGCCTATATCGCCGCAATAGGCCTCATCGTCGCGTTGAGGCCACACGAGGTCCACGTACATTGGCTGGTCGCCGTGGTCTCCTTTGCCATCCTGTTCCAGAGTTCCGAAGCGCTGGACTACTGGTACCAGGCTCAAGTTCGCGCCAAATACGTGGTATTCGCCAGAAACCTGGCGTTGTTGCTGAGCTCGGCCGTCAAGGTCGGCTTGATCGCCTGTGCCGCGTCTCTGCTGGCTTTCGCGTGGACTACACCGCTGGAAGCGGCACTGGGGGCGTTATTTCTGCTGCTGGTTTACCGCCGGCATCATGCAAGCACCACCTTCGGGCGCCCGACCTGGCCGCTGGCAAAAGGCCTGCTGCAGCAGAGTTGGCCGCTGGCCATCAGCTCGTTGGCGATGATTCTCTATATGCGCGTGGATCAGCTGATGCTGGCGCAACTGGCGAACAACACCGAAGTGGGCATTTACAGCGCAGCGCTGCGCCTGTCCGAAATCTACGCCGTCATTCCGCTGGTCATTTCACAATCCGCCTTCGCCCGCATCCTGCAGCTCCGGGAAGCCGACCGGGCCGGCTACCTGCGCTCGGTGGGAAAGCTGCTCAATGTGCTGTTCGTTATGGCGCTGTTCTGCGCAGTGGCGACATCGCTTTGTGCGAAGCCGCTCGTCAATTTTTTGTTCGGAGCGCCTTACGCCAAGGCATCGACCGCGTTGCTCATCCATGTATGGGGCAATGTTTTCGTCTTCCTAGGTGTCGGCGCGGGACGATGGTTTCTGGCCGAGCAGCTGCAGAAGCTCACGGTACACCGCGCCCTGCTCGGACTGGTCGCCAACGTAGCCCTCAATTTCCTGCTGATTCCGCGATTTGGGGCCGCGGGCGCCGCATCGGCCAGCGTATTCAGCTACGCCGTCGGCTTTTATTTTTCCAATGCCCTGCTCGCCCAGACCCGACCCATTTTCGTACTGCAAAGTCGCGCGATTCTGATGCTGGATTTTTTCAAGCCGCGCTAAGGTTGCCAGCTGTGCCGCCAGTACTACCAGTACTATGAGCATGCAGCATTGAACAAGCCCTGCATTCCATTGGACTGCGGGCATCGAGTGCCGTTGAAAGTGATCTGTAAATCAAAGAGGGTAAAGTCAATTCAGCATCAATTCATTTGCTCTGATTGAAGCTACCGTAGTGCAGCATCCTGACAGTCCGCTACGCCAGCCCAGAGAGGAAACAAAATGAACAAACGATCAAACATGAAACTTCTCATGTCATTGTTCTCATTGAGTATTTTAATGCCCGTAGCAGCCTTGGCCGACATTTCCGGACGTCATCCGGCTTATCTGCATGGACTTTCGGACCTTCGCACCGCCTACTGGCTCCTGGATCATCGCCCCGGTGACCCGGCAGTACATCACGATGAAGATGTTGCACTGTCGCAAGTCTACGACGCAGTGAAGGAAATTCAAGCCGCCTCGATCACCGACGGCAAGGATATGCATGATCACCCCCCGGTCGATGCTCCGCCGGAGCGGCTTGGACGCCTGCATAAAGCCCTGGAGTTCCTGAATAGTGCACACGCTGATGTCGCCCAGGAGGAAGACGATCCGGCCACGCAAGGGCTGAAACATCGGGCGCTTGGGCATATCGACGCAGCCACGCAAGCCACGGAAAGAGCAATTGCGGCAGCCGGCGGCTCAAAGCCGTAATGAAATCGTCACCGCCCTGATATCATCGGGCAACAGAGCCTAGATTAAAATCTCCAAGACTGCGGACGGTATGTCCGCAGTTTCTTGATGGACGCAGGTTTGCGCGTCCCTACCGATACTCTTCATTACGCTGCCAACGGCCTACCTGCTAAGGTATGGGCTCGACCGTTTGCAGATCAATGTCCCCCCAGATCGTGGCCAGTGAGAATTCTCTTGCGTTTCAACAATGGAAAGTGCGGATCAGCTATTCGGGGCGAGCGCTTTAATTGGCCATCGCCGAGAGGGATTTTAGTTGCGGCAATCGTCCTTGCTTCCCTGTCAGCCTGCGGAGGGGGAGGATCCGGCGGCGCATCCGGCGGTTCGTCCAGCGGCGCATCCAGAGGCACTTCTAGCGGCGCAGCCAGCAGCAGCTCATCCAGCAGCAGCTCCTCATCCGGCAGCAGCTCATCCGGCAGCAGCTCATCCGGCAGCAGCTCATCCAGCGGCAGCTCGTCCAGCGGCTCATCCAGCGGATCAACTTCGCCGTCATGTACGCAGGGCACCAGTTCCGGCGCATCGGTTACGTCGGGTACGGTCACCGCTGATGTCGTCGTATATGGGGCAACGCCATCCGGCATCATGGCAGCGATCGAGGCGGCCCACCTCGGCAAAAAAGTCATCCTGCTGGAACCTTCCGCGCATATCGGCGGGATGCCGGCCAGCGGACTCGGCACCTCCGACGTGGGCAACATCAAGGCAATCGGCGGACTGGCCAAAACCTTTTTCAAGACCGTAGCCGCGATTTATGGCAAGGTGGATTCGCAGAACGGTACGTATTACGAACCGCATATCGCGCTTCAAGCCTTTGAGCAGATGCTCTGCGCGCAACCCAACGTACAACTCGTTACCAATGCGGCAATAAGCTCCATCTCCATGACCGGAACGATCATTCAATCCATGGTCGCCAGCAACGGTGTCACTTATAGCGCGAAGGAATTCATCGATTCGAGCTATGAGGGCGATCTGCTGGCCGCCGCCGGGGTTTCCTTCACCGTGGGCCGCGAGTCGATAGCCCAATACAACGAGCCTCTCAACGGCGTGATCAAGACCACGCCGATGAACGGGGCGAAGGTCGATCCGTACGTCATACCGGGCAATTCTTCCAGCGGATTGCTGCCGCATATCGAATCGATCACCCTGCCCCCGCCCGGATCGGCGGATAACAGCGTGCAGGGATATAACTACCGATTGTGCCTGAGCAAGGATCCCAACAACCAGATTGCCTTCACCGCCCCGGACAACTACGACCCGGCGGAATTCGAAGCCCTGGCCCGCATGTCCGAAGCTCTGGTAAAGGCGAAGCACACACCCGCATTCAACACCCTGCTTTCAATTGCCCCCCTGCCGAATGGCAAATATGACGCCAATAACGGAGCGGACTTTTCCACCGACGAAATCGGTGAGGGTCTGCTCTACCCGAATGGGACGCCCGCACAACGCCAGGCGATCGCGGCGGAACATAAGCGCTATATGCAGGCCTTGCTCTATTTCCTGCAGACCAGTACACGCCTGCCCGCGGCCGTCAACGCCGGCGCGGCTGAGTTCGGCTACTGCAAGGATGAGTTCACCGATACCGCGGGATTCCCGCATCAGCTCTATGTGCGTGAAGGGCGTCGCATGCTCGGCACGTTTGTGATGACGCAGCAGGTCATTTACAACAAGAGCGGGCCCGATTCCATCGGGCTGGGCTCCTACAACTTCGACTCGCACATCAATAATCGGGTCGCGGTCAAAGGCGATGCTGAAATCGAGGGCCTGACCAACACCCCGAATAGCGGCACCAAATTCGAGGTGGGCAATCCATATCCGATCGCCTATGGCTCACTGACCCCGAGCAGCAGCGAAGCCACCAACCTGCTGGTCTCGGTCTGCGTCTCCGCATCGCACGTGGCCTTCAGTTCGCTACGGATGGAACCCACTTACATGATCATGGGCCAATCCGCGGGGGCCGCGGCATCCCTTGCAATCGACGAGGCGGCCACCACGCAAAACATCAGCTACCCGGCTCTTTCGGCACAGTTGCTGAAAGACGGACAGATTCTGAGCTGGAGTAGCGGAAGCTAGCAGGACCACAATCCGGGCGTCGCGTGGCCTCCTCGCGGGCATGCGACGGCCGGAGAATAGTGCAAGCCGTCGGGTTTCCCTGGCCGCCGCGACGGGCAGGACCAACCCGGTAGTTCCCGGTGGCCGGTGTATTGCACCTCACTCACCCATCCTGTAGTGTTGAAATGGGGATCCGGGGATGGTCACGGTGACATGCGGTCACAGCTGCTCCATGTATTCATGGCCCGGGCTCCGGGCATGGCGTTCTTTTCCTGCCTGCGCCTGGCTGACCATCCCGCTGCTGTATTTCCGCCAAGTCGATGGATGGCAAGTCGCGGCGGCAGCCGAATCACCGGCTCCGGGTTCCCCAGGCCTTGTGTTCTCTCCCCCTCTTTGTCGGAATGAGCCAGGCCATCGGGCCAGCTGCCGACGTGGCAATCGCGGCCAATCAAAATATAACACCCGGCACCTGAAACAGGAGCGCTCCCTTGAACATCCGATCATTGAGCCTGGTCAGCCGAAGCCTGCCAGAATTGCGCGGCCGCCATTGCGGTCTCCTGGCGATCGGCATGATGGCGGCCGCCGGCATTTCGGCGGATGTATCCTCGATCAGCATCGCAAGTGCCTCCGGTACCGTCCTGAACGGCACCGGCACCACGATCAGTTTCCCGGTCACGCGTAGCGGCGATAGCAGCTACGCGGTTGCGCTCAGCTATGCCACTCAGGATGGCAGCGCCATTGCCGGGACGGATTACACGGCGACCGCAGGCACGGTCACCATTCCAGGCGCCGGCAGCAGTGCAACCATCACCGTTCCGGTGACGGGCGAGGCTGGCGCAAAGACCGACAAGCAGTTTTTCCTGAAGTTGCTTGGCGCGGCAGGCGTGCGGGCATCTGCTTTCGAAGCACCCTCTGACACTGCCGACAATGTAAGTGTCCAGGGACTACCGGCAACACTCATCGCCACAGCCGACTTCAATGGTGATGGCAAGCTCGATCTTCTTATGGTTGCCGCGCCGGACATAGCTCAATCCGTGCTCGAAATACTCCTTAATACAACTGTACCGGGAGCAACCGCTCCCAGCTATTCACTATTCGGGGGCTTCGGCGGCAGCGGTTATCGGGGCTATGCGGTTGGAGACTTCAATGGCGACGGCAAGCCGGACGTGGCCGTGGTGTACGACCTGGGATCCAATCCGGGTGGGGGCTCGGATCAGGATATAGCTGTCTTTCTCAATACAACACCAGCCGGAACGAACTCACTCAGTTTCGCGTCGCCTGTCAATTTCTCGACCGGACTTCCGGCGAACGAGTCATGCGGCCCCGTTATGTCGACCGGCGACTTCAACGGCGACGGCAAAACCGACCTGGCCGTGGTGAATTGCAGTGGCGCCGCAATGTCGATCCTGCTCAATACGGCGACGGCCGGTGCGGCCACACCCGCATTTGCAGCGGGGGCGACATTCCCTGTGGGCAGCTTTCCGGAGAGCATCGCCGTCGGCGACTTCAATGGCGATGGCAGGCCGGACGTTGTAACAGCGAACGGCATTGGCAGCACGCTTTCCGTGCTGCTCAACACGACTCAGCCCGGAGCCGCAACGCCAAGTTTTTCGACGGCCGTCAACTATCTGGTGCAGGGCTCGCCAGTCGTCATGGTGGCCGACATGAACGGCGACGGCCGTCCTGATCTGGTGGCCGCAAACTCTGCCAGCAATTCCGTATCGATCCTGTTCAATATCACGCCGGCGGGTGCCGCCGCGCCCAGCTTCACTGCCGCCGCCAATTTCCCGTTGAACGCCACCTACACTGATGTAGTTGTGGCCGATTTCAATGGTGACGGCAGGCCCGACCTGTTGGTCGGCGACGGAGTGAAGCGTATCGCGACCGCGCTGCTCAACACGATCGCACCGGGAGCGCTGGCACCCAGCTTTGCAACCGGCCCCCAAATATCGTTTGGAAGCAACACTCTGGAATATGGATACGGGATCAATCTGCTCGTCACCGATGCCAATTTTGACGGCAAGCCCGATATCGCCGCCATCAGCATGCCGCAGAATTCCGTGTCGATCCTCGTTGCATTGAACACGACCGCCTCCGCGACCAAACCCACCTTCAGTGGCGCATTCCCTTCCGTCACGGTAGGCACCAATCCGCAAGGCGTGGTCGCTGACGATTTCAATGGCGACGGCAAACAGGACCTAGCGGTCGCCAACTACAGCAGCAACAGCGTTTCGGTTCTGCTCAATACCACCCCCGGCGGAGCGACAACAAGCAGCTATGCCGCACCCGCCAGCTTCCCAGTGGGCACCAATCCGCAGTCCGTCGCCTCGGCCGACTTCAACGGCGACGGCAAGCCGGACCTGGCGGTGGCCAATTTCGGCGATGGCACTGTTTCCGTCCTGCTCAATACCAGCCCGCCCGGGGCAGCGACGCCCAGCTATGCCGCCGCGGTCAGCTTCACCAGCGGCACCCAGGCCAGCTTCGTTGCCGCGGCCGATCTGAACGGGGATGGCAAGCCGGACCTGGCGGTCACCAACTTCGGCGATGGCACGGTCTCGGTGCTGTTCAACACCACTCCGCCGGGAGCGGCGACACCCAGCTTCGCGGCGGCCGTTCCCTACCCCACCGGCACGCGTCCGCTCGCGGTCGCCATCCGTGATCTCAATGCCGACGGCATGCCGGATCTGGCCGTGACTAATCAGGGTGACGGCAATGTTGCCGTGCTGCTGAACAAGACCGCGGCAGGGGCAAGCACACCCAGCTTCGCGGCCGCGGCCGATTTCGCCGTGAGCAGCGGACCGCTGGCCATCACGACCGGCGATTTCAATGCCGACGGCAGGCCGGACCTCGCGGTCGCCACGCTGTCGGGCAACGTGTCGGTGCTGCTCAATACCACGACGCTGGGAGGCGCCGCCCCTACATTCGCACCGGTATTCAACCAGAACCTGGGAGGGCAGCCCGCCGCCATCGCCGTGGGCGACTTCAATGGCGACGGCAGCCCGGATCTGGCCATTGCGAACCAGCAGACCAACCAGGTCAGCGTCCTGCTCAATACCACGGCTGGCGGCGCCACCACGCCCAGTTTCGCCGCGCCGATCCAGCAAGCGGTGGGCAGCGAACCCAGCGGCCTGGCGGTGGCCGATTTCAATGGCGATGGCAAGCCGGATCTGGCGGCGGCCAACTTCGGAGCCAACAGCCTGTCCGTGCTGCTCAACAGCCAGTACCAGATTTCGATCTCCGCCACGCCCACCACCGGAACCATCCAGTATCAATCAAGCGTTCCGGGCGCCTTCAGCTTCACCCCGGTGACCAACGCCAACCCGGGCGCCGTGGTGACATCCAGCAGCATCACCGTCTCGGGCACGAATATCGCCTCGTCGATTTCCGTCAGCGGCGGCCAGTACAGCATCGACAATGCCGCCTACACGTCCGCAGCGAGCACAGTGCAGCCGGGAAGCAGCGTCACGGTGCAGCTAACCGCGTCCACCAGCTACTCCACGCAGACACAGGCGGTACTGACTATCGGCGGAACGACGGGAGCTTTCACCGTCACCACCCGCGCGCCGGTCACCACGCCCAATGCCTTCAGCTTCACCCCGGTAACCGGGGCCCCGCCGGACACCGCGGTCGTATCGAACACGATCACCGTGACCGGGATTGAAGTGCCCGTGCCGATCTCTGTCAACGACGGGGTCTATGCCATCATCCATGATGGCAACGTGGGCGCATACACCGCCAGCGCCGGCACCGTCGATCCGGGCGACCAGGTCATGGTCAAGCAAACCTCCTCGCCGAGCTTCAGCGCTACCACCTCCGTCACTCTCAACATCAACGGCACGACAGGCAGCTTCAGTGTAAGCACCGAGGCCGCCATCACCGCTCCAACCGCGTTCAGTTTCAGCGCCGTGACCGGCGCAGCCATATCGACGGTGCAGACTTCGAACGCGATTACGGTGAGCGGCACCAATGCTGCCGCGCCGATCAGCATCAGCGGCGGCAGCTACAGCGTGAATGGCCTGCCGTATCAGAGCGCGGCGAGCACGGTCAATGCCGGGGACAGCGTTACGGTGCAGGTGATCGCCTCTTCCAGCTACTCGACCACCTCACAGGCAACGCTGAGCATAGGCGGAGTCAGCGCCGTTTTCAGGGTCACTACAACGACAGCTCCAGCGACGGGCGGTAGTGGTGGCGGTAGCGGGGCCGTAAGCCCGTACCTGCTGGCCCTGCTTGCACTGGGAAGTATCGCGCGGCAATGGCGCCGTCGAGGTATCTCCAGCAGGAGCAAATCGCGCTGATCGAACATCATCCGGCTTGTAGCTGAACTCCGCGATGCACGGCGTCGACTCCCGGCGCCGCTAACAACTGTGACTAAAGTCACAGTTCAGTCCATTTGCGCCCTATAGCCTTTCCAGCAATATTGGTGGAGTGGACATCATGATCCCAGGAGCAGTTGCAAGCATCGACAGCATCGGCAGCTTGCGAATCTTTACTACCACTACGACGCTTACGCCTCCATATAACTTCGAAGTGCAGGGCTACTACAATCCAGGCGACGGTGGTGGTGGAATCTTTGCATATATTTCGACCGATACAACGCACGGCGCAGTATTCACTGGCTCAATTTCCCAGGCCGCATTCGTTGGGTCAATTGGCGCATTGTTCACAGGCTATATTTCCGGTACGGCCCTGACCGTTACAGCCGTTGCGGATGGTGTACTCGCCGTAGGTCAATCTGTTGTTGGAGCAGGGGTTGCAGCCGGAACAAGCGTAATTGCCCAAGATTCGGGCAGCCCTGGCGGCGCGGGAACCTACACTGTCAACAACTCCCAGACCGTCTCCGCCTCTCCAGGAGAAGCAATGACGTCAGCGGGCACGACCCTAACTGTTACGACTATTTCAAGCGGGATGCTCTATGTGGGGGAAAGCATTTTTGGTACAGGCGTCTCCGCCGGAACGATCATAACTGCCCAAGATTCAGGCAGCTCAGGGGGCGCCGGAACTTATACTGTTACCAACTCCCAAACTGTCCCAAACGAGACGATGACGGGGACAGTGCTAAATGTTTCAAGTGTTACAAACGGCACTCTCACTGTATTGCAAAGCGTCGTGGGATCGGGGGTGTCAGCTGGTACATGCATAACCGCTTTGGGTACAGGCAGTGGCGACACTGGCACTTACGCCATCAATAAAACCCAAACCGTCTCAAGCGGGCCAATGACGGCAGACGATGGCGGCACCTGGATTGTTGATGCGAATGGACGCCGTTGGCATAGATTATTTAATGGGCCAGTCAGTCCAAGATGGTTTGGCTGCGCCTGTGACGGGGCCACCAACGACACTACGAGCTTTTCAGCGGCAGTCAATTCCGGCTTCAAGGTTCTTGTCGACTATGCAGATATTGTAAACATTACTTCCACCCACTCTTTTTCCACGGTAACGCTGCCTATTGGCTCAGTTTTGCAGGTTGACGGCGAGATAAATGGCGCCCCCGGGAACTTAACCGCAGCGGGCTCTCTTTGTCTGACGGGGAACGGGATTATCAGCTGCAACAATTCGTGGCAGCTCTTGATTCAAGGCGGCATTCCCCAACCTGACGTCCCCGCAACGAAATACGGCGAAATATTCATTAGCGGCGTTCGTTTTGAGCTAACTGATGCCTCTGAGACTAATGGCATTGAAGTCGTGCCTACTGGGTCTATTACGTCATTCCAAGTCATCGGATGCAAGTTCAAAAACTCCGTATATGGCATTGCGCGTAATCCTACCCCCGGCATTTATTGCTATAACGCGATCATCGAAGGAAATGTATTCGACACCTTGACTGGTGGTGGCGTGGTTTGGAATATGTCGGCTGGTGATGCTCGTCTGATCATTGCAGGGAACAGTGCTTACAACATTATTGGGAGTGTGGGGGCCACGTTCAGTGGCATTGCATTTGATATTGCGGGCACTGGCCCCTATAACGACACTCAAATGATTTCAGTAGATGCCACTGAAATCATAATGTCGAACAATGTGATCGATACGGCTGGACAAGGATTGCACCTGGAACTTTGCGCGCTGGCCCTGATTAGCGGAAACATGGTGTCGAATTGCACATCTTCGAACACTGGCGGCAGCGGTGTAGTGCCGGCCGGTATCGAGGTAGTTGGAAGCCTGTCGGTGGCGGTGACGAGCAACAACATCTGCAATTGCGACAACGGCATCATGTGGGCCATAGGATTTATTGGCTCCACACCCACAGGCTCGCCGGTGCATCACGTGACTGAAGGCAACTATATCTACAACTGTAGTGGCGTCGGCTTGCAGACGGTGTGCTGCACACCCGCCGTCGCAACCGTCCCGGCATTCTGTTCGGTGAAGTCAAATACTTTGGAGCTGGCAAGCTTTATTCATTATGGCGCTTGCAACCTGACGCTCGATAACAACACCGTGTACACAGCTGCGGGCGTTAGCCAGGGGTTTATAGACTATACGTTCACCACTGTGCATTACGGCGCCGCCCAGATCAACTACAACCTCCAGTACCAATTGCGCGCCACGGACAATTCCTTCTTCGATGCGCTGAATCGGACGTGCTTTACCGCCACGGATATTGTGCCTTCCGGTACTCTGGGAATGGTTAACGTAGTTGCTTCTGGGAATACATTTTCACTCGATAATGCAAATTTTGCCGCACGCCCAATTCAACGGACTTTTTTTACACAGCAAACTGGACTTTCTGGAGTACCTTATGGTTACGAATTTCAGGTTGGCGATCTGATCATCGATGCGGCGACTCCCGCCCGTTATCTCATCACCGCCGCAGGCTCGAGGAATGCACCGACCGATACCTACACGATAGTATCTGCGGCTACGGGCGTGATCAATGCAGCTAATTTATCGTGGACTACGTTGCCCTCCTTACATACCTTTGGACAAGCCATTACTCTGACCGATAACGTCCCGCAGCATCCCGCCGCCATCCCCATCAAAGGATTTGTCGGTCAGATTTCGACCGTCGGGAGCACATCACAAATGGTCGTAGTCAATGCCCAAGGCCTGCCAATGAGCCTAACAACCCTCAACTCAAGCGGCACCATTACCGCCACGAATGCAGTGGCGTATGCCTCAGTATAGAGGGACATGTCCACCAATCAGCTATAGCAAGGCATCGATCAGCTTCATCGTCAGATATCGCCTCATATAGGACCAATATCTGTAAGCGGCGCTCAATCCAAGTATATCCTTCTGGATGGCCGAAGCCTCGCGCAGCAGGGCCTCCCTTCTTTGCGTTGAAGCGCCGCCGAGGAAGAATCGCGCGATAGCCACGTCAATCGGCTGGAATTCGTAGCCGGCCATCTTCAGCGAACAGGCATGCGCATAGTCGCCACAGACTTTATAGGCTGTCGAATAATAGTGGCCAGCCACAAATGCCGAACGCGGATAGATCAGCGCCTGATGGCTGCTGGGTAAACTGTGCGACAGGTAGCGGCCGGAACGTGGCGCTTTGCGCCGGGAGCGGGCATCGCCCACCATGTAAAAGCCGAAAACATGGACCGTCTTATCCTGTTTCGTCCGCAGCGCGTCGGCAAATGCCTGGACGTCCTTGTCACCCAATCCCTCACCATTCAACTCATCGCCGCCATTGAGAAACCAGAGACGGTCTCCATTGGCGCGGCGCGCGGCGCGATTCATCGCATCATAAATACCGCTGTCCGCTTCCGAAGCCCGGAGAATCCTGATGAGGCCCTCGCCTTCGAAGCGTACGAGCTGATTGATCGTGTCATCCGAAGACTTCCCGTCCTGCACCACCCACTCGAACTCCACTCCGGTGAGCAGGCCGGACTGGCGCGCCTTGATGATCGAATCATAGGTTCGGGTCAGGCCAGGCGCATCGTTACGCACGACAGTCACAATGCTCAAGGAAGTCATTTGAGGGCGCTGCCGACGGTTCTGGAGGGGCTCAGGAAAAAAACGCGGATCTTGCATTGGTGCGTCATCGGAGCGCGGAAAATCAAGACGGGGCTCCCGGTCTCAACGGAGCTTCCGGGCGATCGGCATTACCGGAACCGGATATCCTCTGGCGAATGGCTTGCACGGGGCTGTTTTTCTTCGGACGGGAGGCTGTAATCGCAGCGGAGAGCAGTACCGCTCTGTCATAAAAGAACAGCTCTCCGTTGAAATTCCCGAGAACCGCGAACAGGATTTTTTCACCCATCGTCAGGGGGCTGAAGGCAAGCACCCAGAGGAGCGGCCCCAGCCAGCCATATTGAATCAGGGTTCTGAGGAACCAGTTGTCCATGCCGTGCTGCCCGTATTTGGCTTGCTCCAGCGAACGCGCCGTGTCCAGATCGAGACCCAGTGGATAGGTAGCCAGCGAAGTTGCGGCGAATGACACCGGTGCGACAATTCTTTCGTCCGTTGATTCGTCGCTGAGCTTGCCTATTTTGCTGATGCGATCGGCATTCATCGCTACCAAGACCGACCCCACGACCAGCAAGGAACCCAAGGCGATCGCCACACTCTTGAGATTGCGGTCGCGTCTCGAAATCAATTGATAAAGGTAGATCAGGACGAAAGCGGCGATTCCGCTAAGGGAAAACGACAGCATGATGCACATCAAGGAAGCGATACGGCGCAGCCTCTTCGTCGGATCGGCCGATGCGAAGAAACCCAGTACACCCAAGGCAGCCAGGGCCGACGGTTCCGAATAGAATCCAGACGGCCTGATGAATAGCTTGTCGAACTTCTGATTCAAATCGTCCGAAAGCGTTCCATAGTCAAGCGAGTAGAACGTGCTCGGCACAAAGAATTTCCCGGTATGGAGAAACTGCACATCGAGCAACTGAAGCGCTCCCAGGGCGGCATTCATCACCAGGGCGAGCGTCAGCCCGCTCGCCAATATCTTGGGAAAATCAAGCACCCGATCTCCGCCCGGCAAGCGCTTTTGAACGGAAACGCTTTGAACAACCCAGATGCCCAAGCCTTCGCGAAAGGCAAAGGTCAGCCAATGACCCTGCCGGTCAGAAGCGGCCAGCATCGTCAACGGTACAAAGATCACCAGGTACAGCACAAAGATGATCAAGGGACGGATCGGCGTGCTGCGGGCAGTGAACAGCGCGAGCCGATCAAGCACCAGCACAATGAACACAAAGAACTGGACGCTGACAAACTTGCTTGTGCCGAAATGCAGCGTGCAGATCAGCACTGCGGCTACAAGCTTTACGACATTGCTCAAGATGCTGTTAACGGTCATTTATCGCCACATCGCAAGCCGGTTCGCCTTCCATTTTTCGCGTTTGCACAAGCCTCTGCCTAACGGATCTGGCTGGAGTCCCATGGCAGATGGCGCCTTCGGGCAAATCCGACAGAACCGTACTTCGCGCGCCGACAACGCAACCCCGATGGATCGTTACGCCGGGTGAGACGAACACGTCCGTTGCGACCCAAACCTCGTCTTCAATCTTGATCGGCTTGGCGTATATCTCGAAATCCACGGACTCGGAATCATGCGAGCCGGTGCAGAGGTATGAGCGTTGTGAGACTACAGCGTTCTTGCCTATGCTGATCCGACCCAGGGTATAGAGATCGACGTCGTCTCCAACCCATGAATGGTCTCCGATCTCAAGCTTCCACGGATAGGTGATTCTCACCGTAGGGCGAATGATCACGTCATGGCCGATGGATGCGCCGAACAGGCGCAGCAGAAACCGCCGCCAGCCGTACATGACTTGGGGCGAAAGACGGAACAATGTGGCCTGCACAATCCACCACAACTGCACCACCGGCGCCGAGCGCCCCCTGAAGTCAGGGGGCACCCGGAATCGCGACAGGTCTTGATAAATTGGAGCCATTTATAAAAGAACTGCTACATTCAAAGGGAAGGTGGCCGAGCGAAACGGAAGGCCCGTGCGCTTCCCCGGCGGCGGAGGTCGCCGCTCACGGACCGATCTGATCCAGCGGAATTTGCTTGAATCCCATGGCGAAAGCCTTGGATTGCTCGGATAGCTGGAAAAGCGTCGCCGCCGGCGTTTTCTCCTGGTCCCAATCCACCGATCGCGAAAAGCCAGGATTGTTGTCAATCAAGTTCTGACCGATGCTTTGCAATGCCAGGAACTGGGCGGGCATGGCCATTTCCAGACCACCGCTCGCCACAATCACATTGCCGCTGATCACATTGCGCCGCGGAACGCCGAGCCCATCGCTGACCAGGGTGGCCAGGTGCGGATAGCGTTGCTGATAAGCAGCCTGCTGATAGGGCACCGCATTCAGCGCGCTCTGCAGGAAATCCTTGGGATCGGTCGTCGCCTTTTTTTCCCAATCGGTCCCGCGCGCATCGAGGTGAATGGCCGATACACTTTTGACGATAATGTTGCCGATAACGCTGTTGTCTACGCCGCCGCCAAGCAGCACGGCACGATAGACCTGAAAAAAGACGTTGCTCTCGATGGTGGTGCCGCTGCCCTGATCATCAACATAGACACCGGTTGCGCCCTTGTCACCGACCCCGTGGATATTGTGCAGATAGTTGTATTTGACTTGAGTGCCGCGGCCGGTCCAGTCGCGGCCGCCATAGATGGCTCCGGCATCTCCGGCATCGATGCCGACATTGTAAATATCGTTGAACGTGATCGTATGATCGTTGCCGGTAAAAATGATCCCCTGCTCCGGCGCATTGTAAATACGGTTGTGGTCCGCTTGATTGCCCACACCAGTCAAGTAAACCGCAGGCTGATAGCTGCGATAGATACGCCCGAAGTTATAGATCACATTGTGGGAGGCAAAAAGATTGCCCGGCTGCAAGGTCTTGCGATCCCCGCCCGACAGACTGATGCCGCTACCACCAGCGTTCTGCACCTGTGAATTGGACACGCCGCTGGAGCTGCCGTTGATATGCACGGCCACCTTGCCGCTGTTGCGGATGACGCAGCGATCAATAACAAAGTCCTGCACTGCATCGGCATCGATCAGATCGCCGCGCGCGCCATCGATCCGCAGATCCTTGATCTGGAAATGCTGTACCGACGTCAAGTGAATCAGCAGCGGCGCAACCGACAGTTCCACTCCTGCCGGCTGTTGAGCATTGTCAACCCAGGCATAGGCAATGCCCCGGTCATAATCGTAATACCAGTGGCCAGGACTATCGAGCTCCTCCGGCACGTTTTCGAAACGCACGCGCTGACCTGAAGCCACCCCAAATTTGGGGGGCGCCGCTATGGTGAAAGTCTTGCCATCTCCAGCTTTTCCGGTGACGGGGATGTACTCGTCGGCATAGTCATTACCCCAATATCCAACGGCCCATACATTCTTCATCCCGGCCCAGCCGGCTGGGTGGCCGTCGCCGACTGCAAAACGCTGTCCCGTTTTTCCATCCGGAATGGCGACGATTTTTTCATAACCCGATGCGGGCCAGGCCGCCAGGGAAAGCGGCACTTCGTTGATGGACAATTCATTGGAGCTGTCGGAAGCGGCGGCGTTGAAGCCGTGCTTTTGCAGACCGACCCAGCTGGCAAGGCCGTTTTTCTTCAGATCGAAGGCTGCCACGTGTCCGCGGGCGGCCTGAGGAATGCGGCTGCCGATATCGCCCGGCAGCTGCGGTTCGGGTACGGTGAGGGCAATAGTGCCGGTGATTCTGGCATTGCCTCCGGGCGCCCCCTGGATGATGGTCGGCGCCCCGGCGGTGCCGGAATCACGGCTATCGAGAATCAAGGGGGAGCTGAGACGGTAAATCCCGGCAGCAAGCATGATGACAAATTGCTTGTCCGCGCTTGAACCTTGCTTAAGGCCCCGCATCGTCTCGACGGCCTTGCCAAGCGAGGACACCGCAGCACCGGGCGACGACCCGTTGTTGTGATCGTCACCGTTGGGCGCGACATAAATAGTGACCTGTTCGATCGCGAATGCCGGCGCTACTACTGCCAGCCCCCCCAGAAGCAGGGCAAGCCGAGCGGATTTTCCGGCGCTTCTCGTAAACGGCGTGGTTTTAATCATCTTCGCCTCCGTGCCTCACTGAGCCTGATCGAAAAACTGAAGAACAAACGGGACAGCAAGCAAAATTCCCCACCGGATCATAGCCTGCTCACTACTATGCATCCACCGCCTCACGCGCAAATCGCCCGCCGCCACCCGGCTTGCACCTATTGGAAACGGCAAAATCGAACATTTAAACCCTTACGACGATAAAAGGTGCTTTTTTGCCGCGGCTGCCTGGGAGTGGCCTACAAACTCTGCTCGTCATGACCAATCAGATACACGGTATCGGATTTTTCCAGAATCCGGACCACTTCCCGCCAGACTTCGTCAACCAGAATGTTTCCAATACACCGGGTGGGCTCGTGTTCCGTGCGCGGAAACTTGCAATGCCAGTTGCAATCAAAGCAGTCCATGCGCTGAAACACTGCCTTGGGATAGTCGCGCACATCGCCATCGTCAGCATCGTAAGGGAAGAATCGCCCGAAATGCCCACCGCCCAAAACACATACACACGGGGTGCCCACAGCGGCGGCAAGATGGACATGACTCGTTTCGTTGGTCACAACAAGCTTTGATGCCGAAGCGATTTGTGACATTTCCATCAGACTCAGGCGACCGCACAGATTGACCAGCGGGGCCTCACTTTTTGATATGACTTGATCTGCGAGAGCTTTTTCGTCATCCGACCCACAAACGGCGCCATGCCATCCGGTTCTGCTGTGAATTCTGTTCGCCAACTCCACGAAATTCGCCGGCGGCCACCGCCTTCCAGCCCAACCTGCGCCTGGCACCAGAATATAGTCCGTCCGCAGATCGTCCCGGATCATGAGCGCGGAGATGATCGGCCTTAGCTTCGCCGCCGAGGCGAGCACTGGTGTACCGGTCAACTCCCGTAAAAACTCCGCGTTGCGGCGAAGCTCCATTAAGGGGCGCGAATCGCTGGCGAGCAGATTGGAATACCAGTGGCTGGACAGCCAGTGTTCAAAACCGCTGGCGTTGGCCAGATCACCGATAAATCCCTGGCGCAGTTGAGCCCCGCAGGTGCGAACAATAGAATCACCCAGCCACGCTTCCCTGGAATGAACAGGATTGATAACCCGGCTGAATCCAGCGCGTCGAACACTACGCTGGAAGATCAGACGGTAGCCCGGATGATTGAGGAACCGCTTCCGGTCCAGTGGCCAGACTTCATCAAAGATGCCAAGCTCGCGCACCCAATTAGCCCATATCCTATTAGCCACAAGTACCATGTGCTCATTCGGATACAAGGCGCGAAGCTGCTGTGCATAGCCCAGCCAGAGTATGAAATCACCAATACCGTCCAGCCTAACCACCAAGGTATGGTTGATGCGCTTTGCAGGAGTGCGTGAGACTATTGCGATACCGTCCACCAGCCAGCATGAGCAGGCTCGCATAAGCCGCAGCACGCCGACCAACCTGTCCCTGACGCGACTCATCTACTAGGCATGCGCGGCGATGAGGGAACTGTATTGCTCAAATGCCCTTTGGGATATAGCCTGGTAGCGATCGAACTCCCGATCCGCGTTGTTCCACAGATCGACCGCAACCGATTCAAGCTGCTGTGCGGAGCAATCACGCACATAGTAGGCTGGAATGCCGATCTTCTCCGCCATCTTCATTCGCGTATCGGTGCCGATGGCAATGGTGGGGACACCCGCCCCGGCCCAGCCGACAGCAGCGTGCAAGCGGTTGAAAACGCCCAGACGGACTTGCCCGGAGAGTTCGAAGTAATGTTCCACTGAGGCGGGTTGAATGTGCCGAGCGTCCGGAAACATGTTCTGGTGCGCAGCGAGTTCCTTTGCATTGTGCGCCAAAAATGCGACATCGCCGAGCTTGGACAAGCGCGCGATCAGCTGACGGAAGGTGGTTTCCCAGTTCGACGCGTCGATTTCCTGTCCCCAGGAAAAATGGCCGCCTCCTTTCATGTAGTTTACCAGGATCAGCTTGCGCCGATCCTGCGGGGCGGCGACGATGGAATCCCGGGCTGCCAGGAAGGCAGTGCATTCGATGGCGGGCAGCTTGAATCCGAGCTCCGCACAAAGCGCTTGGGCCAGATCGTCCCGGCAGGTGGTGAGCCGGCTGCGCTCCAGAATCATGCGCGCAAACGCCCGATCGCGCCCTTCGGGGAATGCCGCCGGCTGTGCCTCCCACGGGTAGCAGGAGCCCGCGGCAAGATTGAATATCGGGATCTTCTTGTAAAGATCGCCGATGATCAAATCCCACACCGGCAGCGCCCATTCAGCGCGATAAGAATCGGGGAAGAAAACCGGCGCGCCGCACTGAACAATCATGTCGCATTGACTGAAGATATTCGTGCGGAACGGATGGACCAGCCTTGCCGCGAGATTGCGTGCCTTGGTGGCGCCCACCGGCAAACGCCGCAGGGAACTCTCGACATGAGGCAGGGCAAATGCGTCCAGCGGGCGATGCTTGTTGAGGAATACAAATTCAACTTTCTTTCCGAAAGCTGAACGGAGAAGCTTCTGAATGCCGGTCCTGATGAGGTCATCGCCGATATTGGTGTTGATCGATGTTATCAAGCCGATACGCATGTCAATCTCGAGTCAGTTACTGCGGGGAAAGAGCAATCATCCAGGCGCGCCATCGCTGCCGAAGCCACGCTGAACGTCGCAGGCATCCAGCGATATTGGGCGCCTATGGCAGCCGCGCCGCCGGCCAAGCACCTCAGGCAAATCCGTCAATCAGGGCAAATCTGTTGCGGCAAAATTCGTGCAAATAGGGCCATTCCCGCGCGGTCAACTCTTCTGATCGTAGTTGTAGTAGGTGTAGCCATAGTTACCATAACCATAGCTACCCGCCTTGACGCCAACCTGATTGAACAAGGTGCCCCTGACATGAATTCCCGCGGAATTGAGCCGCTTGATGGTCTCCTCAATTTCACGCATGGGGTGAAATGCCGACTTGAGGACCAAAAGCGTGCATCCCGCCAAACGGCCGGCGATGGAGGCGTCCGCCACGGCAAGAACCGGAGGAGTATCCAGAATCACATAGTCGTGTGTGGACGACAGCGTGCGGATCAATTCGCTGAAGCGTTCGTGCAGCAGCAATTCGGATGGATTGGGCGGAGGGGTGCCATGCGCGATGACGGTGAGGCCCTCGATCGACGTGGCCTGTTCAATCGCCTTTAAACTGGCCTCACCGATCACGTAGTCGGCAACTCCCGGTGACGCCTCCGCCGAAATGAAGCGATGAATGTAGCCCATGCGCAGGTCCGCATCGACCAGCACGACTTTCTTTCCCGAAAGCGCCAGCAAGGCCGCCAGATTTATCGAAACGAACGATTTGCCGAGGCTCGGCGCCGGGCCAGTCAGCATCACCACGTTGTTGGGCGACTCCAGCATCGCAAAATGCAAGGAGGTTCTCAGGCTTCTGAGCGCCTCTATGGCGACATCGCTGCCCTCTCTGAGAGCAAGAATGAAATTCCCCCCGCCGCCACGGATCATGTCTTGATTCAGGCGATACTGCGCGCGCGAATAGGGAATCATCGCGTACGTCACAAGCCCGAAGCGCGATTCGACTTCCTTTGGATCGTCCACGCCGCGCAGCAACGCGCGCTGGATGAATATCACCGCGGCGCCAAGAGGGGTTCCAAGCAGCAGCGCCAGAGCCAGCACCACCGGGAAATTGGGCCATTTCGGCTTGGTTGGCTTCAATGCATGGTCGACGATGCGCACATTGCCGATGGTTCCGGCTTTTGCGATCTGAAGTTCCTGGATGGAATTCAGCAACTGCGTATATAGCTGCGTGGTCACATCCACATCACGCAACAGGCCGGCGATGTCCTGTTGCTGGTTTGGAAGCTTTTCGAATTGCTGCTTCAGGGTACCCTGAGCGGCGGCCAGGGTCTGAATTTGGTCGTTCAGCGCCTTGATGACCGGGTGCTCCGGCGTGAATCTTTGCAGGGCTTCGTCCCGTTGCTGCTGGAGATCGAGGCGCTGCGTATCCAGCGCGACACCCTGTTCAAGGACCAGTTCGGTCTCCTTGGCCACATCCACGGAACCGTGCTTCAACTGGTATTCATTCAAACCAGCCTGCGCGGCATCCACCTGGGCCTTCAACTGCGGCAGCTGCTTTTCCAGAAAGATCAGGGATTGTTGCGCGTCCTCCGAGCGTCTCTCGACGTTCTGGCGCAGGTATGCATCCAGGATGTTATCTACTACATGCGTGACCAGGGACGCTGTCGAACCTTCGAAGGAAACCTGAATGACGCCGGATTGCTTACCCTGCTCGGCAACATCGAGCCGCTTCAAGAGTTGCTCCAATACGGCCTGACGGGTATACCGGATCAATTTAAACTGCGTATCCGGCTCGGCGATAAGATCGCTGACGAAGATCGCGAAATGCCCGGATGCCGCATTAGCCTCGGCCCTTTCGCCGATCTTGCCGGAAAGCACGACCTCGCCATCGGGATCTTTGAGGGTATAGCCGGCCGCAGTACGGGTAAGAACAAAAATCTTGCCAAGCTCAGTATCGGGAACTTCGAAGCTTCCCAGCTCAATTTTCTCCCCACCCCAGGCATATCCCCTCAAAAGGCTGAAGACCTTGATGGGACCCGGCGCACGCCGGTTGAACCGGTTGATCGCCCGGCCGATCACGGGAAAATACTTGGGCTCGGCCTGGATCAACATGTTCATCTTGTCGATCACTTGGTTGAGAATCATCCTGCTGCTGAGAATCTGGATTTCCGCCTCGGTTTCAACCGGTGTGCCAAGGAGGAGGGACGAGATATCGCTCATCTGCGAAAGCGAACCGCTCTTTGAATCCTCCTCGACCTCGACCAGCCCATCCGCCTTATAAATCGGATTGGCCAGCACGGAATAAAGCGCGCCGAGCACGACTACCGTCAGTGCTACGAAAACTATGGTCCAGCGGCCAGCGCGCAGGAAATCGAAGGCGCGGCGCAGACTTATTTCGTCGTGCTCCGTGAAATTGCCGTCCGCAGCAGCCAGACTCGGCAACTGATTGACTCGTCCTGATTCATTCGACATTCGTAGTGACCCGAGTAAAGAGCGCCGCCCTGCGAACAGACAGGTGCCCTCTCATGAGATTTTTTCCGGCGTAACAGCCTGCGCAGTCCGCAACATGCCTGAACTGAGCGTGTACGGCCCGAAACGAAACACACACTTCTTTTGCCAACCGAGGTTAGGGAGCCGTGCGACGCAGATAGTCAACATAAGTCAGCTGGTAGATGGCGGTAATTGTCGGCGCGATTTGAGCGATGAGGGAATTGTACTTCGCAAAACCGGTTCTCTTTACGTAAACCACATCGTGTGGCTCCAGAGCGAACTCTCCAGCCAGCAGAAGCCCCGTGGGATTGCCCATATCAAGGGTAAATACCTTCGGCGGCTGATCGGCCGCACTGGGACGCCGGAATACGAGCACCCCTGAATCATCCGAGGTGAGTTGGTCGAGGCCGCCAGCGGTAGTCAGCGCGCCCGTGAGCGTCATCCCGTCCTGCAACATGATCACCGGCGCCTGTTTTCCGACCTCGCCCAATACAAAAACCTGGTCTCCGGATTGGTCGGGAATCTGCAGGATATCGCCGGGCATGAGCACCGGGTTGAACCCGGGCCGCTGCCCTGAAAGCAGGCTGGCGAAGTCGATCAAGTAGGTATTACCTTGCCGGAACAGATAAATCCGCCGCCTGCTGGCCAACGGCGTCAAGCCACCGCTTGAGCCGATCGCTTCGATAATGCCCTTGGGAGTGTCATCGAGATTGATCGTGCTGGGATTGACCACCTCGCCGAACACCTGCACGCGCCGGGCTCGAAATCCGACCACGCGAACATCCACCTGCGGAGAAGCGATGACGGCCTTGAGCTTGTCGGCAATCTCCGTGCGCACCATTGCCGTGGTTTTGTTTTCCACCACGAGCACGCCGACATATGGATAAAAGATTGTTCCATCGGCGGCGACGAGCCTGCCGAGAGTTGCGGGGTCCGATGTCAGTCCGCCAATCGGATTGGTCAACTCAGGGTGATCCCATACAACAACCGAGACAAGATCTCCCGGCCCGATGCGGTATTCCGGAGGCACTACCGCAGGATTGATCGAGCCGAGCGTCCCATTGAGGGCGGCTTTATTCTGGAGCTCCCGCTCCTGTGCGATGGACTCGGGCGTGATCTCGATCACTTGCAGCTTGGTGACGCCCGATCCCGGCGTTACAGCGTCGCCCGGAACGACCTGGTAGGCGAGGCCATTGGGATCCTTCTCGATGTGATATTCGTGCCCATGCTCACGATCCTCCGCAGAGATGTTCAGCCCTGGAAAGACCGTACACCCCGAAAGAAAGCAAAACGTGCCGGCCACGGCAAGACGCGCACTACTCAGCATGAACTCCATTCTCCATTTTCGAACCGTCGACGTCAGGCGGCCCTGGCACCTGTCAGGCTTTTTCTCGTCGAAGTGCAGTATTGATTCGGGGATTACGTTGCAAACTATCATTTATACTCATTTTTTTCTAGAACTTTGGCATCCGCACACCGCATATTCCTGGCCCGATACAGTGCTTCCTGAATCCGATCTCGATACGGGAGGAACTGCCCCATAAAGGTGTGATGGTACCCTGATCCGGCGTTCGGAAAAGTGAAGCCACGCTCAGTTGAATGGCCGTTTTCCTTACCTTTGCATTACAATACAAGGGTGCATTGCGGCATTAATCATGCCACTCAGCGTCAATTCATCAGATTTGAGCATCAAGCAGTCTTTCTTTCAAAAAGACCGTGGTTCAAGTCAAGGTTTTCTGCCAATAAGTTGATATCAGACGATGTTTATGCGCCCATTTAAGAAATGATCCGAAGAATAGTCGTTATTTGCACCGGAAACATCTGTCGCAGCCCGCTCGCGGAGGTAATTCTGCGAAATCATCTGCCCGGTTGTGAAGTGGTCTCTGCCGGTATTGCCGCACTGGTAAATCACCCCGCTGACCCAATGGCACAAATTGTCGCCAAGGAAAATGGCTTGGATATATCGGCCCATCGAGCCCAGCAGGCCACTCAAGTCATGCTCACGACGATGGATCTGATCCTTGCTCTTGACCAGGGTCACAGCGACTGGATTCGTGCGAAATTTCCCCAGCTGCAAGGGCGCACGCACAAACTTGGACGCTGGCGCAAAAACATGGACATTGCCGACCCATATCGCCGGCCGCTATCGGCGTTCGAGCGCGCATTCGCCGAAATCAGCTCATGCTCCGAGGACTGGATTCAACGCCTTGGGGCCCCGCAAGCGGTGGAGGAAGAGCCGCGCAGCTAGCTGGTAGCTATTTGAATAGCTCGGAGCCCCCCCTCGCGAAGTCCGACGGCTGTCCATCCGTCACAGTCGAGTACAGTTCCGGCCCGTCGTAGACCATCTGCCCTCCATCACGCGTCAGCGGCCTGAAAACGAAGCCCGCTTCGCGGCGCGTGCTTTGCGCGAAGAACAGATCCAGGGGCAGCGTGATGTAGACGCCCTTGTCGAAAGAGCCCTCTCCGAACTCCGCCGCCGATACATTGGTTTTGGTGGCAAAAACACCAATGCGCACTCCGCTGTCGAATTCCCGCGATATATCAACAGTACCGCCTCGATCACGCGCCAGATATTGGCCGGCGCTGACCTTGAACAGCAGATTGTAAAAACCAGGCTTGTAGTACAGGGTCGCGTGGCCGGTGGTTACCGTGTACGGCAGGAAATCGAACATCTCGTCGAAACCGCGCTGTTTGACGCGGTTGATGTCGAAGGCCACCGCCCAGCTGCGGCCATAGGGCCGGTAGAGCAATTCGGTGGCCACCCCGCCGTACATTTCCTCGAAAATACCGAGTGAAACGCGGTGGTACCAGTCCGGATAAGGCGACCAGGTATAGTCCGACTCCAGATTAATCAGCCCGTTCGAACCCTGCTGCAGATACTGGACGATGTCGCTACGCACATGCGGCAGTACGCTGTTGGACTGCAGCGTGATCTGGTTGAAGTTGTTGATGATGTTGAAGCCGGCAGCACCGCTGATGTTGATATGTTCGGTCAGTGCAACGGCTCCGGCCAGCTTCCAGTACAACTGCCCGGCATAGAAAGTATTGGGCCCGCCCACACTCTGGCGCACCGCGGGACCGGTATCCCAGGACAATTTCGGCAGCCATGTATTGTCAATGTACTCGGCCCCTGCAACGCCATCGCCCGGCCCCTTCAGAACGATCGAGGACAATGCTGCATCCAGATCATTCTCCCGCGCCGCCTTCTCGAAATCCTGGCGGTAGACCGCGGCCCGATAGTTCTCCACGCCCTGATCCACGAAGGCCAGCGTGAATTTGGAAATTTCAGCTGGCGCCGTAGCCGCTAGCGCCCGTGTAGCGCGGCCTACCGCCCTGGCCGGATTGCGATATCTGTCCTGGCCCAGCCAGACACAGACTTCCTTGAGGTAAGCGTTGTAGTCCACCGCGATGAGAGTGAACCCTTGCTGTTTCAGAGCTTCCCTCAGCTTCAGCACAAACTCGTGCTGCTCCTGGCTTGAAACCACGGGTGCGGCGGGGAGTCCCGCAGCCTCGGAAGCCTGCGCCGCAACAGTACCCACAATCGGTGCTGAGGCATTCGCGGCGAGGGGTGCCGCAGCACTCGGCGCCGAAGCATTGGCGGAGTTGTTGGAGGACGCCACCGCCGAGTCCGCCACCGGATGATCGGCCGCGGCAAGTGCCTGGGCCGGAGGAAGCGCGATCGGTTGGGGATCCGATGTTTTGGCCACGCCCCGCAATTGCTGGAAATTCGTGTAGATGGCAAAACGGGCCATGACCGTGTTGCCACGCTCAAGGCCAACACCCATGTCCACACCGCTCAGCCCGCGATAGGCAAGCCCCACGTTGAAGCGCGAATCCTGCCGCAGATTGTTGCTAAACGCTTCGTGCTGGTAGTTGTTGCCATCGTACTCGACGCGAAGCGCCAGGCCCTTGATGGGCGTAATCCATTCCGCCCCTCCGAAGGGGCCTATGGTTTGCCCGGTGAACAGGCGGTTGATCCCCGTGCCGCCAGCGGTACCCGACGTCGTATCCGTAGTGCCGTAGCGGTTCTCGCCGAAATGCCCGGAAATCACCCGAAACGGATTGTAAATGTTGCCGCCGGCCCCTAGCCTTCCCCATGCCAGCCCAAAGGAAAAGTCCAGGTCATACCAATGGTAGCTGCTGACAAGGTATTCGCTGGAAAATAGCCCGGTACCACCAATATCCTGCACCCCAACAGCCACCGAGGGCCAATAGTGCCCCTCGCTCAGCAGGCCGACCTTAACATCGGCGCTTTTGTCTTTGTAATGTTGATCGCCGCTGAAGGAGGGATCGCTGACGAGTGGGTCATTACTGTAAAAACGGTTGGTAACATCGGTGTAGCGAACCGCTGTTTCCAGCCACGGCAGTGGCTGCAAGAAGAAATGAATCTGGTTGTAGGGCCTTACGGTCGACACACCCAATCCAAAATCACCCTCAGGGCGCATGCGGGCAGTGGGTGTCTGCATCAGTCCGACATTGCCAAAATCATTGGTGCCGGCAAACAAACCGTCGAAATCGGCCGCTCCCGCCTCGCTGGTAATGACCAGCAGCGTGGTGACAAACAGGGCTGAACCAAAGACGCCGAACGGCAATCCAGAACGAAAACTCAAACGTAAACCCCGCGATTCCTGATCTGTTCGCATCAACCTGGCCGGAAGCGGCAGCCCCGAGCGGGTCTGCGCCTGCACTGATAGACCCTTGAAGACCGCTCCATTGGCTCACGCAAAGGAGCCCTGGGTTCCCTACCCTCGTCGGAACCCTTGGCCGGCGGTGCAGCAAACCACGGCCATTCTGTCACGTGGCCCGGAAAAAATCCTCACAACCGGCTGAAACGCAACAGACTTCATCAATACTTTATTCGGCATTTCATCATGCGGTAGGCCGCAGCACCCCTGAAACCGGCGCTGAACCGTGACGCACCACACAAAGTTGGCCGGAAATTTGCGTAGAACTAACCATGGTCAGGCCTGTCCAAGCTGTTGGCAGGGTGGCGCTTTAGGTATACTCTGCACAAGATTACAGAAGGGCGGAGTCCTTTCTGTAAAAATGACACCGGTTCAGGAGCATGGAGAGGCGTTATGAATACGATTTTCAAGGCGGCTTTGCTGGCAACCGCAGTTCTTAGCACCCCGACCATTTTTGCTGACGATAGCAATGGCACAGCTGCGGGCAGCAGCACCGTGGCCGCCGGCACCGCCAGCGGTTCCGTCGCGACCATCGTTGCCGCCGGCGTAGGCACGGCTGCCGTGATCGGCGCGGTCATAGCAGGCTCGACGAGCAATGGCAGCGGCACCGCGACCGCCACGTCGACAAGCACCACGAAGTAAAGCATCGCAATAGTTGATTGAAAAGGCCGCCAGCTGGCGGCCTTTTTGTTGCTTGCCGGCCTATACCGCGGCCGGCTTGAGCACATCCAGCTCTATCCTCGGCATTTCCGGGCAGTACTGCTGCACGGAGCGCCATACCCGTCCGGACTGGGGATCAATCCAGAAACTGTTACGGGTTTCCCAACGCCAGGCGCGCATGATCGCGATCTCGTCAACTCTCCGGGTGGCATGCTCCCGGCCCTGGATGACGATGGTTTCGTCCTTGCCGGTCTCGAAACGCGATTCCACCGCGATGCCATGCTCATCGGCGTGGCCGAGGTCGATCTCCCGGTAGACCCCGCGCGGCGGCAATTCTCCGCTTTGCGCGAAAACCCGCAGCGGATTTTCGTCAGGCGACGCCAGCCAGCGCGTAGCCGCCAGATCGCGCTGCAAGCCATGGGTCCGCAGCAGCCAGCCATCACGGGTGACGAAAGTGACCCGATCGGACGAAGCCCACTGCAAAGTCCGCCCGTCTGCAGTCGCCAGCACGACCACGGCGCGCGGATAGTCGCCGATGCGCACCCCCATCGTCGCATAGGGAATATCGTGGATCTGCGCCGCGGTCAGGGGATAGTCGCTGGCGGACCGTCCCTTGCTGGTCACGGTTTTCGTAAACAGACTGACCGTGGAAGTCGGATCGGTCGAGCAACCGGCGCCCCCCCCGGCAAATCCTGACACCAGCAAACCACCCAGCAACTGCCTGCGGCTCAGCATTTCACCCCATCTCCTGCATGTATTCGGCCGTGGCCTGGATACCGTCATCATCGCGCAATCACACACTCGCGCGACGCAGCTGCCGGGCACATCTGGCTGCATACCTTTATGATGTCATGAAAAAGCAGGCTGGCGGATTCGGGTTTCCGCAAAAAGCTGCAGTTTGCGGCAACCATCCGCGCCGCTTTTCAGCTTCTCCGTTGGGGAATTGCATCAGCCGCTACCATTCCGACGGCCACTCCTGAACCATTTTCGCATGGCATCGACCGAATCCATTTCCCTTTTCCTGAGTTGCGCCCGCGGCCTTGAACCCCTGCTGGCGCAGGAGGCCGCCAACCTGGGCGCGACAGCCGTGCGCGAACAAAACGGCGGGGTGGCCTGTACCGCCGACTGGAACGTCGCTTATCGCACCTGCCTGTGGTCACGCTTGGCCAGCCGCATCCTGCTGCCCCTGACCCAATTTGAGGCCGCCGATCCCGAGCAGCTCTACAACGCCGCCAAGCTGATCGACTGGCCCAACTGGTTTTCCGCCAATCGCAGCTTTGCCATCGAAGTCGCGGGACGCTCCAACACCCTCACCCACACCCATTTCGCCGCCCTCAAGGTCAAGGACGCCATCGCCGACCGTTTTCGCGATGACCATGGCCGCCGGCCGGACGTGGACGCCGACAATCCGGATATTCCGGTGCATTTGCACCTTAACGGTGCAAATGCCACGCTGAGCCTGGATTTGTCCGGAGGCAGCCTGCACCGTCGTGGCTATCGGGCCAAGGGAGGCGCCGCGCCGCTGAAGGAAACCCTGGCGGCGGCCATCCTGCTGCGCGCCGGCTGGCCTGAAGTGGCGCAGCGTGGCGGCGCCCTTATCGACCCCTTATGCGGTTCGGGCACACTGGTGATCGAGGCCGCCTACCTCGCCGCCGATATCGCCCCCGGCCTTGCGCGCGAGCACTATGGCTTCCAGGCTCTCAGAAATTTCGACCACCAGACCTGGGAAAGCCTCCTCGAGGAGGCCCGAGAGCGCAAGCAAGCAGGCCTCTCCCGGCTGCCGCCGCTGCTGGGCCAGGACATCGACGGCGCCACCTTGCGCTCCGCCCGGCGCAATGCCGAACTGGCCGGGCTGGGCGAGCATATCCAGTGGGCACAGGCCGATGCCTCCACTGCCCGCCCGCAAGGAGAAATCCCTGGCCTGGTGGTCGCCAACCCGCCTTACGGCGAACGGCTCGGCAGCGAAGCCGAGCTGATCAAGCTCTACAGCCTGCTCGGCGTCACCCTGAAACAGCATTTCGGCGGCTGGCGCGCGGCCATCTTCACCGGCCGCCCCGACCTGGGCCCGCGCCTAGGGCTGCGCGCCGAGAAAATGTACTCCCTCTACAACGGCGACCTGCCCTGCAAGCTGCTCCTGTTCGACGTGCAGGCGCCTCCGGCCGCGGAGCCGGGAGCGGTCAATCCAGGCGGCGGCAGCGAAGACTTCACCAACCGCCTGCGCAAGAACTACAAGCATCTCGGCAAGTGGGCCAAGCGCACCGGCGTCTCCTGCTATCGCGTCTACGACGCCGACCTGCCCGACTACGCCCTGGCGGTGGATCTCTACCCCACCGCCTCGCTGCAGATCCACGCCCAGGAGTACGCCGCGCCCAAGACCGTCGATCCGGTGCGCGCCGAGCGCCGCCTGCGCGAAGCCCTGGCGGTGATCCAGCAGGAGTTCGCCGTCCCCACCTCCGCCATCCACTTCAAGATCCGCCAGCAGCAGAAAGGCACCGATCAGTATTCACGGCAGAGCGAGCAGGAGAATTTCCAGCAGGTGGAGGAACACGGCTGCCGCCTGTGGATCAATCTCGACGACTACCTCGACACCGGCCTGTTCCTCGACCATCGCCCGCTGCGCCGCCGCATCCAGGCCGAGGCCGCCGGCAAGCGCTTCCTCAACCTGTTCTGCTACACCGCCACCGCCACCGTCCATGCGGCCAAGGGCGGCGCCAACGGCACCGTATCGGTAGACCTGTCGGCGAACTACCTGGAATGGGGCCAGCGCAACCTGGCGCTGAACAGCATCGACGCCACCCTGAAAACGCGGCGCCAGCCGGACGACGTATGGCAGCAGCGGCGCCCGCGCCACGAGCCGGCCGCCAAGCACAGCCTGATCCAGGCCGACTGCCTGGCCTGGCTGAAGGAGCAGGCCGAGAGCAAGTCACCGCCGCGCTTCGACCTGATCCTGTGCGACCCGCCGACCTTCTCCAACTCCAAGCGCATGGACGGCACGCTGGACGTGCAGCGCGATCATGTCGAAATGATCCAGAACGCAGCCCGCCTGCTGACGCCCCAGGGCGTGCTGTACTTCTCCACCAACCGCAAGCGCTTCAAGCTCGACATGGAAGGGCTGACGGGACTGGAGATCAGCGACATCACGCCGCAAACCCTGGACGAGGACTACAAGCGCCCGCCGCCGCCGCACCGCTGCTGGGCGATTCGTGCACGCAAAGCGTAGCGCCCCCGGCGCGTTCTTCAGGTCTTGGGCAGCGTCACCCCGCGCTGCCCCTGGTACTTGCCGCCGCGGTCCCGATAACTGGTTTCGCAAACCTCATCCGCCCCCAGGAACAGCATCTGCGCCACACCCTCGTTGGCGTAGATCTTCGCCGGCAGCGTGGTGGTATTGGAGAATTCCAGGGTCACATGCCCTTCCCATTCCGGCTCCAGCGGCGTGACGTTGACGATGATGCCGCAGCGCGCATAGGTGCTCTTGCCCAGGCAGATCACCAGCACATCGCGCGGAATGCGGAAATACTCAACAGTACGCGCCAGGGCGAACGAATTCGGCGGGATCACGCAGCATTCGCCCTGGAAGTCGACGAAGCTTTTCGGATCGAAGGCCTTGGGATCGACGATAGTCGAGTTGATATTGGTGAAGATCTTGAACTCGTCGGCGCAGCGCACGTCGTAGCCGTAGCTGGATACGCCGTAACTGACGATACGGCCCTGCTCGTTGGTGCGGACCTGGCCGGCTTCGAACGGCTCGATCATCCGGTGCTGCTCCGCCATGCGGCGGATCCACTTGTCGGCTTTGATACTCATTGTTTCCGCCTGAATACCCGCATTCGTTGCGATGTTGTTGCTGCAAACCGATTCTGCCGGACGAGCTCAGTCCTCGGCGATGGCAATGCTCGGGAACGCGGCATCGGCCGCTTCCCCGTAAGCTAGGCGCGCCGCGGCAAGCCGCGCAATATCGCGATAGCGATGCGCCAGCGCGCTTTCCGGATCGGCGGCGACAGTTGGATTGCCGCTGTCCGCGTGCTGGCGGATGCGGATATCCAGCGGCAGCTTGCCGAGCAGTTCGGTGCCGGCATCGCGGGCCAGGCGCTCGCCGCCACCGGAGCCGAAGATCGCCTCCTCGTGCCCGCAGTTGCTGCACAGGTGGGTGCTCATGTTCTCGACGATGCCCAGCACCGGAATGCCGACCTTGCGGAACATCTCCAGCCCCTTGCGCGCATCGAGCAGGGCCACGTCCTGCGGCGTGGTCACCACCACGCTGCCGGCCACCGGCACTTTTTGCGACAGCGACAGCTGGATGTCGCCGGTGCCCGGCGGCATGTCCACCACCAGGTAATCCAGATCGTCCCATACCGTCTCGGTGAGCAGCTGCCACAGCGCCTGCGTCGCCATCGGGCCGCGCCAGATGGTCGGCTGCGCGTCCGAATCGAGCAGGAAGCCGATCGACATGGCCTGCAAGCCGTGGGCCTGGATCGGATGCATGCGGCGGCCGTCCGGCGAGGTAGGACGCTCGCGGCTGCCCAGCATCAGGGGCTGGCTGGGGCCGTACAGATCCGCGTCGAGTATGCCGACCCGTGCGCCCTCGGCCTGCAACGCCAGGGCGAAATTCACCGCCACGGTGGACTTGCCCACACCGCCCTTGCCGGAGGCGATGGCAACGATGTTTTTCACCCCAGGAAGAGGCTGCAAGCCCTTCTGCACCGCATGCGGGGCAATCCGCCAGCCCACGCTCACCTCGACCACCAGGGCCGGGCGGGCAGCCCCCAGATGCTTCAGCAGAGCCGCCTGCAAAGCTTCCCGATAACCGGCAGCGGGGAAACCCAACTCGACATGGACGCGGGCGCGCATCCCGTCGAGTTCGACACGACAGGCCACGCCGGCGGATTGCAGATCGCGGCCCAACAGGGGGTCGACATAGCGGCCCAGCGCGGTTTCGAGAAAAACGAGTTCGGACATCGGAAATAGAGGCCAGGAGAGCTGATTTTCAGGCGCGAAGTCTAGCACCCGCCAGCCTGCCCACCCCACGGCTTGGCGAAGCCACGGATGACGCTATGCGATAATCCACGGATCACTCACGCGGCGCCCAAAATGACCCTGTCGGCCAGCAGAAAACTGTTTGTCACCAATGCCTTGCCCTATGCCAACGGCCCACTGCACCTGGGCCACCTGGTGGGCTACATCCAAGGCGACATCTGGGTGCGCTTCCAGCGCATGCAGGGCAACGCCGTCACCTACGTCTGCGCCGACGACGCGCACGGCACGCCCATCATGCTGGCCGCCGAGAAGGCCGGCGTCTCTCCGGAAGCCTTCATCGCCGGCATCAAGACCGGGCACGAGCGGGATTTCGCCGCCTTCCACGTCTCCTTCGACCATTATCATTCGACCCACTCGGACGAGAACCGCGTCCTGTCCGAGCGCATCTACGCCGCACTGGAGCGCGCCGGCTACATCGCCACGCGCGAGATCGAGCAGGCCTACGACCCGGTCAAGGGCATGTTCCTGCCCGACCGCTACATCAAGGGCATCTGCCCCAACTGCGGCACACCCGACCAGTACGGCGACAACTGCGAGAACTGCAGCGCCACGTACTCCGCCCGCGATTTGAAGAATCCGTTCTCGGTGCTGTCTGGCGCCGCGCCGGAGTGGCGGCCATCGGAGCATTACTTCTTCACACTGTCCAAGCTGCAAGGCGAGGTCGAATCCTGGCTGGCAAACGCCGACGTTCATTCAAGCGTCAAGGCCAAGCTCAAGGAATGGATCGACGCCGGCCTGAAGGACTGGGACATCTCGCGCGACGCCCCGTACTTCGGCTTCGGCATCCCCGGCAAGCCCGGCAAGTTCTTCTACGTCTGGCTGGACGCTCCCATTGGCTACTTCGCCAGCCTGCTGGCTTATCTCGGCGGCGACGAGGCGAAGCTGGAAACGATTATCGGCAAGGATTCCGCTGTCGAGATGTGGCACTTCATCGGCAAGGACATCGTCAACTTCCATGGCCTGTTCTGGCCGGCGATGTTGCACGGTTCCGGCCTGCACGAACCCAAGGGCATTTCGGTGAACGGCTACCTCACCGTCGACGGCGCCAAGATGAGCAAGTCGCGCGGCACCTTCATCAAGGCCCGCACCTATCTCGACGCCGGCCTCAATCCGGAATACCTGCGCTACTACTTCGCCGCCAAGCTCGGCCCCGGCGTGGTGGATATCGATCTCAATCTGGAGGATTTCGTCGCGCGGGTGAATAGCGACCTGGTCGGCAAGTACGTCAACATCGCCAGTCGCTGTGCGGGATTCATCGAGAAGCTGTTCGATGGCAAGCTCGCCGCCGATGTGCACGATGCCACCGGCTACGCCCGCATCGCGGAAGCGGCGCCGCGCATCGCCGAGTCCTACGAGAAGCGCGATTCCGCCGAGGCAATCCGCGCGGTCATGGCGCTTGCGGACGAAGCCAACGAGGCCATCCAGCGCGCCGCGCCGTGGCTGATGGCCAAGGACGAGACCGCCCGGGCGCAGTTGCATCGGGTGTGCACCACCTACCTCAACGTATTCCGTCTGCTCACGCTCTATCTGAAGCCTCTGCTGCCCGCTCTTGCGGCACAAGCCGAATCGTTTCTGAATATCGCACCGCTGAAGTGGGCGGACGCAGCGCAGCCGCTGCTCGGTCACAAGATCAATCCTTACCAGCCGCTCATCACCCGCATCGACCCCGCGCAGATCAAGGCCATGATTGAAGCATCCAAGGAAGACCTCGCGCCCGTTGCCAAAGCATCGGCGCCCGCGGCCAACCCCTCCCCTCAATCCCCTCCCGCAAGGGGAGGGGAAGCTCAAAACCCCTCCCCCTTGCGGGGAGGGGTTGGGGCGGGGGTCGCCGCGGCCGCGTCACCTTCCGGCACGCCAATCTCCATCGATGACTTCACCAAAATCGAACTGCGCATCGCCCGCATCGAAAACGCCGAACCGGTGGAGGGCGCGGACAAGCTGCTCAAGCTGACCCTGGACGTGGGCGAACTGGGCAAGCGGCAGGTCTTCGCCGGCATCAAGTCGCAATACGCACCGGAAACCCTGATCGGCCGCCTCACCGTGGTCGTCGCCAACCTGGCGCCGCGCAAGATGCGCTTCGGCCTGTCCGAAGGCATGGTGCTGGCCGCCAGCCACGGCGACGGCAAGCCCTTTCTGCTGTCACCCGACTCGGGCGCCGAGCCGGGCATGCGGGTCAAGTGACTGCGCTTAGCGCAGTCATCCCCGCGAAAGCGGGGATCCAGGGATGGCGACAGCCATCCACATCAATCCGCAGCGTGGTCATCCCCGCGACGGCGGGGATCCAGTTCTAAACGCCAAATGACCAGCACAGCCCTGTCCGGGCGCATCGACGCCCTGCTGCCGCAAACGCAATGCACCCGTTGCGGCTACGACGGCTGCAAGCCCTACGCCGAAGCCCTGGTGGCCGGCACGGCCGACATCAATCAATGCCCGCCGGGCGGCGCCGCAACCATCTCCGCTCTGGCGCTGCTGTTGGGCACTGCACCCAAACCGTTGAATCCGCTATACGGCGCCGAGACGGAAATCGCGACCATCGCCGTGATCGACGAAACACGCTGCATCGGCTGCTTCAAATGCGTGCTGGCCTGTCCGGTGGACGCCATCCTCGGCGCGGCGAAACGGATGCATACGGTGATCGCGGCGGAATGCAGCGGCTGCGAACTGTGCATCCCGCCCTGCCCGGTCGACTGCATCGTGATGGCGCCGCGCCCCGCGGAACTGCCAACCCCGGCAGCCATGGCCGGGCCCTGGCGCCAGCGCCATCTCGCCCGCAAGGCGCGACTGGGGCGCGAACAGCAGGCGCGTGCCGCCGCGCGTCGGCGAGCGGCACCGTCCCTGCAAGACCAGGCCCGCACCATCGACATTGCCGCCGCCGTCGCCCGGGCCAGGGCCAGACGCAATAAGCCCGACCAGCCATGAAACCGGCCGACATCAACGAACTGTACCGCCGCCTCGCGGCCGCCAATCCGAACCCGCGCAGCGAGCTCGAATACAGCAGCCCGTTCGAATTGCTGGTTGCCGTAGTCCTGTCCGCCCAGGCCACCGATGTCGGCGTCAACAAGGCCACCGCCCTGCTCTACCCGGTCGCGAACACCCCGGAAAAGCTGCTCGCCCTGGGCGAGGAGGGGCTGCGCGGCTACATCAAGACCATCGGCCTGTACCAGACCAAGGCGAAGAACGTCATCGGCCTGTGCCGGCAGCTGCTGGAACGCCACGGCGGCCAGGTACCGCACGACCGCGCCGCCCTCGAAGCTCTTCCCGGGGTCGGCCGCAAGACCGCCAACGTGGTGCTGAACGTGGCCTTCGGCGAACCCACCATCGCGGTGGACACGCACATCTTCCGCATCGCCAACCGCACCGGGCTGGCGCCGGGAACCAATCCCGACAAGATTTCCGAGAAGCTGGAAAAGATCACGCCCGAGCCCTACCGGCTGCACGCACATCACTGGCTGATCCTGCACGGCCGCTACGTGTGCAAGGCGCGGACGCCCGAATGCTGGCGCTGCGTGATTGCCGACCTGTGCCGCTACAAGCACAAGACACCGGCGGCGGACGCCGCTCCCGAAACACCGGAACGGCTACGCGGGCGCCCCATCGAATCGACGGTCAAGCCGCGCCGGATCGGCAGAGGCAAGCGCCCGGCGTGAACCCCGGGGGGCCGCCACGCCCTCGATCTGGGGCATGGCCGCAAATCCCCCCGCCAGATCGAAGGATTTGCGCCACGCCGGCGATGAATGCGGCGCCGCAACATTGAGCCCCTCGGGCAAGTCCGCGACAATGAGCGGCATGCACGATGGCTCCTCCCCCCTGGCATCCTCCTGGCAGCGCGCCCCCTTGGTGACGCGCCCGGCAGAGCTGCTGGCGCTGCTCGAACTCGATCCCGCCCTTGAGGCGCTGGATTTGCAGCGCCTGCGCAATTTCCCCCTGCGGGTCCCGCAAGGCTTCGTCGCTCGCATGCGCAAGGGCGATCCCCTGGACCCCCTGTTCCTGCAGGTCTGGCCGGCTGCCGCCGAGGGCGCCGACACCCCCGGATTTACTACCGATGCCGTCGGCGACCTGGCCAAACTCAAGTCCGGAGGCCTGATTCACAAGTATCGCGGCCGTGCCCTGGTCATCGCCACCGGGGCCTGCGCGGTCAATTGCCGCTACTGCTTCCGCCGGCATTTCCCCTATGGCGACAGCCTCGCCTCGCGCGGCAACTGGGGCGAAACCCTGGCTCAGATCGCGGCCGACCACAGCATCGAGGAAGTGATCCTGTCGGGCGGCGACCCCTTGTCGCTGACCGACGACAAGCTATCCGCCTTCGTCTCGGCCCTGGAGCGCATTGCGCACGTACGGCGGCTGCGGCTGCATACGCGCACTGCCGTGGTGCTGCCGGAACGCATCGACGATGCCCTGGTGGCCTGGCTGAGCCGCACCCGGCTGCAAAAGGTGGTGGTGTTGCACATCAACCACGCCAACGAAATCGATGGGGCGGTGGAAGCCGCCGTCGCCCGGCTGCGGGGCGCGGGCGCCACCCTGCTCAACCAGTCGGTATTGCTGCGAAACGTCAATGATTCGTCCGACGCCCTGGCCGCTTTGTCGGAGCGACTGTTTGCCTGCGGCGTTTTGCCCTACTATCTGCATCTACTCGATCGAGTCCAGGGAGCGGGACATTTCGAGGTGAACGAAAATAAAGCGGTCAAATTGATGGGGGAACTGGCAGCCAGGCTGCCGGGCTATCTGGTGCCGCGCCTGGCGCGGGAACTGCCGGGGGCTCCGGCGAAGACGCTATTGCCATGGTGACAAACAAACCGGTGACGCAGCTGCCGTCCGCCCTGCTGAGCGAGGCCTCCGGCGTTCTGCTGGTCATCACCACCGCCGAAGAGGTGGCCAAGCGCATCGAAAGCCATTTGCGCAACGCCGGCCACCCCCTGCGGGTGGCCTGGATCACCGACCTGGAAGACCTGCAGGACGTGCTGCAGCGCAACCCGCCGGACCTGGTGCTGTGCGACGAGAACGTCAGGAAAGCGCCCCCGGAAAAAATCATCGAGCTGGTCAACGGCCTGCGCCCGGACCTGCCGGTGGTAGTCATCAGCAACAACCACTCGATCGAGGACGCCGTTGCCGCCCTCGCCGCCGGCGCCCAGGATTTCGTCTCCTACGAGGACTTGCGCCATCTGCGCCACCTGGAACTGGTGGTGGTGCGCGAGTTCGTCAAACACCACCACATGCGCAACCTGCGGCTGACGCAGCAGCGCCTGGCCGATTTCGAGTCGCGCCACCAGCAGCTGACGGAAGGCACCGCCGACGCCGTGGCGCACGTGCAGGAAGGCATCCTGGCCAACGCCAACCTCGCCTTCACCCATCTGCTCGGCTACGACGACCCGGCCGAACTGGCCGGACAGCCGCTGATCGACCTGGTGGCCCCGGACCAGCAGAGCAAGATCAAGGAACGCCTGCGCGCGGTGCAGAAGGGCAAGCACAACGGCGAACCGCTGGAACTGGTGCTGGTCGGCCGCAAGAGCCAGGTGCACGTCAAGGCGCAGCTGATCCTCGGCACCCAGGACGGCGAAAGCGTCATCGAGCTGCTGATCCGCGCCGAGGGCGGCAAGGGTCGCCCGGCTTCGGCGCAGACCGCCTTCCACGGCCGCGGCTCGCTCAGCGACGCGCTGGCGGAAACGCCGGCCGACAACAAGTCCGTGCGCACCGTCATGCTGTTGCATATCGATGCTTTCGATGCGCTGGAGCAGCGCATCGGCCACGCCGACGCCCAGGAAGTCACGTCACTGCTGGCGGAAACGGTGCACAGCCGTCTCGGTCCGCAGGACCAGTCGTTCGGCTTCTCCACCGACGAGCTGGCCCTGCTGGTGCAGCGCCCGAATTACAACGAGTCCGAGCAGTTCGCCGAATTCCTGCGCAAGGAAGTGTCCGGCCACATATTCGCCGCCCGGCACCATGAGGCGCATATCAGCCTCACCATCACCATCTTCCCGCTCGGCGGGCAGGAAGCGGCCGACCAGGTGATCCGCCAGCTCGCCGACGAGGCGCGCAAGATCTCGGCGCGCGGCGGCAACCAGATCGTCGCCCTGGGCGCCACCGCCAAGGCCAACCAGGTGGAGCGCGAGGAAGCGCGCCGCGCCGGCCAGGTGAAGAAGGCGCTTGAGGACAACCGGCTCAAGCTGGCCTACCAGTCCATCGCCAGCCTCGAGGGCGAGTCGCGCAGCCATTTCGACGTGCTGGTGCGCATGCTGGACGAGTCCGGCAAGGAATTGCATGCCGCGGAATTCCTGCCGGCGGCGCAGAAATTCAACCTGATGCGCACCATCGACCGCTGGGTGGTGGCGCGGGCCCTGGGCGTCATCGCCAAACGCGCCGCTTCCAAGGAAGCGTCGGTGCTGTTCGTGAAATTGTCCGAAGACACGCTCAAGGACAACGAAGGCTTCATCGCCTGGCTCAAGACCCAGGTGCAGGAACAGCCGCTGAAGAGCGACGAGATCGTCTTCGAGATTCAGGAAGTGGTGATCCAGAACCATGTGCGCAAGGCCAAGGCCCTGACCCAGGCGCTGCGCGAAATGGGTGCCGGCCTGGCGGTGGAGCATTTCGGCGTCGGCGCCAATTCGGCGCAGCTGCTCGATCACATCCCCGCCAACTTCATCAAGTTCCACCCTTCCTTCACGCAGAAATTCGGCGAGAAGGACACGCAGAAACGCCTCGGCGACCTGGTCGAAACGGCCAAGCAGCACAACCTCAAGACCATCGTCTCCCATGTCGAGGATGCCCACGTCATGGCGCGCCTGTGGCAGATGGGCGTGAACTTCATCCAGGGCTACCACGTGCAGGAGCCGGAAGTGGTGCTGCTGGCGAGCGATATTGGCGGTGGCAGGGGCTAAGGCAATCGCGTGCAGTCGATTACCGGATTGCCACGCCCGGGTCTGCGGAATAAAAAAGGGCGGCCTGGCCCCAGGGGCACACTCTTAAAGAGAAAATGAGGTCGACCGTAGGGCGGCCTGTGGCCGCCGTTGCGCCCTTTCAATCGGCGCGGCAGTGGCGGCCACGGGCCGCCCTACTATTCAGTCACCTAGCCGCTGCTACCGCCCTGCAGACGGGCGATACGCTCTTCCAGCGGCGGATGCGTTGCGAACAGGCTCGCGGCGCCGCTGGCGATGCCGAAGGCCGTCATGTTTTGCGGCAGGGTCGACGGCTCATGCAGGGACTTCAAGCGCTGCAGCGCCGCGATCATCTTGCGCTTGCCGGCCAGGTGGGCGCCGCCGGCATCGGCATGGAATTCGCGCCAGCGCGAGAAGGCGCAGACGATCAGCGTCGCCAGGAAGCCGAGCAGCACCTGCATCACCATCGAGGTGATGAAATAGCCGATGCCGACGCCGCCGCGGTCATCGTCGCGGCGCAGCGCGCCATCGACGAAGTAGCCGATCACGCGCGACAGGAAGATCACGAAGGTATTGAGCACGCCCTGGATCAGGGTCAGCGTCACCATGTCGCCGTTGGCGACGTGGCTGATCTCATGCCCCAGCACCGCTTCGATCTCCTCCTGGGTCATGGACTGCAACAGGCCGGTGCTGACCGCCACCAGGGCGCTGTTCCTGCTCGCGCCGGTGGCGAAGGCATTGGGTTCCGGCGCGTCATAGATCGCCAGTTCCGGCGTGCCGATGCCGGCGGCGCGCGCCTCGCGCTCCACCGTCGCCAGCAGCCACGCTTCCTGGGCGCTGCGCGGCTCGGTGATCACCTGGGCGCCGGTGCTCATCTTCGCCATCCACTTGGAAATGGCCAGCGAAATGAACGAACCGCCCATGCCCAGCACCGCCGAGAACGCCAGCAGCATCGGCAGATTGAGGCCTTGGCGCGTCAGGAAGCGGTCCACGCCGAGCAGGCTGCAGACCACTCCCAAGACCAGCATAACAGCGATATTAACCAGCAAAAACAATGCTATACGTTTCATAGATCAAAAGCAGCCGGAGATGATTCCGTTATTCAATTCTGGAGATTACAGGGCTGAACTCAAGAGCCGCCATCGGGCTTGGGTTCGGCCGCCTTATCGCGCAGAGCCTGCAGGCCATCCACCTGCATGTAACCGCGCGGCAGGTGGTTGCCGCGGCTGGCGCGACTGCCGACGTAATGCTCCAGATCGCCGCGTTTCAGGGTCAGCGTGCGCTTGCGGCTGAGCACTTCCAGCGGCGAACCGGCGGGCAGCACCGCGGCTGCAACGATGCGGTCCTCGCCCTTCAGCGCGATCAGCTTGTTGCCCTTGCCCTTGGCCATTTCCGGCAACTCGCTCACCGGGAACACCAGCAGGCGGCCCTCGGCGGTGGCCAGCGCCAAGCGGTCGCCGGCGGGATCGCGCGTCGCCAGCGGCATGAACGGCGGCTGCTCGACATTGATCGCCGCCTTGCCGGCGCGGTTGCGCCCTTGCAGGTCGTCGAGCTTGGCGACGAAGCCATAGCCATCGCCGCCACCCAGGACGAACTTGTCGCCGGCTTCGCCCAGCATCAGGCCGATCACCGTGGCGCCATCCTGCAGGTCCAGCTTGGTGGTCACCGGCTCGCCCTGCGAGCGCGCCGAGGGCAGCTCGCGCGGATTCAGCGAATAGGCCCGGCCGCGGTTGTCGAGCAGAATCAGCAACTGGTTGCTGCGCCCTTCCACCGCGCAGAGGAATTCATCGCCCGCCTTGTAGCTAAGCCCGGCCGCATCGATGCCATGGCCCTTGGCCGAACGGATCCAGCCGGCCTTGGACAGCACCACCGTGATCTGCTCCGAGGGCAGGATTTCGGCCGCTTCCAGCGCCTGCGCGGCGGGGCGCGCCACGATCGGGCAGCGCCGCGCGTCGCCGTACTTCTTCGCATCCTCGGCCAACTCCTGGCCAACCAGCTTCTTCAGCTTTGCCTCGGAAGCCAGCAGTTCCTCCAGCGCCTTGCGCTCGGCAGCCAGCTCGGCCTGCTCGCCGGTGATCTTGATCTCTTCCAGCTTCTGCAGATGGCGCAGGCGCAGGTCGAGGATGGCATCGGTCTGGATCTCGGAGAGCCCGAAGCGCCGCATCAACTCGGCCTTGGGATCCTCCTCGAAGCGGATGATGCGGATCACCTCGTCGATATTGAGGTAGGCCACCAGCAAGCCATCGAGGATGTGCAGGCGCTCGTTGACCTTGGCCAGGCGGTGCTCCAGCCGGCGCCGCACCGTATCGGTCCGGTACTGCAGCCATTCGCCCAGGATCTCGCGCAGGTTCTTCACCCGCGGCCGGCCATCCAGGCCGATCATGTTGAGATTGACGCGGTAGCTCTTTTCCAGATCGGTGGTGGCGAACAGGTGCGCCATCAGGGCATCGGCGTCGACGCGGTTGGAGCGCGGGATGATCACCACGCGGGTCGGCGTCTCGTGATCCGACTCGTCGCGCAGATCCTCGATCAGCGGCAGCTTCTTCGCCCGCATCTGCTCGGCGATCTGCTCCTGCACCTTGGCCGGCGAAACCTGGTGCGGCAGGTGGGTGATGACGATGTTGCCGTCGTCCTCGCGCTCCCAGCGCGAGCGGGCACGAACCTGGCCGTTGCCGGTTTCGTAGATCTTCCGCAGTTCGCTGACATCACTGATGATCTCGCAACCGGTGGGATAGTCCGGTCCCGGCAGATGCTCCATCAGCTCCGTCACCGTCGCCTTGGGGTGCTTCAGCAGGTGCTGGCAGGCGGCGGCGAGTTCACGCAGATTGTGCGGCGGAATATCGGTGGCCATGCCCACCGCGATGCCGGTGGTGCCGTTGACCAGGATGTTCGGCGTGCGCGCCGGCAGCAGCTTGGGCTCGGTCAGCACGCCGTCGTAAGTCGGCACCCATTCGACCGTGCCCTGTTCCAGCTCGGACAGCAGCGCCGCCGCATACGGCGTCAGCTTCGACTCCGTATAGCGCATCGCCGCGAAACTCTTCGGATCGTCGGGCGAACCCCAGTTGCCCTGGCCATCGACCAGCGGATAGCGGTAGCTGAACGGCTGCGCCATGGTGACCATGGCTTCGTAGCAGGCCGAATCGCCATGCGGATGGAATTTGCCGATGACGTCGCCGACGGTGCGCGCCGATTTCTTCGGCTTGGACGTCGACGACAGGCCCAACTCGGACATGGCGTAGATGATGCGGCGCTGCACCGGCTTGAGGCCGTCCGCCACATGCGGCAGGGCGCGGTCCAGCACCACGTACATCGAGTAATCGAGGTAGGCCTTTTCCGCGAACAGGCGCAGCGGCAGGCGTTCGGTTTCGGTAATTTCGTTGGTCATTTCAAGAATCTCAAATCACTCGCGCAAAGCCGCAAAGACGCAAAAAAAATCAGGGTCAAAAAGCTTTTCTTGCGTCTCTGCGGCTTTGCGCGAGATGGCTTTCTAAACCTCGGCCTTGTCGCCGTTCTCTTCCAGCCAAGACTTGCGGTCGCCGGCGCGCTTCTTCGCCAGCAGCATGTCCATCACGATCTCGGCCGGCTCCGCGTCGAGGGTGAGCTGCACCAGTCGGCGCGTGTCGCGCGCCATGGTGGTTTCACGCAGCTGGATCGGGTTCATTTCACCCAGGCCCTTGAAGCGAGTGACGTTGACCTTGGCGCGGTTGCCCTCGGCGCTAAGGCGGTCCATGAAGCCATCGCGCTCCGCCGCGTCGAGGGCGTAGAACACCTGCTTGCCGGCGTCGATGCGGTACAGCGGCGGCATCGCGATATAGACATTGCCGGCCTCGATCAGCGGGCGGAAATGCTTGAGGAACAGTGCGCAGAACAAGGTGGCGATATGCAGGCCGTCGGAATCGGCGTCGGCCAGCATGCAGATCTTGCCGTAGCGCAGGCCGGACAGATCGTTGCTGCCCAGGTCCACGCCGATGGCGACGGAAATATTGTGGATTTCGTCCGAGCGCAGGGCCTCGCCGGAATCCGCTTCCCAGGTGTTGAGGATCTTGCCGCGCAGCGGCATCACCGCCTGGGTGTCGCGGTCGCGCGCCTGCTTGGCGGAGCCGCCGGCGGAATCGCCCTCCACCAGGAACAGCTCGGTGGTGGCCGGGTCATTGGAAACGCAGTCCGCCAGCTTGCCGGGCAGCGCCGGGCCGGTGGTGATCTTCTTGCGCACCACCTGCTTGGCCTGCTTCAGGCGCGCATTGGCGTTGGAGATGACCAGGGCGGCGACCTGCTCGCCGGCCTCCGGGTGCTGGTTCAGCCACAGGCCGAAACTGTCGTGCACCACGCCCTGGACGAAGGTGGCGGTCTCGCGCGAGGACAGGCGCTCCTTGGTCTGGCCGGCGAACTGCGGATCGAGCATCTTCACCGACAGCACGTAGCAGCAGCCCTGCCACACGTCCTCCGGCGTCAGCTTGAGCCCGCGCGGCAACAGGTTGCGGAACTCGCAGAACTCGCGGATCGCCTCGGTCAGGCCGGTGCGCAGGCCGTTGACGTGAGTACCGCCCTGCGCCGTGGGAATCAGGTTGACATAGGACTCGGCCACCGCCTCGCCGCCGCCGTTGAGCCACAGCAGGGCCCACTCCGCTTCCTCGCGCTTGGCGGTGAACTTGCCGACGAAGGGCTCGGCCGGCACCGTTTCGGCGCCATTGAGCGTGTCCTTCAGGTAATCGGTGAGGCCATTCTCGTACTGCCACACCACCTGCTCGCCGTTGATCTGGTCATCCAGGCTGACGCGGAGATTGGGACACAGCACCGCCTTGGCGCGCAGCACCTGCTTCAGGCGCGGGATCGAGATCTTGGGCGAATCGAAATACTTTTCGTCCGGCCAGAAGCGCACCGTGGTGCCGGAGCGCCCCTTCGGCACGCTGCCGATTTCCTTCAGCTTCGAGACCAGATCGCCATTGGCGAAGCCGATCGCATATTCGGTGCCGCTGCGGGAAACCCGCACTTCCAGCTTCTTCGACAGCGCATTGACCACGGATACACCGACGCCGTGCAAACCGCCGGAAAAGCCGTAGGCATTGTTGGAAAACTTGGCGCCCGAGTGCAGCCGCGTCAGGATCAGTTCGACGCCGGACACCTTGTGCTCCGGATGGATATCGACCGGCATGCCGCGGCCATCATCGGTGACCTGGCAGGAGCCGTCAGCGAAAATCACCACGTCGATGCGCTTGGCGTGGCCGGCCAGCGCCTCGTCGACGCTGTTATCGATGACTTCCTGGGCCAGATGGTTGGGGCGGCTGGTGTCGGTATACATGCCCGGACGCTTGCGCACCGGGTCCAGCCCGCTGAGGACCTCGATCTGTTCCGCTGAATAATTACTGGCTGCCATCGGCTCGATATTTTCGCTTGGGCTGTTGCAAAAGACGCGCGAACTTAGCGAATGCGCCGGAGGGGCGCAAGCAATTCACGTCAGACCGGGGTGTGCGCCTGTGAACGGCCCCGAAAATCGCGCGGCGAGTGCGGGAAAACCGGGATTTTCGGAAAGCAGGCATCTCAGTAGTGCCAAGTAGTGCGACTCACCCGCGGCCAGTCTACTGGACATTTGTACAGCTATCAACGCATCCCGCAACGCCGGGGCACGGCCGCGAAGGGCTCAGGGGAGAAACGGTCCGCCCTGAAAAGGCGGCGGACCGGGTTGAGGAAAGCGCTTCGGGCGGAAGAATCCCGCCTCAGTCCTTATCCGTCGTCGCAAACCAGGCCGCGCCATAGGTCAGCGCCACCAGGGGGATAAACACCAGCAGGCTCTGCACACCCATCCAGCGCCCGTGCAACAAGGCCTTGAACGGCGCCAGCAGTTCGACCGTCAGCGGCGAGAAACAGGCGACCCAGGCCACCGCCAGGCCGCCCAGCGCCGGGCCGAGCCAGCTGTAGTTGCGCTGCCGCTGCGGCGCCGGCAGGGCCGACATGATCCGCGCGGTGAAACCGGCATCCTCGATGTAGGCATCGCGCGCGGCATCCTCGCGCAGCAGCTGCTCCAGACGCGCGTCGTCCAGATCGGACAGCGGATCTCCTGGGTAGATTTCGGTATTCATCCAGCGCTCCTCGGCTCCCAGCCCGGCAACATCAGCTGCAATTTCTTCTTCGCCCGGAAAATATACGACTTCACCGTGCCCACCGGGCAACCCAGCACATACGCAGCCTCTTCATGGCTTCGGTCCAGATAGTAGCACTGCACAATGGCGGCGCGTTCCTCCTCCGACAGCCTGGACAGGGCCCTGCGCACATCGAGTTCCCGTACGCTTTCGACCTCGACGCCGCTGCCGGGTTCCGGGCCGGCCTTGCCGCTGGCCTCCTCGTCTTCGGGCGGCATCGCCTCGTCCAGGGAAACCTCCTCCCGGCGCGAGCGCACATGCATCAGGAACACGTTGTAGGCGATGCGGTACAGCCAGGTGCCGAAGGCCGCGTCGGCGCGGAACTGCGACAGCTTGCGGAACGCCTGCAGAAACGCCTCCTGCGCCAGATCGTCGGCCAGCGCATGGTCTTCCTTGCACAGGCGGCGCAGCAGGGCGCGCGTCTGCCCCTGGTGCCTGCGCACCAGCTCGCCGAAGGCATGCCGATCCTGGCCGGCCAGGACGCGCGCGACCAGCGCTGCGTCCGGCGGGACGGCTGTGGACATCCCTGGTCCCCCGCTCGCCCTGACCTATTGCTGCCTGGCCTTCTGCTTGTTCTCCAGCCAGGCCGCAACGGCGAAGCCGACGCCGATCATCAACGGGATGAAGCCGATGCCCATGATGTCGCTGTCGCCGTCGAAGATGCCGAACATCACCACGCCCATGCCGATAGCGGCCCAGATGATGCCGCGCCGCAGGTCGGACTTCTGCCGTACCGCCTCGACAAACAGCTCCGGCGGGATCGGATGACCCTTCTCGGCCAGTTTCAGCGCCAGTTCGTTGACCATCCTCTGCTTGTTGGTGCGGTTGCGGAACGCCGCCAGCACGATGATGATCGGCGTACCGAAGATCAGGACGACGGCAACCAATCCGATCAGCAGGCCCATGAAGCTTTCAGCCGACATGGTGTGGGACATGTGCCCCAGGTTATCGAGGCCATCCACCGCGGCATCCACATCCAGAATCGCCAACATCGCTGCTACTCCTTGATCAGTTCGTCGGCCGGCCATCGCATATGGCGGGCTGTACAGGTCTTTGGATGCAGGCGCACCCGGTTTTGGATTTGCCCCCGCCCCTGAATTGGTAAACTACGCCATTACGAGCACCCGCCTCCAGTGAGCAAGAAAGCCGCCCCCACCGCCAGTCCAGCCACAAGTCCAGCCGCCGACGGCAACGACCCCGTCTCCCGCTTCGAAGCCTCGCTGAAGGAGCTGGAAGAGATTGTGGCGCGGATGGAGCGGGGCGACCTGCCGCTGGACGAATCCCTGAAGCTGTTCGAACGCGGCGTGGCCCTCACCCGCGAATGCCGCAATTCCCTGGAAAACGCCGAACTGCGCGTGCGGAACCTGCTGCAGCCGGACGCCGAAGCCTCGTTCGACGCCAACGAAAACGACATTTAGCCCTAATTTTCTGCACCCGATGACCTCGCACAGCACCGATTTCGGGACCCGCGTCCCGGCCTATCTCGACCGCCTCGCGCTAGCCCTGGACCGCCGCCTGCCCACCGCCAGCGAAGACCCTACCCGCCTGCACGAAGCCATGCGCTACGCCTGCGACGGCGGCAAGCGCCTGCGCGCCCTGCTGGTCTATGCCGCGGGCGAGGCCCTGGGCGTGCCGGTGGACCGGCTGGATGCGCCGGCCTGTGCGGTGGAGCTGATCCATGCCTATTCGCTGGTCCACGACGACCTGCCGGCGATGGACGACGACGACCTGCGCCGCGGCCGTCCCACCGTGCACAAGGCCTACGACGAGGCCACCGGCATCCTGGTCGGCGACGGCCTGCAAACCCAGGCCTTCGCCGTGCTGGCCGACGAGCCCAGCCTGGGCACGGCGCAGCGCCTGCGCATGGTCTCCATCCTGGCGCGGGCTTCCGGCTCGCTCGGCATGGTCGGCGGCCAGGCGGTGGACATCGCCTCCGAAGGCCGGAAAATCCAGCTGGCAGAGCTGCAATCCCTGCATGCCCGCAAGACCGGTGCACTGATTCTGGCCTCCCTGCAAATGGCCGCCGCCGCGGCGGACGCCACCCCGGCGACCGAAGCGGCCCTGGAAACCTATGGCCGCCACATCGGCCTGGCCTTCCAGATCCAGGACGACGTGCTGGACGAGACCGCCAGCACCGAAACCCTGGGCAAGACCGCCGGCAAGGATCTGGCCCAGCACAAGTCCACCTACCCCTCCCTGCTCGGCCTGGAAGGCGCCCGCCAGCGCGCCACCAGCCTGTTCGAGGAGGCGCGCACCATCGTCGGCAGGTTGCCGGGCGGCGCGGCGCCGCTGCGCTGGCTGGCGGACTTCATCGAAGGCCGCGGACATTAGAAACCGTCCGTTCGCCCCGAGTGCCCACGCAGCGGGTGTATCGAGGGGCCAGCGCCGCACTGGTGCCTCGATACGCGTTGCTGCGCAACGCACTCGGCACGATCGGGCGTTGGCTATCCGCCTCTGGCGCGCATAATGGCGCCATGAAGGACACTTCAGGCTATTCCCTGCTGGGCCGCGTCAACACGCCGGATGAGCTGCGCGCGCTGCCGCGCGCCGAGTTGCCGCTGCTGGCGGCGGAGATGCGCCGCTGCCTGATCGAAACCCTGGGCCGCGCCGGCGGCCATTTCGCCGCCAACCTGGGCACGGTGGAACTGACCCTGGCCCTGCACCGCTGCTTCGACACGCCGCACGACCGCCTGGTGTGGGACGTGGGCCACCAGGCCTATCCGCACAAGATGCTCACGGGGCGCCGCGGCGGACTGGAGACGATCCGCCGGCAAGGCGGCCTGGCGCCGTTCAACAGCCGCCAGGAAAGCGGGTACGACAGCTTCGGCAACGGCCACGCCGGCACCGCCATCTCCGCCGCCGCCGGCATGGCCGCGGCGGCCCGGCTGAAGGGCGAGCAGCGCCGCGTCGTCGCCGTCATCGGCGACGGCGGCATCACCGCCGGCATGGCCTACGAGGCGCTGAACCACGCCGGCGCCCTCGGTCTGGACCTGTTGGTGGTGCTCAACGACAACGACATGTCGATCTCGGAAAACGTTGGCGCCCTGCGCGATCACGCCGCGCGGCTGCTGGCCGGCCGCGGCATCGACGCCCCGCACGGCCGCCGTCCCGCCGGCGAGGGTCCACAGGCACCAGCCGGCGCGCTGTTCGAAACCCTCGGTTTCCGCTATCACGGCCCGGTCGACGGCCATGACCTGGACGCGCTGACCGGCGCGCTCGACCGGCTCAAGGACGCCAGCGGGCCGCAGTTCCTGCATGTGATCACGGTCAAGGGCAAGGGCTTCGAGCCGGCCGAGGCCGACCCGATCAAGTATCACGGCGTGACCCGCTTCGATCCGGTCACCGGCGCCTTCGCCGCCGCAGCGTCCTCGCCCAGCTACAGCCAGGTCTTCGGCGAATGGCTGTGCCAGGCGGCGGAACACGATCCGCGGATCGTGGCCATCACCCCGGCGATGCGCGAGGGCTCCGGCCTGGTCGAATTCGCGCGCCGCTTCCCGCAGCGCTATTACGACGTCGCCATCGCCGAGCAGCATGCGGTGACGCTGGCCGCGGGCTTGGCCTGCGAAGGACTGCGGCCGGTGGTGGCGATCTATTCGACCTTCCTGCAACGCGCCTACGACCAGCTGATCCATGACGTGGCCATGCAGGACCTGCCGGTGCTGTTCGCCATCGACCGCGCCGGCCTGGTCGGCGCCGATGGCGCCACCCATCAGGGCGCCTACGACCTCAGCTACCTGCGCTGCGTGCCGGGCCTGGTGGTGATGGCGCCGAGCGACGAAAACGAATGCCGCCGCCTGCTCGCCACCGGCCTGGCGCACGAAGGCCCCAGCGCGGTGCGCTATCCGCGCGGCGGCGGCCCCGGCGCCGCCATCGAGGCAGCCGCGTTGCCGCTGCCGATCGGCAAGGGAAGAATGCTGCGCGAAGCCCACGGCAAGCGCCGGCCGCGCGTCGCCATCCTGGCCTTCGGCGCGGTTGTACAGGCCGCCTTACAGGCCGCCGAAATCCTCGATGCCAGCGTCGCCGACATGCGCTTCGTCAAGCCGCTGGACGAGGAACTGATCCTGCAACTCGCCGGCAGTCACGAACTGCTGGTGACGGTGGAGGACAATGCCCTGCCCGGCGGCGCCGGCAGCGGTGTTGACGAGTTGCTGGCGCAACGCCAGCAGGGCGTGGCGGTATTGAACCTGGGCCTGCCCGATCGCTATGTCGAGCACGCCAGCCGCAGCGAACAGCTGGCGGAATGCGGCCTGGACAACGCCGGCATCCTCCGTGCGATCCAGAAGCGGCTGCGGGCGGAAGATCTGCAGCAAAAAGGCGAACTCGCGCAAAGACGCAAAGACGCAAACAGCTAGCAAGAACCTACGTGATGGCGCTCTCGCTGCGCTTGAACCACTCAAGCTTCTCCCGCAGGCGCACCACTTCGCCGACGATCACCAGGCTGGCGCCTTGCACCTCCGCCGCCGTCACCTGTTGCGGCAGATCACCGAGCGTGCCGACGATGACCCTCTGCTTGAGCGAAGTGCCTTCCTCCACTAGCGCCGCAGGCCAGTCCGCCGGCAAGCCATGGGCGATGAACTGTCCGCAGAGCTGCGGCAGGGTATGCAGGCCCATGTAGATCACCACGGTCTGGCCGCGCTGCGCCAGCTGGCTCCAGTTGAGCTGGAGCTGGCCGTCCTGACGCGGATGGCCGGTGACGAAGACACAGGACTGGGCGTAGTCGCGGTGCGTCAGCGGAATGCCGGCGTAGGCGGCGCAGCCGCTGGCGGCGGTGATGCCGGGCACCACCTGGAACGGGATGCCGGCCGCGGCCAGGGTCTCGATTTCCTCGCCGCCGCGGCCGAACACGAAGGGATCGCCGCCCTTGAGCCGCAGCACACGCTTGCCCTCCCGGGCCAGGCGCACCAGCTCGGCATTGATCTCGTCCTGCGGCACGGTGTGCTGATTACGGCGCTTGCCGACGAAGATGCGCTCGGCGTCGCGGCGCACCAGGTCGAGGATGGTCTGCGGCAGCAGGCGGTCGTACAGCACCACATCGGCCTGCTGCATCAGGCGCAGGGCGCGGAAGGTCAGCAGATCGGGATCGCCCGGACCGGCGCCGACCAGGTAGACCTCGCCGCGCACCGCCGGCCCCGACAGCAGGCGCTCCAATTCGGCCGCCGCCGCCGCATCGTCGCCGCGCAGCGCGGCTTCCGCGCCGGGGCTGTCGAGAAAGCGCTCCCACAGCGCGCGCCGCTGCCGCACATCGCCGACGGCGGCCACGCGCGGGCGGTGGCGGTGCAGGAAGCCGGCGAGCTGGCCATAGCCGGCGGGCAGCCAGGCCTCGACCCGCTCGCGCAGCCGCCGCGCCAGCACCGGCGCGGCGCCGCCAGTGGAAATCGCCACCTGCAGCGGCGCGCGATCGACGATCGAAGGAGTGATGAAGGAAGAATGCGCGGCATCGTCGACCGCATTGACCGGCACCTGAGCCGCATCGGCGGCCGCGGCCACGGCACGGTTGAGCAGACGGTCGTCAGTCGCGGCGATTACCAGCCGGCAGCCAGCCACCTGCTGCGGCACGAACTCCTTCGCCACATGCTCGATGCGCCGCGCCTCGACCAAGGCCTCCAGCTCGGAATTGAGCCGGTTGGCCACCACCTCGATGCGCGGCGCGGCGCGCAGCAGCAAGCGGGTCTTGCGCGCCGCCACTTCCCCGCCGCCCACCACCAGCACGCGGCTGTCGCGCAGGCGCAGGAAGATGGGGAAATAGCCCGAGCTGGAGTCAGGGGCGGGGTCGGCGGCGACGTCGGAAGCGGGGGCGCTCATCGGCGCATTGTGGGACCAGGCGATGACGCAGGCAAAAGCCGCGGCAGCGGTGTTTTATCGGCTCGCGGCCGCCACTGTCGCCGCATGCACGGGCGGCGGCGAGGTGACCGCCTTGTACAGGGTCATGCCGCCCACCACCAGCAGCAGGCAGGCCACCGCACGCTTCAGCGCCGGACCATCGAGACGGAAGCCGACGCGACTGCCGATCCAGATGCCGGGCAGCGCGCCCAGCAGCAGCCAGCCCAGCAGGCTGTAGTCGACCGAACCGAGGCGGGCATGGCCCAGGCCGGCGATGGCGGTGATCAGCACCGCATGCGCCAGGTCGCTGCCGACGATCTTGACCGGCGGATGCTTCGGATAGAGCAGCAGCAGCAACATCATGCCGATGGCGCCGGCGCCGACCGAGGACACCGTCACCACGCCGCCGATCAGGGCGCCCGCAAGCAAGGTCAGCACCCGCTGCAGCCGCACATTCATGACCGGGTGAGGACCTCCCTGCGCCAGGCGCGAAGCCGGGCGCAGGCGCGCGGCGATGGCGCTCTGGAACAGGGTGAAGGTGGCGGTGAGGATGATCGCCAGCGACAGGGTCAGCTTAATCAAGCGATCCAGCGCCGCGGCGTCGCCCTGATGCTGCAGCCAGGCCAGGGTGGCCAGCGAGGCCGGCACGCTGCCCAGCGCCTGCCAGCCGACGATGCGCCAGTCCACCGAACCGTGGTTGCGGTACAGCAGCACGCCGAAAGCCTTGCTGATCGAGGCATAGAGCAGGTCGGTGCCCACCGCCAGGGTCGGCGAGATGCCGTAAAACAGGATCAGCACCGGGGTCATCAGGGAGCCGCCGCCAACGCCGGTGGCGCCCACGGCGGCGCCCACCAGCAGGCCCGCCAGCGAATAGCCGATGCCGCCGCCAAAATCCCCCCCAAAAGCACTCATATAACCCTCAGAGCTAACTCAAGACTTGTTTTAGTCTTTTGTGTGATAAAAAAGTAATAATCCCGTATTATTTCGAGCATCAGATCGAATAACAGGGAATCCCTCCATGAAGTTGCGGCAGCTGCACTACATCCACGAAGTGGCCAACCGCGGCCTCAACGTCACCGCCGCCGCCGAGGCGCTGTTCACCTCCCAGCCCGGCGTCAGCAAGCAGATCCGCCTGCTGGAAGAGGAGCTGGGCGTGGACATCTTCCTGCGCAACGGCAAGCAGCTGTCGGAAGTCACCCCGGCCGGGCTGCGCATCCTCGACTACACCCGGCGCCTGCTGCGCGAATCGGAAAACATCCGCAATGTCGCCGAGGAATTCCGCGACACCGACAAGGGCGACCTCAGCCTCGCCACCACCCATACCCAGGCGCGCTACGCCCTGCCCCCGGTGATCCAGCGCTTCCGCCAGAACTACCCGCTGGTGCGCATGCACCTGCACCAGGGCTCGCCGCCGCAGATCGCCAAGCAGGCGGCCGAAGGCACCGTCGACTTCGCCATCGCCACCGAGGCGATGGAGCATTTCGACCAGCTGGTGATGCTGCCCTGCTACCACTGGAACCGCAGCGTGCTGGTGCCGCCGAAGCACCCGCTGGCGCTGAAGATCCAGGCCAGCAAGGGCAAGTTGACCCTCGCCGACATCGCCGAATACCCCATCATCACCTACACCTTCGGCTTCACCGGCCGCTCCAAGCTGGACCAGGCGTTCCACGCCCACGGCCTCAAGCCGGACGTGGTGCTGACCGCGGTGGATGCCGACGTCATCAAGACCTATGTGCGCCTGGGCCTGGGCGTGGGCATCGTCGCCAGCATGTCCTACGACGCCAAGCAGGACGCCGACCTGGTGCGGCTGCCGGCCGATCACCTGTTCGAGCCCAGCACCACCCACATCGGCTTCCGCCAGGGCATGTTCCTGCGCGCCTACATGTATGACTTCATCGGCGAATTCGCCCCGCACCTGACGCGCGAACTGATCGACGAGGTCGCCGAAATCCAGGACCCCGCCGCGCGCAGCCAACGGGTACATGATCTGATCGCCAAGCTGCATATGATTTGAGGCAAAAACGCCTTATATCCGAAACAACTATCGAGACTGGATTGTCTGTTAAAAACTGGAACGATCCTTGTATCAATTAGTTATTACCTTATGCCCGTTTATGAGAGTAAAGTGCGCGGCCTGAAGTTTTGTCCATATTTGCCGCCGGCTTGGATGGCATAGCAGCCGGAACCTAGCCCAGGATCTACCCCCAGGATCTACCGTGTACCGTTACGACGAGCTGGATCAGCGCCTGGTGGACGAGCGGGTCGCGCAGTTCCGCGACCAGACGCAGCGTTTTCTCGCCGGCAAGCTGTCGGAAGAGGAATTCCGCAGCCTGCGCCTGCGCAACGGCCTGTACGTGCAACGCTTCGCGCCGATGCTGCGCATCGCGGTGCCCTACGGCCTGCTGTCGTCGAAACAGCTGCGGATGCTGGGGCACATCGCCCGCACGTATGACAAGGGCTACGGCCACGTCAGCACGCGGCAGAACATCCAGTTCAACTGGCCCAAACTGGAGCAGGTGCCGGACATCCTGGCCGACCTGGCCACGGTGCAGATGCACGCCATCCAGACCAGCGGCAACTGCATCCGCAATGTCACGGCCGATCACCTGGCCGGCGTCGCCGCGGACGAGTTGCTGGACCCGCGGCCCTACTGCGAGATCACCCGCCAGTGGTCCACCTTCCACCCGGAATTCAACTGGCTGCCGCGTAAGTTCAAGATCGCCTTTTCCTCGTCGACGCTGGACCGCGCGGCCACCCGGGTGCACGACATCGGCGTACACATCGTGCGCAACGAAGCCGGCGAACTGGGCTACACCATTTACGTCGGCGGCGGCCTCGGCCGTATGCCGATGATCGCGCACCAGATCCGCGAATTCCTGCCCGAGCTGGACCTGTTCTCCTATCTGGAAGCGATCCTGCGCGTCTACAACCGCCAGGGCCGGCGCGACAACATCCACCGCGCCCGCATCAAGGTGCTGGTGAAAGCGCTGGGCCCGGCCAGGTTCACCGAGCTGGTCGAGGCGGAATGGGCGCAGCTGAAGGATTCCTACCTGCGCCTACAGCCCGAAGACATCGAGCGCATCCGCTCGCGCTTCGACCAGCACAGCTATCTTGCCGCCGCGGCCGCCGATGACGGCAGTTACGAGGCGCGCCTGGCCGGCGACAGCCGTTTCGCCGCCTGGGCCAAGCGCAATCTGCGCGCCCATCGCCAGCCCGGCTATGCCGCCGTGTTCGTGTCGCTGAAGGCTTCCGGCGTGGCTCCCGGCGACATCACCGACCAGCAGTTCGATGCCGTGGCCGATCTGGCCGACCGCTACAGCTTCGGCGAGGTGCGCAATACCCACGACCAGAACATGGTGCTGGCGGAAGTGGCGAAGAAGGACGTGTATGCGGTGTGGCAGCGCCTGGCCGAGCTGAACCTGGCGACGCCCAACATCGGCCTGCTCACCGACCTGATCTGCTGCCCCGGCCTGGACTTCTGCTCGCTGGCCAATGCCGGCTCGATCGGCGTGGCGCAGGACATCTTCGATCGCTTCGAGGATCTCGATTACCAGCACGACATCGGCGAGCTGAAGATCAAGATGTCCGGCTGCATGAACGGCTGCGGCCACCATAGCGTCGGCCACATCGGCATCCTCGGCGTCGACAAGCATGGCGAGGAGTGGTACCAGGTCACCCTGGGCGGCTCCGCCGAGAACGACGCCACCCTGGGCGACCGCACCGGCCCGTCCATCGCGCGCGCCGATATCGCGGGCGCGGTGGAGAAGCTGATCGAGGTCTACCTGGAACAGCGCGAGGGTGAGGAGGAAAGCTTTCTCGCCGCGTATCGCCGCATCGGCATGGCGCCGTTCAAGCAGAAACTTTACGGCGGGGTCGAGGTGGCGGCGGAAGACGAGGCGGCGGCATGAGCGCGCCCTTGCCGCAATCCGTGATTCTGGATGGCCGCATCGCAGCAAACGAATGGCTCAGCCTGGCCGATGACGCCGCCCTGCCCGCCGGCGGCAAGGTCATCGTCAGCCTCAAGCGCTTCCGCGCCGAGCGCGCGGCCCTGGACGGTTCGGGCCTGGCCGTGGGGGTGCGCATTCCCAATACCGAGGATGTCGCCAATCTCGCCCAGGAACTGGCCGCGCAGCCGCTGATCGCGGTGGAAATCCCCAAGATGGCCGACGGCCGCGCCTATTCGCAGGCGCGGGTGCTGCGCGAGCGCTACGTCTACCGCGGCGAAATCCGCGCCCAGGGCGACGTGCTGCACGACCAGCTGTTCCACATGTCCCGCTGCGGTATCAACGCCTTCGAACTGCGCGCCGACCAGGACGCGCAGGACTGCCTGCGCGCCTTTTCCGACTACGATCTGGCCTACCAGCGCGCTGCCGACGGGATCGAGCCCGTTTGGCAAAAGCGGCGCGCGCTGGGGAAATAGAGAGCCCCCTGGTACGGGGACTTGGCGTGGCGTCCTAGGAATAAACCACATAACCCCTCTCCCTTCGGGAGAGGGGCAGGGGTGAGGGAGGCAGGTACGACCGGGCGCAAATCCAGTTGAAAGTGCGCCCCTCACCCGCCGCTTCGCGGCGGCCTCTCCCGAAGGGAGAGGCGAACTACCCGCCGCAACAGCCGTACAATGGGGACGATGGATGACACCCCCATGACCCTCCTGACCCGCCCACCCGCCACGGCCATGCCGCTGGCCGAATTGCTCAACGGCCCGCTGCGGGACCGCTTTGAACGGGTCAAGCGCAAGCTGCGGGTGTCGCTGACCGATCGCTGCAATTTCCGCTGCCCCTACTGCATGCCGGACAGCCCGGACTTCCTCGACCGCGCCGAGCGGCTGAGCCGGCCCGAGCTGCGCCGGCTGCTGCGCCTGTTTGTCGGCGAGCTGGGCGTCACGCGCCTGCGCCTGACCGGCGGCGAGCCGCTGCTGCGCCGCGACCTCGAAGCCGTGATCGCCGAGTGCGGCGAGCTGCGTCCGCTGGGGCTGGAGCGCATCTCGCTGTCCACCAATGCCGCCCTGCTGGCGCGGCGCGCGGCCGGGCTCAAGGCCGCCGGCCTCGACGATCTGAACATCAGCCTCGACGCGCTGACCCCGGCGACTTTCGCCAAGCTCTCCGGCAACCGCGAGGTGCAACCGGTGCTGGACGGCATCACCGCGGCGCGCGACGCCGGCCTGCCGCTGAAGCTCAATGCGGTGATCGTGCGCGGCATCAACGAGGACGAAATCCTGCCGCTGACGCGCTGGGCGATGCGGCAGAAGCTGCCGCTGCGCTTCATCGAATTCATGCCGCTGGACGGCCGCGGCGAGTGGTCGCGCCAACGCGTGGTCAGCGAGGCCGAGATCCTGCAGCGCCTGCGCGCCGAGTTCGATGTGGCGGCGCTGCCGCGCGGCAACGATCCGGCCTCCTATTACTCGCTGCATGGCGCCGACCTGACCGGAGCCGTTGCGCCGGAGATCGGCGTCATCGCCACCGTCTCCAATCCTTTCTGCGCCAGCTGCGACCGCCTGCGCCTGACCTCGGACGGCAAGCTCTACCCCTGCCTGTTCTCGCCCAAAGGCACCTCGCTGCGCGATCCACTTCGCGCCGGCGCCGACGATGCCGAGCTGGGCCAGCTGATCCGCAACACGGTGTGGCACAAGGATGCAGGCTATGTCGCGCACCCTGGCTATGCCGAGCGGCCCATCGCAATGAATACCCTGGGCGGCTGATGCGCATCACCGTCGAATGCTATGGCGCCTCGCAGCGCTGGTGCGGCGCCGAACTGGTCAATCTCGATCTGGGCGAAGCCGCTACCGTTGCGGATGCACTGGGCCGGCTGGCGGAGCGCTATCCCGAATTGGCGTTGCGCCGCGAGAATATCGCCGTCGCCATCGGCGATGAGATCGTGGCCGGTGGCCGCGCCCTCGAAGAGGGTGAGCGGCTGGCGCTGATTCCTCCGGTGAGCGGCGGCTGATTGTCGCGATGACCACCACTTCCCGTCTGCATCAGGGTGCGCTGAACGTTGCCGAATGGCTGGCCCAGCCGATGCCGCCGGATTGCGGCGGGCTGGCGGTATTCGCCGGCACCGTGCGCGATGTGCATGAGGGGCGCGCCGTGACCGGCATCAATTACCATGCGCATGCTGCCCTGGCCGAGCGGCGGCTGGCCGAGATCGAAACCGAGGCGGCACAGCGTTTCGGCGCGCAGGTCAGCGTGGCGCATGCGGTGGGTGAGCTGAAAGTGGGCGATGCCAGCGTGGTCATCGTGGTCCGCTCCGGCCATCGCGCCGAAGCCTTCGCCGCCTGCCGCTGGGCCATCGATACCCTGAAGCAGACCGTACCGATCTGGAAGGAAGAGCGCTACGCCGATGGCGCGGCGCGCTTCCTGGAGGGAACCCCGATTAAAAACGTGAAGGAATCATGAGAGACGTCAGCGAGAAAGCCATCACCCTGCGCGTGGCCGTGGCCCAGGCCATCGTCGAGATGCCTCCGGCCGTGCTGGAGCGGCTGAAGGCCCGCACCCTCGACAAGGGCGATGCGCTGGAGATCGCGCGCGCCGCCGCCATCCTCGGCGCCAAGCGCACCTGGGAGCTGCTGCCGCTATGTCATCCGCTGCCGGTGGAACGGCACGACCTGAGTTATGAGTTCGGCGACAACACGGTCACCGTGCGGGTGGAAGTGGCCACGCACGCGCGCACCGGCGTTGAGATGGAAGCGCTGACAGGGGCCAGTATCTGTGCGCTGACCCTCTACGACATGCTCAAGCCGCACGCCGGTACGGATCTGGTGATCCGCGAGATTTTGCTGCTGAAGAAGACCGGCGGGAAATCGGATTTCGAGCGCAAGCGTTAACTGTAGGGCGGGCCGTGCCCGCCGTGCCGTTGTGACGCAAAAAGCTGGCGGGCATGGCCCGCCCTACAATCCATCATTCTGCGCGCAGCGAGGCTCCGATAATTTGTGCGGGCCAGATCCTTCGCTACGCTCAGGATGACGGCACAAGCGGATGGCGCGCTGTCGGATCCACTTCGCCCCTCGATATGCCCGCGGAGCGGGCTACTCGGGACAGGCTTGATCCGACCTACGTGCGCGGCTTGTGCTTCGGCTTGCCGTGCTTCGGTGGCGGCTCGCTGTAGGGATTCGCCTGATCCTTGCGCGTGATGCGCAGCTGGCGGCCGCTAACCCATACCTTCTGCAAGTCCTTGAAGATCTTCTTCGGCATGCCGGTCGGCAGGTCGATGAAGCTGTGGTCCTCGCGGATGTCGATGCGGCCGATGTACTCGCTGTCGATGCCGGCTTCGTTGGCGATGGCGCCGACGATGTTGCCCGGCTTGACGCCATGGGTGCTGCCGACTTCGATACGGAAGGTTTCCTTCGGCACTTCTTCGTCGGAAGATTTCGCACGCTTGGGACGCGGGCGCTCGGCTTCGCCGTCGTCGGCGTGGCGCGGTGACGGCGGCGTACTGTCGTCCGCTCGCGGCGCAGGCTCATAGGCCGACCGGCTGGGCGCGGCGGGAGTGTGACGCGGAGAAGACGGCCGCGGCGCGGCTACGGACTCGCTGAATGCCTGCCGCGCCTTCTCGGTCACCGGCACGCCGCCGCCGGCATTGGTCTTGAGCAGCAGCGGCCGGTCGCCCTGGACCAGGCGCGCCAGGGCGGCGGCGATCTCGATGGCGGGGACGTTGTGCTCTTTCTCGTACTGCTCGATCAGCTCGCGGAACGGCCCGATATCGCTGGCTTCCAGGGCGCTGGTGATCTTCTGCTTGAAGCGGACCACGCGCTGGTCGTTGACGGCGTCGGCGCTGGGCAGCTCCATCGGCGTGATCGGCTGGCGCGTGGCGCGCTCGATCGCGCGCAGCAGGTGACGCTCGCGCGGCGAGATGAACAGGATCGCCTCGCCGCTGCGGCCGGCGCGGCCGGTGCGGCCGATGCGGTGGACGTAGGACTCGGTATCGGTGGGCACGTCGTAGTTGAAGACGTGGCTGATGCGCTCGACGTCGAGGCCGCGCGCCGCGATGTCGGTGGCGACGACGATGTCGAGCTGGCCGTCCTTGAGGCGCGCCACGGTGCGCTCGCGCTGCTTCTGCTCCATGTCGCCGTTGAGGGCGGCGACGTTGTAGCCGCGGGCTTCCAGGCGCTCCGCCAGCTCCACCGTGCCGGCCTTGGTGCGGGCGAAGATCAGCATGCCGTCGAACTGCTCGGCTTCGAGAATGCGGGTCAGGGCATCAAGCTTGTTGGTGCCGCTGACCAGCCAGTAGCGCTGGCGGATATTGGTCGCCGTGCTGGTCTTGCTCTTGATGGTGATCTCGACCGGGGACCTGAGGTAGGTCTGGGCGATGCGGCGGATCGCCGAGGGCATGGTGGCTGAGAACAGCGCCACCTGGCGCTCCGGTGGAGTCTGCTTGAGAACGTTCTCGACGTCCTCGATGAAACCCATGCGCAGCATCTCGTCGGCCTCGTCCAGCACCAGGCAGTCGATGCGGTCGAGCTTGAGGGTGCCACGCTCCATGTGGTCGATGACGCGGCCGGGGGTGCCGACCACCACATGCACGCCGCGCTTCAGCGCGGACAGCTGCGGGCCGTAGGCCTGGCCGCCGTAGATCGGCAACACATGGAACCCGGGCAGATGCTTGGCGTAGCGCTGGAACGCCTCCGCCACCTGGATTGCCAGCTCGCGCGTCGGCGCCAGCACCAGGGCCTGCGGCTGCGGCGTACGGCGGGCGAGGTCGATCTTCGACAGGATCGGCAGGGCGAAGGCGGCGGTCTTGCCGGTGCCGGTCTGGGCCTGGCCCAGCACGTCGTTGCCGGCAAGCAGCGGCGGAATGGTCGCCGCCTGGATCGGCGAAGGCGACTCGTAGCCGACGTCGGTGAGCGCGCGCAGGACTTCGGGGCTCAGGGCCAGGTCGCTGAAACTCGGACCGGCAACAACGGCAATATCGGCGACGCCAGTAGGCTGGGCAGTAGACATGGGAATCTCAGCAGGGAACGGGTGGCTCTGAACGCCAACGAACCGCGGCGACGAGATATCGCGCGTATTTTACCCGTTTCGGCGCTGATTCACCGGGAAAGCTGCGAATGCAAGCCTTTTGCGGCCCTGGATAGAACGCAAGTTGCCAGAACAATCTCCCCTCTCCCGCATGCGGGAGAGGGGAGATTGACGAGCACCGCTTTTAAGCGGGCGCCGTTCCTTCAAATCTTCTCGATGCGCTTGAGCCCCGGCAGATACGGCTGCAGCGCGGACGGAATGGCGATCGCCCCGCCCTCGTCCTGGTAGTTCTCCAGAATCGCCACCAGGGTGCGGCCGACGGCGAGGCCGGAGCCGTTGAGGGTGTGCAGCAGCTCCGGCTTCTTCGTTTCCGGATGGCGGTAGCGCGCCAGCATGCGCCGCGCCTGGTAGTCCTCGAAATTCGAGCAGGAGCTGATCTCGCGGTAGCGGTCCTGCGAGGGCAACCACACCTCCAGGTCATAGGTCTTGGCGGCGGAGCCGCCCATGTCGCCGGTGCACAGGGTCAGCACGCGGTAGGGCAGCTCCAGCTTCTTCAGGATCGCCTCGGCGTGTCCGGTCAGTTCCTCATGCGCCTCGTAGGACTTTTCCGGCAGGGTGGCCTGCACCAGCTCCACCTTTTCGAACTGATGCTGGCGGATCATGCCCTTGGTGTCCTTGCCGGCGGCGCCGGCCTCGGCGCGGAAGCAGGGGGTGTGCGCCACCCATTTGCGCGGCAGGTTTTCGGCGGCAAGGATCTCGTCGCGCAGCAGGTTGGTCACCGGCACTTCGGCGGTGGGGATCAAACGCCAGTCCTGCTCTGATTTGAGCGCGAACAAGTCGTCGCCGAACTTCGGCAGCTGCCCCGTGCCGCGCAGGCTGGCGGCGTTGACGATGAAGGGCACATACAGCTCTTCGTAGCCGTGCTCCCGTGTGTGCACGTCAAGCATGAACTGGGTCAGGGCGCGCTGCAGCCGCGCCAGCTGGCCGCGCAGCACGACGAAGCGGGCGCCGGTGAGCTTGGCGGCGGCGGCGAAGTCCATCAGCCCCAGCGCCTCGCCCAGGTCGGCGTGGTCCTTGGCCCCGGCGGCGGGACGTGGCGTGCCCCAGCGGCGGATCTCGACGTTGTCGTGCTCGCTCCGGCCCTCGGGCACGCTGGCGTGCGGGATATTGGGCAGGCCCAGGCTGAATTCCTCGAACTCGCCCTGAAGAACGCCCAGGGACTGCTCGTTGGCGACCAGCTGCGACTTGACCCGGTCCATGTCGGCCAGGATCGGCGATACGTCCTCGCCCTTGCTCTTGGCCTGGCCGATGCGCTTGGAGCCGGCATTGCGCTCCGCCTGCAAGCTCTCGGTTTCGGTCTGCAGCGACTTGCGCCGCGCTTCGAGGTCCTGGAAACGGGCCAGGTCGAAGGCGAAGCCGCGGCGCGCCAGCTGGGCGGCGACGGCTTCGGGCTGGGTGCGCAGGAGTTTGGGGTCAAGCATGGGAAGGCTTTTTCAGGCGGTCCGGGGGCGCATTGTACCGAAGGCCGCCACTGCCCCGCCCGCCTGTCTGGCCATGGCCCTAGCGGACTACCAGCACCGCGCAGTGCGCATAGCCCATCACCTGCTTGGTGGTGGAGCCGGTGAGCCAGCGCTCGATCAGGGACTTGCCGCGGTGTCCCAGCACGATCAGGTCCGCCCCGATCTTCTGCGCCTCCCCCACCAGTTGTTCCGCCGGGTGTCCCACCAGCGTGCGGAAGTGCGCCAGCTGCCCCAGTCCGCCGGCCTCGTCGCGCAGGCGCTGGCCGAGCCTGTCGTAGTGCTGGCGGCCGCTGTCGATCATGGCGGCGGTTTCGATGTCCTCCCCAAACTCCGGCAGCCGCACCACCGAGACGGCGTGCAATTCGGCGCCGAATTTGCCGGCCAGTTCCAGGGCCATGCGAAAGGCCTTGTCGGCGGTGGGGGAACCGTCGTGGGCGACGAGTATTTTCGCGATCATGCGATCACCTCCGGCGAGGGGCGGACAACCCGTGCCGTGGCCGTCAGAAAATCGGCGGCAAGGCCTTCGACCACTCGCTTCTTTCGACGCCGGCGACGCCATAGCGCGTCGGCGACATCACGTAGAACAACGATAGCTCCGCGTCATCCACCGCGTCGAGCAGCCGGCCAGCCTGTTCCTCGCTGCAGACGAAACGCACTTCCAGCGGCAGCTCGTTGGCCAGTTCGAAGAAATGCTCTTCCCGCATCACGCCGTGGCGGCCATAGCCGGCGATGCCGCGGAAGGCGCAGCCGCCGGGAATCTCCAGCCGGCGGGCCTCGCCCAGCAGCCAGTCGTGAATGGCGCGCCCCTTGAAGCAGCGGTTTTCGTGGACGATGAAGCGCAGGAACACGCCTTCGATGCTGTGTATTTTCCAGTCGCGTTTGGGCTGTGTCATGAGGCACCTCCGATCCAGGCCCTGCCGGCCTGCACGGTGAGGACGCCCAGCGCAGTCGCCACCAGCGAACCAATGACATGGATAGCGATTTCGCCGAGGCCCCAGGCCAGCTGGCCTCTTGCCAGCAGGGTATAGGTTTCCGCGGAAAAAGTGGAAAAAGTGGTAAGGCCGCCGCAGAAGCCGGTCATGACGAACAGGCGCGCCTGCGGCGAAAAGCCCAGGTTCTGGGTGATGGCGCCCAGGGCCACGCCGATGATGTAGCCGCCGATCAGGTTGGCGGCGAGCGTGCCGAACGGCAGCGTCGGAAACAGGCTGTTGAGGCGCATCCCCAGCCACCAGCGCAGCCAGGTGCCGAGCATGCCTCCGATGCCTACTGCCAGAATTGCGGCGAAATTCATGCGTATCGATCCTTCCTGTCGTAGTGCGCAGGAACGAGGCGGATCAGACGTGGGATCAGTTGGGGATCAACACGACGATGCCGCCGCGCTGGCTGCGCGGTCTGTAGGCATCATCAGCCGGCGAAGCCGGCGGTTCAAGGAGGCATGCCATCTCCTTGCCTGAAGCTTAGCGGGCGCGCGGGGCCACGGGCAAGTTCCATCGGCGCGCTGCGGTGACACCTGGCGGAACCTTCCGCGCGGTGGCGACGTCTGTAGACAGGACTGGGCGATCGCAAGTCTCGCAGGGCAGGAGCGCCAAAAGATGCCGGGGAGCAAGGAAGCACCCCTCGACGCAATCATTGAAACCGATATTCCGTCGCGCCTCGATGCGCTGGTCTGGAGCGGCTTTCACAGCCGCGTCATTCTGGCGCTGGGCATCACCTGGATGCTCGACGGCCTGGAAGTGACTTTGGCCGGAGCCGTCGCGGGCAGCCTGAAGCAGAGCCTGCACATGAGCGATGCGCAGGTGGGCCTGTCGGCCAGCGCTTACCTCGCCGGCGCGGTGCTGGGCGCCCTGCTGTTCGGCTGGCTGGCCGACCGCTACGGCCGCAAGCCCCTGTTCATGACCACGCTCGGGCTGTATCTCGTCGCCACCGCGGCGAGCGGGCTGGCGCCGGATTTCGGCTGGTTCGCACTGTTCCGCTTCCTCACCGGCGCGGGCATCGGCGGCGAATACACCGCCATCAGCTCCGCCATCCAGGAGCTGACGCCGGCCCGCTACCGCGGACGCACCGACCTGATCGTCAACGGCAGCTTCTGGCTCGGCGCCGCGCTCGGCGCGCTGGCCGCAACGCTGCTGCTCGACCCGCGCGTGCTGCCGCCCGGCCTGGGCTGGCGCGCCGCGTTCGGCGTCGGCACCGTGCTCGGCTGCCTGATCCTGTTGCTGCGGCGCGCGGTGCCGGAGAGCCCGCGCTGGCTGATGGTCCAGGGACGCATGGCCGAAGCGGAGCGCATCATGCGCGATATCTCGGCACGCGCCGGCGCCGTGGCGCAGGCTGGCGGCAAGCGCATCCGCTTTCGTCCGCGCCAGGCCGGCATGGGCGTGGGCGCGCTGCTGCTGGCGCTGTTCCGGCTCTATCCGCAGCGCGCCGCGGTGGGCCTGACGCTGATGGTGGCGCAGGCATTCTTCTACAACGCGATCTTCTTCACCTACGCGCTGGTGCTGGGCCGCTTCTTCGGCGTGGCACCGGAGCGCGTCGGCCTGTACCTGCTGCCTTTTGCCATCGGCAATTTCCTCGGCCCGCTGCTGCTCGGGCGTTATTTCGACTCGGTGGGTCGCCGGCCCATGATGGCCCTGACTTATGCCGCCTCCGGGCTGTTGCTGCTGCTCGCCACAGCGCTGTTTGTCGGCGGCCAGCTCAACGCAGTGACGCAGACCCTGGCGTGGACCGTGGTGTTCTTCTTCGCCTCTGCCGCCGCCAGCTCGGCTTATCTGACCGTCGGCGAAAGCTTTCCCCTGGAAGTCCGTGCACTGGCGATCTCCGTCTTCTACGCGCTCGGTACGGCGGTCGGCGGCATCGCCGGACCGGCGCTGTTCGGCATGCTGGTGGCACATGGCGAGCGCTCTTCGCTCGGATGGGGCTATGCCCTGGGCGCCGGTCTGATGCTGATTGCCGCAGCGGTGGTATGGCGGTACGGGGTGCGCGGTGAAAACCGCGGGCTTGAAGATGTCGCGGCCCTCATGTCAGGTACGGACTAAAGCTGGACCCTTGATTCCTCGACGCGTTGTTATGGCTGAACGCGACCTTTCTTGAGCATGGCACTGCGTAGAATCTCGTTCAGGCGGCTTTGATAGCCTGCGCCCTGCCCTTTGAGCCACTCCAGCACGTCGGCGTCGATGCGCACCGTAAGCTGCTTCTTGATGGGCCGATAGAACCGGCCGCGTTGTGCGCCTTTCCAATCCTTTGCGGACGTTGCCGGAATGTCGGAGAAGTCGATCTCGCTTTCCGGTCTGGCGGCGAGTGCAGCCAGTTCCTTGCGGGTGGATTCAGGTATTTTCGCCTTGCTCATGGATTTTCCGTTCCCGCTCGGGGGCGCCCCACGAAAGCAAATGTAGCCTTTTTGTAGTTAAGCATGGAATTCGAACTTCAGCGGGCTTGGAAGCGCCCCTCACCCTGGCCCTCTCCCCACGTTCGTGGGGAGAGGGGATTTATGAGGCAAGTTTTGCTCAAGTAGCTTGCATCGCCCAAGCCTGCCGGATTCAATCCTTGCGCTTATTGGCCGCACGCAACTGCGCCAGTTTCTCGGCGATCTTGCCTTCCAGGCCGCGCGTGGTGGGGGTGTAGAACTCGGTGCCGGCCAGGGCGTCGGGCAGGTATTGCTGGCCGGCGGCATGGGCTTCGCTTTCGTCATGGTCGTAGCGGTAGCCCTGGCCGTAACCCAGGCCCTTCATCAGCTTGGTCGGCGCGTTGCGCAGGTGCATCGGCACTTCCAGCGTACCTTGCTGCTCCACCACGGCGCGCACATTGCCATAGGCCTTGTAGACGGCGTTGCTCTTCGCCGCCACCGCCAGGTAGGTGACGGCGATGGCCAGGGCCAGTTCGCCTTCGGGACTGCCCAGGCGTTCCCAGGTATCCCAGGCGTCCAGGCACAGGCGCTGGGCGCGCGGATCGGCCAGGCCGATGTCCTCGATGCTCATGCGCAGCAGGCGCCGCGCGACGTAGACCGGATCGACGCCGCCGTCGAGCATGCGGGCGAACCAGTACAGCGCGCCGTCGGGATCGCTGCCGCGCACCGACTTGTGCAGGGCGGAAATCTGGTCGTAGAAATTCTCGCCCTGCTTGTCGAAGCGGCGCAGGCCGCGGCCGATGAGTTTTTCCAGCAGCTCGTCGTTCTTTTCGCCTGCGGCGCGCGACAGTTCCACTGCTGTCTCGAGCAGGATCAGGGCGCGGCGGGCATCGCCGTCCGCGCTTTCCGCGATGCGGTCGAGCCAGGGCTGGGGAATCGCATCGGCAGGCTGGCCGAGGCCGCGTTGCGGATCGGTCAGGGCGCGCTTGAGCAGGTCGAGGATTGCCGCTTCATCCAGCGAGCGCAGCACGAACACGCGCAGCCGCGACAGCAAGGCGCCGTTGAGTTCGAAGCTGGGGTTCTCGGTGGTGGCGCCCACCAGGATCAGGGTGCCGTCCTCGACATAGGGCAGCAGGGCGTCCTGCTGGCTCTTGTTGAAGCGATGGATTTCGTCGACGAACAGCACGGTGCGCTGCGGCGGCGTGGCCTGCAAGGCGGCGCGCGCTTCGGCGGTGGCCTCGCGGATGTCCTTGACCCCGGCCATCACCGCGGACAGGGTCAGAAACTGCGCGGCCGAATAGCCGGCGATGAGGCGCGCCAGGGTGGTCTTGCCGACGCCGGGCGGGCCCCAGAACACCATCGAGGGGATGCGGCCGGCTTCGAGGGCGACGCGCAGCGGCGCGCCGGAGGCGAGCAGGTGTTGCTGGCCGACGACTTCGTCGAGCGTGCGTGGGCGCATGCGCTCGGCGAGAGGTGCGGCGACCTGGGAAGCAGCGGCCTGTTTGTCGAAAAGGGAATCGGTCATGGTGAGCGCGAGGCCAGATCCTTCGCTGCGCTCAGGATGACAAGGTCGGTGCGGCTCAGTCCAGCGACTTGGTGGTGATGCCGCCGTCGTTGACGATCTCGGCGCCCTTGGGCGGGGTGAACTGGAACTGCGCCGGGTCGATCCTGGTGTTGGTGTGGACTTCGGTGAAGCTCACTTCGGAGTGGCCGCCGATCTGGTCGGCGAAGCGCATGCGCAGCGGCGCGCCGTCCTTGTCCAGGGCCAGTTCGATCGACTTGAAATCGCTGTCCTTGGACTTGGGCACCAGGGTCACCAGGCGGGCATCGCCCTCGGTGCCGGCGTCCTTGACGGTAAAGGCGCTGCTGAGCGCGGTCTTCTGCGACAGCAGTTCGGCCGGCGTGCCGGCCAGGGCGCTCTTGGCGTCGCGCACGGTGACCTGGTTGAGGTCGGGATCGTAGGCCCACAGCTTGGCGCCATCGCAGATGGTGGCCTGCTCGTAGGGCTTTTCGTAGGCCCAGCGGAACTTGCCGGTACTGTTCCCGGCCACCGGCCGCGCCAGCCAGAAGTGGCCGCTGCTGCGGGCGGTGACCTGGCCCTTGTCGGTGGTCTGCACCTGGTCGAAATGCGCGTCGAAGGTCTGCACGCCGTCGGTGAAGCGCTTGAGTGCGTCCTGGGCGGTATCGGCGTGGGCGGCGGCCGAGGTGAACAGGCTCATGCACAGAGCCGCCAGCAGGTTGGTTTTTAGTTTCTTCGTGGTCATCAGTTTTGTTCCTGTTGGGTCAGCGTCGTTTGAGGGCGCTGAACCGGTGCTGAATCCTGGGTGCTGCTTCACGCTGGGCGCGGGGTGCAATGGTGGGTTTCGCTTCGCTCTACCCACCCTACTTTAGATGCGCTTTGCTTGTGGTCTGCGGAATTGACGATACGTCTTCGCGCAGTCCTTCAACATGGAACTCGATAGCGGAACGGATTTCGTTCTCCACTTCCTGGTGAGTAGAGCCGGTTGCGACACAGCCAAGGAGGTCCGGCACGTAGGCCGAATAGTTGCCACCCGCATTTTCGATGACGATGGCGTAACGCATGACCGATGTGACCTCTTGAGGCGAGCTTGCTTGAATATTCACTCGCGCCCGCCGCCCGGCGCCAGAATCTCGCGATTGCCGCCCGGCCCGCTCGGACCGACGATGCCGGCCGCTTCCATCTGCTCGACCATGCGCGCGGCGCGGTTGTAGCCGATGCTGAGGCGGCGCTGCACCCAGGAGACGCTGGCCTTGCGCGTTTCCAGCACCACGGCCACGGCCTGGTCGTAGAGCGGGTCTTTCTCGGCATCGCCGCCGCCGTTGCCCTCGCCGGTCTCGCCGCGCTCCGGCTCGCCGGCGGTGATCTCGGCGACGTAGTTGGGCTGGCCGACCTGCTTGAGGTAGGCGACGACCTTGTGCACCTCATGGTCGTCGACGAAGGCGCCATGCAGGCGGTTCATGCGCGAGGCGCCGATCGGGCGGTACAGCATGTCGCCGTAGCCGAGCAGGGTCTCGGCGCCCATCTCGTCGAGGATGGTGCGCGAGTCGATGCGCGAGGCCACCTGGAAGGCGACGCGGGAGGGAATATTGGCCTTGATCAGGCCGGTGATGAC
>Ga0302314_10000378_pt1 | contig 81611 bp, 78 predicted proteins | sample III_Palsa_N2_3_FD_200533 | JGI IMG/M metagenome (GOLD analysis project Ga0302314, IMG submission 200533) | Peat permafrost microbial communities from Stordalen Mire near Abisko, Sweden - III_Palsa_N2_3 | ecosystem: Environmental > Terrestrial > Soil > Palsa > Peat permafrost | place: Sweden...
GGGCGTGACCCCGAGCGCTCCGACCGTGACCTACGAGTGCGTCTCCCACGGTCCCGACTACACCTCAGGCTCGACGCCCACATGCCTGACCGACACGAGCGGGGAGAACTGCAATCCCACCGGATCCGCGACACCGACACCGGCGGGTGTGACCACCTGTAATGCCGTCAAGGTGACGGAGACCGCCACGGTCAAGACGAGCTTTCTGAGTCTGTTCAGGAAGAGCTTCACCGTCTCGGCAAGCTCGACGGCGGCGGCACGCGGTGGCGTGCCGAATCCGCTCAACGTGGTCGTGATCGTCGATACCTCGGGCTCCATGGGCCCGCCGGGCGCTCCGTCCGGAGATCCGTATTGCACTGCGAGCGTCGCCGGCATCAACTCGCCGGCCCAGCCCGACAAGCTCGACTGCGCCAAGGCCGGCGTGCGCGCGATGCTGCAGTCGCTTGAGCCCTGCAGCACCGACGTGAGCCCCTGCCCGAACATCGCCGACGAGGTGGGGCTGGTGGTCTTCCCAGCGATCACCGGAACCCTGACCACGGTCACCAACCCGGTATGCAGCGGCAACCCCCAACATTGCACGACGGGCACCTACGGTCTGCAGTCGTCGGTGGACTCGGCCTATGAAGCCGATGAGACGAGCTGCCCGTCAAGCGCTCCAACCGCCAGCCGCGATACGTACCAGGACACCTACCCGCCGTATGAACCGTACACATACAACTCCGGCGCTACTGCGGGTGGCATCCCGACTCTCAATTTCTATGACACTGACAGCGGCGCGCTCTACGACAGCCCCAACAACACCAACTGGCAAGGCGACAACTTCCCCGGGTATGAGGCCGTGCCGCTGTCCGATGACTACCGGACTTCGAACACGACCTCCACGCTGAACCCCAGCTCGAGTGTGGTCAACGCCGTCTACTGGAGTCAGTGCCAGGGCTCGGGAGCGGCCGGCGGTGGTGTCTATCCCGGTGGCGACTGGTACGGGCTGAAGGACATCACCGAGTACGCGAACATCCATGAGGGCAGCTACCTGGCCGGCGCGATCACGGAAGCGCAGTACATGCTCACCCAGGCTCCGTACCGGGTGGGGGTCGCCGGCCAGGCGGTAACCAATGCGATCGTGATCCTGAGTGACGGCGGGATGGATCAGCCGCAATCGAGCATCGACGGTGTCGATCCCGCCTCGAACGGGAACCAGGGCTGGACCGACAACACGCCTTGCGCCGACGCCGACAACGCTGCGACTCAGGCCAAGGCTGCGGGAACGGTTATCTATTCGATCGCGTACGACTCGAGCGGCAACTGCAATGATCCAACCGGCAGCGGGGGCCTCACAGACACGACGGCCGCCGACTTGATGCAGGACATGGCCACCGACCGCAATTCGGACTATTTCGACCAGACTGGTGCCGGCGACCTCACCGCTGTCTTCAGTGCCATCGGTACCTCGCTCTCGGGTGACTCCCGGCTGGTCCCCGACTGTACGCAGGCTCCGCCGGCCTGTTGATCGACTGTACGCAGGCCCCGCCGGCCTGTTGATCGACGCCCCGGTTGGCTGTGCATCTCTGCTTGCGCTCGACGAGGCTTGATGCGAACATGTGTTCGCCTTGTCTGCGGCGCCGAAACTGATCACCTGCGTCCTGCTGCCGCGCTTCGAGCTGGTTGTCGCCGCCGGTGGCCGCAACGAGCTGCTGGGGGTGCCCGCAGCGATCGCGCCCGAGCCCGGCAGCCAGCAGGTCGGCGCCGTCTCAGCCACCGCCGAGGCCTTTGGCGTCACTCCTGGGATGCGGCTCGGTGAGGCGCTTGCGCGCTGCCAGCGGCTGACGCTGATCCCACCCGATCCCGCGGGCGTCGAGGAGCGCTGGGAGCAGATGCTGATCGCCCTGGAGTCGATCGGGGCGGCGGTCGAGCCGCTGCGACCCGGCCTTGCCTGCTTTGACGCACGCGGGCTGCTGCGGCTCCACGCCGGCGCGGCCGGCGTCGGTGCTCCCGCCCTCGCCGCCGGCCGCGGCCCGGTGGGGTCGGCGCTGGCCCGGCAGGAGATCGAGGCGGTGTTGACAGCTGCCCGCCGCGCACTTGGCGCGCCGGCGCGCTTCGGTGTCGCTCCGACGCGCTTTGCGGCGCTGGCCGCGGCCACCCGTGCGCGAGCGAGGCAGCCGCTGCTGCTCACCGGTGATGCAGCTCAGGCACGCGAGTTCCTCGCACCGATGCCGGTCGAGTTGCTGCGCGACGTGGCGGGAGATACCGAGCTTGCGGCGCTGCCCGAGGCGCTGCAGCGGCTCGGGATCAGCACGCTCGGAGAGCTTGCGACGCTGCCGCGGGCCGCCGTGGCCGATCGCTTCGGGCGTCCCGGCCTGCGCGCTATGAAGCTCGCTCTTGGTGGCGATGTGCCGCTGCGCCCGCGTGAGGCCGGTGAGGTCGTACGGGAGTCGCTGGAGCTCCCCGAGAGCTCCGGTGGTCAGCAGCTCGAGCGGGCGCTGGGACTGCTGATCGACAGGCTGCTGGCGCGGCGCGAGCGGCGTGGCCGCACGCTGCGGGTCGTTGTGCTGTCCGCGGTGTTTGTCGAGCGCGGCGGCACCTGGCGCCAGCGCATGACCTTCCGTGAGTCGCTGAGCGATCCGCTGCGGATGCGGCTGGCGCTGACCCCGCGCCTGCAGCTGCTGCCTGCCCCTGCGCAGACGCTGGGGCTGGCGGTGGAGCGCTTCGGACCGTCCACCAGCGATCAGCAGGCACTGCTCGAGGAGCCGGCGCGGGCACGCGCGGCGCGGCTGCGTGAGGCGATCCGCCAGGTTCGCGCAGGCGCCGGTCCCGATGCTGCCCTGCGCGTGCTGCACATCGACTCGCGCTCGCGCTTCCCCGAGCGCCGCTCGGTGCTGACGCCGTTTGAGCGATGACGGGTGCCCGCCGGCTCGCCGTGCCGCGGCACGCTCGCGTCACCACCGATGCTGATGGGCAGCCGCGCGCCGTCGACGGTCACGAGGTGGACGGCATCCGCGAGACCTGGCTGCTCGAGGATCGCTGGTGGACAGAGGAGCCCTTGCGGCGCCGCTACTGGGAGGTGGTCACCACCTCCGGAAGCGATCAGGTCGTGTTTCACGACCTGATCGCCGGCGGCTGGTGGCGTCAGCGGTGAGGGGGCGCCGGAATCCGCCTAACATCCTGGACACGATGCCCACGGACCCCACCCGTAGCGCAATCGGCACCTGGAGCGGCGGCCGCTTCATGCACTTCGGGGAGCAGCTCGACGACGCGCGCTTCCTGAAGCTGATCACCCCCGACGCGCAGATTCCGACCGTGCTCACCGCGGACGTCTACGGCAGCGGCGAGGCCGACACCTGGGTCGCCCGCGCGCTCGCCGTCGGCGAGCTCTCGCGCGAGCAGACCTGCGTCGTCGGTGCCGTCGGCCACGACTTCTACGACGGTGAGCGTGAGGGCGCCAAGGGCTTCCCGCGCTTCACCGACCCGAGCCTGCGCGGACCCGATCAGTACGCGAGCTACCTGCGCATGGCGACCGAGCGCAGCCTCGAGCGCTGCGGCCTCGACCAGTTCGATCTGCTGTTGCTGCACAACCCCGACCGCACCGGCTACACCAGTGAGACGGTCTGGGACGGGATGCAGGCGCTCAAGGACGCTGGTCTCACGCGCCTGATCGGCGTTGCGCCCGGTCCCGCCAACGGCTTCACGCTCGATCTGATCGACTGCTTCGAGCGCTTCGGCGACCGCATCGACTGGGCGATGGTGATCCTCAACCCGCTCGAGCCCTGGCCTGGCGAACTGTGCCTCGAGGCCGCCGCCAACAGCGACATCGACGTGATCACGCGTGTCGTCGACTACGGCGGCCTGTTCTACGACGACCTCACGCCCGAGAGCGAGCTCGGTCGCCAGGACCACCGCGGTTTCCGTCCGGCCGGGTGGATCGAATCCGGCCGTGATCGCATGGAGCTGATGCGCCCGATCGCCGAGCGCACTGGCCTGACGATGATCCAGCTCGCCTGCGCCTGGAACCTCGCGCACCCGTCGGTCAAGACGGTCGTGCCGACACTGGTTCAGGAGGCCGGACCTCAGGCACGCGCCGTCGAGGACAAGCGCGCCGAGCTCGCGGCGCTGCCGACCGATCAGCGGCTCACCCCTGAGGACGTCGCCACGATCCGCCGCCTCGGCGACAACACGAACTCGATGAAGCTCAAGGGCGCGACCCCCGACCATGAGGGCGACGAGCGCGCCGACAGCTGGGCACTCTACGAGCGGCTGACCGACGTCGCGCAGCGCTGGGAGATCGACCCCTCGCGCGACCTCGCTAAGGCTTAGCCAACACGTACCGGTTCTGGGACGCGACGAGTCCCGTCAACAGCATCGGCACCAGCGAGACCAGCAGCATCACGAGCGGCAGGTTCCAGCTGCCGGTCGCGCCGTGCAGCGCGCCCATTGCAAACGGTGCGGCCGAGGCGATCAGGTAGCCGACGCTCTGAGCCATGGTCGACAGATGTGCCGCGTGGTGGCTATCGGGGGCGCGCCCGACGATGTACCCGAGCGCCAGGGCCAGCGGGGCGCCCTGGCCGAAGCCGAACACAATGCACCACACGAAGATCAACCCAGGTGCCACGAGTAGGCCCGTGTAACCGGCTGCGCTCGCCCCGATACACAGTGCCACGGCCACGCTCGCGCGCGGGATGCGCCGCTCGAAGCTCGGTGCGATCAGCGCGCCAACCATCCCCGCGAAGCTCGCGAGTGAGAGCAGCCAGCCGGCGTGTGTCGCCGACAGGCCGTGGGACTCGGCGATCGTCGGCAGCCAGCTCAGGGTGGCGTAGAAGCCGAAGGACTGCAGGCCCATGAAGCCGCTCACGCACCAGGCGAGCGGATCGCGCCAGAGGCCCGGAATCGGCGTGCCGTGGCTCGTGTCGTGAACCGCAGCCTCCGCACGCACGTGCCGCGTCCAGAGCAGCAACGCGAGCATGGCGAACGCTCCCCAGAGGGCGATCACGATCCGCCAACCCTGCCCGATGGCGTGCTCGATCGGCACCGTCAGCCCCGCCGCGAGCGTCGCACCGCCGGCGAGCGCGACCGAGTAGAGCGCCGTCATCAGCACACGCTGGGTGGGGAAGTCACGCTTGATCAGGCTTGGGATCAGGACATTGCCGACTGCGATGCCGGAGCCGAGCAGCACCGTGCCGAGGAACAGCGGAAGCGTCGCCGGCAGCAGCCGCACGGCGACTCCTGCCAGCACAGCCACCAGCGTCAGGCTCAGCAGCGGTCCCATGCTGAAGCGGCGCATCAGCCGCGGCGATGCGAGCGCCACCAGCCCGAAACAGAACACAGGCACACCCGTCAGTAGCCCCGCGCCCGCCGAGCTCAGGCCCGTCGTATGCCTGATTTGGTTGAGCACCGGCGGCACGGCGGCAACCGTCAGCCGCAGGTTCACGGCAGCGATCAGCAGGGCCGTCGCCAGCGACCGGTTACGCGTCATGCGCCTTAGGGGCCCGTATGAGAACCCCTAGGGTCGTGCTTGGTCCGCGCGGTTGATCTCGCGTCGTTCGCGGATCCAGTCGCACGCGGCGTCGAGGTCCATCAACTGAAGCGCCGCCTGCACATTCAGCCACATGCCATGGCTCAGGAACTCGTTGACCTCGTCCTCGGATGCGTCCGCGATCTCGCGGATGTGGAGTCCAAGCGCGCTGTAGGCGGCGCTCACGCGCTCGCGGATCGTGTCGTCCGCGCAGGCCGCATAGGCCTGCAGCTGGAACATCAGCTTCGGGCGATTGGTGGCGAGCAGCTCGATATAGCTGTCGCCGAGCGACGCAAGCAGGTCGACCCGCTCATAGGCGTCCTCGGCGTGCTGTTGCTTGAACTCCGACGCGGCCTCGCTGAAGAGGTCCATGACCATCTGGAAGCCGCGTTCGACCGCGGCGATGAAGAGGTCGCGTTTGGTCGGGAACAGGCTGAATACGTATGGCTGGGCGACACCCACCCGTCGTGCGATCCGGTCGACAGGCGTCCCGTGCAGCCCGCTGATGGCGAACTCCTCGATCGCTGCAGTGATCAGCGCGTCCCGGCGTTCGGCCGCCGGAACGCGCTGTCGCGCCTGCTTTGAGGTGCTGGTCACAGCTCGATCCTACGCTGCGGTGGGGGCGGAGACCCCCGCAGGCATAGCCGTGCCGGATGGCGCCGTGGCGCTCGCTGTTCCGGCCTGGTCCGCCGCGACCGCGGCGACCGCCGCCGCGGAGCTGTCGAAGCGCAGCACGAAGGCGATCAGGGCGCCGGCCGCCAGCACCGCCACGCCGACCCACATCGTCGGCTGCAGGCCATTCACGAACGCCTGAGGTGAGGCGTAGCTGCCGCGGTTCGTGAAGATCGTCGAGAGCACCGCGATGCCGAGCACTCCGCCCAGCTCGCGGATTGCGTTGGTGGCACCGGAGGCCTGCCCGGCCTGGTCGGTGCGCACCGATGCAAGCACCGCGCTCGCGGCCGGGGCGAACACCAGCGCCATACCGGCGCCGCCGAAGATGAACGGCACGATCATGCTCGAGTAGGACTGGCCCACGCTGGCCTCGGAGGCGAGCCAGCCGAGGGCGATCGCCTGCAGCGTCAGGCCAGCGACCATGAACCTGCGGCTGCCGATCCGCTCTGAGAAGTAACCCGCGAGCGGCGAGACCACCATGATCGAACCGGTCCAGACGAGCAGCTTCAGGCCGGCCTGCAGCGGCGTGTTGCCGAGCACATCCTGGAGGTACTGGCTCATGAAAAAGATCGAGCCGAACATGCCGAAGTACATCGACAGCGACACGACGTTGGTCACGGCAAAGCTACGGCGCTTGAAGAAGCTCATCGGCAGCATCGGCTCTGGGGTGCGTAGCTCCTGGACCACGAATGCCGACACCAGCACCACTCCGGCGCCCAGCGAGATGATGACCTCGAGTGCGCCCCAGCCCAAAGTCTGTGCGCGGATCAGCCCGAACACGAGCCCGAACAGACCGCCCGACACGAGCGCCAACCCGGACAGGTCGAAGCTTCGCTCGCTGCCGTGGCTCTCCTGCAGCTGTCGCAGGGCGGTGGGGATGAGCGCGATGCCCACCGGGACGTTGATCCAGAAGATCCAGTGCCAGGAGCTCAGCTGGATCACTGCCCCCCCGACGAGCGGGCCCAGGGCGACGGCGATGCCGCTGATGCCGGACCAGACCCCCAGCGCGATGCCGCGATTTTCAACCGGGAAGGCGTCGGCCAGCAGGGTCAGGGTCAGCGGCGTGACGACCGCGGCGCCGATTCCCTGCAGTGCGCGGGTCGCGATCAGCAGGCCCATGTTCGGGGCCAGTGCCGAGCCTGCGGAGGCCAGGGTGAAGAGGGCAATGCCCGCGATGAACATGCGTTTACGGCCGAACCGGTCGCCGAGTGCGGCGCCGGTCAGCAGCAGCACGGCGTAGGCCAGCACGTAGGCGTTGACGGTCCACTCCAGCGACTGAATCGTCGCGCCGAGGTCCCGGTGGATGCTCGGCAGTGCGACGCTGACGATCAGATTGTCGAGGACGACCATGAACAGGCCGACGGAGACGATCAGCAACGTCCAGATGCGATTGCGAGAGGCAACGGCGTCTGTGGATGGCATTTCAGTTGACTCCTCTGATCGAAACTTAGTGAGTACTAACTATGTACAAGTTAGCAGTCGCTAATAACTTGTCAAGTCCCACCGCAAAACTGTCGCGGCAGTTCCCTTTCAGGCCTTCAGGTGCGAACATATGTTCGTGTCCGTTTACGCGGAGCTGCATGCTCATTCGGCCTACTCGTTCCTCGACGGCGCCTCGCTGCCCGAGGAACTCGTCATGGGCGCGCTCGAGCTCGGCTACGAGGCGTTTGCGCTGACCGACCACAACTCGGTCTCGGGCTCGATGGAGTTCGCCCAGAGCGCCAGGGCGCTGGGGCTGCACGCACTGCACGGGGCAGAGATCGATCTCGATGATGGCCGCCACCTGACACTGCTCGTTCGTGACGCCAGCGGTTGGGCAAACCTCTGCAGGCTGCTCACGTACGCATACGCGGATACGCGCGAGCACCAGCGCGAGCTTAAGCAACCGCTGGTCTCGCTCGAGCAGTTGCTGGCCCACGCCGAGGGCCTCGTCTGCCTGAGTGGTTGCCATTCGCGTGGCATCAACGATGAGCCGACGCTGCGACGGCTGCGCGAGGTCTTCTCGCCGGAGAACCTGCGCGTCGAGCTCCAGCGCCCCTACCTGCCGGGAGATCGTGCCCGCAACCGGCGCCTTGCGGAGCTGGCGCGGCGGTTGAGCTTGAGCTGCGTGACCACCGGCAACGTGCACGCGCACGCACGTGCTCGTGCACAACTGCAGGACGCGTTCGTCGCGCTGCGCCTGCACTCGACACTCGATGCCTCAGAGCCCGACCGGCGCGGGAACTTCAGTCACGTGCTGGCCGCCCCGGCGGCGATGGCGGCACGCTTCCCCGAGTATCCGGAGGCGGTCGCGGAGACGGCACGGCTGGCCCAGTCGCTGCAGTTCGACCTCACGAGCGACCTCTCCTACAGCTATCCCGGCGCCGAGGATCCGCTCAAGTTGCGGGAACTCAGCACGCTGTGCAACACGCGCCTGCACGAGCGCTACGAGCACCAGCCCGCGATCCGCGACGTTGCCGTGGCGCGACTCGAGCAGGAGCTGCGGATCATCGAGAAGCTCAACCTGGCCGGCTTCTTCGTGCTCCACCATGAGATGCTCGAGCTGGCGCGGGAGGTGGCCGTCGAGGTCCGCGGTCGCGCAGCGCCCACCCCCGATGGCAGCGAATCCCCACGCGCGGCGTTGCCTCCGGGACGCGGACGTGGCTCCAGCGTGTCCTCGATCGTCTGTTACCTGACCGGGCTCTCGCATGTCGATCCGATCGCCAATGAGCTGGCGATCGGACGCTTCCTCAGCGAGGACCTGAAGGCGCTGCCGGACATCGATCTCGACTTCCCGAGGGACATCCGCGAGGTGCTGATTCCGCGCGTGTCGGAGCGCTTTGGCAAGGATCGCGCGGCTCTGGTCGCCGCCTTCCCCACCTACCGCGCGCGTGGGGCGATCCGCGAGCTGGGCAAGGTGCTGGGCCTACCGCCTGGTGAGATCGAGCGGGTCGCCCGAGGCAGCGAGGGCTGGGATGCGCGCGGTGTCGGACGCGACATCGAAACCGCCAGTGGTGGTGCTCCGCTCGGCGGCCGCTGGGCGTGGCTGGCGCGGCTGGCGACGCAGGCGCACGGGCTGCCGCGGCATCTGAGCCAGCACTCCGGCGGGATGATCATCGCCACCCGGCCGCTGATCGATTGCTGCCCGGTGGTGCCGGCGGCGATGGAGGGTCGTTACATCGCGCAGTGGGACAAGGATTCGTGCGCCGACGCCGGCTTCCTGAAGATCGACCTGCTGGGGCTGGGGATGCTCTCGGCGGTGGAGCGCTGCGTCGAGCTGATCGCCAGGACTCGCAATGAGCGGATCGATCTCAGTCGTATCCCGCACGAGGATCCGGAGACCTACCGTGCGATCCAGCGCGCCGAGACGACCGGCGTCTTCCAGATCGAGAGTCGCGCGCAGATGCAGTCGCTCTTGCGCACCCGGCCTGAGAATCTCAAGGACATCGCGATCCAGGTCGCGATCGTGCGCCCCGGTCCGATCCAGGGTGGCGCCGTCAACCCTTACATCGAGCGGCGCCAGCGGCTGCGGGTCGACCCCGATTATCAGATCCCCTACGAGCACCCATCGCTGGAGCCGGCGTTGCGCGAGACGCTCGGAGCGATCATCTTCCAGGACCAGGTGCTGGAGGTGGCGAGCGCCTTTGCCGGATTCAGGCCGGGGGAGGCCGAGGACCTGCGGCGGGCGATGAGCCGCAAGCGCTCCGAGGCGGCGATCGAAGCCCACCACCAGCGCTTCGTCGAGGGCGCGATGCATCTGCACGGAGTCGATGCCGAGCTCGCCGAGCGAGTGTTCGAGAAGGTCAAGGGCTTCTCGGGCTTCGGCTTCCCCAAGTCACATGCGGCGGCCTTCGGACTGCTCGCCTACCAGTCGACCTGGCTGCGCGTGCACTACGGGCCGGAGTTCCTGTGCGCGCTGCTCAACGAGCAGCCGATGGGCTTCTACCCGCCGGACCCGCTCGTGCACGAGGCGCAGCGGCGCGGGCTCGAGGTGGTCGCGCCGGACGTCAACTGCTCCGACGTCGAATGCACGCTGGATGCCGAGGGGCGGGTGGTGATCGGTCTTGGCTACATCCGCGGGGTGCGCCGCACCGAGATCGAGGCGCTGGTCGCGGAGCGCGAGCGCAGCGGCCTGTTCACGAGCCTCTCCGATCTTGCTTCACGTGCGGGCGCCGGTGCTCCGGCGCTCGACCTGCTCGCCTGGTCGGGGGCGTGCGACGCGCTCGTCACTCCCGCTCCCCTTTCGGAACCCGCTCCCCTTTCGGATCCCACTCCTCTTTCGGACCCCACTTCCGCGAGCCCGGCCCTCGATCCGAAAACAAACGATAATGAGAATCAGAATCATTATCGTTTTGATTCAAAAACGGAGTCGGATTCTTATCCGAGCTATCGCGTCTCGCCGCGCCGGCTCGCGCTCTGGCAACTAGGGGTTGCGACGGCTGCTCACGGCGCCCGAGGTGGCGGGACGCAGCTGGCGCTGCCGCTGGAACTGCCGCAGGCACCGGCGCTGCCCGAGCTGTCCGGCTGGGAGACGCTGCTGGCGGACTACGGCACTCTGGGCATGACGGTCGCCTCACATCCAATGGCGCTACTGCGCTCGCGTCTGCCCCAGGGCTGCAGCGACAGTCGCGGGCTGGCGCAGCTGCAGCACGGTGTGCGGGTCAGGGTCGGTGGGCTGGTCGTGGCACGCCAGCGTCCGGCCACGGCCTCAGGGGTGGTGTTCGTGCTGCTCGAGGACGAGTTCGGCGTGATCAACCTGATCGTGCCGCCGCCCGTCTATGAACGTCACCGGCTGACGGTGCGAACCGAGCCGCTGATGCTCGTCGAGGGCAAGCTCGAGCGCTACGCCAAGGGTGGCGGCGCGGTCAACGTACTTGTCAGCCGGGTGGAATCCGTGACTGCGCCCGGCGCTCTGGTCGCGAAGGTGCAGGACTTTTCGCCGCTCGATGAGCAGCTGCTGGCCGACCAGAAAGCCATCGCCGAGGGGGGAGGCGAGGTCGATGATTTCCGTGCGGTCGCGCCACCCGTTATGAGCTTCGCGGCGGGTCGCAGGCGCTGATCGGCGCGGCTGACGCTGGCGCGACATCGCGCCCGCTCGCACGATATGGTCCCGGGCACATGCTTGGCGTCATCATCATTGCCGTCGTCATCACGGGGATCTCGATCGGGATCGCCTACGGTGCCTCGAAGGGGTCGTTCCGCGGACTCGGCAACGCTCTGCAGACGAGCAGCCGCAGTGGCTCGCGAGTGCTGAACAGCGTGCTGGTGGTGGTCTTCATCGGTGGTGTGATCGCGCTGCCAGCAGTTTTGATCATCGGCAATCGCGATAACTCCGACGCGCAGGTCGGCGGGATCAAGATGAACGCCTCGGAGCGGGTCGGTCGTGAGCTCTTCGCTGAGCACTGCGCCGTCTGCCACACGCTCGGGGCTGACAACGCCGTCGGCAAGACCGGGCCGAATCTCGATTCGCTGCGTCCGTCTGAGGCGATCGTGCTGAAGACGATCGCCAACGGTTGCCTGCAGGAGCCCACCGCCGCCAGCGCGAACAGCACGTGCCTGGGCTACGGCACGATGCCCGCGGACATCGTCGAGGGTCGCCAGGCGCAGGACATCGCGGCATTCGTCGCACGCATCGCCGGCCACACCTGAGCCAGCTTCATCGCTGCCCTGATCTAGGAAGGTTGCGTCTGGTCGCCGACCGCGCGGGTCGGCGGAACGCCCAGCAGCAGCGACAGCGGTAGCGCTGGCGAGCTGTCCGCAGGCATCAGCTCAAGCCGCACGTCACTCTGACGAAGCGTTTGGCGGTCCGACGTGGGCTGTTGATCTGTGACGGTGAGCATTGTGGTTCTGAAATCGGGTCCGTCGACGGGAACTGTGAGAAACCCGCCGCCCGGTGGACGCATGTTGTTACCGCCCGCGCCGTGAGCGCTCGTGGCTCCCGCGGCCCCCGGGGTCCGGGGGCGCGTAGCATGATCTCCGCGATGGACTTGGACGCCGACAAGCTCGAGCTACTCGACGCGATGCTCGTCGAGTACACGGACGATCTGCGTACGGCCGGTGAGGAGGACGCTGCGGTGACGCTGGCGTACACCCACGGTGTCCATCGCCTGTGGCGGCAGGTGGTCAGGATGCTGCCGCTGCCAGCGGGTGACTCCGTGCTCGATGTCGGGACCGGCTTCGGAATCCTCCCATTCGAGCTCGCGGCCAACGTCGCCGTGCGCGCGGCTGGGGTCGACCACAACGAGCAGTACATCGAACACGCGCTGGAGCTGCGGGCGCGGCTTGCGGCCCAGGATCTTCTCGACCCCGGTTCCGACGTGAGTCTCTTCGCAGGTGATGCCTGCGACCTGCAGTTCGCCGACGGATCGTTCGACCTCGTGTTCATGCGAGAGGTCCTGCAGTTCATCCCAGAGCCGGTGGCTGCGCTCAGCGAGCTGTACCGAGTGCTCCGACCCGGTGGGTTTGCGTGCGTGGGCGACACCGACGATCAGCTGTGGATCACCTGGCCGCCTCCGAGCCCAGCGCTGTCCCGTCTGGTTGGTGCCGTTGCCGCCGTTCAGCACGCGCAGGGCGGCGACCGGCAGAGCGGTCGCAAGCTGACGAGCCACCTGCGCGCGGCGGGCTTCAAGATCAACTCGCTGGTGGTTCTCCCCGAGGCGCAACACCGGGTAGTGGAAGCAGACGACGTAGAACGCTCGCTGATCATCGAACAGCTCCGAGCCGCTCGCGGGCGCGTGTTTTCAGAGGGCGTTACCGACGTGCACAGCTTCGACGCCGACCTCGACGAGCTCGAGCGCGAGGAGCCGTTCGAGGAGTTCCGGCTCAACGCGAAGATCATCGTGCTGGCCGAGCGCCTGGCCCAATAAACGGCGCTCAGGCATGTCCGCCAGCGGGCACGCGCAAACCTAAGTGCTTCTAAATGTCAAAGGTCATTTTCCGCAAAGTGCGGCGGAGATTGTGATTACCGGCACACGTCCATCCGTACGGCTTGTTACCCTCGCCGCTACGTCAAATGCTCAATTCCCGTCTGGTCCGCCCCGAGGGAGGCGGTGGGAAGCGGGGGACCCAAGTTGTTTGGGGCGAATCGCGTTCAGGGAACGCGTAGTGCCGCTCTTTCAGGCACGAGCCCGTCAGCTAACCCCGTAAGCGCAAACATCGAGAAAGAGGACGCGATCTCAATGCCTGAAGCGGGGTCGATATTCACGGACTGGCAGCAGGTGGAAAAGGAAAGCCTCCTGTTCGTCGACGACGACTTCAACTGGTCAGAGCCGCCGCAACGTAGACGCAGGCGCATGACCGAAGGTGCTTCTCCCGCTCGCCAGAGCGCCGACGAGGACCCGATTTACGCCGAGCGCCGCGCGTCGGTGCTCGAGTACGAGCCCGAGCTGCTCGACGAGCACGAATCGTGGGATCCGCCGACGGCCGTCCACAGCCACTTCGATGAGATGATGGACGAGTGGAATGCGGCGTATGGCACTGGGGTGAGCCGGGATCTCGACCGCGCTGACGAGCGTGCCTTTGACCTGTCCGATCCTGGGCAACAGGGCGCGCGGCGGACGGTGCTGATCACCGGTCACGGTGATGATCGCTACCTGCCGGCGCCACGGCAGCGCCGCTCATCCGAGCTGCGGTTTCACGAGCGCTCTGGCTTCAGCCCTGACCGAGCGGGTCTCTGGGCCGTGCTGCTCGGCATCGCGCTCGTGATCGGCTGCATCGCGCACTAGCTCCGCTCAAGGGGGCGACCGCTCCGCTCAAGGGAGGAACGTGTCACGGACCGAGCGCGCGTCAGCGCGCTCCGCGTCGCTGAGCGTCCCAGGCTGAACGGGCCTGACGATGCTCCAATGCTGTCCGACCGGGCAGCGCTGCACGCGCCAGGGTCCGAGCCGCAGCGCCTTCACCGAGGCGCCGGGTATCCACGTTGTCGTGAACAGGTGACCGCGGTGGCAGCGGACGATCGTCCGCAGGCCGACCAGCGACCCGCTGCGACGACGAAGAAACAGTGCCTCGAGCGCCGTTGCCCCGCCGGCAACGGCGATTCCGCGCTGGCGTTTGCTGAGTTTCATCGCCGATCCCTCCGCCTTTTGGTGAGCTTCGTCGCGTTGAACGCTACTACCCGCTTGACGAGTGGCGAACGCGGCGTAGACTTATCAAGCGTAAGCAGGTCCGAAAAGTAAAGGGCCTGTGAAGCGAACCGTCCGCGACGGTCAAAGCCGGCCGTAAAGAGCCTTACGAGCCGGGTCATCTCCCTCCCTCCAGATTGCGCGGGTGCCCGACGTGAAGACAGTGATGAGCAGATTTCAGATCCACGACGAGCTGACCGCGCCCGAGCGCTCGGCGCCCGTGCTGCGCGGCGCCCTGGCCGGCGGAGGGCAGCTCCCGAACTTCCTCGGCGTGCTCGCCGGTTCGCCGGCGGCGCTGCGTGCCTACGCGCGCTTCCGCTCTGAGCTGCGCCACGGCAGCCTGGGGCTCGCAACCCTCGAGCGCATCGCGCTGGCGGTCGCTGAGCACCACGGCGCTCAACAGAGCGTCGCCACGCACTCGCGTGCAGCTCGTGCCGCCGGTCTCGGGATCGACGAAATTGCGATGGCTCGGCAGTTCGACTCCGAGGATCCACGCGAGGCGGCGCTGCTGCGCTACCTGCGCGCGCTGCTGGCGGAGGGCCGCCCGCCGATGTACCTGCACGAGGAGGCGCGCGAGGCGGGATGGGACGACGAGCAGCTGCTCGAGGCGATTGCCGCGAGCTCGATCGAGGGCTTTGTGTCGATGGTCAACGTCGCGGGTGAGGTGCCCGTCGACGGATCGTCGGAGGAATCACGATTGCTGAAGGCCGCGTAGCTACAGTTCGATTGGCATGGAGGCATCCACTCGGTCCAAGGGCGACCTGCCCATGGACGGCGGCGATGGCGTAGCAGGCTACTGCTGCTGCCCGCTCTACCACGAGGCCGTCGAGCTCGTTGGACGACGCTGGACCGGCGCGATCCTGCGCGTGCTGATGGACCGGCCGATGCGCTTCTCCGAGGTGGTGCAGGCCGTGCCCGAGCTCTCTGACCGCCTGCTGTCGGCCCGCATGAAGGAGCTCGAGGCGCGTGGCATCGTCGAGCGCATGGTCCACACGGGTCCGCCTGTGCGAGTCGAGTACTCGCTCTCTGAAATGGGCCGAGAACTCGGCCCGGCGCTCATACAGCTGCAGGACTGGGCCCAGCGCTGGCTCGCCCAGCGCTCAGCGTGCTGAGCGCGGCAGGACGAGTCAGTGAGCTTCGGCTGGGTACGGCAGCCTGAACACCATCCGCGCCTCGCTCCCGCCCTCGGCGCGCTCGGCGAGCACGAACTCGTCAGCCGCGTCGGTGATGAACGCGAGCCCCCAGCCAAGCCCAGGACGGATCGGGTTGGCGTTGTGGCCACGGCCCTCGTCGGCCACCAGTACCCACAGCTCATCGCCGACCACGCGCGCCGTCAGATGCACGTAACCAGGCTCGTCCTGGTAGGCGTGCAGGACGACGTTGCTCAGCGCCTCTGACACGGCGAGGCGTACGCCGTCGAGCTGCGGCTCGTCGATGCCCACGGCGCGCGCGTAATCCGCCACCGCGTGGCGGAGCTTGGGAATCGCATCGGGAGTCGCCCGACGCGACTCGATCAGGCTCGCGCCGACGGCGACCACGGGGGAATCGTATGAGTGAGTTCGGATTGCTGCCATTTGGCCATGGGGAAGGTGACTCGTAGCGGATGCTTCCCGAAGGGACCGTGCTTCACGCACACAAACAAGTAACGTTCCGCCGCGATGACCGATCAGCCGGAACTCACCGCCAAGGATGTGCTCGCTCGCGTCGAGCAAGAGGGGATCCGCTTCATCCGCCTCTGGTTCACCGACATCCTCGGGAACCTCAAGGCCTTCAGCATCAACAGCACCGAGCTGGCCGATGCCTTCGACGGCGGCATGGGCTTCGACGGCTCGTCGATCACGGGCTTCAACGCGATCGAGGAGTCGGACATGATCGCGCTGCCGGACCCGCGGACATTTGCGGTGCTCCCCTGGCGCGGCGGCGAGCACGCCGTCGGTCGCATGTTCTGTGACATCCGCACCCCAGAGGGCACTCCGTATGAGGGCGACCCGCGCCACATATTGCGCCGCGCGGTGCAGCGCGCCAAGGACATGGGCTTTGAGCACTTCTACGTGGGACCCGAGCTCGAGTATTTCTACTTCAAGGACTCACGCTCGACCGAGGTGCTCGACGAGGGCGGCTACTTCGATCTGACCACGCTCGACGCGGGCTCGGACCTGCGCCGCGACACGGTGCTCGGACTCGAGCAGCTCGGCATCCACACCGAGTACTCACACCATGAGGTCGGGCCCAGTCAGCATGAGATCGATATGCGCTATGCCGATGCGCAGACGATGGCCGATCACTGCATGACCTACAAGATCACGGTCAAGGAGTACGCGCTCAAGTACGGGTACCACGCGACCTTCATGCCGAAGCCGCTGTTCGGCAAGAACGGCTCCGGCATGCACACCCATCAGTCGCTGTTCCGGGACGGGAGCAACGCCTTCTTCGATCCCGGCGACCAGTACAGCCTCTCTGACGTCGGCAAGGCGTTCATCGCCGGGCAGCTGCGACACGCTCGCGAGATCAGCTCGATCTTCGCCCAGTGGGTCAACTCCTACAAGCGTCTGGTTCCCGGCTACGAGGCACCGGTGTACGTCGCATGGTCGCGCCGCAACCGCTCAGCGCTGGTGCGCGTGCCGATGTACCACCCCGGCAGGGAGCGGGCGACTCGGATGGAGCTGCGCTGCCCGGACCCGGCGTGCAACCCCTACCTGACCTTCGCGGTGCTGCTGCAGGCTGGGCTCGAGGGCATCGAGCACGGCTACGAGCTGCCGGACCCGATGGAGAAGAACCTCTACCACCTCTCCCCGGAGGAGCGCCGCAGGCTCGGGATCGAGCAGCTCCCCGAGACGCTGGGGGAGGCGATCGAGCTCACCGCACAGTCGGAGCTGGTGCTGCGAACGCTCGGCGAGCACACCTTCAACCGCTACATCGAGATCAAGCGCCAGGAGTGGGACGACTACCGCGTCCAGGTCACACCCTGGGAGCTCGAGCGGTACCTGCCCGTTCTGTAGACGCGGCCGCGAACTTCCGCGGCTCGATCGGGATATCGGTCCTAGACCATGTACTCGATCGACCAACCAATAACACTCGGTCGGCCGCTGCGGCGGTCAGGCCTTCAGCAGACCGCCGGCGAGCCCACCGATTCGGCGGTGATCGAACGCTCGCTGAGTGACCCGCAGGAGTTCGCGCTGATCTTCGACCGCCACTGGCGGTCGCTTCACGCGTACTGCACGAGCCGGGCCGCGGCCGCGGGGGAGGACATCGCGGCGGAGGTCTTCCGCCGCGCGTTTGACCACCGCAGACGTTATGACCGGCGCCTCCAGGACGCGCGGCCGTGGCTCTATGGCATTGCCACCAACCTGTTGCGCCACCACTTCCGCTCCTCGCGGCGAAAAGACCGAGCGGACCGGCGGGCGCTGGCGTTCGCCGAGCTCGAGACCACGGCCCAGCCGCTCGAGCAGCTCGAGGCCCAGATGCTCGGCCCGCGGCTGACGCAGGCGCTGCAGTCATTGCCCGTGGCCGATCGCGAGGCGCTGCTGCTGTTCGCCTGGGCTGAGCTCAGCTACCAGGAGATCGCGCTGGCGCTCGATGTTCCGCTCGGCACCGTCCGTTCCCGCATTCACCGAGCTCGCGCGCGTGTCCGCGAGCAGGTCGTACTCAATTCGCTAGGAGAAACAGATGCCTGATCAGCTCGAACTCGAATGGCTGGCGCAGGAGCGCCCGCAGCCGCTGCCGCTCGACGCGGCGACCACCGCCCGTGTCCGCAGCGAGCTGCTCGAGCGCCGCGACGGCGGCGCTCGCCCGAGCGTCTCGCCGCGTGCGGGGCTGCGCCGTTGGGTGTGGCGTGGGCTCGCTGGGGGCGCGACCCTCGCAGGCAGCGCCGCCGCGGTCCTGGCCGTAATCGGTGTCGGCGGCCAGAACGCCGCCGGTGTGCTCGCTGCACGGATACCGGCGATCAAGACTTATCAGGTGATCGCGAGCGCGAGCGCCCAGCGGCTGACGCATCTATCGGTCAAGCTCGCCGACGATCCGGTGCCGACCGGCAATGCGACGCTCGTGCTGCGGCGACAGGTCTATCCGAACAGCCCGGAGATCGACGGTGCGGATCTGTACGCCGACAACGGCGACTACTACTACTCGCCGACGCCCGCCGGACTGCCGGCCGTGATCCAGCAGAACGAGACCGTCAACATCGGGTCGTCCGACTCCGAGCAGCGTGACATCGCCGTCGCCAACGCCGCGCTGACCGAGCCGATCGACCAGGCTCGGCAGCAGATGTCGGTGGCCAACTTGGACCCCGACGTCAAGCCAAAGGAGATCACCCCAGGGGTCAGCCCGGGTGCCGCCGACACCAAGGCGATGGCTGCCGTGCGGCAGAAGCTGGAGCAGATCCAGAAGCGGGACCAGCAGGACAACCTGCACTCGATGATCAGCCAGGACGACGGCATGATCTGGGACAACGGGATGGACGCGCTGCTCAGTGGCGCGGGCAACCCGCAGGTGCGCGCAGGAGTGCTCAAGCTCTACGCCACGATCCCGCAGATCTCGACCAGCACGGGCACGCTCAACGGACAGCAGACGCTCGATGTCACCGCCTCGCTGCTCTCGTCGAACTCCGGCCTGTATCAGGAGCAGCTCGTGCTGAACGCCGACACCGGCGTCCCGCTCGAGATGATCGGCGGAAACCAGGGGCAGACCCCGGACGTGACCGTGTACTACACCGTCACGCGCACCACGCTCGACGCCATCGAGAGCGGCAGCGCCGGCTGACGGACAGGGCACGGCTTGAGCGAAATGGGGCGGCCAGCGGGCCGCCCCATTTTCAGTAGGTCGTCAGCACCAGCCGGAAGTGCGAGTGCGTACCGCCGGCGATCAGGTAGTCGAGACGGTGCAGCACCTTCGTCACCGATCCGGGCACCGCCCCCTGATCGAGTGAGGCGAGGTCTGTGATCGGAGCGAAGTCGAGGTAGACGTCGGCCTTCGCCCCCGACGGCAGCTGTGCGAGCGCGTGTTTGAAGCTCGGGTCGCTGCCCAGCTTCGAGCTCGGATTCAGCAGCTGCTGCAGGTTGCTGATGCCGAAGGTAACGGCGACACGGCCACCAGTCGAGCTGCTCGAGATCGGCAGCCCGCTGACGAGGTGCTTGACAGCCTCGGCCAGATGCGCGCCGGCGTCCTTGTTGTCCGGGGCCATCACCAGGCCCGCGTGCAGCGCGGTGATCGAGGTGCCGCTGATCGAGAGCTCCGCGGGGCCGAGCGCGGGCAGCAGGTCCTGCTCGACGAATCCCAGAGGACCACTCGGAACGTGGCTGCCGAGCTTGCCATTGAGCGCCTGGATCGCGCCGAACTCCTTCGACAGGTTGGATGTCAATTCGCTTACGGTGCTGCCCTTGGCCAGGGCGCCACCGAGCGTGATCGCAAGCCACGCGCTCCCCGGCAGCGAGCTCACATCGCTCGCCACGGAGCTCGTGGGCGTATTGGTGGTGGGCGTGCCGTGCTTGATCACGTCGATGCGGAACTGGTTGTGCAGCGCGGCCATACCGAACGCGACGGAGGAGCCGGGCGGCGCCTGCTTGGCGGCTCCGCTGAGCGTGGAAGCTGAGTAGCTCGGAATCGACTTCAGCAGTGGCAGCAGCTCCTGATAGAGCTGGTGCAGCGGCGCGTACGCGGTGAAGAGCTCGTCGCCACCGAGTTCCGCCACGTCGGACTTGAACCCGGCGTCAGCGGCCAGCGACGTCTTCGGAGTGGTTGCCAGCGCCTCAGCGACGGCCGCCTTGCCGCCGAAGATCGCGTAATGACCGACGACCTTCCAGGTTTCGGATGATTGACGGATGTTCTTGGCGAGGAACTTCTTGGCCGCCGAGGGATCGTTCGTGGGAATCACGAAGACCGCGTCATCAGTCAGCGGATCGCTGTCAGCCAGCTTGCTCGGGACCGCGGTGAGCGCGACACCTGCGCGCTGCCCGGCCCAGGCCTCGAGTTCGCTCCATTGCTTCCCGGCGGACTTCTTGAACTTGGCGTAGAGCCGACTCGCCGACCCCTTGCCCGCGATCGAATCGATCGCCTCGCTCAGGTTCGTCTTGATGCTGCCCTGTGGCCTGATTGCGACAGAGGCGTATGCCACCGAGGTTGCCGGCACCATGTTCGCCGGATCCAGCGCGGATGGCACCTTGGCGCCGCCCCCACCGCCGCCGCACGCGGCGAGTGCCGCGCTGGTAGCCACCGCTGCCCCAAGCATTTTGAGAGTCCGCTGCGTCTTGATCACGTGCCCGACAATACCCTGCGCCTCCGCAACGCTCAGACGTCTGGATGAAGCACGTGCTACTGGGCGATCCGCGCACGCACGCGGGCGGCCAACATCTCGGCTAGCCGTCGTGTTTCGAGCGCGTCCGCAGCGGCCGCTGATGCGGTCTTGGCCCCATGCCGTAGACGCCATATGTCGAAGATCAGCGGCCGCGCGCGGAGCATGGCTGCGAGCCGATCGATCTCTTCGGCCTCCAGGGCGACGTGTCGCATATAGCCCGCGAGCGCGAGCGCCGCGCGCCGAGGATCCTTGGCAGCCTCCGCCCACATGAGGAAGGCGAGCGCCCAGGCTCGCGGGCCGATGCCTGCACCCGCCCAGTCGACAAGCACCAGCGACGAGCCGGGCGTGGCGACGACATTGGCGAGTACGAAGTCGGGATGAATGAAGGCCTGCGGCAGGCCGTCGCCATCGTCAAGCGCCTCCAGCTCTTCGAAGAGCGCTTCGAAATGTCCGAGTTCTCGGGCCGGTGCGTCCGCCTGCGCCTCCTCGAGCCACTCACTCGCCTGGGCAATCTCTGCGCTGGGAGGGCCGTCGGCGGCGTGGTGCCAGGACCCGCCCGGGCGTCTCGGCGCTCCCGCGGGAGGGGCAAGCCTGGTGAGCTCGGCAAGTAGCTCACCCAGGCGCGTAATCCCGCCGGCGTCCTTGATCGCGCTGCGGCGGTCGGCTCGGGGCACGCTCTGGACAGCCAGGGTCACGAGCACGGGATGGCCGTCGAGAACCGAGATGGGGTTCGGGTCCGCGCACCGCTCCGCCGGGTAGCCGAGCTCCTCGAGCCAGCGCAGGATCTCGGCATCGCCTTCGACGGCAGTCAACGGGCGGCTCTCCGGGAACACGCGCGCGACCCAGCTGGGACCGGAGTCGCGCCGCAGCAGGATCACGTCCTGATCGAACGTGAACAGCGTGTGAGCCCTGAAGCCGTAGCGCTCAGCCAGATGCGAGCGCAGCTCCTCAGGCTCGGCCATCGCTAGAGCAGCGCCTCCAGCGCTGCGAGCTCGGTCACCGGCAGCCGGCAGGCGAAGCGCTCGCAGACGTAGGCAGCCTGGCGCCCGTCCACCGTCGATCGGTCCCGCAGCAGCGCGACCGACGTGCTCTCGGTGCTGTCGGCGTCGGTACCGGCGAGCACGAGATGGGGGCGGTAGCGGGTGCGGAGGGCGCCGGCCAGCGGGCCGGCGCCAACGATTGCGACCTCGCGTGGGGTCGCAAGGTAGAGGTCGAGCGCCTGCAGCAGGTGGCCGAACGCTAGCGGGTGGCGCAGAGCGAGGGGCGCGTGGAGCCCCAGGACCCCCGCGGCCCAGCGTTCATATGACGCCTCGCCGGAGAAGCGCGCAAGCCGCAGCAGCCCGAGCGCCGCAGCGGAATTTCCAGAGGGGATTGGTGTGTCCTCGAGGTCCTTGAGACGGCTGACGAGGTGCGGCACATCGGCGGCGGTTGTGAAGAAGCCTCCGTTGTCGCGGTCGCCGAAGCGCTCGATCATCGTGTCGGCGAGCGCGACCGCCTCGACGTACCAGCGTTCGTCGAAGGTCGCCTCGTAGAGCACGAGCAGCGCTTGCAGCAGGTAGGCGTGGTCCTCGAGGTAGGCGGGGAGTGCAGCCCTGCCGTCCTTCCAGGTGCGCAGCAGGCTGTTGTCGGCGTCGCGCAGCTCTGTCAGCAGGAAGTCGGCGCAGGCGCGGGCCGCCTCCAGGTAGTCCTGGCGTTCGAGCGCGGCGCCGGCGTCTGCCAGTGCGCTGATCATCAGCGCGTTCCAGGCGGTCAGGCGTTTGTCGTCGAGGCCCGGACGGACGCGTACGGCCCGTGCGCCGTACAGCTTGCAACGGATCTCGGGCAGGCGCTCGGGTGGGTCACCGTGGCCCTCGAGGACGTTCGTGCCCTCCTCGAAGTTGCCCTCGAGGCTGGCGCCGAAGTACTCGATCGCGACGTTGCCGAGCTCGTCGCCGAGTGCGTCGCGCAGCTGATCGACGGTCCACACGTAGAACTTGCCCTCGACGCCCTCCGAATCGGCATCGAGCGCCGAGCAGAAGCCCCCCTCCGGCCCCTGCATCTCGCGCAGCGCCCAGTCGAGCGTCTCTACGCAGACCTCGGCGAAGCGCGGCTCGCGCGTTACCTGCCAGGCGTGCAGGTAGGTGCGGGCCAGCAGCGCGTTGTCGTAGAGCATCTTCTCGAAGTGCGGGACTGTCCAGCGGGCGTCGACGGCGTAGCGCGCGAAGCCACCGCCGACCTGGTCATAGATGCCGCCTGCCGCCATTGCGTGCAGTGTCGCCGGGGCGAGCTCGGCATCGCCGGCGGCGAGCAGGAACTCGAGCGTGCAGTGCGGTGGAAATTTCGGCGCCCCGCCCCAGCCACCGTTGACGCGGTCGAACATCTGGCCGAGTGCATCGACGGAGTCACTGATCGCGCTCTGCGGGACCCGCGTCTCCTCGGCACGCTGTACCGAGCCGCCGGCGGCGATCGCCTGCGCCAGTCGCGCACCCTGTTCGCGCACCTCTTCGGGGCGATCGACCCAGGCCTCGGAGATCGCCTCGAGCACCATCCGCCAGCTCGGCATGCCCGACCGCTGCTCGGCGGGGAAGTAGGTGCCGGCAAAGAACGGCTGCTGCTCCTCAGGTGTGAGGAAGACGTTGAGCGGCCAGCCGCCCTGTCCGGTCATCGCCTGGCACGCGGCCATACAGACGGCGTCGATGTCGGGGCGCTCCTCGCGGTCGACCTTGATGCACACGAACAGCTGGTTCATCAGCGCGGCGGTCGCGTCGTCTTCGAAGGATTCGTGCGCCATCACGTGGCACCAGTGGCAGGCCGAGTAGCCGATCGACACCAGCAACGGCCGGTTCTCGTCACGGGCGCGTTGCAGCGCCTCGTCGCCCCACGGGTACCAGTCGACCGGATTGCCGCCGTGCTGCAGCAGGTAGGGCGAGGTCTCCTGCGCGAGCCGGTTCATGGACTTGAGGCTACCCGCCAGGCGGGTCCGAGTAGGCGTGCCAGCACGCGAGTGCCACCCCCGCGATCACGGCGCCGACGGTGCCGTAGGCGACGCGCGGGCCGAACAGGTCTGCGGCTCCGCCGGCCAGCAGCGCCGTGATCGGGATCGTTCCCGGGAGCGCCACGGTCCAGGCTCCCATCACGCGGCCGCGCAGCTCGGGCTCCGCGCGCAGTTGCACGAGCGTGTTGGCGGCGGCGACCATCCAGATCGAGCAGGCGCCGATGCCGAGGATGCCGATGAACAGCACCGGGAGAACCGGTGCGGTGGCCGCGATTCCCACGAACACGCCGGTCAACAGCCCGAGCACCCGAACCTGCTTGCCGGACGGCTCGCGCCGCGAGGCCAGCAGCGCGCCCGGCACCGCGCCGATGCCGAACAGCGCCAGCAGCAGGCCGTAGCCGCTGCCGCCCATGTGAAACACACGTGTCGCCAGCAGCGGGAAGAACAGTGCTGGGCTGAAGAGCACCCCGGAGCTGGCACCGGTCAGCAGGCAGGCTCGCAGGAGCGGCTGCGACCACGCGTAGCGCATGCCGGCCAGCGCACTGGGGCGGCCCGCGCGGGCGGTATCCGAGTCGCGCGCCGGCGCCGCGGGAGCGGGATCCGCCGGCCGGTGGGCGAGCAGCACCGCCAGCGGCGCCAGGAACGAGAGGGCGTTGACGAGTACGCATGCCGAGGGACCGGAGATCGCCAGGAGCGTGCCGCCGATCGCCGGGCCGAGCACGCGCGAGAGGTTGATGATCACCTCGTAGAGGCTGACCGCGCCAGCCAGCCGCTCGGGGCCGACCAGGTCAAGGACATAGATCTGGCGCGCCGGAGAGTCGAGTGCGTTGACGCAGCCACTCGCCAGCGTGATCGCGATCACCGGCCAGTAGCTCGCCGCGCCGCTCACGATCAGCGCGTAGAGCACCAGACTGAGGGCAGCGAGCAGGCTCTGTGTCCAGATCAGGATCGTGCGGCGGTCGTGGTGGTCGACGAGCGACCCCGCCCAGAGGCCGAGTACGAGTGTCGGGCTCAGTCCCGCCGTCGACAGCAGACCGAGCTCGAGACCGCTGCCGTGCCAGCGCAGCACCAGCCAGCCAACGGCGACCAGCTGCGTCATCAGCCCCGAGGCCGAGGTGACCTGGCTGGCGAACCACCAGAAGAACGGCCGCACAGCAAGCGCGGCGCGCGGACCTCCGTGGAACTCTGTTTCGCTCGTTGCTGTCACGATTCGCTCCAGGCTAGGCACGAAACAAGTTCCACGCTTCAACCAACGAGGAGGCCACCTTGTACCGAGTCACTCTGAATTCCACGAGCGCCCCCGCGGCGATCGGTCCCTACTCGCACGCGGTCCGCGTCACAGGCGAGCTGTTGTTCATCTCCGGGCAGATCGCGCTTGACGCAGCCAGCGGCGAGCTCGTCGGCACCACTCCCGGCGAGCAGGCCCGCAAGTGCCTCGAGAACCTGCACGCGATCGCAAGCGATGCGGGCTCGTCACTCGAGGATGCGGTGAAGGTCACCGTCTACCTCACCGACATCGAGGCGTTCGCCGAGGTCAACGAGGTCTACGCGGGCTTCTTCAAGCACGACCCGCCGGCGCGGGTGGCATTGGCGGTCGTCGCTCTGCCGAAGGGCGCGCAGGTCGAGATCGACGCCGTGATCGCCGTTGGCGCCTGAGTCCGGAGTCGATGGCCTCGTAACCGAGGCGAGCATCGAGCGGGCCGCACGCGCCGGCGCGGCGGTCGTGCGCGAGACGCCGATCATCACCACCGGCACGCTCTCCGCGCGTGCCGGTACGCCGATCGTGATGAAGGCGGAGAACCTGCAGGGAACCGGCTCGTTCAAGCTGCGCGGCGCGATGGCGAAGATCGCGGCACTCGGCGATGAGACCGGCGGCGGGGTCGTCTGCGGCAGCGCCGGCAACCACGCCCAGGCGGTCGCGTACGCCGCGCGGTCACGCGGCATCCCGTGCGAGGTGTTCATGCCCGAGGGGGCGCCGATCGCCAAGGCCGATGCGGTGCAGGCGCTCGGGGCGAAATTGCATCTGGAGGGACGCTCGGTCGACGAGGCGGTGGCTGCCGCCAGGGCGCGCGCCGCCGAGGCGGGGATGCAGTTCATCCACCCCTTCGATGATCCCGACGTGATCTCCGGGCAGGGCGGCGTCGGACTCGAGCTGCTGCGCCAGGTTCCGGACCTGGCGAGGGTGGTGGTGCCCGTCGGCGGCGGTGGGCTGATCAGTGGCATCGCCGTGGCGATCCGCTCGGTGCGTCCTGAGGTCGAGATCATCGGGGTGCAGGTAGAGGCGTGCGCGCCGTTTGCCTCCTCGCTCGAGGCCGGTGAGCCCGTGGAGGTCGAGTCGGTGCGCACGATCGCCGACGGCATCGCCGTCAAGCGCCCGGGCGAGATCACGCTGAAGCTGATCGACGCGCTGGTGAAGGAGATGGTGGTCGTCGGCGAGGATCAGGTGGCCGAGGCGATGGTGTTCCTGATGGAGCGCTCGAAGTTGGTTGTCGAGGGCGCCGGTGCTGTCGGTGTCGCGGCGCTGCTCGCCGGCAAGCTGCCGGGCCCGGTCGACGGGACGACGGTGATCGTGCTGTCCGGCGGCAACGTCGGCGCCGGGCTGCTCGCGGAGGTTGCGCGCCGCCACGAGACGCAGGCTCACCGCCGGCTCGTGCTGAGCGTCCGCATACCCGATCTGCCCGGAACGCTGGCGGCGTTGCTCGGGATGGTCAGCAGGACCGGCGCCAACCTCGTCGACGTTCAGCACATTCGAGAGGGGCTCGATTTGCACATCCAGGAGACCGCGGTCCAGCTGGTGCTGGAGACACGCGGTGCCGAGCACGCGGCCGCGGTGCGCGCCGCGATCGAGGCCGGCGGTTACCGCGAGGCGACCGAGATCCTCTGACGCGTCTCGTCGACGAGCGCGGTCATGACGCGGCTCGTAGTGTCCGCTTCGGGATGCCATTGCACGCCGAGCACGAAGCTCGAGTCGGGCAGCTCGATCGCCTCGGCGAGGTCATCACCGGTTGACCGTCCGGTCACGACCAGCCCATCACCCAGCTCGTCGATCGCCTGGTGATGGTGGGATTTGGTCATCGTCATCTCGCCACCCGCAGCTTGCGCGGCCAGCGAACCGGAAACGAGCTGCACGTCGTGCTCGTTGCCCTCGAACGTGCCGAGGTTGCGGCGGTGATCGTCGTGGTGCAGAACTTCCGGGAGGTGCTGGATCAGGGTGCCGCCGCGAACGACGTTGAGCACCTGCATCCCGCGGCAGACGCAGAGCGTCGGCATGTCGCGCTCGATCGCGCGCTCGAGCAGCGCGAACTCGAAGTCATCGCGAGCCGGTACCAGCCCGACCGTCTCGGAGTGCTGCTCCTGGCCGTAGCGCGCCGGATCGACGTCGCAACCGCCGGCCAAGACAAGTGCGTCGATGCGGTCAAGCACCTCATCTGGGTTCTCGACCAGTGCCGGATCTGGCGGCAGCATCAGCGCCATCGCGCCCGCGCGCTGGATCGACTCGATGTAGGAGAACTGCAGCAGCGCGCACGGCCCGCCCACCCAGATCCCGTAGCTCGCATTCTCGAGCGCCGTTGCGATTCCGATCACGGGGCGGCGATTGCTCATGGTTCCAGATTACTCACGTCAAAGCGGCGCGCGCCGCAAGTGCGCCGGGAACGTCGCCGGTGATTACGCCGGCGATGCGCGCGTCCGACAGCAGCGGCGCATGCTCGGCTGCCATGAAGTCCCAGACGATCAGCTCGAACCCGGCGCCGGCCAGCTCCGCGAGCAGCGGCTCGTTTACCAGCTTCATCTGCGGTAGCACCGTGGCCGCCCCCGCCGCTCGCGCTCGCGCGGCGGCACTCATCGCTGTGAACTCGAGCAGCAGGCCGAGCCGCAGGGTCGGCGCGACCTGCGCGAGCTGTGCGAGCAGCGGATCGAGGAACGACGTGACAAGCAGATCGTTGCCCGCGGTCGCGAAGGCTTCGAGCAGCGGCGCCAGCTGCTCGGCGTAGCCGTCCTCCTTGAGCTCGACATCGAGCGCGATCCGTCCCGACGCCCACTCCAGCACCTCGTCGAGCAGCGGCGGACGAAAGCCGGTGCAATCCTCAAACCGATCGAGCGAGCAGGAGTCGAGCGCCACACCGGCGCGGTCGTGGTCGTGGAGGATCGCCAACTGGCCGTCACCGCTGCGTCGCACGTCCAGCTCGATCATTTCGGCGCCAGCCGCGAGCGCGAGCTCGAATGCCGCGATCGTGTTCTCGGTCGCCGCACCGGAGTGGACTCCGCGGTGGGCAATCACGCGTGGGGTGGAGGTCATCGGGGCGCGACGGTACCAGTCGCACAAATGTGAAGAAAATGTTGCTTCTGGCGGCCCAAAGGTATATGAAGCAGACCTTGACAAAATCGTCACATTTGGCCGGGCGGTTCCCACTAGGTTCCAGCTGGTCAATCGAGACCGCCAGTGCCTGGTAGGTCAGGGAGACGACCAAACCAATCCCTGAGGAGGGTCATGTCTGTTATGAAACGTCGCGTGAGTACGTCGGCTGTCGCCGTCGTAGCCGCGGCCGTCTGCGGTCTGGGCGTCAGCTCAGCCGCAAGCGCGAAGGTGAACTGGGCGACAGTCACCTCCGCCAAGGCCGGTGGCGGTATGTCAGCGCTGGTTGCGGCCGCCAAGGCCGAGAAGTCGCTCAACGTGATCGCATTGCCGCCCACCTGGGCCAACTACGGCAAGGAGATTTCGGCCTTCAAGAACAAGTACGGGATCAAGGTCACGAGCGAGGCGCCGGACGACTCGAGCGCCCAGGAAGTCGAGGCATTGAGCCAGGACAAGGGCCGCAGCTCCGAGCCCGACGTGATCGACGTCGGTGAGGCCTACACAGCAGCTCAGGGCTTCTCAGGCCTGGTCTCGCCTTACAAGGTTGCGACCTGGAGCATGATTCCGGCTGCCGCCAAGGCGTCCAACGGCGAGTGGTTCAACGATTACGGCGGGTACATCTCGTTCGGCTGCAACATGAGCGTGATCAAGGTCTGCCCGACCAGCTGGAGCGCTCTCGAGAGTTCGCAGTACAAGGGTGACGTGACGCTCAACGGCGCCATCGGCCAGGCCGCTGCGGCAACCGACGCCGTCTACGCCGCCGCGCTCAACACGGGCGGCTCGCTGACCAACGTCCAGCCTGGGATCAGCTTCTTCAACACGCTGAAGTCAGATGGCAACTTCAACTCGACCGACTGCAACTCGCCGTCGGTGATCGAGGCGAACCAGTGCCCGATCCTGATCAACTGGGACTACCTGAACAGCGCCAAGGCGTACGGTCTATCTGCGAACGTCGCAGCGCATTGGAAGGTCGTTGACCCGACCGGCAAGGAGTTCGCGGGTTACTACGTGCAGGCGATCAGCAAGAACGCCCCCCATCCGGCGGCTGCCCGCCTGTGGGAGGAGTTCCTGTACTCCGCTCAGGGCCAGAACATCTGGCTGTCCGGCGGTGCTCGTCCGATCGAGCTCCCCGCAATGGTGAAGGCCGGTACCGACAACAAGTCGTCCTACGCGGCACTCCCCAAGGCTCCGGGCCAGGCTGAGCTGCCGACGGTGCCCGAGTCGACCAAGGCCGGCACGGCCATCGCGACGGCCTTCCCGGCTTGAGCACCAGCACTGACGCAGTAGCAGTAGGAAACGATCCCGCGGCGCCCAGGCGCCGCGGGATCTTCCGCACGTCCGGGGAGAGCGGCGGCGCCTGGCTGGGCATGCTGCCGTTCACCGTCTACGTGCTGATCTTCATGGGGCTGCCGCTCTATGAGGTCTTCCACGGCGCGTTCACGTCCGACGCCGACGTGCTGACGCTGCACAACTTCAGCGCGATCTTCAGCTCGTCGCAGTACTGGACGCCGCTCAAGAACAGCCTGATCCTTTCGGCCTGGACCTCTGGGCTCGGCGCATTGCTGGGCACCTGGTTGGCCGCTGCGGTGGTTGCCAGCCCGCCGGGAAGCATGCTTCGCCGCGTGGTCTCCAGCGCGTCGGGTGTGCTCGCCTACTTCGGCGGTGTGGCGCTTGCGTTCATGCTGATCGCCGCCTACGGTCGCCCGCCGGGCGGCGTGCTGACGACCTGGCTCAAGGACGTCGGCATCGACCTCTACGCGCACGGCTTTTCGATCTCGTCGCTGTTCGGCGTCGGCATCGCCTACGTCTTCTTCCAGGTCCCACTGATGGTGATCCTGATCACGCCCGCGCTTGAAGGGTTGCGGCCGCAGTGGCAGGAGGCCGCCGAGAGCCTCGGCGCATCAAAGCTCGAGTACGCGCGTCACGTTGCGGTTCCGGTTATGACGCCGCCCTTCATCGGTGCGCTGTTGGTCCTGTTCGGCAACGCCTTTGCCGCGTACGCCACGGTGCTGGCGCTGGTTGGCGTCACGGTTCCGCTGATCCCGGCTGCGATCAATGCTGCGATCAACGGCAACATTCTCGTCAACCAGGATCGGATCGCCTTCGCCCTTGGTGTTGAGATGATCCTGATCGTGATGATCGTGATGATCGGCTACTGGATGGTTCAGCGACGCGCGCGGAGGTGGTTGCAATAGGTTCCGTGGGTATCGGCGGTCCCGGTGGCGTCGGTGGCGCCACGCTGATCGCGGAAATCGAAGAGGCCGGCACGCCGCGCCGGCCGAGGCGCCGCAGCGAGCGGCCGCGCGCGTGGCGAGTGGTGATCCTCGTCATCGCCCTGATCTTCTACGCGGTCCCGTTTGCGGCTGCGATCAAGTACAGCCTGATCGAGAACAGCGGCAGCTTCGGCTTCGGCAACTACTCACAGATCGTCAGCAACTCCGCGGTGCGTGACTCGCTCTACACGTCGCTCGAGATCTCGGCGATCACGGCGGTCGTGGTGGTGGGGCTGATTCTGCCGACGGTCGTGCTCGTGCGGCTGCGCCTGCCGAAGCTCACGCTGATGCTCGAGGGCATCACGATCCTGCCGCTGATCGTGCCGCCGATCGTGATCGCCGCCGGGCTCGCGCACCTGCAGGGAAGCGCCCCCGAATGGCTCGTCAAGCTCTGGTTCAACCACCCGCTCACCGGCCTCACACCCACGTACGTTGTACTGGCGATGCCGTTCACCTACCGAGCGATCGATACGGGGGTGCGCGCGATCGACCTGCGCACGCTCGTCGACGCTTCGCGCAGCCTCGGCGCTTCCTGGTTCACGACGCTCACGCGCGTGATCCTGCCCAACGTCGAGACCGCGGTGCTCGGAGCCATCTTCCTGGCCGTCGCGCTGTGCATGGGCGAGGTCGTGCTCTCCTCGATCATGCTCTACAACGGCGTCTTGCCGGTGGAGATGATCCAGGTCGGCGCGTCCAGCCCTGGCGTCTCGGTAGCGATCTCGATTCTCGCCTTCATCTTCGTCTTCCTGCTGCTCTTCTCCCTGTCCTTCATCGCCGGGCGTAGGCGCGGCTCGACCTCTGTCCGGGTGATCTGATGATTCGTTTCGAAGGTGTCCAGCGGCATTACGGAGCGGTGGCCGCGCTCGCCGGGCTCGATCTGGAGATCGCAGACGGCGAGCTGGTGGCGCTGCTTGGGCCCTCCGGCTGCGGCAAGACCACGGCGCTGCGCATTCTTGGCGGATTCGACCATCCGACCGCGGGACGGCTGCTGGTCGACGGCAAGGACATCACCGGCATCCCGGCCAACAAGCGCGACATGGGCATGGTTTTCCAGTCCTACAGCCTGTTTCCGAACCTCGACGTGCGCAACAACGTCGCGTTCGGGTTGCGCATGCGCCATCAGGACAAGGAGACCAGGCTGAAGCGCGCCGATGAGCTGCTCGAGCTGGTCGGTCTGTCCGAAAACGCCGATCGCTACGCGCACCAGCTATCGGGCGGCCAGCAGCAACGCGTAGCGATCGCCCGCGCGCTCGCGATCGAGCCGAAGGTGCTGCTGCTCGACGAGCCGCTCTCTGCGCTCGACGCGCGGGTGCGCGCCCAGTTGCGGATCGAGATCCGCAACCTCCAGCAGCGGCTCGGAATCACGACCCTGTTCGTGACGCACGACCAGTCCGAGGCGCTCTCGATGGCCGACCGCGTTGGCGTCATGCAGAGCGGCCGGCTCGAGCAGCTCGATACCCCGGAGAACGTCTACCGCCGCCCGGCCACCGCGTTCGCGGCTGAGTTCGTGGGCGCGATGAACCGCCTGCCGGGCCGCATCGGCGATGCCGGCGACGTACAGGTTCTGGGTCAGCGGCTGACCGTCCTGAACCCCGAGGGGCGTCAGCCGGGCTCGGCGGTCGAGGCGCTGCTGCGGCCGGAGGCGGTCTCGATCGTGCCGGACGCCGCCGGCGCAGGCGAGGTCACGCAGCGCACCTTCCTCGGTGCGTCTCTGCGACTGGAGGTGACGCTCGACGGCGGCCAGAGGGTGCTGGTCGAGGCATCGAGCCACGATGTCGGTGTCACGGTCGGCGCGCGCGTCGGGCTGCGCATCCTCACCGAGTCGGCGCCGGTCGCGGACCCGGGCGTCGCGCCCAGTCCCGAGGCCGTGCCGGCAGTCGCGTAGCGGGCTCGAGATCCAGAAACAGGTGCGACGACGCCGGGCCAACTGCGGTAGCAGCCAGTCACGGCCGACAAATCGCCTGACTTGAGTCTGATTCTTCGGTAGGCGCCCGAGGATCAGCTGTTTCTCGTAGATCCAGCGTACGATTCGTTTGATCTTCGGCCCAGGCTTCCTCGCAGCCAGCACAAACCCCGCAACACTCGACACTACCCTCGCAAATCCCGTTAAACCCTAATTTGGGCGAAGGGCTGCAGGCGCTCCAAAGGTGGCGCCTGCGGCCGATTACCGGGACATGGCCCCAGATTCGGCAGCCATCGCCCATTTCAGTCCCTGGTCCTGGGACGTCGAGGCCGACGTCGTCTGGTGCCTGCCGGGCCTGTTCGTGATGCACGGGCAGCGCTGGCCTGCGGAGGCTATCGACCAGACCACCGCGATCCCGGTGCCCCGCGAACACTGGCTCGAGGCGCTGCCCGCCAACCAGCGTGACCGCGTCCGCAACTTCTGCGAGGCGATCCTCGAGGCCGGTATCGGCGGCGAGCTGACCTACCCGGTCACGGTCGGCGACACGATCCGCTGGATGCTGATCCAGGCGGCTGTCGGCGAGAGCGACGACAGCGGTGTGTCCCGCGTGCTCGGCTACGTGCGCAACGTCACCGCCGACAAACTGCTCGAGCTTCGCCACGACCGCACCCAGCGCGACCTCGAGCAGCAGCAGCAGGTGCTCGAGCGGATCGCCGCCGGCGACGCGCTCGAGGAGACACTGGAGCTTCTCTGCCGCCACATCGAACGCGTCTACCCGGGGGTCTTTGCGGCGATCATGCTGCACGACCAGGAGGCCGGGGTGCTGCGCAACGGCGCCGCGCCCTCGCTCTCCCGCGACTACATCGCCGCGAGCGACGGGCTGGCCGTCACCGATGGCAACGGTGCCTGCGGGACCGCCGCCGCCATCGGCCAGGTGGTCGTGATCGAGGACGTGCGCACCGATCCGCGGGCGGCCGCTGCGATCGAGCTGTTCGAGACCTTCGGGCTGCGATCGATGTGGTCCTATCCACTGCGCAGCGTCACCGGCGCGGTGTTGGGAACGATCTCGCTCTACCGCACCGAGACCTTTGTCCCGCAGGAGCTCGAGATCGGCGTGATCGGCAGGATCGGGCATCTGGCGGCGCTCGCGATCGAGCGCGACGGCATCCACACGGCGCTGCAGATGAGCGCCAACGTCTATCCGGTGACCGGCCTGTTGAACCGCTCGAGCTTCCAGGAACTGCTCAACGCGCGCCTGGACGAGCGTCTCCGCCGCACCGCGCTGCTGTTCGTCGAGGTCGACCGGCTCAAGTATCTGGGTGACGACCTCGGCCAGAGCGGAAGTGCGGCACTGCTCGCCGAGGTTGCCCGCAGGCTGCGCGCGGCGGCCGGCGTCAACGGTCTGATCGGGCGCTTCTCGAGCGACGAGTTCACGATCGCGATCGACTGCACTTCAACTGCGCACCTCGAGGATCTCGTCACCCGCGTGCAGGTCGCGTTCTCGACTCCGGTCACCACCAGGGATCTCGAGCTGTTCCTTGTCGCCACGGTCGGGGCCGCCGTGGCCGACCCCAATGGCGATGCCTACAGCATGATCCGTGACGCGGCCGCGGCGATGCAGGCGGCGCGCTCCGAGGGTCTTGGCGGGCACCGCATCTACAGCCAGGCGATGCGCCCCGCGAGCGTCGACCTGATCGGCCGCGAATCCGAGCTCAGGCGCGCGATTGACTTCGACGAGCTCGTGCTGCATTACCAGCCGATCCTCGACATCGCCAATCATCGTTGGGATCGGCTCGAGGCGCTGGTGCGCTGGAACCACCCGACGCGCGGCCTGCTGGCCCCGGCCGAGTTCATCTCGATGGCCGAGAAGAGCGGTCTGATCGTGCCGCTCGGGCAACGTGTGATCGAGCTCGCCGCGCGTGACAGCGCGAGCTGGGTGGCGGCGATGCCGGACCTCCGCATCGCGATCAACATCTCCGTGCTGCAGCTCGATGATCCATCCTTCGTCGAGGACACGCTCGAGCAGCTCGAGCGCGCCGGGCTGCCGCTGTCGAGCATCAACTTCGAGATCGCCGAGTCCAGCCTGATCCAGAAGCTCGACACGGTCGGGCCGGTCCTGGAACGGCTGCGGGCGCACTCCGTGCGCGTGGTCGTCGACGACTTCGGTGCCGGCTACTCATCGCTGGCGCGCCTTGGCGAACTGCCGATCAGCTCGCTCAAGATCGACGGGCAGTTCATCGGCAACATCACCACTGACACCGCCGCGCGCACGGTTGTCCGCTCGATCGTCGAGATCGCTCGTGCACACGGCCTCACCGTCGTCGCCGAGGGAGTCGAGAACGCCGAGACGCTGGCGGCCGTCGAGGAGCTCGGATGCGACTACGCGCAGGGCTTCCACGTGGCACTGCCGGCGCCCGCCGACAAGGTCTCGGCGCTGCTGTTCGAGGCCTCGGCGCCGCGCTCGCTGCAGGTCGTCAACCCGCAGCCCGAGGACTGACCGCGCCGCCCGAGGCCGGTGGCCTGCGGGCCATCCGGCCCAAGGATGCACGAACCGCCAGCTCCCGCCACTTATCAAGAATTTAGGCAGCCCCCGATCGTGGGACGATAATCGTCTTGATGTCCGGCTGAGGGAGGTTGTCGGATGGCATCAAGATCGGTGGTCTTCGGCGGGGGGCGGCAGCGCGTGCCCCCAGCGTCAGGCGACGGCCCGGAAACGGAATCCGAGGAGTTCCTCGCGGGCGAGCTCACGCACCAGCAGCTCATGCTCGAGCGGATCGTTCGCGGGGACCCGCTCGAGCAGACTCTGAACGCTCTATGCCGCCACGTCGAGCAGCGCTTCCCCGGCTCGCGCTGCACGGTGCTGCTGCTCGATCGCGCGCTGGGAGTGCTCCGCCACGTGGCCTCGCCGACGCTGCCCAGGCGCTTCGTGAACCAGATTGACGGCCTGCCCGTCGGCGAGGGCATCGGTGTCTGCGGCACCGCCGCTGCGCGTGGCGACATCGTGATCGCCGCCGACATCCTCAGCGATCCGCTGACGCAGCCATACCTCGAGCTCGCGCGGCGCTTCAAACTGGGCTCGGTCTGGTCCTATCCGCTCTCGCGCGCCGGCGGCGAAGTGCTTGGCACCATCGCCGTGTACCGAGCTGTGAAGCATTCGCCGGACCAGGGAGAGCTCGAGTTCGTCGCGGCCGCCGGCAACCTGGCGGCGCTGGCCGTCGACCGTGACCGATCCGAGCGCGCGCTGCAGGCGGCCGTCAACTTCGATTCGCTGACCGGCCTGCCCAACCGTGCGCGCTTCCTCGAGCTCGTCAACGCCGAGCTGGGCGCCGAGGGGCATAGGGTGACCGTGCTGATGGTGCAGATCGATCGCTTCAAGCGGATCAACCAGAGCGTCGGCGAGATCGCCGGCGACCGGCTGCTGGTCGAGACGAGCGAGCGGCTGCGCGGCGTCGTCGTGGACCGCGGCACGGTGGCCCGCTTCGGCGGCGACTCGTTCATGCTGATGCTGCCGGCGCTCGAATCCGACGAGGTCGAGGAGCTCACCGAGCGCGTGACCGCGGCGATGAGTGAGCCGTTCCATGCCGACGGCCTCGAGCTGCTGTTGACAACGAGCATCGGCATCGCCACCAGCGGCAGTGCCACCGACGCCTTCGGGCTTGTGCGCGAGGCCGACACCGCGATCCACGCTGCCCGTGCCGGTGGACCGGGGCGCCATCAGGTGTATGACCACAGGCTGCGCACCAAGCAGCTCGAGCGCCTGCGCACCGAGGCGCAGCTGCGTCGCGCGATCGAGCGTGATCAGTTGGTCGTGCATTACCAGCCGATCCTGAACGTCGAGGACCGCAGCTGGAGCGGGGTCGAGGCGCTGGTCCGCTGGCAGCACCCAGAGCGTGGCCTGCTCAGCCCCGACGAGTTCATCCCGCTTGCCGAGGAGACGGGGCTGATCGTGCCGCTCGGCATGTGCGTGCTCGAGATGGTCTGCCGGCAGGCGCGGCAGTGGTCGCGGACGCTCCCCGGCATCAGCATCGCGGTCAACGCCTCGCCCGTGCAGCTCGCCTACCCGACGACCGCCGCCGAGATCAAGGCTGCGCTCAAGCGGGCTCGGCTGAAGCCCTCGGCGCTGACGCTCGAGGTGACCGAATCGGCGCTGATGGAGGAGCTCGATACCGCGCGCGACGTGCTCGAGGAGCTGAAGGCCGCCGGCGTGCACGTGCTGATCGATGACTTCGGCACCGGTTACTCCTCGCTCGCCCGGCTCGGCGAGCTGCCGATCAGCGGCCTCAAGATCGATCGGCGCTTCGCTCGCGGGCTCGGGCGTGATCCCACAGTGATGCCGGTGGTCAGCGCGATCACCGACCTGGCCCGCGCCTACGGACTCGAGGTCGTCGTCGAGGGGATCGAGGACGGCGAGGCGCTGGCGAGCGTCGATGAGCTGCGCTGTGAGTACGCCCAGGGCTTCCACCTCGGGCGGCCCGCACCGGCCAACGTCGTCGAGGGGCTGCTGGCGATGCCGCTGGCCTCGGGGACGGGCATCTCCTAGGTTCTCCCTGTGGCTGCTCGCCCCGCTGGGCGGCAGCCACGCTGCAGCGCTACGCCGCTGCCGTAGACTTTGTGGCCTGACCGCACCGTCTGACACCAAGAGCCTGATCGAGACCGGCATCCGCCGCTTCCTCGAGGAGGTGCCGGGTCTGGCACCGTTGAAGATCATCGCCGGGCTCGAGCTCCACGGTCGCGGGGATGTGCAGCTCTACCGCATCGAGATGCCCGGGCCGGTGGTCACCAAGGTGCTGCCGACCGACGCGAAGGCCACGCTCGAGATCCGTCGCGACCGCTTCAACGAGCTCGCGATCAAGGGGCACCTCGCCGACTGGCGCCAGGCGTTCGAGCACGGTGACGCGCGCGCCACGGGGATCGATCAGTACCTGAAGCTGATCGTCAAGGTGGTGGAGGCGCAGGAAGAGCGCTCGCGGACGCGCCGCGTCCGTCACTAGTTCCTAGGACGGACGCGAAACCGGGCGGGCCGGCGGGCCCGCCCGGCCACAGAGAAACAACTCCTTACGCCAGGACGAACTGCCCGACGAGCTTCTCGAGCTCCTCGGCGGTCGTCGCGAGCTGCTGTGCGCTTGCGGTGATCTGCTGGGTCGAGGCGCTGGTCTGCTCGGTGCTTGCCGACACCTGCTGGCTCGACGCGCTGGAGGACTCTGCGACGGCGGCCACGGAGTTCATGCTGTCGCGCATGCGATCGCCGCTGGCGGCGATCTGTCGGATCGACGCTGCGATCTGTTCGACGCGCAAGCTCATGTCCTCGACCGACTGACCGATCTGCAGGAACGCTTCGCGTGCCTGCTCGACGGTGGTCACGCCGCCCTTGGTCTGGTTGACGCCGAGCTCGACGACATCGACAGCCTTGGCCGTCTCGGCCTGGATCTGCTCGATCAGGCTGCCGATCGTGGCAGCAGCCTGCTGGGACTCCTCGGCAAGGTGGCGAACCTCCTCGGCGACGACCGCGAACCCGCGGCCATGCTCACCGGCGCGCGCAGCTTCGATCGCGGCGTTGAGCGCGAGTAGGTTGGTCTGTGCGGCAATGCCGGTGATCGTCTCGACGATCCCACCGATCTGATCTGACTTCTCACCGAGCGACCGGATCGCCTCGCTGGTCTGTGCGCTTGAATCACGCACGGCCTGCATCGCGACACTGGCCTCCTCGGCCGCGGCCACACCCTCGCGGGCGAGCTCACGTGCCTCGGCGGCTGCGTGAGCGGTCTCATCGGCGGTCTCCGCGGACACACGCGATGCTTCCGCGAGCTCATCGGTGACACGCCTGACACCGTCGACCTCGCGAACCTGCTGCTCGGCGCCGGCCGCGACCGAACCGACCGCGTGCGCGATCTCGCCGATCGCCCTGCCGGCCTCCTCGGAGGTGGAGGCCATCTGCAGTGAGGCGGCCGACAGCGACTCGCTGCTGGTGGAGATGTCGTTGATCATCGTCGCCAGCTTGGTGCGCATGTCGTTGTAACCGGCAACCGCTTCCTTGGTGTTCGTGAGCATCGCGTTGAACACCTCTGCCAGCTGTCCAACCTGCTCGCCGGTGGCGGCATCGATCGGCTGCGTGGACGGCGTGACAGTTGTCGTCAGGTCGCCATCGTTCATCGCGTTGAGCGCGTCCTTGAGATCCGTCAGGCAGTGGCTGCGCAGTGACTCGAGCCGCTCGGTGAGCGCCTCGAGGCTCGAGTGGTCGCCCAGCTTCTCGCGCAGCGCTTCGCGCATTGCGTTGTAACCCTCGAGCGACGCCTGCGCGCTCTCGATCATCGAGTTGTAGCTATCAGCCACAAAGCCGACGGGTGCGCCATCGACCTTGGGGGCGATCGGCTCGAGGTGAGCGTCGATGGCGACCGTCAGGTCACCCTCGTTGACCGACTGCAGGCCCTGCTCCAGATGCTGAAGCGTGCCGAGCAGCTCACCCATGCCGGACTGCAGCTGACGCGTGGTCGACTGCTCGCCGAGCGCCTCCTGTAGCTGGTCCTGCAGCGCCACGAAGGCGTGGCCGAGGACGTCCTCGTCCGAGCGCGGCTCGAACGAGACCGCGAGGTTCCCCGCGGAGAACTCGACCATGTTGTCGGCGATCCGCTTCTGCGAGGCGATCGCCTCACGGAAGCTGTCGGCGACCGTGGCGATCTCGTCGTTGCCGTGAACGTCGAGCTCGACATCGACGGCGCCACGCGCAAAGCGCTTGGCGGCACCGGCGACCTTGCTCAGCGGCACGGTGATCGAGCGAATGATCATCAACATGATCAGACCGCCGACGAGCACCGAGATGATCGTCAGGACGATCACGGTCGTGCGCAGGCTGTTGAGCTTCGAACCGATCTGGTTGCCGTTGGCGTTGAGGTTGGCCTGCACGATCGGTGTGGCGGCGCCGAAGCCGACGGCAAGGCCCTTGGCGATCGCGCTCTTCTCGCCGATCGCCTTCATCGTGTCGGCGACGTTGCCGCTGGCGGCAGCCTTTGACTGCTCGGTGGTGAGCGGCAGGTACTCGGTCATCAGCTTCTGCAGCTGGTGGATCTTGGAGACCATCAGCGCTGACGCCGGGTACCTGAGCACGTCAGCAAGGTAGGCGGTCGCCGCCTTCTCCTCCTCGGCCGGGATCGGCGCGACGAGCTTCAGGATCGGGTTGTTGGCGGGAGCGTGCTCGGCGAGTAGCGTCGCCTCAATGTCGGCGGTGTCGTCGGCCTCGAACCAGGCCTCGTAGGACTTGTGGAAATCGACCAGCTGGGTGACGCCCTTGTTGGCGGCGGTGTAGTGGCTCTTGACCGAGGCGATGCCGGTCAGGCTGAAGATCACGACCAGCGCCCACAACACGGCGAGCACGCCGGCGAGTACCAGCAGCCGGGTGCGGACCTTGACGGTGGAGAGGAAGGCGGTGATGCGGGAGATCTCCGGGCGAGTGGCGCGTTTCCGCGTGTCCACTTCGAGCTCGGGGGAGGGGTTGGGCGACTCCGTTGCGTCGCGAGGCAGTGACTCGATCATAACCCTGTAATCGTCTTATGTAGCCAAGTCTTAAATGGCTATGGAAAGCAGCGAGGCCGCGCAACCAAGGGGTTGCGCGGCCTCGCCAGCGGGCAGGCCAGCGGGCCTACCCGCCAAATAATCAGGCCCTGCTTACGCCAGGACGAACTGTCCGACGAGCTTCTCGAGCTCCTCGGCGGTCGTCGCAAGCTGCTGTGCGCTTGCCGTGATCTGCTGGGTCGAGGCGCTGGTCTGCTCAGTTGAGGCCGAGACCTCCTGGCTGGAGGCGCTCGAGGCCTCGGCCACCGAGGCCACCGAGGCCATGCTGTCGCGCATGCGATCGCCACTGGCGGCGATCTGGCGGATCGACGCTGCGATCTGCTCGACGCGCGAGCTCATGTCCTCGACCGACTGACCGATCTGCAGGAACGCTTCCTTGGCCTGCTCGACGGTGGTCACGCCGCCCTTCGTCTGCTCGGCGCCGAGTTCGACGACCTGCACCGCGCGCTGCGTCTCCTGCTGGATCTGAGCGATCAGTTCAGCGATCGTTGCGGCAGCTTCCTGGGACTCCTCGGCAAGGTGGCGGACCTCCTCGGCGACGACCGCGAACCCGCGGCCATGCTCACCGGCGCGCGCCGCTTCGATCGCGGCGTTGAGCGCCAGCAGGTTGGTCTGGGCGGCAATGCCGGTGATCGTCTCGACGATCCCGCCGATCTGATCTGACTTCTGACCGAGCGACCGGATCGCCTCGCTGACGCCGACACTCGATTCGCGGACAGCCTGCATCGCGACACTGGCCTCCTCGGCCGCTGCCACACCGTCACGCGCGAGGCCACGGGCCTGCGCAGCCGCGGCTGCCGTCTCGTCGGCGGTCTCCGCAGACACACGCGATGCTTCCGTCAGCTCATCGGTGACACGCCTGACGCCCTCGACCTCACGCACCTGCCGCTCAGCGCCGGACGCGACCGAACTCACGGCATGCGCAATCTCGCCGATCGCCCTACCGGCCTCCTCGGAGGTCGAGGCCATCTGCGTCGACGCAGCCGACAGAGACTCGCTGCTCAGCGAGATATCGCTGAGCATCGTCGAAATCTTCGAACGCATGTCGTTGTAGGCCGCGACCGCGCCTTGAGTGTTCTCGAGCATCTCGTTGAACACCTCGGCCAGCTGACCGATGTTCTCGCCGTCCTCGGCGTCGATCGCCTTGGTCTCGGGAGTGACGGCGATCGTCAGATCGCCGTCATTCATCGCACGCATCGCACCCTGCAGGTTCGACAGGCAGTTGCCGGTGAGCGACTCGAGCCGCGCTGTCAGAGCGTCGAGACTCGAATGGTCACCGAGCTTCTGGCGCAGCGTCTCACGCATCGCGTTGTAACCCTCGAGCGACGACTGGGCGCTCTCGATCATCGAGTTGTAGGAGTCGGCCACGAAGCCGACCGACGCACCCTCCAGCTCCGACTCGATCGGAGTCAGGTGTGCGTCGACGGCAACCGTCAGGTCACCCTCGTTCATCGACTGCAGGCCCTGCTCCAGGTTCTGGAGTGTGCCGAGCAGCTCACCCATGCTCGACTGCAGCTGACGGGTGCTCGAGCGCTCGCCGAGCGCCGCCGCCATCTGATCGCGCAGATCCACGAAGGCGTGGCCGAGCACGTCGCCATCGGACTTCGGGACGATATTCACGTTGAGGTGGCCGTTGGCGAATTGACCGACGACGTCGGACATGTTCTTGAGGTGGGCGATGACCGCACGGAACGACTCGGCGACCTTGCTGATCTCGTCGCGACCATGGAGGTCGAGCTCGACGTCGACGCGACCTTCGGCCACACGGTCGGCGGCCTCAGCCACCTTGGCCAGCGGGCGGGTGATCGAGCGGATGATCAGGAAGGTGATGCCGACTGCGAGCAGCAGCGCGATGATGCCGATCACGATCGACAGCGTGAGCGTTCTGCTGACCGTCATCGGGATCTGACCCGAGAGCGTCGCGTCCTCATGGCTGAGCTGCGCGCGCAGCGAGTCGAAGTCGCTCTGCACCTTGTTTGAGATCGGGACGTTTGCGACGGTTATGTCACGCACCGCCGCATTGATCGCCGCATTGATGAGCGCCGGATTGTTGACATTCGTGAGGCCCGTGACGCCTGCGTACATCAGGTTGGCCCAGGCGTTGTATTCGGTGAGATCCTTGGTCAGCTGCTCGGCCAACGCGCGTGCCCTGGGGCTGAGCGGGGTCGCGAGTATCGCCTTGATGTTGCTGTTGGCCTGAGCGCGGCCGGCCAGCACCTGCTTCCAGGCGCCCCCCATCAGCTTCTCCTGGGAGACATCCTTGAGTGCGGCCAGCGCCGCGAACGAGTTGGTCTGATCGTCAGCCTGCTGCCAGTCCTCGTAGGCAATCGCGGCCGTATCACGGTCGTTGCCGGGCGTCTGATCAGCGTTGTAGGCAGACTGGATGCTGCTCACACCGGTGACCGCAACCACCGCGACCACCGCGAGCAGGACAGAGAGAGTTGCGCCGAGCGCGATCAGGCGCGCACGGACGGTGAGACCACCGACGCGGCCCAGCAAGCTGCGGCCGTCCGTGGCGGGGGTTTGCGGCGCCAAGGACTGCTCGGGCGCGGGAATTTCGGTCGTCATAGGCAACCTTTCGTACCTTTGACGGGAATCCTTGAGCCTAAAGGCACTAAGAAACTGCGCGTGCATCACGCTTCGTTGACGCGCAGCGATCGCAGCACGACCGGAAAGCGATGGTTAAGCGGGCTTTAGCTGCGCCGCGAGGGCTTCAGCCTCGAGCAGCTGCTGATCCACCAGCTTGAGACCAAAATCCCAAAAACCGGGGTCAGCCAGGTCGATGCCCACGATCTCGCCCAGCCTCTCGGGCGTGCGCGAGCCGCCGGCCCCGAGCATCTCCAGGTAACGCGGGACCAGCTCCTCGCCGACCTCGCGGTAGCGGCCGTACACCGACAGCGCCAACAGCTGCCCGTAGGAATAGGCGTACACGTAGCCGGGCGTGTTGATGAAGTGGGGTATGTAGGACCACCAGGAGTGGTAGCCCTCGGTGATCTCCACTGAATCGCCGAGCATCTCAGCCTGACTCTCAACCCAAGCCTTAGAGATGTCCTCTACGGAGAGTTCGCCCTCGGTGCGCCGTCGCGTGTGCGCCAGGTGCTCGAAGCGGTTCATCGCGACCTGCCGGAAGACCGTCGCGACAGCGTCGTCGATGCGCCCGGCGAGCAGTTCGAGGCGCTGCTCGTCGCTGCCCGATTCCGCGAGCAGGCGCTCGAACACGAGCGTCTCTCCGAACACCGATGCCGTCTCGGCGACGGTCAGTGGCGTGCCCTGGTGAAAGACGCCCTGCTTCTCCGCGAGCACCGAGTGCAGCCCGTGCCCGAGTTCGTGCGCGATTGTCAACACATCGCGACGCCGTGCGGTGTAGTTGAGCATCACGTACGGGTGCACGCCGTGGACGGTGGCGCAGAAGGCACCGCCGCGCTTGTTCTCGCGCACGGGTGCGTCGATCCAGTTCTCGTCGAAGAAGCGCTTTGTGATCGCTCCCGCCTCGGCCGAGAAGTCGGCGTAGGTTTCGATGACCATGTCGCGTGCCTCGGCGTAGGAGAAGAGCGGTTCGGTCGTCGCGACGGTCGCGCTGCGGTCGTAGTCGCGGAGCTTGTCGACCCCGAGCAGCCGCGCCTTCAGCCGGTACCACCGCTGCGGAATGTCGTAGCGGCCGTGCACCGCCTGGATCAACGCGAGCACCGACTCGTCCGAGGCCTCGTTCGCCAGGTTGCGAGCGGCCAGCCAGTGCGGGTAGTGGCGCAGGCGATCGTCGACGGACTTGTCGTAGATCAGCGTGTTGTAGATGAACGCGCGCGTGCGTAGTCCCGGTTCGAGCGCAGCGCTCACGGCGTGCGCCGTGCGTTCGCGCACGTCACGGTCCGGGCTCAGCAGGTTGCTCAGCGCCATGTCGAGCGGCGCCTCCTCGCCATCGAGGCTCACACGGATGGCCGAGACCTGCTCACCGAAGAGTCGCGCCCACGATGCGCTCGAGGCCAGGCTCTTCTCGGCCATGACCTTCTCCTCGGGCTCGGAGAGCAGGTGTGGCCGGTAGCGGCGGGCGCTGCGCAGGTGGTGCGCACAGAAGTCGAGGTCGGCCCCGCTCGTGAGCAGTGCCTCGGCCTGGTCGTCATCCAGTGCCGCCCACTCGAGCTCGAAGAACAGCAGCTGCGTCTCGAGCGTGGTGCCGCGCTCCTGGACCTTCTGCAGCAGTGCGCCGCGAGCTGGATCGGCCGTGTCGGTCGTGAACCGCAGCATCGCGTAGCTGCCCGCTCGATCGACGAGCTGCAGGATCGCGGCCAGTGCGAGCATCGCCTCGCGCAGCCCACCGCCGTCGAGCGTTGCCAGCTTGCCTGTGTACGTCTCGGCGAACTTGGCGCTGCGTTCCAGCGCTTGATCGAGCAGCCGCTCGACGCCGGCGCTGCCTTCGCCATCGACGATCGGATCCAGGTTCCAGCCACTGGCCAGGAGTTCGGGATCCGAGAGCAGTGCGTCGGCGGTGGCCATTGCGAGCGAGGTTACTGAAAGATCGCTATGCGTCGGCCGACGCCTGAGGCTCGGCCGCGCCAGCGGATTGAGGCTCGGCAGCGCCAGCGGCTCGCTCGCCGTCGAGCGCGTGCAGCTCGAGCCGGCGGCTGCCGCCAACGGCCACCGCCACGCGGCCAGAGAGGAGCGACTCGAGGTCCGAACCGACGAGCTCGCGGCGCCAACCCGAAAGCGTGCGCACCTCTGGTTCCGGTGCCGCCTGACGCGCCGCGGAGATGATCTGCTCGAGGTCGCTGCGCGAAGCGAGCAGCTCATAGGCGAGTCCCGCATCCATCGCACGCGCGCGCAGTAACGCCTCTGCCAGAGCGATCAACGGCGCGTCGCTGGAATCGGAGTGACCGCGCTTGGCCTCGCGTGGGATCGGCGGGTCCTCGAGGCCGGCGCGGATCGCCTCGAGCAGCTCTGTTGCGCGCCGCTTTATGAACGAAGGATGAATCCCGCGGATCTGGCTGAGCGCCTCGACCTGGCGGGGGTGGCGTTTGGCCAGCTCGAGCAGCGGTGGATCCTGCAGCACCTGCCCGACCGGACGGTCCTCGTTTGCGGCGGTGCGCTCGCGCCAGGCGGCCAGACGCTTGGCGACCGCACGCGACTGCGGATCGAGCTGCCCGACGCGGGGCAGACGCTCCCAGGCGGTCTCGGGATCACGTTCGTCGGTTGCGCTCTCGAGCCGCCGGCACTCTTCGAGCGCCCAATCGAATCGGCCCGTTCTTTCCAGCCGTCCCTGGATCTCATCGGTCAGCTGCAGCAGGTGCGCTACGTCCTCGGCCGCGTAGCTGAGCTGTTCGCCCGTCAACGGCCGTGCGTCCCAGCGCGTGTAGCTGGCGGTCTTGCCGACCTTCAGGCCGAGCACCGAGCTGAGCAGATTGCCATAGCCCGATTGGGCGCTTTCGCCGACGAACCCGGCGGCGATCTGGGTGTCGAAGACACTCGTCAGATGCGTGGCCCAGGCGCGCCGCAGGATCGCCACGTCCTGGCGACCGGCGTGCATGACGATCTCCACCTCGGGGTCTGCGAGCAACTCCCCCAGCGGGCGCACGTCGACACTGCTGTCGAGTCCGTCGATCAGGATCGTGCGAATGCCCGTGGGCTCAGCCGGATCTTCGACGGCGACCTGCGTGAGGCACAGCAGCGCGCGGTAGCGGCCCTCGGACATGAACTCGGTGTCGATTCCGAGCCGCCCGGCGGCCTTCACGAGCTCAGCCGAAACGGCGACGTCATCCGAGTTCGCAAGTCCGTGCATGCGGGCACCCTATCGGCTTGGCGGCGCTTTCGGGCAGCTCGCCAGGGGCGGGTTAAGTGGGCCGCCTGCTCGGCTCATCGGCAGGCGCGGCCGGGGCCCGATCGGAAGACCTACCACGATGGTAGGATTTAGCACTAGATGATCTTTTCCTCGAAAGCCGAATACGGCGTGCGGCTGATGGTCGAGCTCGGGCGCCAGTCGCCGGAGCAGCCCACCAGCCTGAAGGCGATCGCCGATGCCGAAGGCCTGCCGCTGGCGTATCTCGAGCAGGTCGTCGCACGGTTGCGCCGCGCGGATCTGGTGATGAGCGCGCGTGGAGCCCATGGCGGCTACTGGCTTGCGCGGGATCCGGCCGAGATCACGATGTACGACGTGGTCGGGGCGCTCGAGGGGCCGATCGCACCGATGGAGTGCTTCGTGCACGACGAGATGGAGCGGATCGTCTGTTCGCACATGCCGCAGCAGAGCACTGGGCCGTGCGCCACCAAACTGCTGTGGACGCGGGTTCAGGGCGGCATCATCCGGTCGCTGCAGACGACCTCGCTCGCGGAGCTCGTCGAGTTCTCCCGCAAGAACCAACCTCAGCCTCAACTAGAGGTTGAGAAATCCGGTTCGCCGGAGCTTCCGATCGCCACCGGCTGAGCGGATGCACTGCGCCGCGACGCAGACAGCGTCGGGGCAGGACTTTCAACCTTTCGATACAGACCTGAGAGATAGATGCCAGACCTAGAGATCCGAAACCTTCACGTCCGCGCCGGTGACAAGGACATCCTGCGCGGAGTCGACCTGTCCGTCGGCGGCGGGGAGATCCACGCCCTGATGGGACCCAACGGTTCCGGCAAGTCGACGCTCGCGAACGTGATCATGGGTCACCCGAGCCTCGATGTAACCGAGGGCGAGATCATCTGGGGCGGCGAGAACATCACCGAGGCCGCCACCGATGAGCGCGCCCGCATGGGTCTGTTCATGGCCTTCCAGTACCCGGTCGCCGTTCCCGGCGTGACCGTCACCAAGTACCTGCGCACCGTGCTCAACGCGCATCTCACGGCCAAGGGCGAGGAGCCGGTCTCGCTCAAGGACTTCCGCCAGACCGTGCAGGCCGCGATGGAGCTGACCAAGGTCCCCGAGGAGTTCACGCGCCGCTACCTGAACGACGGTTTCTCGGGCGGCGAGAAGAAGAAGCTCGAGATCCTGCAGCTCGCGGTACAGAGGCCGTCGCTGGCGATCCTCGACGAGACCGACTCGGGCCTTGACATCGATGCGCTGCGAACCGTCGCCGAGGGTGTCAACACCGTCGCCGGTCAGCAGGGCTCAGACCTCGGTGTGCTGATCATCACCCACTATCAGCGGATTTTGCATCTGGTTCAGCCGAGCCACGTCCACGTGCTCTACAAGGGCCGGATCGTCAGGGAGGGCGGTCCGGAACTGGTTGGCGAGCTCGAGGCCAAGGGCTATGGCTGGATCACCGACGAGGTGGATGCGGCCGCCGTCTGATGGCCACCCAGTCCGCGCAAATCCGTGACCTGACGGCCGAGTTCCCGGTTCTCAGCCGGGAGATCAACGGCCGCCAGATCACCTACCTGGACTCGGCTGCCACGTCGCAGACGCCGCAGGTCGTGATCGACGCGATCGTCGACTACTACACCAACCATCGTGCGTCGGTCCACCGCGGCGTGTACCCGCTGATCGTCGAGGCGACCGACCTCTACGAGGGCGCACGCGACCGCATCGCGGCGTGGCTGGGGTCGACCCCTCAGGAGACGATCTTCACCGCCAACGCGACCGCCTCGCTCAACCTGGTCGCACATTCGTGGGGTCGCACCAGTCTGAACCCGGGCGACACGGTGTTGGTGACCGAGATGGAGCATCACTCCGACGTCGTGCCGTGGCAGCTGATCTGTGCGGAGCGCGGCGCGAAGCTCGAGTACATCCCCGTCCTCGATGACGGCACGCTCGACCTCGACGCCTACGACCGGTTGCTCGAGCGCCAGCCCAAGGCCGTCTGCATCGCCCACATCTCCAACGTCTTGGGCACGATCAATCCGGTCGCGGAGATCACGCAGCGCGCCCACGCTGCCGGCGCGATCGTCGTGGTCGACGGCACTCAGGCGGTGCCGCAGATTCCCGTCAACCTGCCCGCGCTCGATGTCGACTTCTACGCCTGGACCGGACACAAGGCCTACGGGCCGACCGGGATCGGTGTGCTTCATGGTCGCCGCGAGCTGCTCGAAGAGATCCCGCCGTTCATCAGTGGCGGGCACATGATCAAACAGGTCTTCGAGACCAGTTCCACCTGGACCGAGCTGCCCGGCAAGTTCGAGGCCGGCACCTCGCAGATCTCCGAGGCGATCGGTCTCGGCGTCGCCGTCGACTTCATTCAGGAGATCGGGATCGACGCGATCCGCGCGCATGAGCTTGCGCTCACCGCCGAGCTGCTCGAGCGCTTTGCGGAATTCCCAGGCCTGACGGTGCACGGCCCGCTCGACGCAGCCGATCGCGGTGCCGTCGTCTCATTCGCGCTCGAGGGCGCCCATCCCCACGACATCGGCGAGATCCTCGGCCGCGACGGCGTCTGCGTGCGCACCGGTCACCACTGCGCCCAGCCGTTGATGCGCCGCTTCAACCTCGGCTCGACGACGCGCGCCTCGTTCGCCGTGCACAACTCATCGGCCGACATCGATCGCCTGATCGCCGGCCTGCACAACGTCCGTTCGACCCTGCAGCTGTAGACACCATGGACGAACAGCTCTACCGCGAATACATCCTCGACCACTACAAGCACCCGCACAACCACGGGTCGCTCGAGTACGCCGACATGGAGGCACACGACCTCAACCCGCTGTGCGGTGACGAGCTCACCTTCCAGATCGCGCTCGACGAGCAGGGCAAGGTCAAGGACATCGCCTTCGACGGACACGGTTGCGCGATCTCCCAGGCGTCGGCCTCGATGCTCTCGGACGAGCTGCGCGGGATGACGACCGAGGAGCTGCTCAAACTCGACCGTCAGGCCGTGCTCGATCTGCTCGGGATCGACATCTCGGCGACGCGCATGAAGTGCGCGATGCTGTCACTCAAGGTCGTGAAGGCCGCTGCCCTCGGCCACGAGGTCGATTGGGAGCCCGAGGCTGCCTGAGCGGGGCCGGCAAATCCGATTGTTCCGCTAGGATTTAGATCGTGCCCGAAATGATCGATGTCTGCGCGCTGAACGAGCTCGCGCCCGGCCAGATGCGCCTGGTCGAGCACGATCACATCGAGATCGGCGTGTTCAACTGCGACGGCGAGTTCTACGCGATCGAGGATCGCTGCTCGCATGACGATGGCCCGCTGGCCGAGGGCACGCTCGACGCGCAGGCATGCACCGTCGAATGCCCGCGCCACGGCTCTGTTTTTGACCTTAGGACGGGCAGGCCCAAGACCCTGCCCGCATATGAACCGGTGGACACCTTTCCGGTGATCATCGAGGACGAAATGATCAAGCTGGAGGTGGACTGAATGGCCACGACCGATCCGATCGTCACCCCCGAGGTGGCGCTGACCGAGAATCAGCAGCTCGCGAACATCAACTCTGACTACGACGAGCGCTACGGCTTCCACGACGCCGAGAACTACCTGTACAAGGCGCCCAAGGGCATCAACCGCGAGATCGTCGAGAAGATCTCCGAGTTCAAGTCAGAGCCGCAGTGGATGCGTGACTTCCGCCTCAAGGCGCTCGATCACTTCTTCGCCAAGCCGCAGCCGACCTGGGGCTCGCCGATGCTGGCCGAGGTCGACTACGACAACATCCATTACTTCGTGCGTGCCTCTGAGCGCGCCGAGCGCTCCTGGGACGACGTGCCCGAGGACGTCAAGAACACGTTCGACCGCCTGGGCATCCCCGAGGCCGAGCGCAAGTTCCTCTCCGGCGTCGGTGCCCAGTACGAGTCCGAGGTCGTCTACCACCAGATCAACAAGGACCTCGAGGCGCAGGGCGTGATCTTCACCGACATGGATACCGCGCTGCGCGAGCACGAGGACATCCTCAAGGAGTACTTCGCGACGATCATCCCGCCGAACGACAACAAGCTCGCGGCGCTCAACAGTGCCGTGTGGTCGGGCGGTTCGTTCGTCTACGTGCCCAAGGGCGTGCACGTGGAGATGCCGCTGCAGGCCTACTTCCGCATCAACACGGAGTCGATGGGCCAGTTCGAGCGGACGCTGATCATCGCCGACGAGGGCTCCTACGTTCACTACGTCGAGGGCTGCACCGCCCCGACCTACAGCGCCAGCTCGCTGCACTCGGCCGTCGTCGAGCTGATCGCCAAGCCGGGCGCCCGGATCCGTTACACGACGGTTCAGAACTGGTCCAACAACGTCTTCAACCTCGTCACCAAGCGCGCGATTGCAGAGACCGACGCGACCGTCGAGTGGGTCGACTGCAACCTCGGTTCGAAGCTGACGATGAAGTACCCGAGCGTCTACCTGATGGGTGAGCGCGCCCACGGTGAGATCCTCTCGATCGCCTTCGCCGGCAAGGGCCAGCACCAGGATGCCGGCGGCAAGATCATCCACGTCGCGCCGAACACGACCTCGAACATCTTCGCCAAGTCGATCTCGAAGGACGGCGGCCGCGGCTCCTATCGCGGCCTGCTGGAGATCGCCAAGGGCGCCCACGGCGCGAAGTCGAAGGTCGTCTGCGACGCGCTGCTGCTCGACGAGCACTCGCGCTCTGATACGTATCCGACGATCCGCATCTCCGAGGACGACGTCAACGTCGGCCACGAGGCGACCGTCTCGAAGGTCGGCGAGGACCAGCTCTTCTACCTGATGTCACACGGCATCCCGGAGGAGGAGGCCTCGAAGCTGATCGTCAACGGCTTCATCGAGCCGATCACCAAGGAACTCCCGATGGAGTACGCGGTCGAGATGAATCGCCTGATCGAGCTGCAGATGGAGGGTTCAATTGGCTGATGCTGTGACCGATCGGGGCCCGCTGGCCCCGATCATCCCCACCTTCAAGGGCCACCCAGGCTGGGAGTTCACCGACACCTCGGCGCTCGATGTCGATGCCTACGAGCTGACCTCGCTGCAGCCGATCCTCGGCTCTAACGTCGCCGGCACGCTCTGGGACCTGCCCGAGACCGAGCTCCCCGCCGGCGTCGAACTGACGATCGGCGACGGACAGACCGTGATCACTGTCGGGCGTGGCGTCACGCTCGAGCAGCCGATCGCGCTCAGCGCGGTTGTGGTGGACGGCAAGCTTGCCAACACGCGCACTCGCATCGTGCTCGAGGAGGGCGCTCATGCCGAGATCTGGGAGCAGTACACCTCGACCGGAGACTGCGTGCTCAACGTAGCGACCGAGATCACGATCGGTGATAACGCCAGCCTGCGCTACGTCTGCGGCCAGAACCTGTCCGAGCAGGCCTGGATCTTCGGTGCCCAGCACGCGACCGTCGGTCGCGACGCGCGTCTTGACTGGGTCGCGCTCGGCTTCGGCTCGCGCTCCGGTCACGTGTTGATGCAGACCCGCCTGGCCGGCGAGGGCGCCGAGGCACGCGTGACGGGCGCCTACGCCACCCACGGCAGCCAGCACATCGACTTCGACACCACCCAGGAGCACGCGGCGCCCAACACGACCTCGGACCTTGCGTTCCGCGGCGTGCTGCAGGACCGCTCGAGTGCCGTCTGGAAGGGCAACATCATCGTCGACCCGGGCGCGCAGAAGACCGATGCGTTCCAGGACTCGCGCAACCTGCTGATCTCCAAGCGCGCCCATGCGGATTCGATCCCGGGCCTCGAGATCCAGGCAAATGACGTCCGCTGCACGCACGCGGCCGCGGTCGCGCAGGTCGATCCCGAGCAGCTCTTCTACCTGCGTTCGCACGGGCTCCCCGAGGCCGAGGCCAAGCAGTTGGTGATCGAGGGCTTCCTCTCGGCACTCGTCGAACGCTTCGAGCCGGGGCCGGTGCGCGAGGTACTGGCCGCCGCGCTCGAGCGTCGCCTCGCGCTGATCCTCGGCTGAGCTCCGGCAGAAAATGAGTGCCCGCGCCGCCGGCGTTGCCTCGTCTGTCGTCCTGTTGCGCGGTATCAACCTCGGCTCGAGCAATCGCATTGCGATGCCCGCGCTGCGCGAGGCGCTGACCGCTGCCGGGCTCGAAAATCCCCGCACGTATGTGCAGAGTGGGAACATCGTGCTCGACACAGGCTCGGATGAGTCCGAGCTCTCGGATAGGGTGGAACGGCTGATTACTGAGCGATTTGGTCTGATGATCCCCGCCGTTGCCCGTAGCGGCCACGAGTTTGCGCGCATGGTCGCCGAGAATCCCTTCCCAGAGCTCGCGGAGCAGGAGCCGAAACGCTTCCAGGTCACCTTCCTGCGAGGTGAGCCGGAGGTGGCGCTGACGGACGGGCTGCGCGCGCTCGCCACGCCGAGCGAACGCGTGGCACTCGGGGGGCGCGAGATCTACGCGTGGCATCCCGACGGGATCGCGCGCTCGAAGCTTGCGATGAAACTGGGCGCCAGGGGAGGGCTCGGCAGGGAGGTCATCACCACCTCGCGCAATTGGGCCACCGTTCTGACGCTGCTCGAGATGGCCGCGAGCGATGCCGGCTGAACCCGAGCACCCCTACACGGTCCTCGACGTCTTCACCAAGGCGCCGCTGGCCGGCAATCCGCTTGCCGTCTTCACCGAAGGTGAGGCCGTTCCCAGCCGGCTGATGCTTCCCGTGGCACGCGAGCTTCATCTGTCGGAGACGGTCTTCGTGCTGCCCGGGGACGATGAGGCCGACGCGACCGTGCGCATCTTCACGCCGCACGCCGAGTTGCCGTTCGCCGGACATCCGGTGCTCGGCGCCGCCTTCGTCGTGGGTGAAGCGCAGAACCTCGCAACGGTCCAGCTACGCACGGGCGCGGGGATCGTGCCGGTCAAGCTCACGCGTGACCACGGCGAGGTCGTGTACGGCGAGATGGAGCAGCCGCTGCCAACGGTTCGCGAGTTTGAGCGCGAGCAGGAACTGCTCGCTGCCCTTGGTGCGTCGCGGCCGGTGCTGCCGCTCGAGATCTACCGCAACGGGCCCACACACGTGATGGTCGGACTCGCCGACGCCGAGCAGCTGGCCGCGCTCGACCCCGACATGTCCGCGCTTGCGAAGCTCGGCCCGATCGGAATCGACTGCTTTGCCGGCGCCGACCCGGCCGCCGGTCCTGGTGAGCACACTCGCGTCCACTGTCGCGTGTTCTCCCCGGGGACGGGAATCTCCGAGGACCCCGCGACCGGTTCTGCCGCGGGGCCGCTCGGTCTGCACCTGGTGCGTCACGGCTGGTGTGAGCCGGGTCAGACGCTCACGCTGCGCCAAGGCGTCGAGATGCAGCGAGCGTCTGAGCTGATCGTGCGCGTCGAGGGCAGCGGCGACCATCCCACGCGGATCACCGTTGGCGGCTCCGCCGTGGTGGTGGCGCAGGGACGCTTCCGCCTGCAATAGGCTGCCTATATATGAAGCTCGCAACGTTCAGGCCGGACCCCGCGTCCGCGCCACTGGCAGGCACCGTCGAGGGCGATCGCATCCGCGCGTTCGCGCACGGCACAGACGGCGTGCGCAGGGTGCTCGCCGGCACCCAGGACCTGGCGTCCGACCTCGGCAGCTTCGCGCTCGCGGACGTGCAGCTGCTCGCACCGATCCCGCATCCGGGCACGATCTTCGCGATCGGCCTCAACTACCGCGATCACATCGCCGAGATGGGCCACGGCGACGTGCCCGAGTGGCCGACCGTGTTCGTCAAGGTCAACACGAGCGTTGCAGCCCCCGGAGGCCCGATTGTCTGCCCCGAGGTCGTGCGCAGGCTCGACTATGAGGGCGAGATGATGGTCGCGATCGGTCGCGACGGGACCGCTGCCGGTTACTGCGTCGCCAACGACGTCAGCGCACGTGACCTGCAGCAGCGCGAGCCGCAGTGGGTCCGCGCCAAGGGGTCTGACACGTTCTGCCCGTTCGGCCCCTGGCTGACCACGGCCGACGAGATCCCCGATCCCCAGAACCTCGGCCTGCGCACCTGGGTCAACGGTGAGCTGCGCCAGGATTCGAACACCTCGAACCTCGTGTTCGGAGTTGCGCAGCTGATCGACTTCCTCTCGGAGACCTGCACGCTGCGCCCGGGCGACCTGATCCTGACCGGCACGCCGGGAGGAGTCGGCCAGGGCATGCAGCCGCCGCGCTACCTGCAGTCAGGCGACGCGATCAAGATCGAGATCGACCGGCTGGGCTCGATCGAGCACAGCGTGGCCTGACGCCGCGAACCATTGACGCGCGGGATATGGATCCCGCCCTACACGTCAGAAGTTCAGCTAGTCCTCGTCTTCGTCCTCGTCTTCGTCCTCGAGCTCGTCCAATGCCTCTGGGTCATCGAACTCGGAGTCGCCCTCAAGCGCGTCTTCGTCCGGCTCGGAAGCGTCGTCTTCGTCGAAGTCTTCTTCGTGGAGGTTGCTCATGTCGCGCAGGGTAGTGGATTCGCGCCCGCGCGTCAGTGCTTGTCGAGGACCTTGTCGATCAGGCCGTACTCAACCGCCTGGTCGGCCTTGAAGAAACGGTCACGTTCCATGTCGACGTGAACCTTCTCGACCGGCTGGCCGGTGTGGTGGGCGTAGATCTCATCGATCCGCTTGCGGATGTTGAGCACCTCGCGCGCGTGGATCTCGATGTCCGTGGACTGACCTTCGAAACCCGATGACGGCTGATGGATCAGGATGCGACTGTTGGGCAGCGCAAACCGCTTGCCCTTGGCACCGGCCATCAGCAGCAGCGAGCCCATCGACATCGCGATGCCGATGCAGATCGTCTGCACCTGCGGCTTGATGAACTGCATCGTGTCGTAGATCGCCAGGCCCGAGTAGATCGAACCGCCGGGGCAGTTGATGTAGATCGAGATGTCCTTGTCCGGGTCGGCGGACTCCAGGTGCAGGAGCTGGGCGACGATCAAGTTGGCGACGAGGTCGTCGATCGGATTCCCGAGGAAGATGATCCGCTCGTTCAGCAGCCGGCTGTAGATGTCGAATTCGCGCTCGCCTCGGGCGGTGCGCTCAATGACCATGGGTACGAGTGGCATAGGGCTGAAGCTACCTCATTGCGTCGCTGGGGGAACCTTTAGCGGCGGTGGCGAGCAAGCGAGCCGCCACCGCCGGATCAAACGGTTGCGTCGAGCCAGGCCCGGCGACTGGTGTGGCGGTCGGAATGCTCGCCGGTTTCGAGCTCGCGCCGGATCTCCTCGAGCGTGCCGAAGCGCTCGGCGATCACGTCGTGTTGGTGGATTGTCTCGAGGTTCTCCTGGCGGGCGGAGATGAAGACCTCATCCGGCAGTTCGGGCAGCTGCTCGACCACGCCCTTGACCATCTCGCGCACGCAGTCCTCGACGAACCGCGGGCGGCGATGGGCCTTTTCGACGACGTGCGCCTCGTCGGAGCGCTTCATCAGCTCGTAGATCTCAGACGACATCGACTGCTCGACGATCTCCAGCAGAACGCGAGCGTCGAGCGTGATGTCCGAGCCCTCGGGCAGGCCGATGTGCAGCGTTCCGAGGCCGCGCTGGTTGTGGGTGGCGACCGGCACCAGCTCGAGGATGCGGTCGATCTCGTCGTTGCCGTAGCCCTCTTCGCCCAGGCGCGTGCGGGCGCCGGCGGCGACCAGCTCCTGTGCGCACGGGCAGGCGGTCATGCCCTGGGCGGTGACGCCGATCAGGCGGCGCGTGCCGGCCTCGGTGCTCACCGCGCAACCGTGCAGCGTGTAAAGCTCTTGGGTCTCGATCCCGGAGACCGGCGCCGGCCGGTACTCGGGGAAGCGCGCCTCGACCGTCACCTCGGCGCGGCGTGCGCCCTGGCGCTCGCGCACCAGTTGGGCGATGTGCTCGGCCAGCGTCTCGGCACGGAACGGGGCCTCCTCCAACACGACCTGGCGGATCGCCTCGTTGACGACCTCCTCGAAGCGCGACATATGCGCGCCCTTCTGGTTCGGGCCGAGCTCGACAACGCACTCGAAGCGCGCCCAGAAGAGGTGGTCGGCGCCGTTGTAATGGAGCCGGATCACCTTCTCGACGTTCGTCACCCCGACCTGCGTGAGGCTCAGCTTGACCGGCGGAAGCTGGGACTGGACGTCGATCGTGGCTACGGGGGTGCTGGGAGTGCTTGTCATGTTGGGCAAAGGTTAGAGCAGCGCCTCTATCGGCCCTGAAGCTGGCATTTTGCGCGCTGGCCGACGGACATGTTGTGTCGATTGGTACGAAGTCCGGGGTTCTGTGGTATCACTCAGCAGTCCCTTGAGGGAGGGACACCAAGGGAGAGAGAGCCGCCGCCTGGTGGGGGCTCTGACTGACTGATCCGTGATCCGGAAGGAGTCGGAGGTTGTGAGTACCAAAGCAACCGCATTGCTCAGTGACGAGGCACCGATCTCGGAACTCGAAGAGTTCCGTGGTCTCATCGCGGAGGGGCAAGAGCGCGGCTTTCTGACGTTCGAGCAGATCGCTGCGTGCCTCGAGGAGTTCGAGGTGACGAAGGAGCAGGTGCACGAGCTGCACGCGTACCTCGATGAACAGGGGATCGAGGTCGTCGAGTCCGATGGGAAGTTGGCGCGCTCGGAGATCGGGAGCGTCGAGGCACGGGCGGCCGCTGTGGCCGATCCCGACACCGTTGACCCCGATGTGGGGCGCTCGAGCCGCGCAAAGCGCGTCGAGGTCGACCTCACGGTCGAGCCGAGTCTCGATTCGCTGCGGCTGTACCTGCGCTCGATCGGGCGCGTGAGCCTGCTCACCGCCGAGCAGGAGGTGATGCTCGCCCGCCGTATCGAGCGCGGCGACATGGCCGCCAAGCAGCAGATGATCGAGGCGAATCTGCGCCTCGTCGTGTCGATCGCCAAGTCCTACCTGGGGCGCGGCCTGACCTTTCTGGATCTGATCCAGGAGGGCTCGATGGGCCTGATCCGCGCCGTCGAGAAGTTCGACTATCGCCGCGGCTACAAGTTCTCGACCTACGCGACCTGGTGGATCCGACAGGCGGTGACGCGCGCGATCGCGGACAAGGGGCGCACGATCCGCATCCCCGTGCACATGGTCGAGAAGCTCAACAAGGTGATGCACGTCGAGCGTCAGCTCGTGCAGCAGCTGGGCCGCGAGCCCACGCCGGCAGAGATCGCCGCCGAGCTCGGCACAACGGTGCGCGAGGTGCGTGACGTGCTGCGCATGGCCCAGCAGCCGATCTCGCTCGAGAAGCCGATCGGCGAGGAAGAGGAATCCGAGCTCGGAGACTTCGTCGAGGACCACACTGCCGAGTCGCCGTTCGAGCAGGCCGCCGATTGTCTGCGGCGGGAGAACCTGCGCCGCGCGCTGGCAGCGCTGCCCGAGCGTGAGCGCGAGGTGATCGAGATGCGCTTCGGTCTCTCGGGCGAGCGCCCCTACACGCTCGAGGAGGTCGGTCGCGCGTTCAACGTCACACGCGAGCGCATCCGCCAGATCGAGAACCACACCTTGAAGAAGCTCGAGGCGCTGCCTGAGGCGCAGCGCCTGCGCGACGTCGAGTAAGAAAGTCGGATGCTTGGCCGGGGGTCACCGCCCCGCTGGGCGGTGACCACAGGAGGCACCGCCCCGCTGGGCGGTGCCTCCTGGCCCGCTGGCCGGCGGCCTGCGCTACAGGTAGGATCGGGCCCGTGGACAGCCTCGAACAGCGCGTGCGCGACCTGACGGCGCACGCAGTTGCCCGCGACCCGAGCGTACTCAGCGCGACCGTCGGCGGCACGCCCCTGAAGGGCTCACAGCGCGAGGTCAATCGCATCGTCATGGGCGCCCTCTCGGGCATCCACGCAGCCCTGATCGAGATCGCTCGCGAGATCGATCAGATCCGCTCCGAGCTCTGATTTTCGGCCCGAGTTCCGACCCTCGGGCCCCCGCGAAGCGCGAAGCCGCCGCGGCGACGCCAACAACGAGTCAGGTTCGAATATCTGGACTCGCGCGCTCTAGATGTTCGGTCGCGTCCTGGCAATCGCGCGTTTTTCGAGTATCTGCCCGGGTCGGTCGCAGATATTCGGTTTGAACTGCCTGTGGGGCACTTATTCGGGGTCGGTTTCGGTGCATCTTCGGGTCGGCCTCCGGCTCCGGTCGCGATCGCGCGGCACGTACTAAACTCGTCGCTCGCTTGGCGGGATTCCCGAGCGGTCAAAGGGGACGGACTGTAAATCCGTTGGCTCAGCCTTCGAAGGTTCGAATCCTTCTCCCGCCACTGTCGACGTTCTGACACAAAGCCAATGCCCAGCGCGCCGCTCGCCACGCGATGAAGTTCGACCGGCGCGAACTGGCGGCGGTGTTCGCGGGCGGGGTCGTCGGCACGCTGCTGCGCGTCGGCTTCAGCAGGGCGTTCGCCTCCGGCGACTCGAGCTGGCCGTGGGCGGTGTTCGCGATCAACATCAGCGGGGCGCTGCTGCTCGGCTACCTGGTCACGCGCCTGCAGGAGCGGCTGCCGCTCTCGACCTATCGGCGCCAGCTTATGGCGACCGGATTCTGCGGCGCTTACACTACTTTTTCGACAATGCAGCTTGAGTTGCTTGACATGTGGAATGCCCACAGATACGGACTGGCCGTCGCCTATGTGGGCGCGAGCGTGATCTGCGGATACGCTGCAGTGCACGTCTCGACAGCGCTCACCCGAGGCGTGCGTGTCGGCAACTGACACCGAGGTAGGGCCCGTATGAAAATTATCTGCGGTTTTGACGGCGTCTGGACGCACCCGGGTGCGCCCGTCTCGCGGCAGGTACCACCAGTACCCGCCTCGCGAGAAGGGCTTCTCGGACACGCCCAGCACTCGTCAATTCCCACAACTAATTTCCCCACGAACCCTTAGGCAGGCGACAGATGATCTTTCGGCAGGTGGTTCATGACGATCTCGGCTGCGCGTCGTACTTCATCGGCGACGACAAGGCGGGGGTTGCGGCGGTTGTCGATCCGCGCTTCGAGGTCGACGAGTACCTCGATCTCGCCCGGTACCTGGGCGTACGCATCACCGACATCTTCGAAACCCACAACCACGCCGACCATGTCTCAGGTCACGGCCGGCTGGCTGCTGCGACCGGCGCGATGATCCACATCCACCGGCTGGTCGCGCCCGAGTTCGAGCACGACCCGTTCGATCACGGCGACGAGTTCGAGCTCGGCTCGCTGAACATCAGGGCGCTGCACACTCCCGGTCACCGTCCCGAACACACCTGCTTCCTGCTCACCGACGTGCGCCGCGGCGACGACCCCTGGGCAGTGCTCACAGGCGACAGCCTGTTCGTCGGCGACGTTGCCCGTCCCGACCTGGCTGTCGAGCGCAGCGAGGGCGCGCGCGGGATCTTCCAGTCGCTCCGCGACCGGCTCCTGACCCTGCCCGACTACATCGAGGTCTGGCCCGGCCATCTCGGCGGGTCGATGTGCGGCGGTCCCGGAATGGATCTCAAGGTTGCCTCGACGATCGGCTTCGAGCGCCGTCATAACGCGATGCTGGCAATCGACGACGAGCAGGATTTCATCGACGCCTCCGTCGCCAAGCTGGGTGCCCAGCCCCCGAACTTCAAGGCGATCGTCGCGCTCAACCACGGGCCGTTGCTTACCGACGGGGTCGAGCCTCCTCACCTCTTCCCGCACGAGCTCGAGCAGCGCCAGCAGGACGGCGCCCTGGTCGTCGACGTACGGACCGACATGCAGTTCGCCGATGGCCACATCGCCGGCTCGGTCTCGATCCCGCTTCAGCGCGGCGGCTTCGGCACAAAGCTCGCCTGGGTCGCGGGTGGCGCCGAGCAGGTGATCTTTGTCGCCTCCACGGAGGACGTCGGGCGCCGTGCCGGAACGCTCGCCGCAGCCGTCGGTCTGGCCAACGCGGTGCGCCGTGGCGGGCTGCTCGCCGGTGGCTGGACGGCCTGGAACGCCGAGGCACGCCCGCTCGTAAAGCTTCCACGGGTAACAGTCGAGGAGCTCGGCCATTACCTGGATACAACGCCCGCCTCGCAGGTACTAGACGTCCGTGAGCTTGCCGAGTACGAGAGCGGACACGTTCCCGGGTCGCTGAACGTGCCCTGGCACGACATCGTCGGGATCCCCGACGGCATCGATCCTGAGCAGCGCGTGATCGTGATCTGTGCCTCCGGGCAGCGCGCCGGCACGGCCGCGAGCCTGCTTCAGCGCTTCGGCGCCAGCGACGTCGTGCATGTGGCCGGTGGCGGTGTTCCGAAGTGGGGTGTGCTCGGCGGGACGCTGAGCGAGCCCGCTGCGGTCGCGTGAGGCTTCACGTCCTCAGCGACCTGCACCTCGAGCACGCTCCGTTCCAAGTCCCCGAGGTTGACGCTGATGTCGTCGTACTCGCCGGCGATGTCGCGCCCGGAACCGCCGGCGTCGAATGGATGCGCCGGCAGCTCGACGGCCGCCCGATCATCTACGTCGCCGGCAACCACGAGTACTACGGGCACGATCTCCCGGGCCTGACGCCCCGCCTGCGCGACGCGGCCGTGGGCAGCGCGATCCACGTGCTCGAGAACGACGAGGTGGTAATCGACGGCGTGCGCTTTCTCGGCTGCTCGCTCTGGAGCGACTTCGACTTCGCCGGGGCCCTCAACCGCGCCAACACGATGCACGTCTGCGAGCGGCTCGTCAACGACTACAAGCAGATTCGCGCCTCTGACCCCGACCGTCCGCTGCGGCCACAGGACACGCGTGACCTCCACGTCGCCAGCCGTGCGTGGCTGGCGGCGTCCCTGGCCGTCCCCCACGACGGCCCGACGGTCGTGGTCACCCACCACGCGCCGCTCGTGCGCCAGCGGCCGGAGAACCCGGTGTTGGCGGCCGTGGGCGGTGCGTTCGCGAGCGACCTCTCAGAGCTGATGGACGGTGCTGTCCCCGCTCTCTGGATCTTCGGTCACATCCACCGCTGCATCGACACGGACGTCGCCGGGACACGGGTGCTGAGCAACCAGCGCGGCTACCCGCACGAGCAGGTTGCGGACTTCGATCCGGCGCTGGTGGTCGAGGTCTGAGTCGCCTACGCCGGCTGCTGCAGGTCGATCACGACCTTGCCGACCGCGCCCTGCTCGACCGCGTCGTGTGCCTCGGCGATCTGTTCGAGGCTGAAGCGGTGTAGAGGCAGCGTGGTCAGCGCCCGAGCCGCGAGCGCCTCGGTGGTGCGCTCGATCGCGTCGCGCAGCTGGCTCGGTGCCAAGGTGTAGAGAAGCATGAACCGCAGCGTCAGGTTCGGCGCCATCAGCTGCCGCACGGGCACCTCGGCGACGCTCGACTCGTCGGCGGCGTAGGAGGTGATCACCGCATGCGGAGCCGCGACGGCCAGGTCGAGCTCCAGGTTGTGATCGAGCGCCACCTCGACGAACCGGTCGATCCCGTCGGGCACGGCCGAGCGGATCTGGTCGGCGGCATCGTCGTCGCGGTAGTTGACAACTGTGTGGGCGCCGGCCTGACGCGCCAGCGCAGCCTTCTCGGCGCTCGAGACCGTCGCGACAACGTGGCCGGCGTCCTCAAAGCGGGCGAGCTCGATCGCGGCGTGCCCAACCGCGCCGGCGCCACCGGAGATCAACACCGTGCGGCCGGTCAGAGGGCCGTCCGCGCTCAGGCAGTAAGAGGCTGTGACCGCAGGCACGCCGAGCGATGCCCCGAGCTCGAAAGAGGCATGGTCAGGCAGTGCGATCGCGTTGCCGGCAGGTACGACCGTGTACTCGGCGGCGGTTCCCCAGCTGTCGTGCGCGGCGAGCAGAACCCAGACGCGCTCACCGACGCGATCGGGGCTGACACCCGAGCCGACGGCGTCGACGATGCCGGCACCGTCCTGGTTGGGGACGGTCAGCTGGCCCGGTGTGGATTGACTGCGCTTGCGGACCTTCCAGTCGGTGGGATTGACTCCTGAGATCGCGATCCTGACGCGAACCTCGCCGGGCCCGGGCGCCGGTGTGTCCACCTCCTGCACCTGCAGCTCGGTCGAGCCCTCGGCATGTCCGTAGACGGCTGCAAGCATCTTGATTGGGCAAGCATAGTTGGGCACTCCCAGCGGGAGGTATCCTCGCCCCGTGAGCGCTCGGGGTAACGCGTCAGGGGCCGCTGCTCCTTCCGATGCCGAGTTGGCGGTGCTGGTCGAGCGTCTGGTTGGCGAGCTCTGGTTTAGGGTCAACTCGGAGCTGCCGAGTGAACTCAGCCGGACCGCTGCCTCGATCCTGAAGAACCTGCGCGAACAGGGAGCTCAGCGAGTGACTTCGCTGGCAACCCTCGAGCAGGTCGCGCAGCCGACGATGTCGGTGATCGTCAAGCGGCTCTGCGCTCGTGGCCTGGTGGAGCGCCGCGTCGATCCCGCCGACCGGCGGGCGACGCTGGTGGCGATCACGCCGCTCGGGCTCGACACGCTCAGCGAACGCGCGCAGCTGCGCTCGCGCTGGTTCGCCAGCAGGCTCGCGGGGCTCGAGGGCGCTGACCGCCGAGCGGTGGCCGCGGCGGTCTCGAAGCTCATGGAAACGTTCGGCTGAGGCGATCGGTACGTTTCAAGCGTGACACGCAAGCGCGAGATCAAGTCGTACCTGATGGATATGGACGGTGTGCTTGTTCGCGAGGAGCACGCCATAGCCGGCGCCGACGCGTTCATCGCGCGCCTGCGCGAGCGCGAGATCCCGTTCCTGGTGCTGACCAACAACTCGATCTACACGCCCCGCGACCTTTCGGCGCGGCTGCGCGCCTCCGGGATCGATATCGGTGAGGAGAACCTCTGGACCTCGGCGCTGGCCACGGCACGCTTCCTCGATGATCAGCGCCCCGGCGGCACAGCATTTGTCGTTGGCGAGGCCGGGCTGATCACAGCGCTGCACCAGGCTGGTTACACGATGACCGACAACAACCCTGACTATGTCGTTCTGGGTGAGGCTAGGTCGCTCAGCTTCGAACGGATCACGCTCGCGACGCGCCTGATTCACAACGGTGCCCGTTTCATCGCGACCAACCCCGACACGTCCGGCCCATCGAACCTCGGTCCGATCCCGGCGACCGGCTCGGTGGCTGCGCTGATCACTGCGGCGACCGGCGTCAAGCCGTACTTCGTGGGCAAGCCCAATCCGCTGATGATGCGCTCGGCGCTGAATGCGATCGGCGCCCATTCCGAGACCACCGCGATGATCGGTGACCGGATGGACACCGACGTCATCTCAGGCATGGAGGCCGGGCTCGAGACGATCCTCGTGCTCACCGGGCTGACCACGCGCGAGGCCGCCGAACGCGAGCCCTACCGCGCCTCGCGCGTCGTCGCCTCGATCGCCGACCTTCTGCCAGATCTAGGCTGATCGACCCCCTGAAAAGGGGAGCCCCCGTACCAGGCGGCTCAAGTGGGTGCCGGTGTTGACCGATTACTCAGCTTGTCCTTATGTCAAACGGCTGTCGCCGCCTCACCGGGAAGGCAAACCCCCAATGAAAACCGCAACGCGCTTCCCACTGAAAGCGCGCCTCCTGCTCTGCTTCGGCCTGACGCTGCTACTGACGGCCGTGCTCGGCGTCTTCGCGATCTCGAGTATCTCGAGCGAGAACTCGCACGTGAACCGGGTTGCGACCAAGGTCGTGCCGGGCACCTCGCTCGCGGGCCAGGCTGCGGCGCTCTACAACAAGTACCGGAAGGACGAGCTGCACTACATCCTCTCGACCCCGGCGGAGCGTGCCGGCTCCCAGGGCGTCGATGGCGATCTTGCCGGCGACCTCGTCGCGATGGCACAGGTGCTCAAGCAGTACCACCAGCAGGGCCTGGTCGTCGATGCTCGCAACGGGCAGATCGTCGATCAGTTCCAGAAGGCTTTCAATCTCTACGTCCAGCAGTCCAGCGCCTTCAAGAGCCTGGCCGATGCGGGCAAGATCCAGCTCGCCGGACAGGTGGTCGGCGCCGGTGCTGCAGACAACACCTTCAACGTCATCAAGGCGACCTCGGCAGACTGGCTTGCCAACGAGGCATCGATCGCCACTGCGGCGGCTTCCTCGGCACACTCCACTTACAGCACGGCCGTGCTGCTCACGGTCATCCTGCTGGTACTCGCGCTGGTCGCCGGTGTCGGCGCCGTCGTCCTGATCTACCGCCGCGTTGTCGGCGGCGTCCAGAAGGTCAGCGCCGCCGCCACGGCCATCGCCGCGGGTGAGTTCGATCACGAGCTCAACGTCGGCGGCAACGACGAGCTCTCCGACATGGTCGATGAGTTCCACTCGATGATCGAGTACCTGGGCGAGATGGCCGACACGGCCTCTCGCATCGCCGACGGCGATCTCACGAGCACCGTCGAGCCGAAGTCTGAGCTTGACCAGCTCGGTACCGCCTTCCAGCGCATGAACTCGAACCTGCGCGTCGCGCTCGGCGATCGCTCGAGCCTGGTGCAGGTTGCAGGTCGCCTGAACGATCTCAACGACACACTGGGCGACCTCGAGCAGGCTCTGACCAGTACTCGCAACGCGGATCTGACCGTGCCCGTGGGGTTCAGCCTCACTCCGATCGAGTCGCAGGATGGCGAGCCGATCGGTGAGCTGGCAGAGCTCTTCAACAGCATGCTCTCGCGCGTCGAGTCGGCGATCTCCGCATACAACGTCGTGCGCGAGGACCTTCAGGACAAGCTTGGCGACCACTCAAGCCTGGCGCCGCTCAGCCTGCGGCTCGAGTCGCTGCGCACCGGCACGCTCACGAACCTCCGCGATGCGCTGCGTGCGATGAGTGACGGCGACCTTCGCGTTGAGGTGACGATCGACGAGGAGCCGATCGTCGCTGCCGACGGCGAGCAGGTCGGTCAGATGGCCGAGGTCTTCAACGCGACGCTCCAGAGCGTGCGCGAGTCGATCGCCAGCTACAACGACACGCGCGTCAAGATCGTCGCGATGCTCGATGAGATCTCGCGCAACTCCGAGACCCTGTCGACGGCGACCGGCGAGATGGCGCTGACCAGCGAGGAGCAGGGCCGCGCGATCGAGGAGATCGCAAGCGCGATTGGAACGGTCGCCCAGGGCGCCGAGGAGCAGGTCCGTTCGGTCGAGGACGCTCGCCGCGTCACCGACGAGCTGGCAAGTGCCTCTCGCGCCTCCGCCGCGAGCGCCGATGAGACGGCCACTGCAGCCGCCGAGGCACGTGAGCTCGCCCGCGAGGGCGTGGGCGCTGCCGACGGTGCAACCGCCGCGATGCAGGCTGTCCGCGAATCGAGTGTCGGCGTCAGCAAGGCGATCCGTTCGCTTGGTGAGAAGTCAGATCAGATCGGTGGGATCGTCGGGACGATCACTGGTATTGCCGCGCAGACCAACCTGTTGGCACTCAACGCCGCGATCGAGGCGGCTCGCGCCGGCGAGCAGGGTCGTGGGTTCGCGGTCGTCGCCGAGGAGGTTCGCCACCTTGCCGAGGAGTCCCAGGAAGCTGCTGCCACGATCGGCAGCCTGATCGAGCAGATCCAGGCCGAGACAGCCAAGGCTGTCGATGTCGTCGAGCTCGGCGTCAACCAGACCGAGGACGGTGTCGCGACCGTTGAGCAGACGCGCGATGTGTTCCTGCGTATCGGCGAGAGCGTCGAGGACATGACCTCGCGCGTCGAGGTGATCGCCGCTTCCGTGCGGCAGATCGCCGCGTCGAGCGACCAGGTCCGCGAGAGCATGGAGTCGGTTGCCTCGGTCGCCGAGCAGTCGAGTGCCTCGACCGAGCAGGTCTCGGCGAGCACCGAGGAGTCAAGTGCTTCGACGCAGCAGATTGCCGCAAGCGCACAGCAGCTCGCTGCCACCGCCGACGAGCTCGACCGCCTCGTATCGCAGTTCGTACTCGCGTAGGCCAGGGCTTTCTTTGCTCAGAGCCGGGCAGCCCCGCTGGGCTGCCCGGTCGCGGGCCCGCTGGCCCGCCCGGTTGCAGGCCCGCTGGCCTGCCCGGTTTCAGGCCGCGCGGTGCTCTGCCGCGCGCTGCCTGACTGTCTTCTTGTCGTCCAGGTCCATCGTGCCTGGATGTCCATCCCCGGGCCATGGCGTGAGCAGCAGCATGATTCGGGCTGTGCTCAGGGCATCGATGCTGTGGCGCTCCTGCGGCTCGAACTGGAACATCGCGCCGGGGCCGCCGCTGACCGGCTCGCCGTTCTCGCTGGAGATCGTCACCTCGCCGGCGACAACCACCAGCCAGGCGCGTTCGTGTACCTGATGCTCGCGCAGGCTGCCGCCCCCTGGTATCTCGAGCACAATCGCACGGCCGTCGTCGCCGCTCTCCAGGATCTCAGGAGCGTGCGGGCTCAATGACAGGCCATTCAGGTCCCAGCTCTTCATCCGTTGTCAGCCTCCTCGAACCTCGCGGCGCGTATTGCGAAACCTAACCAAGCGGAGGGGATACCCAGTTGGGCAGGCTGCCACCGACCCCGTAGCGATTGCCCTCGGCATTCGCGGCGAGTTCGTCGAGCCGTGCCAGGTCCTCCGCGGTGAGTACGACCGCGGGCGCGCCGGCGTTGTCCTCGATGTAGGCGACGCGCTTGGTGCCGGGAATCGGCACGATCCACGGGCGGCGCGTTAGCAGCCAGGCGAGTGCCACCTGACTGGGCGTGGCGTCCCGCGCAGCGGCAACCTCGGCCACGACCTGGGCGAGTTCGGCGTTGGCCACACGATGCTCGGGCCCGACGCGCGGGAATCGGTCACCGCTGCGGAAGTCGTCGGGCTCAAGCTCCGTGGTTGCGGTCAGGCTTCCGGCCAGCAACCCGCGGCACAGCGGCGAGAACGGCAGGAAGCCGATGCCCAGTTCCTCGCAGGTGTCGAGCACCTCACGTTCGACACTCCGCTCGAGCAGCGAGTACTCGCTCTGCAGGCTCGTGATCGGATGCACAGCGGCCGCGCGGCGCAGGTCGGGAGCAAGCGCCTCCGACATGCCGATGTAGCGGACCTTGCCCGCATCCACCAGCTCCTTCACCGCGCCTATCGTCTCCTCGATCGGCGTGGCGGGGTCGACGCGGTGCTGCTGATAGAGGTCGATGTGGTCGATGCCCAGCCGCTGAAGGCTCCGCTCGCAGGCGGAGCGGACGTACTCGGGGCGGCCGCTGAAGCCGCCGCCGCCGTCCACGGTGTCACGGAGGATGCCGAATTTGGTGGCGAGGAAGACCTGGTCCCGGCGATCGCGAATCGCGCGGCCAACGAGCTGTTCGTTATGGCCCTCGCCGTACACATCGGCGGTGTCAAGCAGGTTGATGCCGATGTCGAGCGCGCGGTGAATCGTTGCGATCCCGTCGGCGTCGCTGGCGCTCCCGTAGGTCCCGGACATCGGCATGCAGCCGAGCCCAATCGCCGACACCAGCGGACCGTCTGTTCCGAGTTGACGCATTTCCATGAGCGTGATTGTCCTCCGATCGGGCGCGGTTGGCGCCGGCTCACAGCTCTGAGCGGATCCGGCTGCGCGGCGGGTGCCGCCACAGCCGGTTAGGCTGCCCGGCGCATGCGCGCGCCCCAGCTTCGCTCCGTTCTCTATGTACCAGGCGCCAACGGGCGCGCGCTCGAGAAGGCGCGTGAGCTGCCCGCGGACGGGCTGATCTTCGACCTAGAGGATGCGGTGGCTCCCGAGGCGAAGCAGTGGGCCCGCGATAGTGCCTGCGAGGCGGCGCGCTCCGGCGCTTATCGCTCGCACACCGTGGCGATCCGCATCAACGCGATCGGCACGCCGTGGCACGCGGCCGACCTGGCGGCGGCCGCGGCTGCGAGGCCCGACGCGATCGTAGTGCCGAAGGTCGGCTCGCCCGAGGATCTCGTGGGGATCGAGCGGGCGCTGGAGGAACACGGTGACCGGCAGACCAGCATCTGGGCAATGCTCGAGACGCCGGCGGCGGTTCTGCGCTCTGCGGCGATAGCTGCGGCGGGCGCGCGTCTGAGCGTCCTCGTGATGGGTACCAACGATCTTCTCGCTGAGCTGCGGGGCCAGGAGCTTCCCGATCGCAGGCCGCTCGAGACGAGCCTCACGCTCTGCCTGCTCGCTGCGCGGGCGGCCGGCCGGCTGATCCTCGACGGCGTTTACAACGACGTGCGCGACGCGGCCGGCTTCGAAGCGGAGTGCCTCGCTGGGCGCCAGCTCGGGTTCGACGGTAAGACGCTGATCCATCCGTCCCAGGTCGAGATCTGCAATCGGGTGTTCGCGCCATCGGAAGCCGAGCTGGAACACGCTCGTCGCGTGATCGAGGCGTTTGGCCAGGCGACTGAGGCCGGGGCGGGCGTGGCCACCCTCGATGGGCGCCTGATCGAGCAGCTCCACGTTCAGTCGGCGCGGCGAGTCCTGGGCTGCACGGACCCTCCGGACGCGTCAAGTTGACTTGACAGAAAGGTTTCGACATGCGGGTTTACGCGCGGTAGGCTTTGGGTATGCCAAAAGCCATGACTCTGAACTCTGGCGTTACCGAGCCTCGCGTCCTTGGTGGTAGAGACGTTCCCACCCTGGAACTGTTCCGTCGTTGGCAGGAATATCGCGACCAGAACGCACGTGAGGCGCTGGTCAGGCAGTACCTCCCGTTGGCACGCAAGCTTGCGCGCCGCTATCGCGGTGCCCGCGAGCCACTGGACGATCTCGAGCAGGTCGCCAGCCTAGGTCTCGTCAAGGCGATCGACCGCTACGACTCGAGCCGCGGCATCGGTTTCCAGCACTTCGCGGTGCCGACGATTCTCGGCGAGCTGAAGCGATACTTCCGCGACTCGGGCTGGGCCGTGCATATGCCACGAGGGATTCAGGAACTGGCTCTGCAGGTTGCAGCGGCTGAGCGGCAGCTCGCCGCCAAGACCGGCCGCGAGCCCACCTATAACGAGGTCGCCGAGTTCCTCGAGATCAGCGTGCAAGAGGTCCTGGAAGCGGCTGAGGCCTCGGCCGCGCATCACGCCGTCTCATTCGACACCCCGCATGACGACGGCGATGGCGAGGCCGGCACGCTTGGCGACTCGATCGGTGAGATCGATGAGCGCTTTGACCTCGTGACCCTCACGGCGTCAATCGCCCCGGCGGCAAAGCGGCTCTCCGAGCGTGATCGCCGTGTGCTGGCGCTTCGCTTCGTCGAGGACCGGACTCAGAGCGAGATTGCCGATGAGGTCGGCGTCTCGCAGATGCAGATCTCCCGCATCCTGAGCAAGGCGCTCCGGCAGCTTGGCGCCGCGGTCGAGGACGAGCACGCGCTGCGGGCCTGAGCCCGGTCCGTCAAGCCGCAGCCAATCTACGTCGGTTTATTTGCGATACGGGGAGGGGCGCGCGTCAAGCGCACCCCTCCCCGTGTGTTTGGGGATACCCCAGTTTGAGGAAGCGAAGGGCCGTGGGATCTCTACGAAACACAACCTTGCGGTAACTTGGGCGTAGGCGTGATTGAGCAACCTTCTTGCGTGCGGCTTGAGCTCGAGAACCGGCCCGAGCACGTCTCGGTCGTACGAGCCGCGTTGTCGGGCGTCGCTGAGGCGGCGGGCTTAGATGAGGAGCTCTCGACCGATCTGAAGACGGCCGTCAGTGAGGCGTGTAACAACGTCGTCATTCACGCTTATGAGGGGCAGCCTGGGCCGATGCGTGTGCTGGTCAGCAACTCCGCAGAGCGGGTGGATGTTGTGGTCCGGGACAGCGGCACGGGCATCCGCCGGTTGTCGAGCGGCGCCGATCATATGGGTCTGGGGCTGGCGCTGATAACTGCGCTGGCCGACCAGGCGGAGTTCAACAGCCCGAGCGATGGCGGCACCGAGGTGCGGATGCGGTTCCGGCGCGGCTCCGGTGATACCGAGGCCGGTTTCCCAGGGGATGAGGAGTGGCCGGCGCGGCCGGCTGCCCTGGTCGAGGAGGACGTCGTGATGTGGTGCGAGCCGGTTCCGCTGGTCAGGCACCTGGTTGGGCGTGTCGCCCGTGCCGCCGCCGCCAGCTCACACTTCACCATGACCGGCGCATCGGACCTCTACGCGATCAACGACGCAATGGCGGGCCTCGCCGAGGTGGCAGCCGACGGGCATCTGGTGGTCGGGATCTCCAGCTCTTCACACAGACTGACGCTGGACGCGGGACCGATGGTGGCGCTCGAGCCGGAAGACAGCAATGAGCCGGCCGCGAACCAGCATGCGGATTCGGCCGAGATCCGCTCGCGCCGTGCCGCACTGGCCGAGCTCGTCGATGAACTCAGCTTTGAGAACTCCGACGTCGGGAAGCTGCTGCACGTGCTGGTGCTCGACCGCGGGCACGACTCAGGCAGCTAGAACCGCCGGCGCCGGACCCCTCAGCCGGGGGCGCGCTACTCGCCGGTCAGCAGCTGCTCGGTTGAATCGCCCACGAGCAGCTCCTGATCGAGCCCCGTGAGGCTGAACAGGCGCTGGACCTGGCCGCTACCCCGGACCAGGCCGAAGCGGCAGCCCTGCTCCCTGGCAACCTGGTGTGCCCTGACGAGCACTCCGAGGCCGGTCGAGTCGATGAAGGTCAAGCCGCGTAGGTCGACGACCACTGTTGCCACCCCGTGAAGCTTCGCGAGCTCATGCTCGAGCGCCTGGCTTGAGGCGACGTCAAGCTCACCGGAAACTGTGACGACAGTCCCACGAGCCTCCTCTTTGAGGTCAACTTCGAAATTGCTCTCCAACGGTGGTCGGAGCCTAGCGTGCTCGGTCAAGTAGTGAGTTCTTGTCACCGCTCACCTGCCGGCCCCGGAGTCCCGGGGCCGGCAGATCTGTCATCAGCGCCCGTACCAGCGACGCCGGCCGCCAGCGGATGCGACCCCGCCAACGAAGAAGCCGAGGACCCACAGGATCACTGCGGCAATCAGTACGAACCAAAGAACATGTGCGGCGATACCAAGCCCGCCGAACACGGCCAGGATCAGTAGCAGTACGAGTAGGGCAACCATTACATCCTCCTTTTTGGCCCGGCTTCTGAGCCGGTCACGGCCTGCCACTACCCGACGGTGGAAGCTGGCATGCGGCCAGTTGTGCACACCCGTCAGGTGGGGGGAGATGGGTTTGAAACTTGGTGCCGGCGTGCTTCGGCCGCAGCCCCGCAACGGCTCGGGCAGGAGGATTCAGATCATCTGCTTGCGGGCAGCATCGAGCTAGTCGGGAGTACTCAAACCCCAGGCAATGCAAGGGATTGGAGAACAAAATGGGACTTGGTGGCTCACTTATCCTGATCGCCGTCGGAGCGATCCTCCGGTGGGCGGTCACGGCAACCGCGTCGGGTGTGAATATCCACACCGTCGGCCTGATCCTGTTGATCGTTGGTGGTATTGGATTCGTCATCTCACTCTTGTGGATGGCCTTTTACGCGGACCGCACAACGCGTCCGAGGTACACCGATGGCACGCACGGCGACGGCAGCGGTGGCTATCCCCAGCCGCGCGCCTGACGATGGCGTCCGACGCCGGGCGTTTGACTGTCGCGGACCCAGGGCAATACCCCCTTCAGAGCACACCAGCCGAGGCCTTCTAGGGGTTGGCAAACATGGCCGTGACACAGATGTTGGTCGACAAAAGCACAAGCTCGGAAGAACTCGCCTACATGCTGCTCGAAGAGGCACGGCTTCGCTGCCGGTTGCTGCTCGAGGAGAGTCACGACTCCTACATCGATCCGGACGGGCTGAGCATGAACGGGCTCTACGGCGATCTCGGCATTGCCGGGTACTACGCCAGCGCGCGGCTCGAGCCGGCTCGCCGCCGGCAGCTCTTGGCTCAGGCGCACGCCCGCTCAGATCGCTGCGACACATCCTCGGTCCGTGCGCTGGCCGATGTCACAGCGGCTGCGACCCGCACGGTCGAACGTGCGCTCACGATCACCGGCCTGCTCGACCACATGCATCTCGCCCACATCCACGTGATGTCCGCCTGCGAGGCGCTCGACGCGATGTTCGCGCTGCAGGCGTGAGATGACCGCCGCGCGATCGGATAAGGATCTGAGGCTCCGGCTCGAACTCACGAGTGTTCCCGACTCGGTTGGGCTCGTACGTTCGGTAATCCGGACCGTCGCGTGTGCAGCCGACCTCAACCCCGCGCTTGTCGATGACATGCACAGCGCCGTCAGCGAGGCGTGCAACAACGTCGTGCTGCACGCCTATGACGCGACGCCGGGTCCGCTGATCCTCTCGCTGGCCGTTCAGGGCGACTCAGTCGAGCTCGTGGTTCGGGACCAGGGCTCCGGGATCCGCCCTGGAGCAGGTCGCAACCGCGGCCTCGGCATGGGCGTAACGCTGATCAACTCCCTGGCAGACCGGGCCGAGTTCGAGAGCTCAGAGTTCGGCACCGAGGTGCGGATGCGGTTCAGGCGCCCGGCCTGCGTGCCGGAGCCGCTCGAGCGGTTCAGCCTTGCGCGTTGGGCGCTGACGGATCCGCGATCGGCGCTGACGGATCAGCAATCGTCAAGCGCTCTTCAAGCCCGGTCAAACTGAGCAGGCGGTGGGCTTGCGCCCGCGGGTTGCGCACACCGAATTCGACGCCGCGCTCGGTCGCCTGTTGCTGAGCGCGCACAAGCACGCTGAGCCCGGTGGAGTCGATGAACTCGACGCCCCCGAGATCGACAACCACGGTTGACGTAGCCGTCGTCAGTACATCGGCCAGGTGCCGCTCGAGGATCGGGGCTTCCGCAAGCGAAAGCTCACCCACGACGACGAGCACCCCGTTTTGCTGAGGTTCAACAGTGAGACCCGCTGCCATTGCTCTTCAGCCTACAACCCCTGTTCGCCTACACAAAAAATCGCTCGACCAATGGCCGAGCCGATCACCTGACAGACAGCCTTTCGGAGGTTTGAACGCATCAGGGGACGGAAAGTATCGACGCGATGGCGCAGCGACGTGGAACAAAGCGCATCGACGCCTCTGGCTCGGTCAGGCGCAAGCTCCGTGGGTCCCAACTGGGGCACACGTGATCGCCGGCTCGAGTGCGTACGCCGTGTGCTCGTAAGAGCAACGTGGGAGCGGCGACGCTAGGAGGGACGCCAGTTTCACGCGAGCCTCAAGCGCGCCGGGCCGCTCGGCCCGGCGCGCCGCGCCGGAGTTACGCTGATCAAGACGCGCGGCAACCACCCACCGCTCGAACACGTTGAGGCGCTCGCAGCCGTTCAGCGGCGCCGTGCGATCGCGACGCCGGCCAGGCACAGCAGGCCTCCGGGGATTGCCAGCGCAGGCGGCACCTGCCCCAGCCAGAGCCAGCTGATCAAGACCACCAGCGGCGGTACGACATAGGTCGTGGCGCCGAGGCGCCCCGCATCCATCTTCGACAGCACGTAGGCCCACAGCAGAAACGCTATGGCCGTGGGCCCGATCCCCAGATAGAGAACTGCCAGCAATGTCCCCGCCGACGCATGCCCGAGCTCGTGGACGCTCTGCGGGACGAACTCGAGCAGCGCCACCGCGCCAGCCGTGCATGCCGACCAGGTGATCGGCAGCGCCCCCGAGACTCGCAGTGCCGGCTTCTGCGCGACCACCGCGATTGCATAGGCAAGCGCGGCCACCACGCAGAGCCCGGCTCCGAGCAACTCGTGAGTGCCGTGCCCCGAGACGCTCAGCGCGATCAGACCGGCACCCGCCAGTGCGACCGTGCATCCGCCCAGCAGCGCGCGCGGCAGACCCTCGTGCAGCAGCCAACCGGCGAACAGGGCGATGAACAGCGGTCCCGTGTTGACCAGCAGCGACGAGGTGCCCGCGTCGACCCAGCGCTCGCCGGCGTTGAGCGAGACCATGTAGACGCCGAACCAGAGCACGCCGGCAACCACGGCCTGCGCCAACGCGCGCCCGCTCGGTCGCCGCTCCCTGCGTACCAGCATCGCGATCCCCAATGCGACGCTGCCGACCATGATCCGGCTCAGCGCCAGCGGGCCCGGTGAGAGATGCCTGCCCACGGAACGGATCACGACAAAGGCCGACGCCCACATCAGCAGTGTCAGGGCGAGCGCCGCCACGATGCGGGCGCGCTCCCGCTCGCGGCCGCGCTGCGCCTCGGTTCGGATCTCAGCTGTGGCGCTCACCAACCTATTAACGCTCGCGAACGCTGCGGTGTGAGCCGCATCGTCAAATCCCACATCGATTTTCCCTACTGACCCATAGGATCAGCCATGCCAACCGAGCGAGAAGGGGACCCGTGCCAGACCAAACCGCAGATGCAACCGGCATCGTCGTGAAGACCAGCCAGCTGTCTGTCGCCGACGCCGTAGAGCGGCTCTCACGGCTGGTCTCGGAAAAGGGCATGAAGCTGTTCGCGGTGATCGACCACAGCGGCGAGGCTCACGCCGCCGGCCTCGAGCTCCGCGACACCAAGGTCGTGATCTTCGGCAACCCGATGGGCGGGACACCGGTGATGGACGCGACGCCGCTGGTCGCGCTCGACCTGCCGCTCAAGGTGTTGATTTACGACGACAACGGCAGCACCAGGGTCTGCTACGCGCCACCCGAGGAACTCGCCAGGCGCTACGGGCTCAAGGAGGAGCTCGCCGCTCGCTTCGCCGGGATCAACGCGCTCACCGACGCACTGTCCAACGCCAACTGACCAAGAGGAGAGAGATGCTCATCTCGACCATGAACGACCTGCCGGGCCACGAGATCGAGGAGGTCTACGGGGAGGTGTTCGGTCTCACCGTCCGCTCGCGCAACATCGGCTCGCAGATCGGGGCATCGTTCAAATCGCTCGTCGGCGGCGAGCTCAAGGGGATGACGAAGATGCTCGCCGATGGTCGTGAGCACGCGACCCAACGGTTGATCGAGGAGGCCGAGGCCAAGGGTGCGAACGCGGTCCTCGCGTTCCGCTTCGACACCTCCGAGCTCGGCTCGACCTGGACCGAGATCTGCGCCTACGGCACCGCCGTGCGCGCACTCCAGCTGTAAACGGCGTCGCCGCGGGGCTCAGGGTAAGCGGGGGTGGTCCAGCGGGACCACCCCTAAGATCGCATCCGTGACCTACTCGATCGTTGCGCGTGACCTGCAGACGGGTGAACTCGGTGTCGCCGTGCAGTCGCACTGGTTCGGTGTCGGACCGCTCGTGCCCTGGGCCCGGCCCGGCGTCGGCGCCGTCGCGACGCAGGCAAACGTGCGCGTAGCCTATGGGCCCGAGGCACTCGAGCTGCTCGCCGGCGGGGTGAGCGCGCGCGACGCGGTCGAGCGGCTGACGAGCGCCGACCCGGGCGCGGCCGGCCGTCAGCTCGCGATCATCGACGCCCACGGCGGCGTGGCCGCCCACACCGGCGCGGCCTGCATGGACTTCGCCGGCCACGTGACCGGCGAGCAGGTCTCCTGCCAGGCCAACATCATGGCCAACGCGACCGTCTGGGGAAGCATGCTGGAGGTGTTTGCCACGACGGCTGGCCCGCTGGCCAGCCGCCTGATTGCAGCGCTCGACGCCGCCGAGGCGGCCGGCGGTGACATCCGCGGGCGCCAGTCGGCGGCGCTGCTGGTGGTCCCGGCTGAGGGTGAGGCATGGGAGACCGTGGTCTCGCTGCGGGTCGAGGATCATCCCGAGCCGCTGGCCGAACTGCGGCGGCTGTTCGACGTGCAGCGCGCCTACGAGCAGGCCGGGATCGGCGACGAGCTCACCAATGAAGGGCGGCACGAGCAGGCGGCGGTGCATTACCGCCAGGCTGCCGAACTTGCCCCCGGCAATCACGAGCTGCTGTTCTGGTCGGGCCTTGGCACCGTGCTCTCCGGCGACGTGGACCGTGGCATCGAGCTGGTGCGCGAGGCAATCGCGCTACAGCCCGGCTGGGCCGAGCTCCTGCCGCGCCTCACCGCAGACGTCGCGCCCGCCGCGCCGGTCGTGTGTGAGCGGCTCGGACTGTAGTTGAGTACGCGCGCAGCGAACCCGATGGACGTCAAGGCGAGCAATCGCGAGACCCTGCGTTTCTGCGTCGAGGTGTCGCGCCCGTACGCGCGGCTGCTGATTCCGAGCTGGGTGTTCGTGACCGTGGGCGTTCTGATCGACAGCGTGGCCACGCCGCTGGTGTTCGCCGACGCACTCGAGCGGATCACGCGGCTCGGACCGCACGCTCACCTGTGGAACCGGTTCGGCACGCTCGTGATCCTCTACGCGGTGCTGCTGATCGCCGGCGTCATCTGCTGGCGGCTCTCGGGCTGGCTGGAGTGGGAGGGCTGCACGAAGGCATTTGCCAATTCGGTTGCGGTTGTGTTCGATCGGCTGCTCGAGCTCAGCTATCGCTGGCACGTCGACCACCCCTCGGGCGAGGTCTCCTCGACGCTCTCGACCTTCTCCTGGGCGCTGATGCAGTCGATCGACGAGTTGACCTGGGGGATGCTGCGAATCGTCGTCGGCGTGTTCGCGGCGATCGTCGTGCTGCTGATCGTCGCCTGGCCGGTCGGTCTGACGATCATGATCTCCAGCGTCCTGTTCGTGTGGCTCGTCGTGCGCAGGTCAAAACCCGTCACCGAGGCGTCCGTGCGCTTCTCGGCCGCGCATACCGAGGCCGAGGGCGTTGCCTTCGACGTGATCCGCAACATCGCGACGGTCAAGGCGCAGAGCGGCGAGGCGCTCGAGCGGGCGACGCTGTCCGCCAAGCTCGACCGCTCGGTCGCGGCCGACCTCGGGGCGCGTCGCGTGTTCACGGTCACGCGCACGTGGATGTCGGCGATCATCAACACGATGAGCTGGGGCGCGCTGTTCATCGGCGTGATCCTGGCCTTGCACCACGACGTCTCCGCAGGGACCGTCTACCTGATCCTGTTCTACACCTCGCAGGTCGCCGATCAGATCATCCAGAGCTTCCAGACGGTGCGCTCGCTCTCGCGGGCGTTGGGTCGCGGAACCAAGCTCGTCGGCCTGATCAACTCAGATCCCGAGGTCATCGACGTTCCCGGGGCGCCCGCGCTGAGCGTGCCGCACGGTGAAATTGCGTTCGATGCCGTCAAGTTCTCCTACACCCCGGCGCAGCCGCTGATCGACGGGCTGAACCTGACCGTGACGCCGGGCGAGCACGTCGGCATCGTCGGGCCCTCCGGCGGCGGCAAGTCGACACTGACGCGGCTGGTGCTGCGGTTCATGGACGTGACCGGCGGTGAGATCCGGATCGACGGCCAGTCGATCCGCGACGTTACGCAGGGTTCGCTGCGCAGCCACATCTCATACGTTCCACAGGACCCGCAGATGCTGCATCGCACGATCGCGCAGAACATCTGGCTGGGCCAGAAGGGCGAGCCCGATCTCGATCAGATCATCGAGGTCAGCCGCGCCGCACATGTGTACGACTTCGTTGCCGAGTTGCCGGACGGCTACGACACGATCGTCGGTGAACGCGGGCTGAAGCTCTCCGGAGGTCAGCGCCAGCGCGTCGCGATCGCCCAGGCGATGCTCAAGCGCGCGCCGATCCTGATCCTCGATGAGGCCACGAGCGCGCTCGACTCCGAGTCAGAGCGGCTCGTGCAGGAGGCGCTGTGGTCGCTGATGGCGGATTGCACGTCGCTGGTCGTCGCGCACCGGCTCTCGACGATCGCGCGTCTCGATCGCATCGTCGTGGTCGAGCGTGGCGCCATCACCGATACCGGCACCCATCAGCAGTTGCTGACCCACGGCGGCACCTACGCGCGCCTCTGGCAACACCAGTCCGGCGGCTTCATCGAATAGCGCATGATCGGGCGCCGTAACTGGGTATGGAGGACACAATGACCGTGACTGCACGAGATGCGGAGCGGGACCTCGAGCACCGGCGGCGCTCAGAGGAACTGCGCGCCTCGGCCGCCGGGCACCGAGCGCGCGCGCATGAGTTGCGGGCGAGCGTCAGCGCCGCCGCCGAGACTGACACCGACATCGACAACACCGACATCGACAACACCGACGGCGACGCCTACCTGCACGCCGGGATAGAGGAGCTGCTGGCTGAGGTCGCCGAGCTGCACGCCGCCGCCCTCGACGAGCGCGCGCAGGGTGACATCGCCCGCGCCCAGGAGCTCGAGCAGGAGGCCGCAGCGCTGAGTGCCGCGGGGGGCCGACGCTGAACTGCACGAGGCGTTCTCCGAGGCTGCGCTGGCCAGCGCCCGCGAGGGAGCGTCAGGCCGGCGCGGAGTCCTCCTGATCCTCTTGCTCGCGCCACCTTGCAACCGTCGAGCGCAGCTGCAGATACGCGATCGAGCCGGGCACGACCGGCAGCCAGAAGGAGATGATCCGGTAGGCGAGCACCGCCAGCACGGCGGTGCTGCCGTTGACGCCGAAGGCGATGAACGAGCCGATCATGCCGCCCTCCACGCCACCGATGCCGCCGGGTATCGGTAGCGCGTTGGCGAGCTGCCCGACGAAGTAGCCGATCACCAGGACGGCGAGCTCCGGCATCCCGCCAAAGGCACGGAACCCCGCCCACAACGTCGCGATGTCAAACGCCCAGTAGAGGACTGCACCGAGCAGCCCCGGCTTGGGTTGGCGCAGCACCTCGATCGTCGTCTCGACGCCGCCATGCAGCGTTCCCGGAACGGTCGCCAGCTTCGTCAGCAGCGACTTCGGGCCCTTGCGCCGCCGGCCCAGGCGCGCGAGCCAGCGCTGCGCTCGATCCGCGGCGAAGCCCATCACAAGTGCGAGCACGATCACGACGGCACCGAATAGCGCCGGCACCACCGTCAGCCCTTCCGGCGAGTTCCCCGGCAGTACGCCGATGGCCAAGCCGCCGCCGAAGATCACCAGCGACAGCATGAAGACCCCGTAGAGCAGCAGCTCGAAGCTCGTCATCCGGCGGGCGACCGTCTTGGCTTCGAGACCGGCGGCGCGCAGCGCCCAGACGGTCAGCGCAATGCCGCCGGCGCCGCCGGCCGCGAGCACCTTGGTCGCGACCGCTCCGGCCATCGTGATCTGGTAGCTCGAGCGCCAGGCGATGTGGACATCGGTGCTCGAGAACAGCAGGCGGAAGAGCGCCATGTAGCCGCCGAGTGAGATGCACTCGAGCACCACGCCGGCCGCCAGCCAGAGCTTGTTGCCGTAGCGCAGGCGGTGCAGGCTCTTGCCGAAGCCCGCCATCTGCGGCAGCACCGCGAAGATGAAGATCAGCAAGACGCCGATCACCAGCAGCGCCAGCAGTGAGCGGCGGTGATCCCGGATCAGCTGCCGCAGCCCGGACGGTGACAGGCTCTCGTCGGGGCAGAGCGGATCGTGGTCCCCATGTCCGTTGGACGCCTGCGCTGGGACCTGCGTCTGGGTCGCGCTCTGCACGTCCGTCGGTCTGGGCTCGAGCCTGTGCGCCATGCGGCTTCTTGATTTGCCTTTTAGGTTCGCTACCTGCGCCTACCCGCGCCCCTGCGACCGGAACCACTCGGCGCTGAAGGCTCGCCTTCAAGCTACCGTGTCGCGGATGTCGGCGTTGATCCTGCAGCCAACGGTGCTGAGCGAGGTCGGTCTGCGTGGCAACAACGAGGACGCCGCGTATGCCTCCCCGCGCCTTGTTGCCGTCGCCGATGGAGTCGGTGGTGCCGCCGCGGGCGAGCTCGCAAGCAACCTCGCGATCATGAAGATGGTGTCGCTCGACAAGCGCCGCCTGATCAACCCGCTCGAGACCGAGTTCAGCGACGCTGTGGCCGACGCCAACGCCGTGATCTCGTTCGCGACCTTCTACGAGCCGCGCCACGCCGGCATGGCCACGACCCTGACCGCGGTCGCGATGGCCAATGACGGTCGCTATCTGGTTGCCAACGTCGGTGACTCGCGGACCTACCTCCTGCGTGACCGGCGCCTGTCGCGCCTCACTCGAGATGACAGCCTCGTGCAGGAACTGATGGATCAGGGCGACCTCAGCGAAAGTGAGGCTCGCGCTCATCCCCAGCGTTCGGTCGTGCTCAGGGTGCTCGATGGTGGCGAGCAGCAGCTCCTTGCGCTGCGTACGGTCGATGCCCAGGCTGGGGATCGTCTGCTGCTCTGCTCCGACGGCGTCACCGACTATCTCAGCGATCAGCAGGTCGCTGAATTCCTTGGGCTGGACGACGCTGCAGAAGCCGGGCGCCGGCTGATCGACGCCGCGCTCGAATCGGGCAGCCGCGACAACGTCACCGCGGTTGTCGCCGACGTTGTCGCGCGCGAGGACCCGCACGAGGGCTGGCTCGATGCGCTGCGGCAGGCCGAGGCGTAGCTGGGCTGGGCAACGGCTGATCGTTGCCGCGAGTCTTCTGCTCCTCGGTGGAATCGGCCTCGCCGGCTGCAGTCTGAGCGCGAACGAAGTCTCAGGTCCTCAGTTCGGGCCATTCGCGGGGTACCTGTGGCACGGAGACGTTCGCCAGGTCAGCGCGGTGGTCGTGGTGCCCAAGCTCGATGGCGCCTCCGGTGGGGGCGTAGCCGGGAGCTGGATTGGGGCCGAAGGTCCCGTTGCCGGGAGATCTCAGGCCGGGCCGTTCTTTCAGGTCGGCGTGAATGAGGACTGGAACGGCATTCAAGCCACGACCTCCAACTACTACGTGTTCTGGAGCTCGGCGGCAATGAAGTTCCATCCACAGTGGCTGTTTGACGTTGAACCGGGCGATTCGGTCCAGGTTTCAATGCGTGTGGTCGGTGAGCGCTTGCAGATCTACGCGCGCGATTCGAACGGCGGACGTCATCGGACGCTGTACGTGAAGCTGGCTGGTGACGACGAGCTCAACGAAGCCGCCTGGCACCAAGAGGACGTCACCGATGCGCGTACCGGTGCGCCCTTCGCCTATCCGCAGCTGAGCCCGGTTCACTTCTCCGCCCTGCGCGTTGACGGCCAGAGGCCGCCGCCGACCGAGCTCGCAGCGGTCTGGATGACCGCCCAGCACGCGTTCTATGGCCCGACGCTGCGTGACGACGCCTTCACCATCGGCCCGATCCACCCGTCGGCTGCAGCGCTGGAGTACGAGCGCATAGCGGTTCCCGATGACATGGAGGCGTATTTGTTCAGCGCGCAGCTGGCGTCATGGTCTACCGCGACGCCACCGCGGACGATCACCTCAGCCTGCCTGCGCTACCTGCGTGTGGTGCGCACCAATATCTCGCGCCTGCGGGCGTACCAGTGGTCCCCAACCGTCGAGCGAGCGATCAATCGCCTGATCGGCCAACTCCGACAGCTCGACGCTCATCTTCGTACCCTGGCGCGCAGGACAATCGCCTATCTGCCCGGGTTCGAACGGCTGCAGGGCACGAATTTCGGCCCGGCTGTACGAGCAACGCTGCACATGCCGATCTTCGACCCCAACACCCTTTCAATCGCCACTTACATCAACGCCAACTGGGGTTGAACGACTTGCCTCAGGCGAGCTACCGTTGAGCTCGCGGCGCCGCCGCACCGAGTTGGGCTGGCGCACCTTCGGGTGTGTCGCCTCTCCGGGGTAACCCCGGGGGCAGTCATTTACCTAGAGCAGTACATCGCGGGCCCTAGTGTGCATCCTTCGGAGGCACCTTCCGGGCACGCGCGACAGGAGCAGTCGGAGCGCGGCGCCGCGATGATGTGCGTCGATGCCTGCGCCTGAGGAGCGACTCGAGCTGGCCGACGAGCTGACGCGCGCCTTCCTGAAGACGCCCTGGGCCGCGGATCCGATCGCGGAGAGCGGCGCCGCCTGTCTCGAGCAGTGGCCGCGTTGGATGCCCGCGCTGGCGCAACGTGTTGTGACGGTGTTCCGAGTCGCGCCGCTCGACCGTGCCCACGAACTGTTCGAGTTGATCCTCGACTTCCTCGAGCGACGCGTGGCACCCGATGAGTTCACCGTTCTGCCGTCTGCAAGCCAGACGGTCAGCCAACCGCCAGCTTCGCCTCCAACGCCGCACCATCCCGTGCCTTCGTGGCCCGTGCCCGAGATCCCGACGGTTCGGGACCTGGCGCAGCGGCTCGAGCTCAGCGATGGCCAACTCGAATGGCTCGCCGACGTTCGCGGTCTGGAGCGCACTGTTGAGCGCGAGCAGCTCCGCAACTACCGGTACCTGACGAGGCCGCGGCGAGGTGGCGTGCCACGTGTTATCGAGGCGCCAAAGATGCGGCTGAAGGAGATCCAGCGCTGGATTCTGTTCGAAATCCTCAGTCAGGTCCCTGCGCATCCTGCCGCTCATGGCTTCGTCTCGGGCCGCTCGGTCGTCACCCATGCGGAGCTTCACACCGGTCAGTCGGCGGTGCTGCGGCTCGACCTCAAGGACTTCTTCGCCTCGGTGGCTGCCGGCCGCGTCTACAGCATCTGGCGCGCGCTTGGCTACGGACGCTCGGTCGCGCATGTGTTCACGGGGCTCACGACCAACACATTGCCCGTCGCTGTGTGGCCGCACGTGGCTGACGTGACCGATCCAGACGCGGTCCAGTCACGCTTCCGCTTCGGCCGTCAACTCGCGACC
>Ga0302314_10000379_pt1 | contig 81541 bp, 79 predicted proteins | sample III_Palsa_N2_3_FD_200533 | JGI IMG/M metagenome (GOLD analysis project Ga0302314, IMG submission 200533) | Peat permafrost microbial communities from Stordalen Mire near Abisko, Sweden - III_Palsa_N2_3 | ecosystem: Environmental > Terrestrial > Soil > Palsa > Peat permafrost | place: Sweden...
AGCGAGCGTCCCGTCGCGGTCAGGTGCGCGGGCAGCCGCACACCGATTCGGGAGACCGTCGTCGGCGCCCGAAACCCCTGCACCTTGGCGATGTAGATGACATCCGAACCGCTCAGGGTGGCGAGATGCGCCACGACAGGAATGGGTGACTGCGCCACGAGCCGCTCGAGCAGCGGTCGCGCCAGCAGGGCGATACGCGAAGCGCGGCTCGACGAGAACCCGATCTCCGAGAGCAGGCCGCTGAGCCCGTACGCGTGATCCTCGGGGTAGTGCACGAGGAAACCATCATCCATCAGCACGGCCAGCAGTTGGTACGCGGATGACCGGGGCAGGTCCAGGTCGCGGGCGAGTGTCGAGGCGCGCACCGGGGCGCCGCGGCTCGAGAGGCAGCGCAGCACGCGCAGTGTGTTGCGCGCGGCCGGGATGTCGGTCACGGCGTGCTCCTCGCGTCTCGACTGGTGCGGAAATTGCTGTCTGGTATCTCAGACAGTTTATGTCGACACGCACTCGCCGCGAGGGCCGCCCGCGAGTTCAATGGGGCTGTGATCACGACAACTTCGTCCGTCCTGCTCGGTATCGGTGCGCTGTCGTTCGAGGAGGTCGTGGCGGTGGCGCGCCGGGACGCCCCGATCGAACTCACCCCCGAATCGCTCGGCGCGATGGCGGAAAGCCGCGCGATCATCGAAGCGCTCGCGGCCGACACCTCGCCGCACTACGGCATCTCCACGGGGTTCGGAGCCCTTGCGAGCAAGCAGATCCCGGCTGAGCGGCGCGCGCAGCTTCAGCGCTCGCTGGTGCGCAGTCACGCGGCGGGTTCGGGCCCCGAAGTCGAGCGAGAGGTCATCCGGGCACTAATGCTGCTGCGACTGTCGACTCTCGCTACCGGACGAACCGGCGTGCGGCCGGTCGTCGCCGAGACCTACGCCGCGCTCCTCAACGCGGGCATCACCCCGGTCGTCATGGAGTACGGCAGCCTCGGCTGTTCGGGCGATCTCGCCCCACTCGCCCACTGCGCGCTCGCCCTGCTCGGCGAAGGCGAGGTGAGGGTCGACGGAGTGCTCAAGCCGGCCTCCGAGGCGCTCGCTGCGGCGGGCATCGAGCCCGTGGTGCTGCAGGAGAAGGAGGGACTCGCCCTCATCAACGGCACCGATGGGATGCTCGGAATGCTGGTGCTCGCCATGACCGACCTTCGCGCACTAGTGACCACGGCCGACCTTGCAGCCGCGATGAGCATCGAGGGGCTGCGCGGAACCGACTCCGTCTTCGCCGCCGACCTGCAGTCGCTGCGCCCGCATCCAGGGCAGCGCGACTCAGCCGCGAACATGCGCGCGATCCTGGCGGGATCGCCGCTGCTGTCGCGCCCCGAAGGATTCACCCGGGTACAGGATGCCTACTCGCTGCGCTGCGCTCCGCAGGTTCACGGGGCGGTGCGCGACACGCTCGAGCATGCCGCAACTGTCGCCGGACGCGAGCTCGCATCCGCCATCGACAACCCGGTGATCACACTCGATGGGCGCGTCGAATCGAATGGCAACTTCCACGGCGCACCCGTCGGCTACGTGCTCGACTTTCTCGCAATCGCGACCGCCGATCTCGCGAGCATGAGCGAACGACGCACCGACCGATTCCTGGATGTCTCGCGCAACCACGGCCTCAACGCGTTTCTCGCCGACGACCCCGGCGTCGACTCGGGCCACATGATCGCGCAGTATACGCAGGCGGGGATCGTCAGCGAGCTGAAGCGGCTGGCGGCGCCGGCATCCGTCGACTCGATCCCGTCGTCGGCCATGCAGGAGGACCACGTGTCGATGGGCTGGAGTGCCGCGCGCAAACTGCGTCGCTCGATCGACGGCGTGCAGCGGGTCGTCGCGATCGAGCTTATGACCGCAGCGCGCGCGATGGACATGCGGGCGCCGGTCGAGCCGTCCGCGGTGTCGGCCGCAGTCGTCGCAGAACTGAGGAACACAGTGCCGGCCCCCGGCACCGACCGCTACCTCGCGCCCGAGATCGCCGCAGCGGTCGCCGCGGTGCAAAACGGAACCCTATTGGCCACCGCGCAGGCCGCGGTTCGAAATGCAGGAGGAGAACTCAAATGAGCGATGCAGCAGGCACGGCAGGACCGCGACCGGTACGGGCATACCGGGGCGCTGAACTGCACACCCTCGGCTGGCCGCAGGAGGCGGCGCTGCGGATGCTGCAGAACAACCTCGACCCGGAAGTTGCGGAGCATCCCGACGAGCTCGTCGTGTACGGCGGCACCGGTAAGGCTGCGCGCGACTGGAACAGCTTCGACGCCATCGTGCGCACGCTCACGACGCTGAAGAACGACGAGACCATGCTCGTGCAGTCGGGCAAGCCGGTCGGCGTGCTGCAGACGCACGAATGGGCGCCGCGCGTGCTGCTGGCCAACTCGAACCTCGTGGGGGACTGGGCGAACTGGAACGAATTCCGTCGCCTCGAGCAGCTGGGGCTCACGATGTACGGCCAGATGACGGCCGGTTCGTGGATCTACATCGGCACCCAGGGCATTCTGCAGGGCACCTACGAGACGTTCGCGGCCGTCGCGGCAAAACGGTTCGGCGGAACCCTCGCGGGCACGATCACCCTCACGGGCGGGCTCGGCGGCATGGGCGGCGCACAGCCGCTCGCAGTCACCATGAACGACGGCGTCGCGATCTGCGTGGATGTCGACCCGTCGCGAATTGCGCGGCGCATCGAACACGGCTACCTCGATGTCGAGGCCAAGTCGGTCGACCAGGCGCTCGAACTCGCGTACGCGGCCCGGGATGCGAAGAAGCCGCTGTCGATCGGACTGCTCGGCAACGCGGCATCCGTCTTTCCACGGCTGCTCGCAATGGGTGCCGACATCGACATCGTGACCGACCAGACCAGCGCGCACGACCCGCTGGCCTACCTGCCGGTCGAGTACTCGTTCGACGAGTGGCAGTCGCGCCGGGAGGCCGACCCCGAAGGCTTCGCCGACGCCTCGCGTCAGTCGATGGCAAAGCAGGTCGAGGCGATGGTCGGCTTCCAGATGTCAGGCGCCGAGGTCTTCGACTACGGCAACAACCTGCGCACAGAGGCGAAGACCGCCGGCTATGCGGATGCGTTCGCCTACCCCGGCTTCGTTCCCGCCTACATCCGCCCGCTGTTCTCGGAGGGCAAGGGGCCGTTCCGCTGGGCGGCGCTCAGTGGTGACCCGGGGGACATCTACAAAACGGATCGCGCCGTGCTCGAACTGTTTCCCGAGAACCAGTCGCTCGCGAAGTGGATCCGGCTGGCGGGTGAACGCGTGCACTTCCAGGGGCTGCCCGCGCGCATCTGCTGGCTCGGGTACGGCGAGCGCGACCGGGCGGGACTCAAATTCAACGACATGGTTGCGTCGGGCGAACTGTCGGCCCCCATCGTCATTGGTCGCGACCACCTCGACTCGGGTTCCGTCGCCTCGCCCTACCGCGAGACCGAGGCGATGAAGGACGGCTCGGATGCGATCGCCGACTGGCCGCTGCTCAATGCGCTGGTCAACACGTCGTCGGGCGCGACCTGGGTCTCCATCCACCACGGCGGGGGAGTCGGTATCGGGCGCTCCATCCACGCCGGCCAGGTCACGGTCGCCGACGGGACCGCGTTGTCGGCCGAGAAGCTCGCGCGCGTGCTCACGAACGACCCGGCGATGGGCGTGATCAGGCATGTGGATGCTGGCTACGATGAGGCCATCGCGGTCGCGGACGAACTCGGCGTGAGAGTGCCGATGAGGGAGAACTGATGGCGTACTCTGCCAGTTCACTACACGTCGATCCGCTGTGGCCGCGCTCCGGCGACTGGACCGCGGCCCACGGAGACTCCGATGTCGCACTGGTCGGACTTCCGACCTTCTCGACGTCGCTGTCGGCCACCGGCGCCGACCAGACCCCCTCGGCTGTCAGGGCTGCGCTGCGGTACTACAGCGAGTTCACCGATCGTCCGCTCGGCCTGACGTTCGCCGACTACGGGGACGCGCTCGATCCCGACGGCGATGAGGATGAGGCGACGGCTCTGGTGGCTCGCGCGGCGTCGGCATCCCGGCTCGTCGTCGCGCTCGGCGGTGACAACTCAGCGACAGTGCCCGCGGCCCTCGGCACGTGGGGCGCGCGTTTGCCGACTGCGGGAATGGTCACCCTCGACGCGCACCACGACCTGCGCGACGGTCGCTCCAACGGATCGCCGGTACGCCGACTGGCCGAGGCCGGTCTCGCCGGTACCCGAATCGTGCAGGTGGGCATCGCCGACTTCGCCAACTCCGCCGACTACGCGGCACGCGCAGCCGATCTCGGTATCACGGTCGTGCGTCGCGGCGTTCTGCTCTCGCGTCCGATCTCCGACGTGATGAACGAGGCGCTCGACCTGGCCGGCTCGGCGGGTGGCCCTGTGCATGTGGACATCGATGTGGATGTCTGCGACCGCTCGGTCGCGCCCGCCTGCCCGGCCTCGGTGCCGGGCGGAATTGCGGCGCACGAACTCCGGTCCGCTGTGCGGGCGGCGGGCGCCCATCCGTCGGTCGAATCGATCGACCTGGTCGAGGTGGACGCGACAGCGGATGCCCCAGACGGCCGCACCGTGCGGCTGGTCGCGCTCTGCGTGCTCGAGGCCGCGGCGGGGCTGGCCGCGCGGTGAGCACCCTCATCGCGAATATCGGGCAGCTGGTCGCGGCCGACGGCGAGCGCGCCGATGCGGCGCTGGTCGTCGACGGCGACACGATCGCCTGGATCGGCGACGACGCGCGCGCTCCTGCCGCCGACGAGCGTGTCGACGCGAACGGGGGATGCGTCATCCCCGGCTTCGTCGATACCCACAGCCACCTGGTCTTCGCGGGTGATCGAGCCAGCGAGTTCGAGGCGCGCATGGCGGGTCAGAAGTACGCGGCGGGCGGCATCCGCAGCACAGTCGCAGCCACCCGCGAGGCGACAAACGAACAACTGCTGCGCAACGCGCTGCGGCTCGTGACGCAGGCGCGCGCGCAGGGCACGACGACCATCGAGATCAAGAGCGGCTACGGGCTCACGGTCGACGACGAGTCGAGGTCGCTCAAACTGGCGAAACAGCTGACCCCAGAGACGACCTACCTCGGTGCGCACGTGGTGCCGACCGAATTCGCGCACGATGTGGCGGGGTACGTCGACCTCGTCACGGGAGCAATGCTCGACGCCTGCGCTCCGCATGCGCGATGGATCGACGTGTTCTGCGAGGCCGGCGCATTCGATGTCGACCAGGCCCGCGCCATACTCGAGGCGGGAATGGCGCGCGGGCTGGGCGCGCGCATGCACGCCGGGCAGCTCGGCGAATCCGCGGGGGTGCGGCTCGCGGTCGAGCTGGGCGCCGCATCAGTGGACCATTGCACGTTCCTCAGCGACGCTGACATCGACGCGCTTGCTGGCGGCGACACCGTCGCGACCCTGCTGCCCGGCGTCGAGTTCTCGACGCGCCAGCCGTATCCGGATGCCCGTCGGCTGCTGGATGCGGGCGTGACTGTCGCGCTCGCCAGCGACTGCAATCCCGGCTCCAGTTTCACCTCGTCCCTGCCGTTCTGCATTGCCGTCGCGGTGCGGGATATGGGGATGACGCCTGCCGAGGCGCTTCACGCCGCCACTGCGGGCGGCGCCGCAGCACTGCGTCGCGACGACATCGGCGAACTCGCCGTGGGCAAGCGCGGCGACCTGGTGATCCTCGACGCGCCCAGCTACATCCATCTCGCGTACCGCCCGGGAGTGCCGCTGGTCTCGCGAGTAATTGCGCCATGACCTGTGCGTCAGCTTGCACGGGAGATAACGCACCGGTAACGTCGCTCCTACCCCGGACAACGGCGCCCGGGCCGACTTAGGGCTCACCCGGCTACGGTCATAGAGATCGTTCTCGCTCCCGGTTTACCAATCGGCCCCGGGGCGTTATCACAGGGAGCTATCGTGCGCACTGGCCTTACGGAAACATCGTCACCCCAACTCTCCATCGCAATTGATGAGCCCATCCAGCTTCTGACGCCCGAAGGCGTGCGGATCGAGGCTCCGGAATACGACAGCTGGGTCGAAGACCTCGGCGACGACGACCTGCTCGCCATCTACGAAGACCTCGTGGTCGTTCGCCGCTTCGACAACGAGGCGACCGCACTGCAGCGCCAGGGCCAGCTGGGCCTGTGGCCGCCGCTGCTCGGCCAGGAAGCGGCCCAGATCGGCTCCGCTCGCGCCCTGCGCAAAGACGACTTCGTTTTCTCGAGCTACCGAGAGAACGCGGTCGCCTACGTGCGCGGCGTCGCGCTCGAAGACATGACCAAGGTCTGGCGCGGCACCGCCAACTCCGGCTGGGACCCGTTCACGGTCAACATGGCGACCCCGGCCGTCATCATCGGGGCGCAGACCCTGCACGCGACCGGATACGCCATGGGCTGCCAGCGCGACGGCGTCGACTCGGTGGCGGTCGCCTACTTCGGCGACGGCGCGACCAGCCAGGGCGACGTCAACGAGGCCATGATCTTCGCGGCTACCTTCAAGGCGCCCGTGGTGTTCTTCTGCCAGAACAACCAGTGGGCCATATCGGAGCCCGTCGGAGTTCAGGCCATCCGGCCGATCGCCGACCGCGCGCCCGGGTTCGGCATCCCGAGCCTGCGAGTCGACGGCAATGACGTGCTCGCAGTCATGGCGGCGATGCGGGTCGCGCTCGAGCGCGCACGAACAGGCGGGGGAGCCACGTTCATCGAGGCCGTCACCTATCGCATGGGTCCGCACACGACCTCCGACGACCCGTCGCGCTACGAGGACCTCGCCGAGCGCGAGGAGTGGGCCGCGAAAGACCCGATCACCCGCTTCGAGCTCTACCTCGACGGGCTGGGCCTGCTCACCGACGAAGCGCGGGCATCCGTCAAGGCGGCGTCGGATGACGCGGCCAAACGTTTTCGTGCCGCGTGCATCGCGCTGCCCGACCCCGAGCCGATGTCGGTGTTCGACCACGTCTACTCGGAGCCGAATGCCAACCTCGACCGCCAGAAGCGCGAGTTCGCAGCGTACCTCAGCTACATCGAGGGCGGCACGCGATGACGGAGCTGACTCTCGCGAAAGCCATCGGCGCGGGCCTGCGGCGTGCGCTGCAGGATGACGACCACGTGCTGCTCATGGGCGAGGACATCGGAGATCTCGGCGGCGTTTTTCGCGTCACCGACGGGCTGAAGCACGAGTTCGGTGCCGACCGTGTCGTCGATACCCCACTCGCCGAATCCGGAATCGTCGGAACCGCGATCGGGCTCGCCTTCCGTGGCTATCGAGCGGTCGTCGAGATCCAGTTCGACGGGTTCATCTATCCGGCGTTCGACCAGATCGTCGCGCAGGTTGCGAAGCTGCACGCACGCACCCAGGGCGCCGTGCAGGTTCCCCTCACGCTGAGGGTGCCGTACGGCGGAGCGATCGGATCGGTCGAGCACCACTCCGAGTCGCCCGAGGCGTACTTCGCCCACACCGCTGGCCTGCGCGTCGTGACCCCATCCAACCCGCAGGACGCCTACTCCATGCTGCGCCTGGCCATCGCATCCAACGACCCGGTGATGTATTTCGAGCCCAAACGTCGCTACTGGACGAAGGGCGAGGTCGACCTTGAGGCCGTACCGCTTGCGCTCGACAAGGCGCGGGTGGTGCGCGAGGGCACGGATGTGACCCTGGTCGCGTACGGCCCGCTCGTCGCCACGGCGCTCGATGCCGCCGAGGCGGGAGCGGATGAGGGCATCTCGATCGAGGTCATCGACCTGCGCTCGCTCGCCCCGATCGACTTCGACACGCTCGAGGACTCGGTCAACAAGACCGGCCGAGTGGTCATCGTGCACGAGGCAGCCCAGTTCGGCGGCCTCGGCGCGGAGATCGCCGCGGTGGTGACCGATCGCTGCTTCTACGCGCTCGAAGCGCCGCCGCAACGCGTGACCGGCTTCAATGTGCCCTATCCGCCCGCCAAGCTCGAGGAGCATTTCGTTCCCGACCTCGACCGCATGCTCGACGCGGTCGACCGCGTCATGGGCCGCGAGAACTCGCTGACGAACTGGGTCGCCCGATGAGCACCGATTTCGCTATGCCCGACCTGGGCGAGGGGCTCACCGAGTCCGAACTGGTCGCCTGGCACGTCACCGTCGGCGAGCTGGTCGAACTGAACCAGCCGATCGCCGAAGTCGAGACGGCCAAGGCCATCGTGCAGCTGCCGTCACCCTTTGCGGGCACCATTTCGCAGCTGTACGTCGAACCGGGCACTGTCGTGGCCGTCGGTTCGCGCCTGGTCGCTTTCGACCTCACGGACGAGGCGGACGCCCCGGTGGAACGCAACTCGATGCTGGTCGGTTACGGGCCGCCCGTCGAGACCGACAACCGTCCGAAGCGCAAAGCTCGCGGGTCAGCCGCGCCCTCGGGTCGAACAGCCGCCGACGACGGAGTCGGCAGCATCGAGACCCCGGCACCCGAACCCACCTCCCACCCCGTGCGTACCACCCCGCCCGTGCGCAAGTTCGCCCGCGACCTCGGTGTGGACCTCGCCACGGTCACGGCCACCGGTGACGGAGGCCTGGTTACGCGCGCCGACGTGCAGGCGGCCGCAGCCGTCACATCCACCGCCGCCGCGTCGCCCGCACCATCCCCGGCAGCCGCCACCTCGTACAGTCCGCCCGCCATCGCCCGCACTGCCGAGGAGTCGAAGGCCGCCCGGGGAACTCGCCCGCGTGAGCGTCGTACTCCGATCAAGGGTGTGCGCAGGGCTACCGCGGAGGCCATGGTGCGCAGCATCACGGGCACACCGCAGGCCACGGTGTTCGTGACGATCGACGTGACCTCGACTGTCGACCTTGTGGGCCAGTTGCGCCAGCGCACCGGCCAGAAGGTGAACGTTCTCGCCATGACGGCCAAGGCGGTGTGCCTTGCGCTCGCCGATCATCCAACTCTCAATTCCCGCTGGGATGACGAGAACCAGGAGATCGTCGAGTTCGGCTATGTCAATCTCGGAATTGCGGTCGCCACGCCCCGCGGTCTCATGGTGCCGAACATTCCCGACGCCGACCTTCTGAACCTGTCGGAGATGACGACCGCCATCGCGAACCTCGCTGAGACGGCGCGGGCCGGAGCCACCACTCCGAAGGCGCTCAGCGGTGGAACGATCTCGATCACGAACATCGGCGTCTTCGGCGTCGAGTCGGGCACCCCCATCCTGAATCCGGGAGAGGCCGCCATCCTGGCCTTGGGAGTCGCCCGCCGCCAGCCGTGGGAGTACCGAAACGAGATCGCTCTTCGTGACGTTCTGACCCTGAGCCTCACCTTCGACCACCGTCTCGTCGACGGCGAGCAGGGTGCCAAATTCCTGGTCGACGTCGGGGCCATCCTCGCCAATCCCGGTATCGCGCTCACCCTCGTCTAACAACCCCCGAAAGGTCACGAACGACCCGCCTTCGGGCGGAATAACGGGTCGGTTGAGACCTTTCGCGGAGTTTGGTCAGACGGTGAGAGCGGCCTCGGCCATCGACTCGAGCAGGGTGCGCACCGACGACTTGCTCGAGGTGCGGGCGCTGTGCGGCGTCGAGTTGATCAGCCCGAAGGTCGCGCGAGCGCGGATCCGCAGCTCGGGCACGGCGGTCGACGGGTGGATGCGCGTGAGCACGCCCACCCACGCGTCGATATAGCCCCGCTGGAGTGACCGCATGAGGTCGCGGTCGATCGGGGCAAGGCTGCCCAGGTCACGGTCCTGCACGACGATGACATCGGGGTTGGTGAGTGCGAACTCGACGTGGAAGGCGATGAGCGCACGCAGGGTGGATGCCGCATCCGTCGACTCGGAGATGACCGCGTCGGCTCCGTCGACGAGTTCGCGCGAGACGTCGATGAGAAGTGCGGCGAGCACCGCCTGTTTGCTGGCGAAGTGCCGGTAGACGGCGGGACCGCTGATGCCGACGGCGGCGCCGAGGTCTTCGAGGGAGACCCGTTCGAAGCCGCGTTCCGCGAACAGGGCGGCCGCGGCGTGCAGGAGCGCCGACCGGCGTTGCGCCTTGGCCCGCTCGCGCGTCGTGACTCCCATGGACATCCCAGTTAACATACACTAACCTAAAACCAGTTATTCGCTATTAACTGAATCTGAGGATGAATCGTCGATGGAGACGTTGGGTACGCGCGTGGATCGCACCGATCCGGCATTCCGCGCGAACGACGAATCGCAGCGCGCCCTCGCGGCCGAACTGCGCGAGCGACTCGCCACCGCGGCGCTCGGCGGTCCGGCGAAGTCACGCGAACGGCACGTGGCCCGCGGCAAGCTGCTTCCTCGCGACCGCGTTGACGAGTTGCTCGACGAGGGCAGCCCATTCCTCGAACTCTCGCCCCTCGCAGGCGACGGCCTCTACGGCGGTGAAGCGCCGGGAGCAGGTATCGTCACCGGCGTCGGCCTGGTGCACGGTCGGCCGGTGCTGGTCATCTCGAACGACGCCACCGTCAAGGGCGGCACGTACTACCCGATGACGGTCAAGAAGCACCTGCGCGCCCAGCAGGTCGCCCTGCAGATCCGACTGCCGTGCATCTACCTCGTCGACTCGGGCGGCGCCTACCTTCCGATGCAGGATGAGGTGTTTCCCGACGCCGACCACTTCGGCCGCATCTTCTCCAACCAGGCCAGGATGTCGGCTGCCGGCATCCCGCAGATCGCGTCGGTCATGGGTTCCTGTACAGCCGGCGGTGCCTACGTTCCGGCCATGAGCGACGAGACGGTCATCGTGCGGGGACAAGGCACGATCTTCCTGGGCGGTCCACCGCTCGTGAAGGCTGCGATCGGTGAGATCGTCACCGCCGAGGAGCTCGGCGGGGGAGAGCTGCACGCCCGCACCTCGGGCGTCGTCGACCACCTGGCTGAGGACGACCGCCATGCGCTCGGTATCGTGCGGGACATCGTGTCGACTCTGCCGCCGCCTCCCGCACCGGCGTGGGAGGTGCTGACCAGCCGCGATCCCGTCGCCGACCCCGCCGATCTCTACGGCGTGGTCCCCACCGACGTGCAGAGCCCGTATGACGTGCGCGAGGTAATCGCGCGACTGGTCGACGCCAGCGAGTTCGCCGAATTCAAACCCGAGTACGGCACAACCCTGGTGACGGGTTTTGCGCACCTGCACGGGCATCCCGTCGGCATCATCGCCAACAACGGAGTGCTGTTCAGTGAGTCCGCCCAGAAGGGCGCCCACTTCATCGAGCTGTGCGACCAGCGGGGCATCCCGCTGGTCTTCCTGCAGAATATTTCCGGCTTCATGGTGGGTCGCGACGCTGAGGCGGGCGGGATCGCCAAGCACGGCGCCAAGATGGTGACCGCAGTCGCCACCACCCGAGTGCCGAAGCTCACTGTCGTGATCGGCGGCTCGTTCGGCGCCGGCAACTACTCGATGTGCGGTCGCGCCTACGACCCCCGCTTCCTCTGGATGTGGCCGGCGAGCCGAGTCTCGGTCATGGGTGGCCAGCAGGCGGCATCCGTGCTGTCCACGATCCGGCGGGAGCAGGTCGAGGGCCGCGGCGAGACCTGGTCGGCGACCGACGAGGCTGCGTTCGCCGACCCTATCCGCGAGCAGTACGAAACGCAGGGAAGCCCCTACTACTCGACCGCCCGGCTGTGGGACGACGGCATTATCGACCCCGCCGATACGCGAGCCATTCTCGGCCTCGCATTAGAACTGTGCGCGGCGACACCGCTGCCCGATCCCGCCTTCGGGCTGTTCCGGATGTGACCGCATGACCGCAAACGACAACTTCGGCAGCGTGCTCGTCGCCAACCGCGGCGAGATCGCCTGCCGCATCATCGGCACGCTGCGTTCGATGGGCATCCGGTCGATCGCCGTTTACAGCGACGCGGATGCGGGCGCGCGCCACGTGGGGCTGGCGGACGTCGCCATGCGAATCGGCCCGGCATCCGTGACACAGAGCTATCTCGACATCGATGCCGTCATAGCGGCGGCGAAGCTCGCGGGCGCCGACGCTATCCACCCGGGGTACGGGTTCCTGTCGGAGAATGCCAACTTCGCCCGCGCCTGTGCGGCGGCCGGCATCGTGTTCATCGGGCCGCCGATCGCCGCTATCGACCTGATGGGCGACAAGATCCGCGCCAAGGAGCACGTGGCGGCCCGCGGCGTGCCCGTGATCGCCGGCGTCGGGGCCGCAGGCATGTCCGATGCCGAGCTCATCGCCGCGGCGGCCGACATCGGTTACCCGCTGCTGATCAAGCCATCTGCGGGCGGCGGCGGCAAGGGAATGACCGTAGTGCGCGACGAAGCCGAGCTTCCCGAGGCGCTGGCCGGCGCCCGCCGGGTGGCGACGGCTGCCTTCGGCGACGACACGTTGCTGCTGGAGCGCTACGTCGACCGCCCGAGGCACATCGAGGTGCAGGTGCTGGCCGATGCCCACGGTGGCGTCGTGCACCTGGGCGAACGCGAGTGCTCGCTGCAGCGCCGTCACCAGAAGATCATCGAGGAAGCCCCATCCCCGCTGCTCACCGCCGCGCAACGCGCACGGATGGGCGCTGCCGCCTGCGAGATCGCGCGCAGTGTCGACTACCGCGGCGTGGGCACCATCGAGTTCCTCGTCTCGGATGCGGCGCCCGACGAGTTCTTCTTCATGGAGATGAATACGCGACTGCAGGTAGAGCATCCGGTCACTGAGCTCGTCACTGGCATCGACCTGGTCGAGCAGCAACTGCGGGTCGCGGTGGGCGAACCGCTTGCCTTCGGCCAGGACCAGGTCGTGCTGAGCGGCCACGCCATCGAGGCCCGCCTCTACTCCGAAGACCCGGCCCGCGACTTCCTGCCCGCCACCGGAACGGTGGGCTACCTGCGCGAGGCCCATGGCACGGGCATCCGCGTCGACAGTGCTCTGCTCCTCGGGCTTGTGGTGAGCGCGGACTACGACCCGATGCTCGCGAAGATCATCGGGTTCGGCGAGGACCGCGACGAGGCGCTGGCCCGGCTCGACGCTGCGCTCGCTGACACGGTCGTGTTGGGTGTGCGAACCAATCGCGAGTTCCTCATCGGCCTGCTGCACACCCCCGGGATGCGCAGCGGCGACCTCGACACGAGCCTCATCGAGCGCACGACGATCGACTACGCGCCCGCCTCCGACGCGGTTCTCGCGCTGGCCGCACTCGCCCGCGAACAGTCCCTTGCGACCACGACACCGTGGACGCGCTACCGTGGATGGCGTGTAGGGCGGCATCGCCCCAGCCGCTGTGTCGTGCGCACCCTCGACTCGACGACGACCGTGTTCGTCGACGACGCATCCGTCACCGTCGGCGACGGCACCGAACTTCCGGCCTCGCTGGCGCGGGATGGCGCGTCTGCGCGCCTGCAACTCGACGGCCGGATGACCGTAGCGACCATTCTCGAGACCGCCGGCCACATGTGGCTGGCCGTCGGCGCTGCCACATTCGACCTGGACTTCCGCAGTCGCGAACTGCAGCTCGCCGACCATCGCGCCGGGCTCGACCGCGTGGATGGCGTCGCAGCTCCGGACATCCGCACCCCCATGCCGGGAACTGTCGTTTCGGTGTCCGCCCGCACGGGCGACACGGTTGAGGCGGGTCAGCTGCTCGTCACCATCGAAGCCATGAAGATGGAGCACAAGATGCTCGCTTCCCAAGCCGGCGTCGTCACCATCGGCGTCTCACAGGGCGACCTGGTCTCACTCGACCAGGTCGTCGCAACCATAAACCCGGGCGACACCAGCGCCCGGGGCACCAGTCCTCACGAAGGAGCAGCAGCATGACGTTCGGAATAACCCTCGAGAAGCCCGCCGAATACGGACTCACCGACGAGGAGCAGAGGCTGGTTCAGCAGGTTCGAGACTTCGCCGACACCGTCGTCGCGCCCGCGGCCTACGAGTACGACACCAAGCGGGAGCTTCCGTACGGCATCATCGCGCAGATGGGTGAAATGGGCCTGTTCGGCCTGCCGTTCCCGCGCGAGTACGGCGGCCGCGGCAAGGACTACTTCCAGCTCTGCCTCGCGATCGAGCAGCTGAGCCGGGTCGACCAGTCGATCGGCGTGACGCTCGAGGCGGGGGTGGGCCTCGGCATGATGCCGATCTTCCGCAACGGCTCAGAGGAGCAGCGCCTGCGCTGGCTGCCCGACCTGGCGGCGGGCCGCGCCCTCGCCGGCTTCGGGCTCACCGAGGCCGACGCCGGGTCGGATGCGGGCGGCACCAGCACGACCGCCGAGCTCGTCGATGGTGAGTGGGTCATCAACGGCACCAAGCAGTTCATCACCAACTCCGGCAGTGCCATCACCAGCCTGGTGACGGTGACGGCTGTGACGGGCGAGTCGAAGCGCGCCGACGGCTCGACCAAGAAGGAGCTGACCGCGATCATTGTGCCGAGCGGAACGCCCGGCTTCACTGTGGAGCCCAGCTACGACAAAGTCGGTTGGCACACCTCGGACACCCATCCGCTGACCTTCACCGACGTGCACGTGCCGGCGGACCACGTGCTGGGGGAGCGCGGCACCGGTTTCGCCAACTTCCTCGAGACCCTGGATGAGGGCAGGGTCGCCTTCGCGGCGCTGTGCACCGGCGCAGCCCAGGGTTGTCTTGAGGAGGCGCTGCGCTACGCCAAGTCGCGCAACGTGTTCGGGCATCCGATCGGCGACAACCAGCACATCTCGTTCAAGCTCGCCCGCATGCAGGCTCGGGTTCACGCCGCCCGCCTGGCCTATTACGACGCCGCGCGCCGCATCGTCGCGGGCCAGTCCTTCAAGATGCAGGCCAGTCTCGCCAAGCTCATCGGCAGCGAGGCCGCCATGGACAACGCCCGCGACGCCACCCAGATCTTCGGCGGCTACGGCTTTCTCAACGAGAGCCCGGTCGCGCGCCACTACCGCGACTCCAAGATCCTCGAGATCGGCGAGGGCACGACCGAGGTGCAGCTCATGGTGATCTGCCGCGAGCTCGGACTCTAGGTGGCACCGGAGTATGCCGAGCTGGTTCTTCATTTCGATTCCGCCGGAACTCAGTCGACCGGGGAGCACACTGTGAGCGACGGCGAGGCGATCGAGCAGCGCGGCCTCTTCTTCGAGGAGTTCGAGGTCGGCGTACGGTACCTGCACCGGCCCGGCCGAACGATGACCGAGGGAGACAACTCGCTGTTCACGACGCTGACCATGAACTCGCAGGCGCTGCACCTGGATGCCGCCTGGTCGGCCACCCAGCCGTTCGGCCAGCGGCTGGTCAACTCGATGCTGACGCTGTCGACCATGGTCGGGGCATCCGTCGCCCAGTTGACCCAGGGCACCCTGGTGGCCAATCTCGGGTTCAGCGACGTCGCCTTTCCCGCACCGGTGTTCATCGGCGACACCCTGTACTTCGAGACGCTGGTCGACGACAAGCGGCTGTCTGCGTCCCGGCCGGGCCAGGGCATCGTGACGATGACTCACCGCGCGGTGAACCAGGACGGCGTGCTGGTCGGCACGACCGGGCGCTCGGCGCTGGTCTGGTGCGAGGGAGCTCGCCCGTGACGTTCGACCTCGGCCCCGCCTTGCTGTTCTGCCCCGCAGATCGGCCGGAGCGCTACGACAAGGCGCTGGATCGCGCAGATGCGGTCATCCTCGATCTCGAGGACGCCGTAGCGGTCGGCAGCAAGGATGCGGCGCGTCGGGCACTCGTCTCGCATCCGCTCGACGCCGCGCGAGTCATCGTGCGCATCAACGGCTTCACGACCCCGGACTTCGAAGCCGACCTCGCTGCGTTGCGCGGCACCTCCTACACGCGCGTGATGCTGCCCAAGGCGAGCAGCGCCGCGGAACTCGGGGCCCTCGAAGGGTTCGACGTCATCGCGCTGTGCGAGACGGCCGCCGGCGTACTCGCCGCGCCGGAACTCGCCGCGGTCGAGCACGTCACCGCACTCATGTGGGGTGCGGAAGACCTGGTCGCGTCCCTGGGTGGATCGTCGAGCCGTTTCGACGACGGCACCTATCGCGATGTCGCCCGGTTCGCGAGGGCATCCGTGCTGCTGGCCGGCGCGGCGAACGAGACGGCGGTCATCGACACGGTGCATTTCGACATTGCGGACGTTGACGGACTCCGTGCTGAGGCACAGGATGCGGTGGCATCCGGATTCGCAGCGACGGCGTGCATCCATCCCAGCCAGGTCGAGACGATCCGCGCGGCCTACCGGCCGAATGCCGCCCAGGTCGAGCACGCCAGGGCCGTTCTCGCGGCGGCGGAAGGCGAACACGGCGTGTTCGCCTTCGAGGGGCAGATGGTCGACGAGCCCGTGCTGCGGCATGCCAGAAACCTGGTCGCGCGAGCGCGCTGACTGGCAGACTGCTGGTCATGGGAAAGCTCGTCTATTCGGCCCACGCCTCACTCGATGGCTATGTGAAGGATGCCGCGGGCAGCTTCGACTTCACGTCGCCAGACGAGGAGGTGCACTCTTTCGTCAATGATCGTGTGCGGCTGACCGGCACCTTCCTGTTCGGTCGCCGCATGTACGAGACGCTGGCCGTCTGGGAGACCATGGACACCACGGCCCAGCCGCGCGTGACGCAGGACTTCCAGACCATCTGGAGCCGCGCCGACAAGATCGTCTACTCCACCGGCCTGCACAGCGTGGGCACCCGCCTCACGCGCATCGAGCGCACATTCGACCCGGACGAGGTTCGCGCGGTCAAGCAGTCATCGGTTGCGCGCCTGGAGATCGGCGGCGCCACGATCGCCGCCGAGGCGTTCCGCGCGGGACTCGTAGACGAGGTCGAGCTTTACCTGTCGCCTGTGCTGGTGGGCGGCGGCCTGCGCGCCCTGCCCGGCGACGTGCGTCTCGGCCTGTCGCTGCTCGAGGAGCATCGCTTCAGCGCGGGAGTCGTCTTCCTTCGTTACGCCGTCGCCTGAACTATTCCTCGAAGGTGTTGACCATCGCGAAAGCGGCGCGATCCAGGTAGCCCCACAGCGTGGCATCCTGCAGCGGCGGCAGCTCGAGGCTGTCGACCGCGGCGCGCATGTGGAGCAGCCAGCGGTCGCGCGCCGCCGGGTTGATGTGGAACGGCTGGTGCCGCATCCGCAACCGCGGGTGGCCGCGCTGTTCGCTGTAGGTGCCCGGGCCACCCCAGTACTGCTCGAGAAAGCCGGTGAGGCGCTGGATCGCGCCCTCGAGATCAGCTTCGGGGTACATCGGACGCAGGATGTCGTCGGTCGCGACACCCGTATAGAACACGCGCACCAGCTTCTCGAAGGTCGGCCGGCCACCGACCTCCCGCCAGAAGTTGCCCGTGACCGCCTCGCCGTTCTCACTCGATCGCAAGGTCAACGGGTTCCTGTCGTCGCTCATCGTGGCCCAGTCTATTTGCGCTGGTGGTCGGCGCCGCATCCGAGTGCCCCCTTATGCGGGATACCGGCGCACCGGCGGCGCGGTTAGTTTTGGTTGTGCGGGGAACCGCACGGGGGAGCAAAAATGGAAGCCAACAACAATTGGGCGCCACCAGCCATCGGTGACATTCGTCTGCCGGATCGCGACCTCGGTCGTCGGCTCAGCCGCCAGCCCAGTGTCGAGATGCGCGCCAAGATGCTCGGCCTCGACTGGACCACCCTCACCGCCGCGCGCGCCCGCCTTCTTCGCGGTACCTGGCTCATTACGGCCGTGGTTTCGCTTGCAGCCATCCTCGCCTCCGCCGGCTCGGATGCCTTCGGCCTCACGGTCGTCGTCGTGGCCATCGCCGTGAGCGCTTCGATGCTCTCGATCCACGCAGTGAGCAGCCTGCCGGCGCTCATCGCACGCAACGACCCGTCGACCGCCGAACGCTACACGGCGCTCGCGAAGCTTCGCCCGTCGCAGTCGCTTCTCGGCTACCGCGTTCGCTGGATCCTCATGCGCCACGCTGTCACCACGACCTGCTCGATTGCGGTACTCGCGCTCATGGCGCGCGGCTTCTAAGCCTTAGGCGTCTCGCCGCATCAGCAGTATCGCTGCGATGATGAACGGCACCACGAACCAGGCCAGCAAAACGAGGCCGCCCTCGGTGGAATTCAGGGTCACGTAGCCATTCGTGATCTCTCCCTTGGGGCCGCCGTAGGAGTAGAGCAGTCGACCGGCCTGGGTCGGCAGGAACACCACGATGTTCGACAGCCACTTGGCGCCGGTCGTATTCGACAGGATGCCGAGAACGGCAGGCACCACCAGCACCAGGCCGATGGCACTTGCGATGCCGCCCGCAGTGCTGCGGATGATCGCACCGATGCTGAACGCCACCAGGGTGATGAGGGCTATATAGGCCGCGCCGCCGAACAAAGCGAAGACGAGGTTGGAGTCGCCCCAGTTGGGGTGGATGTGGATTCCCGGAAGGATCGGGAAGATGATCGCGGCGGTACCGAACAAGGTGATGAGCCCGACGACGAACGACGACACCGCGAGCACCGCCGCCTTGCCGATGAGGGTCGGCAGACGCTTCGGCTCGGCTGTGAGAGTGGAGCGGATCATGCCGGTGCTGTATTCGCCGGTGATGGCCAACACCCCGAGCACCGAGAACACCAGTTGTCCGATGCCGACACCGATGGTCGCGTCGGCAAGGGCCGTGACCTGCTGTGCAGAGGCGGAGAGCGCGGCGGCTGCAGGCGCGCCCGGCACGCTGGGGCGCTGGATGCTCGAGAGCAGCAGTCCGAAGCCCACCGAGAGAACGATGACGATCGCGCAGCACCAGTAGGTGGAGCGCAGTGACCAAAGCTTGATGAACTCCGACCTCAGTACGCCCGTGAAGGTGAGTCGGCCCTTTCGCGGCACGGTCGTTCCGGCGGTGGGCGAGGTTGCGGTCGCGGTCGTCATTGCACAGGCTCCATCGGGGTCGTCGCGTCGTTCACATCACTGGCGTGGTATTCGACGTCGTCTTCGGTAAGGGCGAGGTAGGCATCCTCGAGTGAGCCTGCCAGCGGGGTCAGTTCGTGCAGCACGACCTTCGAACCTGCCGCGAGTTCGCCGATGTGCGCTGCGGAGTGCCCGTTCACGACGAGCACGTCGGGTTCAGTGTGACTGATGGTGATGTCTTTGCCCTCGAGCAGCATCGCGAATCGCGTCGCATCCGGTGTTCGCACGCGCACCGCATTGCCCGCGGCCAGCCCGATGATGTCGCCGACCGGCGCATCCGCGATGATGCGGCCGCGCCCCAGAACAATGATCTGGTCGGCGGTCTGCGCCATCTCGCTCATCAGATGGGATGAGAGGAACACGGTGCGTCCCTCGGAGGCGAGGTGCCGGGCGAGAGTCCGAACCCAGATGACGCCCTCGGGATCGAGGCCGTTGACCGGCTCGTCGAGGATCAGCACGCCGGGGTCGCCGAGCAGCGCGCTCGCCATGCCGAGGCGCTGGCCCATGCCCAGCGAAAAGCCGCCAACCCGTTTGCGTGCCACCGATTCGAGCCCGGTGAGGGCGATGACCTCGTTTACCCGTTTGCGTCCGATGCCGTGGGTCGTGGCCATCGCGAGCAGGTGGCTGTAAGCGCTGCGGCCCGTGTGCACGGCCTTGGCATCCAGCAGCACGCCGACCTCGTGCAGCGGCGCGCGCAGGTCGGCGTACCGCTTGCCGTTGATCGTGACAGAACCCGAGGTGGGGTGGTCGAGCCCCACGATCATGCGCATGGTGGTCGACTTGCCGGCACCGTTCGGCCCCAGGAACCCGGTGACCCTGCCGGGCTGTACCTGGAAATCGATGCCGTCGACGGCGGTTTTATCGCCGAATCGTTTGGTCAGTCCGGTTGCTTCGATCATGATTTCTCCCGCATGCTTCGACCCTAATCAACGATTGCGAACCGGAGCCAGCAGGCCAACCCCCGTGTCGGAGCTCAGGAATCCTTCGCCTGGGCGAGCAGTGCGCGTTCGACGCCTGCCAGGTTTTCGATCACGAGCCTGCGCAGCGCCGGAACTTCCGTGTTGGCGCTCAGCCACGTTTTCGTCGCATCCACCAGTTGCTGCGAGACCAGCGGCGTCGGGTAGAGACCGAACACGATGTATTCGGCGATCTTGTAGCTGCGCGTCTTCCAGATCTGCGTGATCGCGTCGAAGTAGGGCACCACCTGGCCCTCGAGCGACGAGGGATCGTTCGTGTGGGTGTACCCGATGCCGATGCTGCGCACGATGACGTTGGACTGGTCATCCTTGTCGACGAGCGAGTCGAAGGCGGCCTTCTTGGCCGCGGCCGTCGGAATGGTGGCACTGGCGCGTGCTGCAGACTGCTGCCCAGTGGCCGTGTTGTCGTTGGCCAGGGCGGCATCGATCTCGGGCTGGCCCGCGGCGCCGACCAGGACGAGGCCCTCGAGCAGCTCCCAGTCGAGGTCGGCGTCGATCTCGAGGCCCTTGAGCGGGCTCGTGCCGTCGCGCAACGCGGTAAGCGCCGACACGTGGGCCGGCGTCGAGGCGATCGCCGCGAATACCTTGACGAACTGGAACTGCTCGTCTGAGCCACCCTCGGCATTCTGCGCGAGCTCCCACAGTGCGTCGCCAACCCGTTCGATCGTGGCATTGCGACGCTCCGGGGTCACATAGAACCGTGCGGTCGTGAGCAGCTGGGTCAGCGTCACGCGGATGGTCGTGGATTCGGTCTCGCTCGCGATGTTGCGCAGAACCAGGTCGACGTAGTCGCTCGCGCGAGTCTCGCCGTCGCGCATCGCATCCCAGGCCGCGCCCCATACCAGCGCGCGAGCCAGTGCGTTCTCGATGTCGGCGAGGTGCTCGGTGGCGACTGCGAGCGAGTCGTCGTCCAGCCGGATCTTGGCGTAGGCGAGGTCGTCGTCGTTGAGCAGCACGAGAGCCGGCTTCGGAAGGCCCACGAGCTCGTCGACCCTCGTGGTCTCGCCCGCGACATCCAGCTCGACCCGGTGCACCCGCACCAGCTTGCCGTGAAGCGGGTCGTCGTCGCCTGCGAAGTCGTAGAACCCCACTGCGAGGCGGTGAGGGCGGATGGTCGGGTAATCCGCCGGTGCCGTCTGTTCGATCGTGAATCCGGTGATCACACCGTCGGCGTCGGTCTCGACCAGCGGCCGCAGGGTGTTCACCCCGGCGGTCTCGAGCCAGACCTTCGACCACTCGGTGAGCTCCCGACCCGAGGTGATCTCGAGCTCGGCGAGCAGGTCGGCAAGCTCGGTGTTGCCGTACTGGTGCTTCTTGAAGTAGGCCGCGACACCCTTGTAGAACGCGTCCAGGCCAACCCAGGCGACAAGCTGCTTCAGAACGGAGCCGCCCTTCGCGTAGGTGATGTGGTCGAAGTTGACCTGCACATCCTCGAGGTCGTTGATCGTGGCAACGACCGGATGGGTCGACGGCAGCTGGTCCTGACGGTAGGCGGCGCTCTTCTCCATCATGGCGAAGGTCGTCCACGCCTCGGTCCACTCGGTGACGTCGGCACTGGCCTGCGCTGACGCCCACTCGGCGAACGATTCGTTGAGCCAGAGGTCGTTCCACCACTTCATGGTGACGAGATCGCCGAACCACATGTGGGCGAGTTCGTGCAGGATCGTGATGACCCTGCGTTCCCTGATGGCGTCCGACACCTTGGAGCGGAAGACGTAGGCCTCGGTGAACGTGATCGCGCCCGCGTTCTCCATAGCGCCCGCGTTGAACTCGGGGACGAACAGCTGGTCGTACTTGTCGAACGGGTAGGCGTAGTCGAACTTGTCTTCGTAGAACTCGAAGCCCTTGCGCGTGATGTCGAAGATGTAGTCGGAGTCCACGTACTTCGTGAGCGACTTGCGCGAGTAGATGGCGAGCGGGATGGTGCGACCGTCGCGGGAGATCAGGGAACTCTCCACCGACTCGTACGGTCCGGCCACCAGCGCGGTCACGTAGCTGGACAGCACCGGAGTCGTCGCGAAGGTCCACGTCTTCGACTCGCCGTTGTGTTGCGGGGTCGGGGTAGGCGAATTGCTGATGACCTTCCACGCGGCGGGCGCGGTCACGGTGAACTGGAAGGTGGCCTTGAGGTCGGGCTGCTCGAAGACCGCGAATACGCGGCGGCTGTCCGGTACCTCGAACTGGGAGTACAGGTAGACCTCGCCGTCGACGGGGTCGACGAACCGGTGGAGGCCCTCGCCGGTGTTCGTGTACGCAGCGTGTGCTTCGACGACGAGCACGTTGTCGGCGGCCAGGTTGTCGAGCTGGATGCGCACTCCGTCGCTCACCGCGGACGTGTCGAGCAGGTTGCCGTTGAGGATGATCGCGTGAACCGAGTCGGTGATCGCATCGATGAATGTGGATGAGCCGGGCTCCGCGGCGAACGCCACCGTCGTCACCGACCCGAACGTGCGATCGCCGGTGGTGAGATCGAGCGAGACCTCGTAGCTGGCGACATCCACGATGGCCTTGCGGCCCTGCGCTTCGATTCTGGTGAGGTTCTCTCCTGGCACGGCGTTGTTCCCTTTCGATCCGGATTGTGTCCGTCGAAGAGTCTACGACGCCCGCTACGGGGCTAGACGAGTGCGGGGACCCGCTGCTCCGCCGGCTCCGGCCGAAGCACGGCGGTGCATTCGTCGATCGCCGTTTCGAGCAGTCGCGCGAGCCGGTCGTTCGCGTCGGGAACGCAGGCGTCGGCGATGCCGATGACGGCCGTGCGCAGCAGCGCCTCCTCGTTGACGGTCAGGGCTCGTACTCCCCGCGGGGAGACTTGGCGGATGAACTCCATGGCCCATTCCTCGGTGCCGGGCGCCAGCAGGAAGGCCGCTCGGATGCGCATCCGCGCACGGTCGATCTCTGCGCCCTCCCAGTCGGCCAGCAGTTGCTCGCAACGGATGAGCCCCGTCGCCAAGGCGCTCTGCCGCATGCTGCTCGCAACGGGAAGCGCACTGGTGGCGGCGAGCACCGCGACGAGTACGGGGACCCTCGGGTCGTCGCCGTTCAGGCCGACGACCGACGGGATCAACGTGCTGAGTCGTGATCGCGCGTCATCCGAGGTCAGGTCGTTGACCAGCCGCGCGAGGGACGCGAGCACCGGATGCGTGCACGTCGGTCGGTCGCTCCAGCGCTCGCCGGCGAGGTAGGAGGCGTACTCCATGAAGCAGGCGCCGCGCTTCGCACTCCTGTGGCGTCCTGCGGAGAGAACCGGCAGAAAACCCTCGGTGGATGATGCGGTCATGATGCCTCCTCATTTCAGAGAACGGTGGTTACCATCTTGCTCCTGCCGTCGCGCGCTGTCGAGAACCCAACTACGCCGTGCACGTGACGGAGGCCGCTGCTAGCTTGTGGCTATGACCGACTTGACGACCGAACAGACCGACCTGACCCCCGAGCAGAAGCTGTTTCTCGCATCCGATGCTGCCTTGCGCGAGGTCATCGACCAGCTCACCCCGGCGATGCTGGAGCTGCCCGTTCCGGCGGAGTGGAGCACCGACAAGACGACCTCCATGTCGGGCCTCCTGGCCAACCATGCGAAAGACGAGGCCTGGGTTCCCGACGTCATCGCCGGCAAAACGATGGAGCAGGTGGGCGACACCTGGACGGGCGACCTCCTCGGCGACGAGCCCATCGGTATCTACGACAAGCTCAACGACCTCGCGGCGGCGGCGGTTTCGAAGCCGATCGCCGACGGCCAGGTGGCGCATCTGAGCTACGGCGACTTCCCGGTCGCCGAGTTTCTCGAGCACACCAGTTATTACCGCGGGTTTCAGGCACCTCTTATCGCGAAGGTCGCCGGCATCCGGTTCGCCATGTCCGATGACCTGGTCGACATGCTGTGGGCATCCGTCGAACCGAATATCGACCAGCTGCGAGCCATCCATGTGTTCGGTCCGCCCATCGAGGTACCCGACGGCTCCAACCGCGAGGCGCTGCTGCTGGGTATGACCGGCTTCTGGCGGCCGTAGCCGGTCGCGGAGCGAAGCCCGCTAGGGCACGACCTTGTCGAGCACCAGCGGCAGCAGGCCGTAAACCTCGAGGAACGCCACGCTCGCTGCAACGCAGATCGCGAAGCTGATGGCGATCCGGACGGGTCGCCTCAACCGGGCAACTGCGAGCGCGCCGAGCAGAGTCGCACCAACCACGAGCGACAGCACCGGGTAGATGATGCTCAGGCCCGGCAGGCGGGCAAGCATGTAGACTCCCTCGCCGATCAGCACGGCGCTCGGAGCAGCCACGGCGATCTCCTGCAGGCGGGGTTGCGACGAGCGAAGCCAGGATGCGCACAAGCCGACGAGTGGGCCGACGCAGAGGGCGATGAACACCCAGAACGCGAGATAGCGGTGCGGGTAATACCCGCCGAGGGCGTCGACGAAGAGCGCGAAGGTGAGGTCCATGGTCACCAGCACGATCGCCGCGAGCAGCGCAGCGGCCCAGCCGCGCACCCGGCTCCAGTAGACGAGCACGAAAGTGATGATGGTCCACGGCCCGGACGAGTTCGCTACGGCGTTGATGGAACGCGGGAGCACGTGCTCTCCGACGGGTGTGAGCGAACCGACCAGGGCGGCCGCCAGCACGACGATCAGCAGGCGCAGGGCTACAGTGCTGCCCGCAGCAGTTCCCCTGCGGGTGGTGGGAAGGGCCGAATCGGCCGACGACGCGGTCATGCATCCAGCCTGCGACGGATGCGCCGCCGCGTCGTCCTCCCAGCGAATGACATCGGCCGAGGGGGTGGCACCTCGCCTGTCGGAGCCGACTTCTACACTGGAGGGCATGCGCATCCACATCGGCACCGACCACGCGGGGCTCGAATTCAGCAAGGACCTGCAGGCTCACCTGGCGAAGGCCGGCCACGAGGTGGTCGATCACGGCCCCATGAGCTTTGATCCGGACGACGACTACCCAAGCTTCTGCATCAACGCCGCGCGCGCGGTCGTGCGTGACCAGGCGGCCGGAATCGAGACGCTGGGCATCGTTTTCGGCGGCTCGGGCAACGGCGAGCAGATGGCTGCCAACAAGGTGCTCGGCGCACGCGCGGCGCTCGTCTGGAGCGTGCCGACGGCCGAGCTCGCCCGCCAGCACAACGACGCCAACCTGATCGCGATCGGCGCCCGGCAGCACACGGTAGATGAGGCCATCCTCTACATCGACACGTTCATCCAGACTCCCTTCAGCTTTGCCGAGCGCCACGAACGCCGAATCGCCCAGCTCGCTGAATACGAGAAGACCGGGCTCATCGCGGGCCACGAGATCGACTGAGCATGCCTGAGGGCCACTCCGTCCATCGCATCGCCCGCCAGTTCGCGCTGCACTTCGTCGGCAAGCGGGTCGCCGTCACGTCGCCCCAGGGTCGATTCGCCTCGGGAGCGGCCCAGCTGGACGGGCACACCATGACCGACGCGCGTGCCGTCGGCAAACAGATGTTCCTCGAGTTCGATAACGGGCTCTGGCTGCGTGTGCATCTCGGACTGTACGGGGCATGGGATTTCGCCGGCGACTTCACCGCCGACGCGACCGTCGCGTCCGCGGGCGGCCGGATGGGGCAGACCAACCAACGTGGCACGATCCTCGATTCACGCGGTGAGGATTCCCTCGCCAGCATGGGCGCGCCGCGTGTAACCCGCCTGCGAATGTCGGAGCAGGAGACTGCCGCTCCCGGTTCGGATGTCTTCCCGCCCGACCCGATCGGCGCCGTGCGGGTGCGCCTGCTCACTGATGACACCGTCGCCGACCTTCGTGGCCCGACAGCCTGCGAAGTGCTGACGCCCGACCAGGTGCAGGCCGCCATCCGCAAGCTCGGCCCCGATCCGTTGGTGGATTCGCCCAGGGTGGGCGAGGAGCGGTTCGTGGCCGCGGTGCGCAGAAGTTCGACGCCCATCGGTCTGCTGCTCATGGACCAGTCCGTGGTCAGCGGCATCGGCAACGTCTATCGCGCCGAACTGCTGTTCCGTTCGCGCATCGACCCCCACAAACCCGGCAAGGATCTCACCGACGACCAGGCTCGCGCACTATGGAAAGACTGGACGAAGCTGCTCAAGATCGGGGTGAAGACGGGCCAGATGCTCACCATGGACGGCCTCGGAAAGAAGAAGTACGAGGCGGCGCTCGCCAACCGCGAGGACCGGCACTGGGTGTACCACCGCACGGGCGAACCGTGCCGCGTCTGCGGCACACCCGTCGTGATGGAGCTCGCCGCCGGCCGCAAACTCTATTTTTGCCCGACCGACCAGGTCTAGCGACTGCCTTCGTATAGAGACTCTGTATCGCGGCTCAGTATACTTTCGGTTATGCGTTACACACCACACTTCCTGCTCACCGACGAGGCCGAAGTGAAGCGGCTCATCCGTGAGAATCCCTGGGCGACCATCGTCTCGAACACAGAAAAGGGTCTTGTCGCCTCGCATTATCCCGTGGTGCTCGAGGAGCAGCCCGAGGGCATCAGCCTTGTGAGCCACGTCGGTCGACCCGACGAGCGCGCGCACGAGCTCGGCCAGCACGAGGTGCTCATCATCATTGCGGGTGCACATGGCTACATCTCGCCCGGCTGGTACGAGAACAGCGAGTTCGTTCCAACCTGGAACCATGCGACCGCGCACCTCTACGGCACGCCCCAGATCCTCAGCGACGAAGAGAACTTCCAGGTGCTCGGACAGCTCGTGGACCATTTCGAGAAACGGATGCCCGATCCGGTCAGCCTCACCATCGACGAGAGGGCGGCGCAGCGGCTCGCAACCGGAACCGTCGGGATCCGCATTCCGATCACCCGTTTCGATGCTCGGCTGAAGCTCAGCCAGAACAAATCCCCCGAGGTGCGGCAACGCATCATCGAGGCGCTCGAGGGCGACGGTCCCTACTCGTCCCAGCCGCTCGCCGACGAGATGCGCCGTCTGCACGACGAATGATCCTTCGCAATGCACGACTGGGTACGCGGGCTTTCGACCTGCGCATCACCGAGGGCGTGATCGCCGAACTGGGTGCGGTTTCGCAGACCGACGACGACTCCCTCGACCTGGACGGCCGTTGGCTCGCGCCGGGCCTGTGGGACCAGCACGTGCACTTCAGCCAGTGGGCGCAGCAGTCGCGCCGACTCGACGTGGCATCCGCTGGTTCGGCGGCCGAGACGGCTCGGCTGGTCACTCGGGCCGTCGAACAGGCGACTGCGTCGTCAGGGGCACAGGAGCCATCGCGGGCGCCAGCTGCCTCCACCCCGTTCATCGCGGTGGGCTTTCGCGACGCACTGTGGCCCGATGCCCCGAATCTGGCCGACCTCGACGCGGCCTCGCGGGGGCCGGTCGTCGTGGTCAGTGGCGACCTGCACGCGGTGTGGCTGAACTCTCCCGCGCTCCGACGCTTCGACGTGACGCACAGCGGCACAGCGGACCTGTCGACCGGCCTACTGCGGGAGGGCGAGGCATTCCGCATCCTCGACCTGATCGACACGGTCGACGACGACGTGCTCGACGGCTGGGCGGACGCGACAGCCAGCGCGGCCGCCGCGAAAGGGGTCGTCGGCATCGTGGACTATGAGATGGCCTGGAATCTCGAGGCCTGGTCGCGCCGACAAGCCGCCGGAACGGATTCGCTGCGAGTCGAGATCGGTGTGTATACCGAACATCTCGATCGGGCCATCGAGCTCGGGTTGCGCACAGGAGACAGGCTCGGCGACCTGCTCAGGATGGGCAACTTCAAGGTGTTGATCGATGGCTCGCTCAACACCCGCACGGCCTACTGCTGGGACGAATACGCTGGAGCACCCGGCGAATTCGGCCTGCTGACCGTGTCGGAGGATCGCCTCGTCGAGATCATGATGCGGGCCTCGAGCGCCGGAATCGAACCATCGGTGCACGCGATCGGCGATCGCGCGAACACGATTGCGCTCGACGCATTCGAGACGGTGGGCTGCAGCGGGCGAATCGAGCACGCCCAATTCGTGGCGACGGTCGACCTTCCGCGGTTCGCACGGCTCGGCGTCGCAGCCAGCCTTCAACCCGACCACGCCATGGACGACCGCGACGTCGCCGACCGCTACTGGCCGGGCCGCACCGAGAGGGCATTTCCGCTGCGGTCTCTGCTCGACGCCGGAGCAACGGTGCTGCTCGGATCGGACGCGCCGGTATCACCGCTAGACCCGTGGCGCTCGATCGCCGCGGCAGTCGGCCGGCACCGCGACGGCCGCGACCCGTGGCATCCGGAGCAGGCGATCAGCGCGAGCGAGGCGATCGCGGCATCCACTCGCTCGACGATCGCACTCGGCCAGCCCGCCGACCTGGTGGTCACGGAGCTCGACCCGTTCGCATCTACCCCCGACCAGCTGCGCGCGATGCCTGTTCACGCAACGCTTCTCGGTGGGCGTCTCACCCACGGTCCCGCCTGAGCCCTGCCCTTGTCTGGTCGGCGTGAGATCGCAACACTTGGTGCATGACCCCGGATGCCCGTTTCACCGAACTGCTCGACGACCTGAAGATGCTCGGAGTCACCCAGAGCCCGTTTTTCGGTCGGCGCGGTATCACCGCCGACGGCAAGGTGATCGCCTGCTTCCTCGACGATTCGGTCGCCTTCAAGCTGGGCGCGACCACGCCCGAACACGCGAGCGCCCTCGCCCTCTCGGGCTCGGTCCTGTGGCATCCGGGCAACAAGACCATGCCGTTCAAAGACTGGGTTCGAGTCACTGATGCCCACCAGGACGAGTGGGGGCGGCTCGCCGAACAGGCGCTGCACCACATTCGCCAGAACCTCTGACCGCGACAGTGCGGCAACGCAGGCGGGGGATAGCCCTACTGTGGATTGGGGCGGAGGCGGGATGCCCGGCACACGCGCGGCCCAACAAACTAGGACCATGACCAGCCCAACGACCGCAGCACTCGAAACGCAGCCAGCACGCGGAGCCCTCTATCCGAGGCTTTGGCGCGCGACGCCGCGCGAACTCGCGTTCCTTCTGCTTGGCCTGCCGATCGCGACGGTCGGGTTCGCGGTGACACTCGGCATGTTCAACGCGGGACTCGGCACGATCATCCCGATCTTCGTCGGGGTCTTCGTCGTGATCGGCTCGCTGTATGTGGCCAGGGGCTTCGGAACGCTCGAACTGACCCGTCTCGACTGGGCCGGCCGACCGCCCATCGCCCGCACCGACTGGCAGGATCGCCGTGCCAGCACAGGGTTCTGGGGCTGGCTGCGCTCTGTGCTGCTGAACGGTCACTACTGGCTCGCTCTGCTGCACACCATGGTCATCAATTTCGCCGTCTCGTTGTTCACCTGGATCGTCACCGTCGTGTGGGTGTCGGTGGGGGTCGGCGGACTCACCTATTGGTTCTGGAGCCGGTTTCTTCCCCGGCAACAGCACGTGCTCTACATCTCGCAGTGGTTGCTCCACGGCCGCGGAATCGTGTTGCCCAATCCCGCTTACGACGTCACCGAGAGCATCCTCTACCTGGTGCTGGGCGTACTGCTGATCGGAACCCTCCCGTTCGTCACCCGCGGGCTGACGACCCTGCACTGGGGGATCGCCTTCGGCGTGCTGGGCCGGTGGAAGTCGGAGGCGCTGCGCAAGACCGTGCGTGACCTCAGCGACGCCCGCGGCGCGGCCAGTTCGGCTGAGGGACATTCGCTTCGCCGGCTCGAGCGCGACATCCACGACGGGCCGCAACAGCGACTGGTGCGGATGCAGATGGATCTCGCCGCCGCCGAGCGACAGCTGGACGGCGACCCCGAGAAGGCTCGCGGCCTCATCGCCGAGGCGATGCAGCAGTCGAAGGATGCACTGGAGGAGCTCCGCTCGCTGTCCCGCGGTTTCGCGCCACCGATACTGCTCGATCGCGGGCTGGTGGCCGCGCTCGAATCGGCGGCCACGCGCAGCCCGATCCCGACCCGTGTCGTCGACGAGCTGACCGTTGCAACGGCGCTCGAGCAGGAGGTCGAACGCAACGCCTACTTCGTCGCCAGTGAGGCGCTGACCAACGCGATCAAGCACTCCGGGGCGACCGATATCGAGGTGCGGGTAAGCGCCACAGCCTCCGACCTCGTGGTGTCGGTTCGCGACAACGGCAGCGGCGGCGCCACCACGACCTCCGGCCACGGCATCGCCGGGCTGCGGGAGCGGATGCGCGGAGCCGGCGGCAGCCTCGAGGTGCACAGTCCGTCGGGCGGCCCGACTGTGATCACGGCTCGACTTCCGCTCGGGACGGGAACGCCCGGCGACACGAAGTCGAGCTGACCGGTCAGGGCTGAGAGCGCCTGCCACCGCGGAGATCCGGAAAACGTGTGTGCCGCCCTACTCTGGAGACATGTCTGCTCTTCGCGTAGTCGTTGCCGACGATTCAGTTCTGCTGCGCGAGGGGCTGGTGCGAGTGCTCGTCGAGAGCGGTGTGACCGTCGTGGCCGCCTACCCTGACGCCGACCAGCTGCTGGCCGCGCTCGAGTCCGACGCACCCGACCTGATCGTTCTCGACGTGCGGATGCCGCCCACCTACCGCGACGAGGGCGTGCGGGCGGCCATCCGAGCCCGCCAGCTGATGCCGAAGGTGGGCATCCTGCTGCTCTCGCAGTACGTCGAGGTCGCGTACGCGCAGGAGCTCCTGTCGGCCGGAACCGGGGGAGTCGGGTATCTCCTGAAGGATCGCGTCGCGTCCCTCGACGAACTGAAGGATGCCATCGACCGCATTGCGTCGGGTGGCACAGTGCTCGACCCGGAGGTCGTGGCACAGTTGATCGGTCGCAGGCACGATCCTCTCGCAACCCTTACGCCGAGGGAGCGCGAGGTGCTCGCGCTGATGGGTGAGGGGCGCACCAACCAGGCTATTGCGAGCGCGCTCGTTATCGGCACAGGGGCTGTCGAGAAGAACGTGACTGCGATTTTCCAGAAGCTATCTCTGGATGATTCGGGCACAGACCATCGCCGCGTGCTCGCGGTCCTGGCCTGGTTACAGCGCTAGGTGTGTCCCGAAACCGTGTGTACTAGAAGCGCGGGCGCGGCAGTACGGGTGCCAGGGCGCTCGAATTGTGGTTCGTCGCTGTCTGGACTTCTGGGCGTGGGTATTCGAGGTGGTCCGTCCACTGGCGACCATTCCACCAGCGGAGCATTCCACTGCCCGCGGGGTCTGGGTACCAGCCGAAAGGAGCCAGGTCAGTATGGGTTGCTACAGACATTGGGTAATCCTGTATTTTTGCCCTGCCGCTGGGCTGTCCGGGGAGGCGACATTCAATTTGCCAACCGCGGGGCTGTTCGGGATGGAGAGCGGTTGTCCCCATAGTAGGGGACACATTCTCGTTTTGTATCGCCCCCCTTTTGGGGGTCACCCTTTTATTCTGTCGGCATCGGAAATGCGGTTCCCGAAAGCTCTTCCGAAACGGCCCACAATCGGGCGGAATCCGACGGGCTGAGCGCCCGTTTCGGCACCCTCGCGGGCACCGGGCCACCGGTCAGCTCCTGCGGGCCGCTCGGTCCGTAGTAGCCGCCGCCCTGTGCCTCCGGGCTGGTCGCGGCGAACAGTGCGGGCAGTACGCCCTGGTCGACCTTCTGATACAGGCCGGGCACCCGGTATTGCAGGCCGCCCAGCCGTGCTCGTAGCCCACGCGGGTCGCGGCCGCGCAGGGGTCCGGCCGACTGCAGGTTCGTGATGGTCGCCCCCGGATGCGCCGACGAGGCCAGGATGCCCCAGCCGGCCGCCATGCTGCGTTTGTCGAGCTCGCGCGCGAACATCAGGGCCGCCAGCTTGGAGAGACCGTAGGCGGCACCCGGGCGGTAGGACCGTTCGGACTGCAGGTTGTCCCATTCCAGACGGCCGGCCCGGGCGTAGATGCTGCTGAGGGTGACCACTCGTGACGTTCCGGCCTGCCGCAGAAGCGGCAGCAATTCGGCGGTGAGTGCGAAGTGGCCCAGATAGTTCGACTGGAATTGCAGCTCGAACCCGTCCTCGGTCACCTCCCGCCTGGGCGGCATCATGACGCCGGCGTTGTTCACCAGGATGTCAAGCGGGTGGCCGTCCTTGAGGATCGCGTCGGCAAATGCGCCGACCGACGCCAGCGATGACAGGTCGACCAGGTGCAGCTCGAGCCGCGCATCCAGGTTCTCGGCCGTCAGCTTCGCCATGGCCTCGATTCCCTTGTCGGCGTTGCGCACCGCGAGGGTCACCTGCGCGCCGGCCCGAGCGAGCCGCCGGGCGAGTTCAAGCCCCAGGCCGCTGTTCGCACCCGTGACGATGGCGCGCTTTCCGGTGAGGTCGGCGACGTCGAGGGTGTGTTTTGTGCGGGGCATGCGCCCATTCTGCGCCGTTGCGCCGATCGGCGGGCCAGAATTGCAGCATGGCAAACACGTGGGATCGGGTTCCGATCGAGCCGCAGACCGTCAACGCCCCTCTGTCGCGGGCGGCCGTGTTCCTGGTCGTCACGATCGGCGAGTCGGATACCGCGTTCGCGGCTGTTAGGGAGGTCATCGCCGATATCGGAGGGCTCGTGCGCGCCGTGGGTTTCCGCGACCTGGGAGCGCAGCTGTCGTGCATTGTGGGCGTCGGTCGCGCGGCCTGGGACCGGCTCGGCCGGCAGACCCACCCGTCGCAGCTGCATCCGTTTCCCGCCGTGATCGGTGCGACGCACACCGCCGTGTCGACTCCCGGCGACCTGCTCTTCCACATCCGCTCAGAAGCTGTCGATAGATGCTTCGAGCTGGAGAAGTTGTTGCTCGGCAAGCTCGGTGACAACGTGACGGTCGTCGATGAGGTCTCGGGATTCCGTTACTTCGATGCCCGCGACCTCCTGGGGTTCGTCGATGGCACTGAGAACCCGGTCGGCGCCGCTCTCGCGCACGACACGCTCATCGGTGCGGAAGATGCGGAGTTCGCTGGCGGCAGCTATGTCGTCGTGCAGAAGTACCTGCACGATCTCACCGCGTGGGAGAAGCTGTCGGTCGCCGATCAGGAGCGCATCATCGGCCGCACGAAGCTCGACAACGTCGAACTCGATCCGGCCGGCGATCGGCTGTCGCACAAGGACCTCAACACGATCACCGACACGGCGGGGGTCGAACACGACATCCTTCGCGACAACATGCCGTTCGGCCGACCCGGCGCGGGGGAGTTCGGCACCTACTTCATCGGGTACGCCGCCGACCTCTCGACGATCGAGAAGATGCTGCAGCGGATGTTCGTGGGGGTGCCACCGGGAAAGCACGACCGCATCCTGGACTTCTCGACGGCGGTGACCGGGTCGACCTACTTCGTGCCGTCCAACGACCTGCTGGAGAGTCTCGCCGACGGTTCGTAGCTAGTGATCGCTCGCGCGAGTGCTGCGGCGCAGGCGCACCAGCAGCCCAGCCAGTGCGAGCAGCAGAAGGGCGAGTGCGCCGATGCCGACCGCCAGGATCGTGCCGCGATCGGCGCTGACGATTGCGCGCCGGTCGAGTTCTGCCGCATCCGCGCCGCCTACGAGCGTGTGGGCAGTCAGGCCGCCCGTGCTGGCGAGGCTGCGTCGGATTTCGCTGATGGCCGAGAGTGCCCGGGCGCTCGCGGGATCCGCGTCGAGGGCCACGATGAGCTCGGTGCGGCCGTGAATGGTGGCTCCTCGGGTGACTGCATGAACCGTGGCGAAGTTCATGGCGAGCGTCGTCGGGGCCACGGTCGAGGTCTCGCCGGCGAAGAATGCCGGTGCCAGCATGACGGCCTGGTTGCCGTCGCCGGTGCCGTAGGCCGCGTCGATCGTGTGCTGGGCCCGCGCCTGGGCTGCGGACGGCGTGTCGATTCCGGCGTTCGACGAGAGCTGCGCGTCGACCAGGTCGAGAGCCACTAGACAGGCGACTGCGGCCACAATGACGGCGACCAGCAGCGGTCGGCCACCGGGCGCGCCCGACTGCGTCGCGGTTTGCTCCGTCGCGGTCGGTGCTCCAGGCCACAGCAGAGCCCGGCCAGTCACTGCCATCAGTGCGGGCAGTAGCGCCACGACGACTATCGCAAGGCCTGCGACTGCGATCGCCGCTCCCACGCCGAACGCGCGCGTGGCTGGTCCGCGCGCGAACAGCAGCGCCAGCATGCCTACTGCGACTATGGCCGCGCCCACCAGGGCAGGCGCGGCAAGCACGATGGTTGTCCCACGAATCGAGTCCCGCGAGTCGCCCGCGACGCGCCCTGCCGCGCGCAGGCGCACGGACAGGGCACAGCAGTAGCAGGCGCCTATGCCAACGATGACGCCGAACAGCAGGTCACGGGCATCCGCGGTGAGGGGCGCGCCCAGACCCGCGTAGACCGCGTCGGCGATTCGGATGCCGAGCCACCCCGCCGCGCCGAGCGCTGCGACCTGGGCCAGCCACAGCACCGGCCGGCGGGACAACGCGAGCAGCAGCAGCGCGGCGATCACCGAGACCAGTATCAGGGCCAGGTCCGGCACGGTTGAGGCCGCGGCCGCATTCGCTCTCGAGGCGACCGTGCCGGTCAGCTGGGCCTGCAGGTCGGCGGGAAGGCCCGCATCCGCCACGCTATCGATGCGGTTGGCGAGCACTGCCGGCGACGACGTGCGGTCGACGTAGAGCTCGACCAGGATCGCGGTGCGATTGGCGGCCAGCTCCGGTCTCACCGTGGCCGGATCGGCGTCGAGCGGCGCGAGCGCCGAGACGCGCGAGGCGATCGCGGCGTTGTCGGCGGCGGTCAGACGGTCGCCGTCGTGGCGGTTCCAGACGATGAGCGCGTAGTCGGTATCGGGCTCAGGAAAGTCCGCCAGCAGCGAGTCGACGCGCTTCGAGTCGGCAGACGCGGGCAGCCCGGACCCCGCAGTCGGCGAACTCGATCGGGGAAGCAGAATGAGCGCCAGGCCGATCGCCACGACGCCGGCCACCAGTGTGATCCACGACGTGCGACGACCAGTTACGAACGAGATGATTGCTCGCACGGTGCCTCCCGAAATTTCTTCGATCGTAGCCGCGACGCAATCGGTCGTGCGCTACCGCGGTCCGGCCAATCCCACCAGGTTGCCGTCCGGGTCTCGAAACTGGGCGACGACGAGCGCGCCATTCGGGTTGCGCTCGGGGCCGAACACTCGGCTGCCGCCGAGACTCTCGGCCTGCTCGAGAGCGGTCGCGACATCCTCGACTCCCACGTAGAAGACCACGTGGGTCGGATATCCGGAGCCGCCGCCGATGCCGCCGGGGATGCCGGCTTCCGCGGTCAGGAACCCGTAATTGCCCGCCTCCGAGACGGAGGGCGCCGCCGGCGAACCGGTATCGAATTGCCACCCGAACAGCTGCGCGTAATACTCGCGCAGCCGTGCGGGGTCTTCGCCCGAGATCTCGAAGTGCACGACCGGGTTGTCCATGAGTGTGTCCTCTCCAACGATTTACTAGTCGACTCCAACTCCTGACAAGTCGACAAATCGGATGCCCGCGCTGACCGTCCTGGGGCCGATTTGGAGGCTAATGGCAGGCTGGAGGGCCGGAAGTGGAGGGGATGACCAGGATCGAACTGGCGTCATCAGTTTGGAAGACTGAGGCTCTACCATTGAGCTACATCCCCGCATCCTGGGCAGGGCCCAAGCGCGACGATCACTCTATCAAGACTGAATCAGTCCCGGGGACACCCAGGGCAGCGGCCCACTAGTTCAGTGGCCAGTCCCATTTGCCGTCGTGCATCGCCAGCTCGGGAACCAGCTCCTCGGGCGTCGGCTTCTGGTGCCGGTCAGGCATGTAGACGTTCGTGCTCCAGTCGTCGCCATTCCACCAGCGCAGCTGGAAAGGAACCCGCGGGTCGCGATACCAACCGGGTGCAGGCGTAGCATCGCCCTGCTCTGTCGTCGCCATTTCAAATTCCCCCGAATGATTCGAATTGGTGGTCCTCTCGACCGTAGCCCGCGGCGAGACCAAACGCGACACCCCACAACGGGTGCAACCGAACGCTATAGACTTGCCGAGGTCAATTTTCGTTAGGGCTACAAGTCCCAGGAGCTGGCTGCAGACATCGACAGACCCGGGGCGTAGCTCAGCTTGGTAGAGCGCTCGGTTTGGGACCGAGAGGCCGCAGGTTCGAATCCTGTCGCCCCGACTTGCACGAGCGCACCATGACCATACGAATACAAATCAGGAGAACCACAACGTGAAGACCACGGTTGAGAAGCTGAGCCCCACTCGCGCCAAGCTCACCATCGCAGTGACGCCCGACGAGCTCAAACCGAGCATCGACCACGCGTACAGCCACATCGCCGAGTCCGTGAACATCCCGGGCTTCCGTAAGGGAAAGGTGCCACCGCAGCTGATCGACCAGCGCGTCGGCCGCGAAGAGGTGCTGAACCACGCGGTCAGCGACGGCCTCGACAAGTTCTACCGCCAGGCGGTGCAGGACGAGAAGATCCGCACCCTGGGCCGCCCGGAAGCCGACATCCTGACCCTGCCCGACGTGAAGACCTTCACCGGCGACCTCGTCGTAACGGTCGAGGTCGATGTGCGTCCCGACTTCGTCATCCCCGATTACGACGGGCTCAAGCTCGAGGTCGACCCCATCACAGTCTCCGCCGATGATGTGAAAGACGAACTGGATGCCCTGCGCAGCCGCTTCGGCACGCTCGTTACCGTGAACCGCCCGGCCAAGACGGGCGACTTCGCCCAGCTCGACCTGGTTGCCACCATCGGTGACGACGAGGTCGATACCGCCAACAACATCAGCTACGAGATCGGCTCCGGCGAACTCATCGAGGGCATCGACGAGGCTCTCGAGTCGCTCACCGCCGGCGAAGAGACCACGTTCGAGTCGACCCTGGTCGGTGGTGACAGCGCCGGCGAGAAGGCGCTGATCTCGGTCAAGTTGCTCGCCGTCAAAGAGCGCGAGCTGCCCGAGGCCGACGACGACTTCGCCCAGATCGCCAGCCAGTTCGACACCATCAAAGAGCTGAAGGCTGACATCAAGGAGCAGGTCGAGAAGTCGAAGTCGTTCCAGCAGGTCTCGCAGGCCCGCGACATGATCGTCGACGAACTGGTCAAGAAGGTCGAGATCCCGGTTCCCCAGGGCCTCATCGACGACGAGGTACAGCGTCACCTCGAGAACGAGAATCGCCTCGAAGACGACGTGCACCGCGCCGAGGTGGCCGAGTCGAGCGAGAAGACGTTCCGCAGCCAGATCCTGATCGACGCGATCGCCGAGGCCGAAGACGTCAAGGTCAGCCAGGACGAGCTCACCCAGTACCTCATCCAGTCCGCCGCCCAGTACGGCATGGAGCCGGGCGAGTTCATCAAGGTGCTCGACGAGAACGGCCAGATCCCGGCCATGATCGGCGAGGTCGCGCGCGGCAAGACGCTGGCGATCATCCTCGAGAAGGCCAACGTCGTCGACACCAAGGGCAAGAAAGTGGATGTCACGCCGTTCACCGGAATCGTGAAGGGCGACGACGAAGAGTTCGACACGTCGGATGCCGCGAACCTGCTGGCATCGGCCAATGACGACCACGCCGGCCACGACCACGACCACTCGGACTAGTGGCGCGGCTCGCCGCGGCGAGCCTCTTCTAGTCGGTCGGTCGCGAGACGATCAGCACTAGTGACCCGTCGAAGTGCGGTGCGCTTCGAAGTGCTCCGAAACGGCGATCCCACGTGCCGTCGCCGAGGTCCCTCGTGAGGTCGCGCACGAACCGTGCTTCGACGTCGCTGCCGACGAAGCTCCAGGCGGAGTTTGCACGTCTCGCACCGGGATCGAGCAGGGCCTCCGGGCGCCCGTAGTAGGCCTCGCCGAACCCGTCGACGCAGCCCAGCGGGATCGGCAGCGGGATGACCTCGGTCGCCCCGCCGAGTGCGGAAGCAATTCGCGCGGGCGCGGGGTAGCGGCGCGCCTCGACCTCGATCGTGCCGGGCGCATACACCGCCAGCCAGGATCGATGCAGCAGGTCCGGGTCGCAGGTCAGAACGACGACCGGCCCGCGAGCTACGCGCCGCAGCTCCCGGAGTCCCTGCTCGAGGTCGCCCCACTGGTGCACAGAGAACGTTGTCATCGCTGCATCGAAAAAGTCGTCATCGAAGGGGAGCGCCTCCGCGGTGCCGTCGAGGGCCACGGAGAGATCTCGCGGCCGTTGCGCCCGCATCTCGGCCGACGGTTCGATCGCCGTTACCTGGCGGTCAAGCGGCTCGTAGGATCCGGCCCCGGCACCGACGTTCAGCACCGTCTTCGCGTCGCCGAGCGCCCGCCCGATGGCCGCCTCGAATTCGGGTTCCGGCCGCCGGTAGTTGCGGTAGCCCGATCCGATGACGCCGTAGTCGGCGTCGCCGGCCGAACCGTCGGCCTTGCGTGTCATGGTCGCAAGCCTGTCACGAGGTCAGTCGCCCGACCGAGTTGACGAGGGCCCGTCGTGGCATCACCCGCTCCGCGATCGTCGCAGCGACGTTCGTGAACCCGGTGACGAGGCTCGGCGGCGGATTGCGGCGATCGAGCGCACGAAGCGCGGCCCGAACCACGGTCGGTGCGCTCTGCACTCGACCGGTTCGCGCCTGCGGGCCCGCGACGTCGAAGAATTCGGTCTCCGTCGCTCCCGGGCACAGCGCGAGAACCCTCAGGCCGCTCGGTCTCGCCTCGAACCAGAGCGCCTCGGTGAAGCTCAGCACGAACGCCTTGGTGGCACCGTAGACCGCCATCCGCGGGATCGGCTGGAACCCCGCCGTGCTCGCGACGTTCACGAGCACGCCGCTGCCATGCACCAGCAGCTCGGAGTAGAACGCCTTCGTCACGTCAACGAGTGCCCCGACGTTGAGGGCCACCTCCTGGCTGATGCGACCCGCATCCGCCTGGTCGAAACCGCCGTGTGTTCCGAACCCAGCGCTGTTGATGAGCGAGTGCACGGGCAGTCCGTGCCTCGCGACCTCGGCGGCCAGGGCGGATGCGGCTACCGCCGACGTGAGGTCCGCTGCAATCACCGTTGCGGTCACCTTATGCGCCGTCTCGAGCTCGGTCTTCAGTGCCTCAAGCCGGTCAGCGCGGCGGGCCACCAGCACAAGGTTTGCCCCGCGCTCTGCGAGCTGGCGAGCGAACTCCGCTCCGAGACCCGAGCTGGCCCCGGTGACGACGACCGTCGACTCGCGGTACTCGATCACTCGGCGCTGTCCCGGACGCCGGGGACCCGCGCGGCCCAATCGTCACTAGTCATGCTGACAACGCTAGCCGTGAGGCGCGCCGCTCTCTGCCCACGGCGAACAACGCAGTTTGCCCGAGCCCGCTCCGATAGATTCGTTGGACAAGCGATAACTGAAACGGAGCGCGACAATGGCCCAACCGGCTTTGGTCAGCAGTATTTTCGACCAACTTCTGAGCGACCGCATCATCTGGCTCGGCTCTGAGGTGCGAGACGAGAATGCAAACGAGATTTGCGCCAAAATCCTTCTGCTTGCAGCAGAGGACTCCAAGCGAGACATCTTCCTTTACGTCAATTCCCCCGGCGGATCCATCACCGCGGGCATGGCCATCTACGACACGATGAAGTTCGTGCCGAATGACATCGTCACGGTGGGCATCGGCCTTGCGGCATCCATGGGGCAGTTCCTGCTCTCGTCGGGTACCAAGGGCAAGCGGTACATCACCCCGAACGCGCGAGTGCTGCTGCACCAGCCGTCCGGTGGTTTCGGTGGAACCGCCGCCGACATCCAGACCCAGGCCGGCGTCATCCTCGCGATGAAGCAGCGGATGGCCGAACTGACGGCCGAGCAGACCGGCAAGACGGTCGAGCAGATCCTCATCGACAACGACCGCGACAACTGGTTCACCGCACAGGAGGCCCTCGACTACGGATTCGTCGACCACCTCCGCGAATTCGCCTCCGACGTGGTCGGCGGCGGCGGCACCGACTCGTCCGTCGACGACGACGCCGCAAAGAACAAGTAGGTAGGAAGAACAATGGACAACTTCAATCTGGGCAGCGGGCTGGCACGGCCGGCTGCAGAGGCCCGCTACATCCTGCCGACGTTCGAGGAGCGCACGGCCTACGGCTACAAGCGCCAGGACCCGTACGCGAAGCTCTTCGAGGACCGCATTATCTTCCTCGGCGTGCAGATCGACGATGCCTCGGCGGATGACGTCATGGCCCAGCTGCTCGTACTCGAGAGCCAGGACCCCGACCGCGACATCCTGATGTACATCAACTCGCCCGGTGGCTCGTTCACCGCGATGACGGCCATCTACGACACGATGCAGTACATCCGCCCGCAGGTGCAGACGTTCGCGCTCGGCCAGGCGGCGTCAGCTGCAGCCGTGCTGCTGGCCGCCGGCGCACCCGGCAAGCGCCTCGCCCTGCCGAACGCGCGCATCCTCATCCACCAGCCTGCCGCTGGTTCCGAGGGCTCGAGCCAGGCGTCGGACATCGAGATCCAGGCCCGCGAGATCCTTCGCATGCGCACCTGGCTGGAAGACACCCTGTCGTTCCACTCGAACCGCACGTCGGAGCAGGTACACAAGGACATCGATCGCGACAAGATCCTGAGCGCGGCCGAGGCTCTCGAGTACGGGCTCATCGACCAGGTGCTGGCACCGCGCAAGAGCACCCCGGCGTTGGTCAAATAGCCCCCGAGACGGGAGTTGTGGCTCTTCCCAAGCTCTGGGAACGACCACAACTCCCGTCTCGCGCTAGTCCGGTGGTCGACTGGCGCGTGCCGAGCCTCGGCGACCGGCGACGAGGATGACCAGGGTCAGCACGAGACCCAGGCCCACGACGCCACCGCCGATGCCGAGCACCAGGCCGAGGTTGGCCGTGGGCTGCTTCGTCGTGTCCGTGCCCAGGTTCGGGTCGGGCGGAGCGGTGCCGCCCGACTTGCCGTTGCAGTCCTGTGGATGACTCGTGCCGACAGCCGGTGTGAACGAGCCTTTCGGCGCCCAGGTGAACGAGTACTGGTTCGACACGATGTGGCCGTCAGCCGACACGATCTGCCAGACCACCCTGTACTTGCCGGCGGCGCCGATCACCGGGGCGATCGACATGCTCGGGCCCGTTACCGTGACGCAGCCGTTTCCGTAGAACCTGTGGCTGGCATCCTCGATGTCGAAGGCGAACCCGGCGCCATGGCCCGAGAGGTCGAGCAGGCCCTCGTTGGTGGTGATGATGAACTTCGACGGCAGCTTCGTGAGGGTCTGGCCTGCAGCCGGGTCGGAGGACACCAGGAAGTTGTGGGCCGACGCCGAGTCGGCGAGGCCGAGCACTGATGCCGATACCAGAATTGCGCCCAGTCCGAGCGCCAGGATCCGTCGTCGAGCGGCTCTGGGCATGGCATTCACGTTACGGCACGCCGAAGTCACAATTCTTGACGGAGGCTGGCAGTGTCGCCGTCACGGGTTAGGCTCGAACCCACATAGTTTGACTGGACTAGCTAAGGGGAGAGCGACTGTGGCCCGCATTGGGGAGAGCGCCGATCTGCTCAAGTGTTCCTTCTGTGGCAAAAGCCAGAAGCAGGTGCAGCAGCTCATCGCCGGTCCCGGCGTCTACATCTGCGACGAGTGCGTCGAACTGTGCAACGAGATCATCGAGGAGCGCCTGGCAGAAGCGGGCGAAGAAAGCTCGAGCGAATTCGACCTGCCGAAGCCCAAAGAGATCTTCGCGTTCCTCGAGGAATACGTCATCGGCCAGGAGGCAGCCAAGATCGCCCTCTCGGTCGCGGTCTACAACCACTACAAGCGCATCCGGGCCCGCAATACCCTGAGTTCGGCCGACATCATCGACGATGTCGAGATCGCGAAGTCCAACATTCTGCTCATCGGGCCGACGGGGTGCGGCAAGACCTACCTCGCCCAGACGCTCGCCAAACGCCTCAACGTGCCCTTCGCGGTAGCGGATGCGACGGCCCTCACCGAGGCCGGATACGTCGGTGAAGACGTCGAGAACATCCTGCTGAAGCTCATCCAGGCCGCAGACTACGACGTCAAGCGCGCCGAGACCGGCATCATCTACATCGACGAGATCGACAAGATCGCGCGCAAGGCTGAGAACCCGTCGATCACGCGCGATGTGTCGGGCGAGGGCGTGCAGCAGGCGCTGCTCAAGATCCTCGAGGGCACGATCGCCTCCGTTCCGCCGCAGGGCGGCCGCAAGCATCCGCACCAGGAGTTCATCCAGGTCGACACGACCAATGTTCTGTTCATCGTCGCGGGTGCGTTCGCCGGCCTGGAAGAGATCATTTCGCAGCGGGCCGGCAAGAAGGGCATCGGCTTCGGTGCTCCACTGCACAGCAAGAACGACGACGTCAACCTCTTCGGAGAGGTGTTGCCGGAAGACCTGCACAAGTTCGGGCTGATCCCCGAGTTCATCGGTCGCCTGCCCGTCGTCACCACCGTCACCCAGCTCGATCAGGTCGCCCTGATGGACATCCTGACCCAGCCCAAGAACGCCCTGGTTCGCCAGTACCAGCGCATGTTCGAGATCGACGGGGTCGACCTGCAGTTCGACCACGATGCGCTCGAGGCCATCGCCGATCTCGCCGTGCTCCGCAAGACGGGCGCTCGCGGGTTGCGCGCGATCATGGAAGAGGTGCTCGGGCCGATCATGTTCGAGGTGCCCTCGAACGACGATGTTGCCCGGGTTGTCGTGACCCGCGAGTCCGTGCTCGAGAACGCGGCACCCACGATCGTTCCACGCAAGGCCGTGCGGCCCACCGAGAAGAGCGCCTAGTCTTTTTCGACCTCTCCAAAGGTCCGGCCTTCGCACATCGGGGCAGCAGTCCACGCTTCGCGGATTGGACCGCGTAATGTGCCGCGGATGCCCGCATCGATTCCCTAGGCTGGCTGCATCGTCCAGCCAATAGTCGCCGGCATCGTCGGCGCAGTCACCGGGTTTGCGAGCGCGTTCGTGCTGGTGCTCGCGGGGCTCCGCGCTGTCGGGGCGACGCCGGCCGAGGCGGCCTCCGGGTTGCTGACGCTGTGCCTCGCGCAGGCGATCATCGCCATCCTGCTCAGCCTTCGATTTCGCATCCCGCTGTCGTTCGCGTGGTCCACGCCGGGCGCAGCGCTGCTCATTGCCGCCCACGCCACCACTCGCAACTTCTCGGCGGCGGTGGGCGCGTTCATCGTATGCGGAGTGCTCATAGCGATCACCGGGCTGTGGCCCGCACTCACGCGGGCGATCACCCGAATCCCGACGCCGCTCGCGAGCGCGCTGCTCGCCGGCATCCTGTTTCCGATCTGTCTTGCGCCCATCGAGGCATCGGTGAAGCTTCCGCTGCTCGCGCTGCCGATTGTGCTGGTCTGGCTGATCCTCTACGGCCTCGCGCCACGCTGGGCGGTGCCCGGCGCGCTTGTAGCGACGATCATCGTGGTGGCGATGACGGCGGGCACCAGGTGGCTGCACGGCAGCCTCGTGGCGCCGCAGCTGTCGTTCGTGGCGCCCAGCTTCGAGCCGCTCGTCATCGTCAGCCTCGGCATTCCGCTATACCTCGTGACGATGGCGGGACAGAACGTGCCCGGTTTCGCCGTGCTGAAGACGTTCGGCTACGACGATCCGCCGGCCCGCAGCATCCTTGTCGGCTCCGGCCTACTGAGCGCCGGCGGTGCGCTGTTCGGTGCCCACGCCATCAACCTGGCGGCGCTGAGCGCGGCGATCATGGCGGGTCCGGATTCGCATCCCGACCGCACCAAACGCTGGATCGCGTCGCTGACGGGTGGCGTGACCTATGTGTTCATCGGGCTGGCCGCGGGCCTCGCGGCATCGCTCGTACTGGTGACGCCGCCCCTGCTGATCACGACAGTGGCAGGTCTCGCGATGCTCGGAGCATTCGTCACCGCGATCGCCGCGTCGGTGGAGGAGCCGAGCACTCGGATCGTGGCCGCCATCACGTTTCTCGTGGTCGCATCGGGTGTCGTGGTCGTGGGCATCGGCTCGCCCTTCTGGGGCCTGTTAGCCGGTGGCATCGTGATGCTGTGGCTCGGCTGGCATCGCCGCCGACGCGAGCGCCGAACGGCGGCAGCGGGCCTAACGGAATGACCGGGCGGCGCCGAGCGTTGCATAGGCCGTGACGCAATTGCCGGTAGTTCCCCTGTCTGTTCTCGACCTCGCCTCGGTGTACGAGGGGATGAGCCACGCGGAGGCGCTGGGCCAGACGATCGAGACCGCGAAGCTCGCGGATGTCCTGGGCTATGAGCGATTCTGGGTCGCCGAACATCACGGGATGCCCGCGGTGGCGAGTTCTGCGCCCGCGGTGCTGATCGGGGCGATCGCGAATGCAACGAAGCGCATCCGGGTCGGGTCCGGCGGGGTCATGCTTCCGAACCACTCGTCGATGGTCGTGGCCGAACAGTTCGGCACCCTGGTTGCCCTGCACGGCGATCGCATCGACCTGGGACTCGGACGAGCTCCGGGCACCGACCCGCTGACCGCATCCATTCTTCGACGCAACCTGGGCAACGAGACCGTCGACGACTTTCCGAACCAGGTCATCGAGTTGCTTGCCTTCTTCGGCATCATCGCGCCGCTGGAGAGCGGTCTCGGCGCACAGCCGGCCGCACACCCCGGCCTCGGTGACCCGCCCCAGCTCTGGTTGCTGGGGTCGAGCGGCTTCAGCGCGCGACTCGCCGGGATGCTCGGCCTGCCGTTCGCGTTCGCCCACCACTTCGCGGGCGGCGACAACACTCCGCTCGCGTTCCAGCTCTACCGCGAGAGCTTCGAGCCGTCTGCTGTGCTGGACGAGCCGCACTCGATGGTCGCCGTCGCAGCGCTCGTCGCCGACACGCAGGCCGAAGCCGATCGGCTGGCGCTGCCCAATGGCCTGTATTTCAGCCGGCTTCGCTCAGGCGCCCGCCCGGGTCGCATCCCCACCCTTGCCGAGGCGGAGGCCTACGACTGGTCCGTTGCCGAGCTCGACTTCGTGCGTGCGCGCAACGAGCAGCAGGCCATTGGCGACCTCGACCGCGTCGTCACTCGGCTTGCTGACCTCGCCGAATCGACGAAAGCCGATGAGCTCATCGTCGTACCGCAGGGCCCCGACCTCGAGACCAAGCTGCGAACGCTGCGCGACCTTCGCCCCTAACCTCCGAAGCTCTCACGGGCTGGCGGGAGATACTCGCCGGGTTGGAGGGAGAAGCGCCTTGGTGGGCGGCGTTACAACTCCCGCCATCCATCACCATGTCCCGCCACCCCGGCGAGTATCTCCCGCCACCCCGGCTAGTTCAGCCCGCGGCGATCGAGCAGGGGTTGGATGTCGGCGTCGCGTCCCCGGAAGTCGCGGTAGGCCTCCAGCGGGTCCTTCGAGCCCCCCACGCCGAGCAAACGCTGCCGGAAGCGATCCCCGTTGGCTCGGGTGAGACCCCCGTTCTCTTTGAACCACTCGACGGTGTCCGCATCCAGCACCTCGCTCCAGATGTAGGAGTAGTAGCCGGCGTCGTAGCCGCCGCCGAACGTGTGGGCGAAATACGTGCTCGAGTAGCGCGACGGCACGGCAGGGTTGTCGAGGCCGAAGCCGGCGATAGCCTCCGCCTCGAACTTCGCGACATCCGTGACCTCGGTCTTGTCGTCGATGAGATGCCAGGCCTGGTCGAGCAGGGCTGCAGTCAGGTACTCACTGGTCTTGAACCCTTCGTTGAAGGCCGAGGATGCCTGCAGTTTGTCGACGAACTCCTGCGGCATCGGCTCGCCGGTCTCGTGGTGTTTGGCGTAGTTGGCGAGAACCTCGGGCCACAGCATCCACATCTCGTTGACCTGGCTGGGAAACTCGACGAAGTCCCTGAAGACGTTGGTGCCGGCGAACTTGGGGTAGGTCACCTGTGCGAACAGCCCGTGTAGCGCGTGCCCGAATTCGTGGAACAGGGTATTGACCTCGTCGTAGGTCAGCAGCGTCGGTTCGCCCGCTGAGGGTTTCGGCACGTTGTGGTTGTTGACGACTACGGTCGGGTCCCCGAGCAGCGTGTTCTGCGAGATGAGCGGATTCATCCAGGCGCCGCCCCGCTTCGAGTCCCTGGTGTAGAGGTCGTAGAGGAACAGGCCGACGGGAGAGCCGTCTTCGTTCGAGACCTCGAAGATGCGAACGTCCGGGTGGTAGGCCACCAGGTCGGTGCGCTCGTTGAAGGTGATGCCGTAGACGCGGGTGGCGGCGAAGAAGACGCCGTCCTGCAGCACCCGCTCGGCCTCGAAGTACGGGCGCATCTCCGATGTGTCGACGTCGTACTTCGCTTTGCGCACTTTCTCGGTGTAGAGCGCCCAGTCCCAGCTGGCGAGCTCGAACTCTTTGCCGATGACCTGCTGCAGGTCGGCCTGCTCGGCTTTCGCGTTGCGAGCTGCGGGCCCGGCGAGGCGGCGCAGCATGGCATCCACCGCCTGTGGTGTCTTCGCGGTCTCGTCCGAGGTCACAACGGCGGCATGGTTGGGGAAGCCGAGCAGCGCGGCCCGCTTCGCGCGCAGGCGGGTGATCTCGAGCACCACGTCGCGGTTGTCGTTGTCACCGCCACGGATGCTGCGGCTACGCGATGCGGTCATGATCCGTTCACGCAGCCGCCGGTCGGTCAGCGCATCGAGATAGGGATGCCCGGTCGGAAGCACCAGGGTGATGAGGTACTTGCGCTCGAGCCCGCGTTCTTTCGCGGCTTCCGCGGCTGCGGAGATCTCGCCGGCCCCGAGGCCGGCCAGGTCGGCGACATCGTCGACGACTACCGCGAGGTCGTTGGTGTCTGCGAGCAGGTTCTTCTCGAACTTCGTGCTGAGACTGGCCAGCTGCTGGTTATAGTCACGCAGGGTGGCCTTGTCGTCATCGGCCAGTCCGGCTCCGGCAACAGTGAATTCGTCGTAGTAGCGCTCGATCAGGTACACCGATTCGGGGTCGAGCCCGAGCACTGACCGGCGTTCGTAGAGGGATTTGATGCGCTCATACAGCCGGGGGTTCAGCCTGATCGCATCGTCGTGCGCTGCGAGCAGCGGCGCGAGGTCGGCTTCGAGCTCGTTGATGAAGTCGCTGCTGTCGGCGCTGGACTTGTTGAAGAAGACGTGGAAGACGCGGGAGAGCAGCTGCCCACCCTTTTCGAGCGGGATCATCGTGTTGTCGAATGTCGCCGGATCGGTGTCGTTGGCTACCGCGGTGATTTCGGCGAGGTGTTGCTCGATGCCCCGGTCGAACGCTGGGCGATAGTCCTTGTCGGAGATCTTGGCGAACGGGGGCAGGCCGAACGGAAGGGTACTGGGCTCGAAGAACGGATTCGTCATGGATCGAGCCTAGGACGCCACCCCTGCATTGGCATCTTTGCAACTGATGCTTTGCAAACAACATATTGCAAAGGGTCTGTTGCAAAGTAAGTCTTGCAAAGAGCGCTTTGCAATGCTATCTTTGCGATATGCAAACCACGGGGCACAATCCGGAGCACGGCAGCGGCGGCGCAGTCCAGCTGCCGAACGAGCGACAACTCGACCTGGTCGCCCTTCGCGCGCTGGCGCATCCACTGCGGGTGGAGATCCTTGACACGCTCTCGACCTACGGCAGCTTCACGGCCAGCGGACTCGGCGAGCGCCTGGGGGAGTCGAGCGGGGCAACCAGCTACCACCTGCGCCAGCTCGAGAAGCACGGATTCGTGCGTGAGGTCGAAGGCAAAGGCACCAGCCGTGAACGCTGGTGGGAACGCACGCCCGGCTCGATCAACGTGGGCTCGGAAGAGGCCATCGCCACTCCGGCCGGCCGCTCGGCGGCCAACATGATTTTTCGCCAGATGCGGCACACGCAAGACCGTATGATCACCGATTTCATCGAACGCGGGCCGGATGAGCTGCCCCAGGAGTGGCTGGACGGCTCCGCGATTTCGACGCTGAACACTCGGCTGACGCCGGAGCAGATGAGGGAATTCGTCGAGGAGTTCATGAAGCTCGCCGACAAATACATCATCCCCAACAAGACCCAGGAGGTGCCGAACTCTCGCCCCGTGGTCGTCAACTTCCTCACCTTCCCAGTCATGGACGGCACCGTCATGACCGAAGACCAGACGCTCCAAAATCCGTGACAGCCAGGCCGGTTTCCACCCCGATCAATGTCGGTGGTCGGCCATAAATTGAACCTAAGAAAGAGGTGAGCACGATGACCGTACATGTACTGGCGCACAGTTCAACGAGTGCCCTCGCTCGTTCCGCGAGCATCCGGCGACCCGCACTCGACCTGATGGTCGAGAGGGTAGCCAGGAGCCTCCTGGCCTGGTCGGACCGCCGCGTTGCGAGACTCCAGGTTTCGCACGAGCGCATGCAGTTGCTCCGTGCCAACGAACGAACCGCGGCCCGCGGCGGATCGACATTCGTTAGATAGCGAAAGTTAAGCGCCCTGATAGCGAATGGCCAGCCTCGTGGCGCATCATTCGTAAAGCAGCGCCAGACCAGCACCCTGTGCGAGTCGTCACTCGCCTATCGACCCGGCTTCCTAGAGCCAGTGCCCCGGCGGCACACGATTTTCCTCCGGTGGATTGGATAGTGACGGTTCGCACGGGGTGTTGTCGGTCCTCTGGGGTGTGCCCGACTCAGCGCATCCAGAGCCGTCGCCGCTCCTCGCGCTGTCGGAACTCCTGCGCGTAAGAGTCACGGCGAGCCGCGTTCTGCGAGTATCGGCGCAGCCGTTCGCGCAGCGCCTGCATTCGGGGCGACAGTCGGGCGAGCGCAAGCGCCAGGCAGCGCGCGATTGTCAGGGAGAGCGAGCTGGGGTCGTGAGTGGTCATGAGCCAAGCGTCGTGGTGCAGGATGCGCTCGCGCCTGCGGATTGACGAAGATCGTCAATTGCCGCGCTCTCCGCTCCAACCATTGGCGATACTGGTCGGGTGAGCGTGACGATCGACGTAACCGGCCTCGCCGACGAGGACTACCTGTTCGCAGCCTCCCCGCTGGCCGAACTGGTGTCTGCCTTGCACCTGCTGGTGGAGCCGAACCACCACCCCGGACGGCTGGGATGGGCGACCGCGTTGTCGGCGGCACTCGAACCGGAGCTGCTCGACCGCATCATCGACATGGATTTCCTCTGGCGGGTGTCGCGCGCCGACATGTTCCTGCCATCGCGGCCCGAGCAGAGCCTGTCGGCCGAACTGGATGTCGTCGATCGCCTCGATGACGAGACCTGGGTCGACGCTGCGCTGATCACGAGCAGCTGTGGCACCCTCCCGTTGTACCGGGAACTGGGCTCCCCGCTGGTCGATGAGCGCGCACGCGACCTCGCGCACGAGCGCGCGTCGCTGCGCGGACCGCGCGCTGTCGCCTTCGTGGACTTCGTGCTCGAGCGTCCCGCCGATGCCCGGGAGCAGGTGCGTCGTCTGCTCGAGGACTGCCAGCGAGCGTTCTTCGCGGGGCTTTGGGACAGGGTGCTGGGCGGGCTTACCGCGGATGCGCGGCTGAAACGCGACCTCCTCGCCACTTATGGTCTGGGGCGTGCGCTCGGCGCGGTGTCCTCGGCCGTCACGCTCGATCGCACGGGCGCGAGGATCGTCGTCGACAAGCTCCAGGACCAGCGAACGTCGGCGGCCGGCGGGGGCGTGACGTTCCTGCCGAGTACCTTCGGGCATCCGCACCTGGTCGTCGTCCACGCGCCGGGCTGGCAGCCGGTCATCCAATATCCCGCCGCAGGTTCGGCGCTCGTCGACTTGCTTCCACTCGACGAGGTGGAGCGTCGCCTGCACGCGCTCGATTCACCCATCCGCCTGCGGCTGGTGCGGAGTCTCGCGCGGGGGCAGCGGTCCACGGCGGAACTGGCCGACGGGTGGAACCTGAGCGCGCCCGAGGTCTCCCGGCATCTTGCGGTGCTTCGGGATGCCGGCATCGTGACCTCGATCCGGCGAGGCCGGTTCGTGCTCTACGAGCTCGACCAGGTGGCCGTGGCGCGGCTGGGTGTCGACATGATCGACGCCCTGCTTCGCTAAATCTCGCCGTCGTCCTCGCGAGTCGTCGTCACCGAGCCGTCGTGGCCTTCGCGCACCACTGTGCCGTCTTCGAACTCTGCCACCGGGCGCCCCTCCAGCCACGTGAGCGTCCAGCGCCACTGACTGGTGTCCACGCCGAAGAGCTGCGTCTCGACCGCGGCGATCGCCTCGGTCATCTCGGCCGACAGGCGGGCCGGCGGTGGGTCGCCCGCCGCCCAGCGGGTGCCCAGCTGCATCATGACCCCGCCTCTTCGGCCAGCACGATGTCGGTCAGGGCGACTTCGTCGGCGTCGACGAACGTCAGGTCGCGGATGCGGCCGACTGCTTTCAGGTCGTCGATCGCCAGCCGCAGCACGGCCGGCCCACGCAGCGTCGCGGTGACCACCTCGGTCTTCTGCGACGCCTTCGCATCCGTCTTGGCGCGACGGATGCCGATGAGCGCCTCGCTCACCAGCGGCAGCAGCTCGACGGGCCCTCCCGCGCCGCTCGTCGATGGCCATTCCGTGGTGTGCACGGAAGTCTCGTGGGTCCAGCTCCAGACCTCCTCGGTGGCGTACGGCAGGAACGGCGCGAACAGGCGCAGCAGCACGTCGATCGCCTGGCGAAGTGTCGCTACCGCGCTGAGCTGGCCATCTTCGGAAGTGGCGCCGTAGGCGCGCTCCTTGACAAGCTCGAGGTAGTCGTCGCAGAACGTCCAGAAGAACTGCTCTGCGCTCTCGAGCGCCCGTGCGTGGTCGAACGACTCCAGGGCCTCGGTCGCCACGGTGATGACCCGGTCGAGCTCGGTGATCAGGGCATCGTCGAGCGGTTCGGGCGTGCCGATCCAGCCCTTGTCGACTGCCGGTGCGTCGATCGAGTAGACGAACTTCGACGCATTCAGGATCTTGATCGCGAGTCGTCGACCGATCTTCATCTGCTTCGGATTCTGCGGGTCGAACGCCGCATCCGTTCCCAGCCGGGACGACGCGGCCCAGTAGCGCACCGCATCAGAACCGTGTTCGTCGAGCATCGCTGCCGGCGTGATGACGTTGCCCTTCGACTTCGACATCTTCTTGCGGTCGGGGTCCACAATGAAGCCCGAGATTGTCGCGTTGGTCCACGGCACTTCGCCGTGCTCGAGTTCGGACCGCAGCACCGTCGAGAACAGCCAGGTGCGGATGATGTCCTGGCCCTGGCTGCGCAGCGAGTAGGGGAAGACGAGCTTCCATAGCTCGGGGTCGCGCTCCCAGCCGCCCGCGATCTGGGGGGTGAGCGACGAGGTGGCCCAGGTGTCCATGATGTCGACCTCGCCGGCGAACGTGCGGCCGCGGTCTGCCTCGCTGTACCCCGCGGGCACATCCGACGACGGGTCTACCGGAAGCAGGTCTTCGGTCGGAACGATTACCGCGCCCTTGTTGCCATCAGCGTCCAGCTCGTACCAGACCGGGATCGGCACGCCGAAGTAGCGCTGGCGTGAGATCAGCCAGTCGCCCGTGAGGCCGCCGACCCAGTTCTCGTAGCGCACACGCATGTGGTCCGGGGTGAAGTTGATGGCCCGACCGGCCTCGATCATGGTGTCGCGCAGCTCGGCGTCGCGGGCGCCGTTCGTGATGTACCACTGCCGGGTCGAGATGATCTCGAGCGGGCGGTCGCCCTTTTCGAAGAACTTCACCTGGTGCACGATCGGCTTCGGCTCGCCGACGAGCTCCCCACGCTCGCGCAGCAGTTCGACGATCTTCGCTTTGGCGCTGAAAACGGTCTTGCCCGCCAGCTCGGCATAGGCCGCCTTCGCCGCATCCGTCGACAGGATGGCGGGGGGATCGGCGATGATGCGGCCGTCGGGTCCGATGATGGTACGGTTCGGCAGGTCGAGCTCACGCCACCACACCACGTCGGTCACGTCGCCGAAGGTGCAGATCATGGCGATGCCCGACCCCTTGTCTTTCTGGGCGAGGTGGTGCGACACGACGGGAACCTCGACACCGAATACCGGCGTCGTCACGGTCGTGCCGAAGAGGGCCTGGTAGCGCTCGTCGTCGGGATGCGCCACCACGGCCACGCAGGCGGCCAGCAACTCGGGCCGGGTGGTCTCGATCACGAGGTCGCTGCCCTCGGGCTTGTGGAAGGTGATCGCGTGGTACGCCGCGGGCTGCTCTTCGTCTTTCAACTCGGCCTGCGCCACGGCCGTGCGGAACGTGATGTCCCACAGGGTGGGCGCCTCGGCCTGGTAGGCCTCGCCCCGGGCCAGGTTGCGCAGGAAGGCACGCTGTGCTGCGGTCTGCGCCTCGTCGCCGATGGTGCGGTAGCTCTGCTCCCAGTCGACGGAGAGGCCCAGCTTGCGCCAGACATCCTCGAACTGTTTCTCGTCTTCGGCTGTGAGGCGCTCGCACAGCTCGATGAAGTTGCGCCGCGAGACGGGGACCTGGTCTGCCGCCCTGGATGACGCGTTGTCGCCGCCCTCGAGCGGTGGCACGTAGCCGGTGACGTACGGGAGCGAGGGGTCGCAGCGCACACCGTAGTAGTTCTGCACTCGGCGCTCGGTCGGCAGGCCGTTGTCGTCCCAGCCCATCGGGTAGAACAGTGTCTTGCCCTGCATCCGCTGGTAGCGGGCGATGAGGTCCATGTGGGTGTAGCTGAACACGTGGCCGATGTGCAGGCTGCCGGACGCCGTCGGCGGCGGGCTATCGATCGAGAAGACGTTCTCTCGGGTAGCCGACTCGCGATCGAACCGGTAGGTCTGCTGGTCTTTCCAGGTTTCGCCCCACTTGGCTTCCAGGCCTTCGAGCGCGGGACGGTCGGGAATGGCGAACGACATGGATGCTCCGATTCGATATGTGCGGCACCGGGTCAGAGTTGAGGTGCCTGAATGTGAGGTTGTGCGCCGATTCTACTCGACGGCGACGCTGCGCTCCCATCGGAGGGCGCGCGGAGCCGACGGTGATGCGTAGAGGTTGTGCTAGCGCAAATAGAACATTATGATTAACTCATGTTGCTGCGCATCGACCCCGCGAGCACGGTTCCGCTGTTCGAACAGCTGGCGGCATCCGTGCGGTCGGACGCGAGCCGGGGAACGTTGCGTGCGGGAGACCGGCTCCCGGCCGCGCGGGATGTCGCCGACTCCCTCGATGTCAACATGCACACGGTACTGCGCGCCTACCAGTTGCTGCGCGACGAGGGACTCGTCGACCTTCGGCGGGGACGCGGCGCAGTGGTCACCGACCGGGTCGGCAGTTACAGCGAGCTGGGCGAAGCGATCCCGCGGCTCGTCGCCACCGCACGAGAGCTCGGCCTCGGCGTATCCACGCTGACGGCAATGATTCGACAGGAGTTTGACTCATGAACCACGCAACGCATGGCATTCGGATTCTGCTGGTTGCGCTCGTTGTGCCGCTGCTGGTGACACTCGCGGCCCTTGCGGTGACGTTCAGCGTGGCCTCCACGCTGCCGAGCAGTGTCGCAGTGCACTGGAATGCAGCCGGTGTGCCGGACGGGTTCGGGTCGCCGTACTCGTTTCCAATTCTCATCGCGGTGATCTGCCTGCCGCTCGATGCGATCTTCGGCTCGATCGCAGTTCTGGCGAGCCATCGAGGGCCGGTGACCGTGATGACGAAAATCCTGGCGTTGGTGGGCCTGTTCGTGAGCGTGCTGCTCGCGGTGACGCTCGGCGGGGCCCTCATCAGGGAGCAGGCCGCGACTTCGCAGGTGCACGTCTCGCTCGTGTCGCTCCCGATCGGCATCGGCGTCGCCGCAGTGCTGAGCGTCGGCGCGTGGTTACTGCTGCCCAAAGCGGTGAAGGTGCCCCGCGGCGACGGGGGCACGCCGCCCGCACCGGTGGCACTCGGAGCGCAGGAGCGCGCCTCCTGGATCCGTTCAGCGACCGCACCCGCCGGTCTCACCTGGGGCGTCGTCGGCTTCATGATCGTCATCGCGGGCATCGTGCTGTTCTCAGTGCTGCAACGCGGCGGCGGGACCTGGTGGATCTCGTTCATCCCGGTTGTGATCTTCCTGCTGGTGCTGTCGACCTTCGCCTGGACGATTCGAGTGGATGTGCGCGGCGTGCGCATGCGCAGCGCCCTGGGCGTGCCGACCATCACCGTGCCGATCGCCACCATCGAGTCTGCGCAGGTCATCGAGGTGCAGGCGCTCGCCCAGTACGGCGGGTTCGGTATGCGGTGGGGCTTGAACGGGCGCTTCGGCGTGATCCTGCGGTCGGGCGAGGCGCTCGAGGTCCTGCGCCGAAACGGGCGGTCAGTGGTTGTCACAGTGGACGACGCCGCGTCGGCCGCCGCGCTGATCAACGGCCTGGTGAAGCGCGAGACCGCCGCCCTGCCGTAGAATCGGGACAGGACAGTGAACCGGCCATCACCGGGGAGTCGTCGGAAGAACAGCTCGCAGTGCAGGCCACTGGGAGCCCATTAGAACCGACCGGGTAAGCCCGACACAGCTCTTGAGGGGCAGGCAGCGCTGAAAGGCGAGGCCCGCAAACGAGGTGGTACCGCGGCAGATGTCGTCCTCGTGCCGAGTGCAGAACAACCTGCACACGATCGCACGAGCACGGAGAGACAGATGCCCTACCCCAAGAGGTCTTCAAGCGGCCACGGCAGCGTTCCCGCGTCCCCGAAGTTTCCCGATATCGAGCAGGGCATCCTCGCGTTCTGGAAGGGTGATAACACCTTCCAGGCCTCCATTGACGCCCGCGAGGGATGCGACGAATGGGTCTTCTACGACGGGCCCCCGTTCGCCAACGGCCTGCCGCACTATGGGCACCTGCTGACCGGGTATGCGAAAGACCTCTTCCCACGGTTCCAGACCATGCGGGGCAAGCAGGTGCATCGCCGATTCGGCTGGGACACCCATGGGCTGCCCGCCGAGCTCGAGGCGATGCGCCAGCTCGGCATCACCGAGAAGCACGAGATCGAAGACATGGGCATCGACGTCTTCAACGCGAAGGCCCGCGAGTCCGTGCTGGAGTACACCAAGGAGTGGCAGGAGTACGTCACCCGCATGGCGCGCTGGGTCGACTTCGAGAACGACTACAAGACGCTCGACATCACCTTCATGGAGTCGGTGCTGTGGGCCTTCAAACAGCTGTACGGCAAGGGACTCGCCTATGAGGGCTTCCGCGTGCTGCCCTACTGCTGGCACGACGAGACCCCGCTGTCGAACCATGAGCTGCGCATGGATGACGACGTCTACAAGATGCGCCAGGACCAGTCGGTCACAGTGACGTTCCCGCTGGACGGTGCCAAGGCGGAGGCACTCGGACTGACGGCAGTTCGCGCTCTCGCCTGGACCACGACGCCCTGGACGCTGCCCACCAACCTGGCGCTCGCCGTCGGCCCGGACATCTCGTACGCGGTGGTCCCGAGCGGTCCGCTGGGCGCGACGGATGGTGCAGCGGAGGGGGTGGCGGACTATCTGCTCGCGAGCGACACGGTCGCCGCCTACTCCCGCGAACTCGGTTATGAGACGGTCGCCGATGCCGTCGCCGCGGTCTCCCGCACAATTCTCGGTCGCGAGCTCGCGGGCGTGCGCTATGCGCGGCTCTGGGACTACTTCGCCGACACCGAGAAGTGGGGCACCGAAAACGCCTGGCAGATCCTGGTCGCCGACTACGTCGCCACCGGCGAGGGCACGGGCATCGTGCACCAGGCCCCCGCCTACGGCGAGGACGACCAGCTGGCTTGTGCGGCGGCGGGTATCCCGGTCATCATCTCGGTCGACGACGGCGCTCGCTTCCTGGCGACGGTGCCGGACGTGGAGGGACTGCAGGTTTTCGAAGCGAACAAACCGCTCACCCAGAAGCTCCGCGCGGATGGCCGGCTCATCCGGGTCGCCAGCTATGAGCACAGCTACCCGCACTGCTGGCGGTGCCGCAACCCGCTCATCTACAAGGCCGTGTCGAGCTGGTTCGTGCGGGTCACCGAATTCCGTGACCGCATGACCGAGATCAACGACGAGATCAACTGGGTGCCGGCCAACGTGAAGTACGGCCAGTTCGGCAAGTGGATCGCGAACGCCCGCGACTGGTCAGTGTCCCGCAACCGCTACTGGGGATCGCCGATCCCGGTCTGGAAGAGCGACAACGCCGCCTACCCCCGTGTCGACGTCTACGGCTCGATCGCCGAGCTCGAGGCCGACTTCGGCCGGCTGCCGCTGAACGCCGAGGGCAAGCCCGACCTGCATCGCCCCTTCATCGACGAGCTGACCCGGCCGAACCCCGATGACCCGACCGGCGCATCCACCATGCGTCGCATCGAGGATGTCTTCGACGTCTGGTTCGACTCGGGGTCGATGCCGTTCGCGCAGGTGCACTACCCGTTCGAGAACCAGGGCTGGTTCGAGCGCCACAGCCCCGCCGACTTCATCGTCGAGTACATCGGGCAGACCCGTGGCTGGTTCTACCTGATGCACGTGCTCTCGACGGCGCTCTTCGATCGTCCCGCCTTCTCCAACGTCATCAGCCACGGCATCGTGCTCGGGAGCGACGGGCAGAAGATGTCGAAGTCGCTGCGCAATTACCCGGATGTGACCGAGGTGTTCAACCGGGACGGCGCGGATGCGATGCGCTGGTTCCTCATGTCGTCGTCGGTCATCCGCGGCGGCAACCTCGTAGTCAGTGAGGAGGGCATTCGCGAGGGCGTCCGCCAGTTCCTGCTGCCGCTCTGGAGCACCTATTACTTCTTCACCCTGTACGCCAATGCGTCGACAGACCCGGCGACGGGCGACTCCTACGAGGCCCGTTGGCGCACCGACTCGCGAAACGTGCTCGACCAGTACCTGCTGGCCAAGACGGGTGCGCTCATCTGGGATGTGACGGCAGACCTGGAGCAGCTGGATGCGCCGCTCGCGGCCGCGAAACTGCGTGACTTCGCCGAGATCCTCACCAACTGGTACGTGCGCCGGTCGCGCGATCGCTTCTGGTCAGGGGTCAGCGAATCCGTCGACGGGCGAGACGCGTTCGACACGCTCTTCACCGTGCTGGAGACCGTGACGCGCGTCGCCGCGCCCCTCATCCCATTGGTCGGCGAGGAAATCTGGCAAGGACTCACCGGCGGTCGCAGCGTGCATCTCGAGGACTGGCCGCTGGCCGCGCTGTTCCCCGAGAACCCGTCGCTCGTCACGGCCATGGACCTGGTGCGCGAGGTCGCCTCGGCGGGGCTCGCACTGCGCAAGTCCAAGGGGCTTCGCGTACGACTGCCACTCGCGCGGCTCACGATCGTGACCGCGCAGCCCGAACTCCTGGCCGACTTCGGCGAGATCCTGCGGCAGGAGCTCAACGTCAAGAGCGTCGACCTGGTCGAGATCGACGAAGGCAGCCTGGAGGCCTACGGCATCACTCGTCGACTGACGATCAACGCCCGCGCTGCCGGCCCGCGCATCGGAAAGCAGGTACAGTCCGTCATCCAGGCCGCCAAGGCGGGGGACTGGTCGCTGCAGGGCGACACGGTCGTGGTCGGCGGGCTCGCGCTCGTCGATGGTGAGTTCGACCTCGAACTGCGGGCCGCCGACGAGTTGACCGCGATCGCCTTCCTGGCCGACGGCGGGTTCGTGCTGCTCGACACCGTCACGACGCCGGAGCTGGAGGCCGAGGGTCTCGCGCGGGACGTCGTCCGCGCCGTACAAGACACGCGCAAGGGTGCCGGGCTCCAGGTCAGCGACCGCATCACGCTCGCGATCCGCGGCGGGTCCGAGAGCGATGTCAGCGCGCTGTCGTCGTTCAGTGAGACGATTGCTGGCGAAACGCTCGCGAAGAAGATCACCATCGCCTTCGCGGCGGATCCGGCGGTGGATGCTGCAACGCACGCGACTGCCGGGTCGCAACGCTCGACCCTCGCGGCCGGGCAGAACTCCAACTCCGGGGTACTCGTAATCGACGTGTGGAAGTCAGACCAAACCGATGTCTAAGAACGACGAAGACGACCGCGAGCCCGGCGACTTCGACGACGCCCTGATGGAACGCGAGGCGCGCGAGGTCTACGAAGAACTGCTCGAACGGGTGGGCGAGTCCAGCCCCCGGCCCCGGCTGGAGGCCACGCGGCGGGCAGCCGAACTGCTCGGCGACCCCCAGCGGGCGTATCCGATCATCCACATCACGGGAACGAACGGCAAGACGTCGACCAGTCGCATGATCGAGAGCATCCTGCGCGCGCACGGCCTGCGCACCGGCATGCTCACGAGCCCGCATCTCGAACGCGTCAACGAGCGCATCGTGATCGACGGCGAGCCGATCAGCAACAACGCGTTCGTGTCGAACTGGCAGGACATCCGACCGTTCCTCGACATCACCGATGCGGAACTCGAACTCGACGGCCAGGAGCCGCTCAGCTTCTTCGAGGCGCTGACGCTGCTGGCCTTCGCGGCCTTCGCGGATGCGCCGGTCGACGTCGTCGTGCTCGAGGTCGGCATGGGCGGCGAATGGGATTCGACCAACGTCGCCGACGGGCAGGTCGCCGTCTTCACCCCTATCGCGCTGGATCACACCGCTCGGCTGGGCAAAACCGTCGCCGAGATCGCTCGCACCAAGTCGGGCATCATCAAGCCCGCCGCAGCCGTGGTCTCCGCAGCCCAGGCGCCCGAGGCGCTCGCCGAACTGCAGCGAGCGGTCGAGCTGACCGAGTCGACATTCGCCGTGGCGGGAACCAACTTCGAGCTGGTATCCGACACCGTGGCTGTGGGCGGGCAGGTCATCACCGTCAAGGGGCTCGCGGGAACCTACCCCGACCTGTTCCTTCCCCTGTTCGGCGACCACCAGGCCGCCAACGCCGCGCTTGCCATCGCCGCGGTCGAATCGTTCATCGGCGGGGGAGCGCTGGCCCTGAACCAGGACGTCCTTGCCGAGGGCCTCGCAACGGCAACGTCCCCCGGGCGACTGCAGGTCATCGGAAACGAGCCGACGGTACTGGTCGATGCGGCGCACAACCCGCACGGGGCCGCTGCGCTCGCGGTCGCGCTCACCGAATACTTCACCTTCGACGCGGTGACGGCCGTCATCGGGATCCTGGGCGACAAGGATGCCGCGGGCATCATTCGCGAGCTCGAGCCGACGGTCGACCACTTCGTCATCACCCAGTCCACGTCGGAGCGCGCAATCAGCGCAGACGACCTGGCGGCGCTCGCGGTGAGCATTGTCGGCGCCGACCGGGTCACGGTCGAGCCGTCGCTCGAGGCCGCCCTCGAGCTGGCACGTGATCGGGCATCCGCCACCGAGAAGGGCGCCGCGCTCGTGACAGGCTCGATCACGCTCGTCGGCGACGCGATCGTCTACGCCAGGGACCGGGGCTGGAAGCCATGACCGACACCAGGCCCGCGAGGATCCGCCGCCCACGTCGCCAGCGCAGTCTCACCGAGAGCCTGCTGTCGATCGTTCTCGGCCTCGAGGCGATCCTCGTCTTCTTCATCGCGCTCACTGTTTACGGGCTGCACGCGCTGCCGCCGCTCGAGGCGTTCCTGGGGGGAGCAATCCTTGCCATCGTCCTCGGGCTGGCCACGCGCGTCGTGCGCTACCCGTGGGGCGTCTGGGTGGGCTGGGTGCTGCAGGTAGTGCTGCTGGCGACTGGCATCCTCCTGCCCGCGCTGTACATCGCGGCCGCCTTCTTCATCGCCATGTGGATCTTCTGCTTCATCCGAGCCCGCCAGATCGATCGCGCAAACGCTTCGCGCGTCGCACCCACAGAAGGAACAGCCCAATGACCGTCGAAGAAACCCTTGTTCTCGTCAAGCCGGACGGTGTCGCCCGCAACCTCACCGGCGAGATCCTGCGCCGTATCGAGGCGAAGGGCTACCAGCTCGTCGACATCAGGCTGCTCGAGGCGGGCCGCGACCTGCTCACCCAGCACTACGAGGAGCACGAGGGCAAGCCGTTCTTCGAGCCGCTCGTCGAGTTCATGGAGAGTGGCCCGATCGTCGCCATCCGCATTGCAGGCAACCGGGTAATCGAAGGCTTCCGTTCACTAGCGGGCACCACCGACCCGACCACGGCCGCGCCGGGTACCATTCGTGGCGACCTCGGCCGCGACTGGGGACTCAAGGTGCAGCAGAACCTCGTGCACGGCAGCGACTCGCCCGAGTCGGCCGCGCGCGAACTGGCCCTCTGGTTCGACTGACCCGGTTCGTCCCACCTGAACCAAACCATGCAGCCCGGGGCTGCCTAGCTGGTGGCGCCGGGCTTCTGCTGCTCGACGAAGGCCGCAAAGGCGGATGCGTCGGTGAGCGAGCCGGTGTACGAAGCGCCATTCACGAAAACCGTGGGCGTGCCGGCGAAGGCGGCGGGCGTCGTCGCAACACCGACGAACGTGCCGCCGGTCACCCGCGTCGTAGATTCCGTGACCCAGGTCTTATAACTCTCGCCGTTCACGCATCCGGTGATCTTGCTGCTGCTCGCGCCCCCCTTCGCCAATAACGACAGGAGCTTCGAATTGGACATGCCGTCGGTGTCTTCCGCCGGTTGGTTGGCGTAGAGCACCTTCGTGACGGTGAGGAACGCGTCCGGGTCGTAGTTGGCGACACACGCGGCAGCATTTGCCGCCCGCGACGAATACCGGTTGCCTTCGGAACTTGCGTCCAGGATCGAGATCGGGTGGATCTCCAGCGTCGCCTTGCCTGCGGCAACCCACTTGTCTTCCTGCGCCAGGTTCGTCGTCAAGAACTCGTTGCAGTACGGGCACTGGTAGTCGATGTACTCGACGATGTTCGCGGTCTTGGTCAGCTTCGCCGTGTCCGTCGCGACGGGCTTGCCTTTCGCCTGCACGGCGGCCGTCTTCACCGCGACCGCTTTGCCGTCGACCCCGTGGAACAGGATGCCGTCGCTCTTCATGTTGAGCGGGCCCGCAGCGGTTGCTGCGGCCGTCACCGAGTTCGCGTTGTTCTGTACAACCACGATCGCAATGATCGCGATGATCGCCACGATCGCCAGCCCGATGCCGCCCTGGATGAAGAAGCGGCGACGGCGGTCCTTCTTCTTCTGCTGCTCGCGCATGAGGCGCGCCTGCTCACGGGCGTGGTCGCGCTTCTCGTTTTTGGTCTGGCGCGGGGCTGAGTTGCTCACGGGGCCTCTTCGTAGGGATGCGGTCGCGGTTGCCGTCAAATTATTGAGGGCGACTGGGCGAACTCGATCGATTGGCTGGGAAAAACCTGCGGGGCTAAAGATACCGCAGCACGTCTAGCCGGACCTGCGCGATCAGCGCGATCACGACGTAGCAGACGAGCGTGATGAGTGGAATCCAGGTGCGGGCGCTGCCGAAGAATTTGCGGGCGCCCGGCGGTACCGGAATGTTGCCGGTGGCCAGGTTGTAGAAGGTCACCGAGAGGAATATCGGTATGGTCACCGCCCACACCACCATGCACCACGGGCAGAGCGTGCCGAGGTGGAAGATGCTCTTCGTGATCAGGAAGACGACGAACGACATCGCGAACAGCACTCCCACGTTGAGCGTGATCCAGTACCACCGGGCGACTCGCGCGCCCGCCAGCAGCGTCATGCCGACGACGATGAGGGCGAAGTAGCCGGCCAGTCCGAGCACCGGGTTCGGAAACCCGAATGCCGAACCCTCGGGGGATTCGAGGTTCTTGCTGCACTGCACGATCACGCTGAAGTCACAGCTGAGGCTCGACGCCGATGCGGGGTGCTCGAGCACTTGGAACTTGTCGAGAGTGAGTTCGAAGGCCGCGAGAAAACCGAAGAACCCCCCGACTACGAGAAGAATTGCCAGGGGCAGTGGTCTCTTGTACGGGGCCGTGTCGGTCACCCTGAGGATTATTGCATGCCCCAAATCCCGGGGAACTGGGAATGCGTGCGATAATTTGGGTAAGTCATCCGGGCCGCGCTCGCGATGACGCCAAAGAAGGCTTTACCGGGCACCAAACCGGGCCGCAGTGACTCGATCGGTCACCGATGTGACCAGATCACGAAACACCGCGATGGATAGCAAGTTCCACTAACGACAGCTTTAGCAAAGACATGGGCAACATTCGCCAGGCCTCACGGCCCGGTACGGGTTGCAGACATGAAGGATTAGCAGCGCATTCGCGCGGCGTGGATTGCCCGTAGGCAGTCGTGCTCAGGATGCGTTCGAGAGAGTACCCGGTGGGTGGCGCGGTCGCCCATACGGCCAAGGAGTACACCAGCAATGGTGAATGAAGACGTCAACAACACTGCAGATTCGACAAAGGCACCGAAAAAGCGTGGCCGCCTGTTCGGGCGAGGTGAGAAAGCCGCACCGAAGACTGCGGCCCCTCAGGAAACTCAGGTCACTGAGGTCGTAGTGGCGGCCGAGCCGGCTGCCACAACCGAGCCGGCCGAAAAGACACCGCGCAAGCGCGCTACCGCCTCCAAGGCCGCGGCGGGCCATGTGAACGCGGGGGCCGATGAGCCTGCGCTCGTGCCGCAGGGCGAGGCAGCACCCGCGAGGCCGCGCCGGTCGCAGCCGAAGAAGGCCGCCGCATCCGGCGAGTCGATCGATTCATCATCGAGTGCGGTCGGAGCCGAGTCGCCGAGCGCGCCGGTCGCTCCGCCGCTTCGTCCCACCACGTCGCTCCTGTTCCAGGCGCCTGACATCGCACCACTGCCACCGCTTCCGCGCCAGGGCAACGGCAACCAGGGCAACGGCAACCAGAACAGCGGCAACCAGCGCGCAAACGACGACAACCAGGGCGATTCCGCCCAGGGTGTGCGTCGCCGGTCGCGTCGTCGTCCCGGCGAGGAGCCGCGCGCGGGCGACAACGAACCGAATGTCGTCGTCAAGGTGCGCCAGCCGCGCAAGGCGCCTGAGCCCATCACCGAGCCGCAGCGAGTCAAGGGTTCCACCCGGCTCGAGGCCAAGAAGCAGCGCCGTCGCGACGGTCGCGATGCCGGGCGTCGTCGACCGGTCATCACCGAGGCCGAGTTCCTCGCTCGTCGGGAAAGCGTCGACCGGGTCATGGTCGTTCGTTCCGGCGGCGGCCGCATCCAGATCGGCGTGCTCGAAGACGGTGTCCTCGTCGAGCACTATGTCGCCAAGGCCGCCGAGGCGAGCCTCATCGGCAACGTCTACCTGGGTCGAGTTCAGAACGTACTGCCCAGCATGGAGGCCGCATTCGTCGACATCGGACGCGGTCGCAACGCCGTGCTGTACTCCGGTGAGGTCGACTGGGAGGCCGCAGCAGCCGAAAGCGAGGGCGGCAAGAACCAGCCGCGTCGCATCGAGCTCGCGCTCAAGCCCGGCGACCGGGTGCTCGTGCAGGTCACAAAAGACCCGGTCGGGCACAAAGGTGCCCGGCTCACCAGCCAGGTGAGCCTGCCCGGCCGCTACCTCGTCTACGTTCCCAACGGCTCGATGAACGGCATCAGCCGCAAGCTGCCCGATACCGAGCGCGCGCGCCTCAAGACCATCCTCAAGCAGGTGCTGCCCGAGAACGTCGGTGTGATCGTGCGCACGGCCGCTGAGGGCGCGACTGAGGAACAGCTGACGCTCGACGTCAACCGGCTCACCAGCCAGTGGGCCGAGATCAGCCGTCTCGTCGAGACGCAGCAGGCACCGGTGCTGCTGCACTCCGAGCCCGACCTGCTCGTCAAGATCGTGCGCGACGTCTTCAACGAGGACTTCCAGAAGCTCGTCATTTCGGGTGAGGATGCCCAGGTCACCATCGAGAACTACCTTCGCTCGGTCGCTCCCGACCTGCTCGATCGCGTGCAGACGTACGACGAGCCGGGCGATGCGTTCGACACCTACCGCATCAGCGAGCAGATCGAGAAGGCGCTGGACCGCAAGGTCTGGCTGCCCTCGGGCGGTTCGCTCGTCATCGACCGTACCGAGGCCATGACGGTGGTCGACGTCAACACCGGCAAGTTCGTCGGTTCCGGGGGAAACCTCGAAGAGACGGTGACCAAGAACAACCTCGAGGCGGCCGAAGAGATCGTTCGCCAGCTTCGCCTTCGCGACATCGGCGGCATCATCGTCGTCGACTTCATCGACATGGTGCTCGAGTCCAACCGCGACCTCGTGCTGCGCCGCCTGGTTGAATGCCTGAGCCGCGATCGCACCAAGCACCAGGTGGCCGAGGTCACCTCCCTTGGTCTCGTGCAGATGACCCGCAAGAAGCTGGGACTCGGTCTGCTGGAGTCGTTCAGCGAGCCATGTGAGCACTGTGCCGGCCGCGGCATCATCGTTCACCACGACCCGGTCACCCGTCACCGTCAGAGCGCGCAGCCGCCCATCGAGGGCAGCGGAGGTCGTCGCGGGCGCGGGGGCAAGGGACCGGCCTCGGGCGGATCGGCCTCCACTGCACCGCGCAGTGGGGCAAGCGCGCCGACGAACGGCACGCACGCGATCACCGAAGACGTGCGTAAGGCGCTCGCACAGGTCGCAGCGAGCACGGTTCATGCAGATCACGCAGATCACGCAGATCATGCAGATCACGCAGAGCACGCGAGCCACACCGACCATTCGATGCAGGCTGAGCAGGCCGTGGTCGACGTTCCCGAGCAGGCCGCACACGGCGGCGAGGATGCGTCGGTGTCTACTGCACCGGCCGAGTCCGAATCGGCACCCGTCTTCGACCTGCCGGTGTCGCGTGCGCCGCGAACCCCGCGCAGGGTGAGCAGCGAAGACGCGGAGGACCTCCTGGGCTCCGTTCTCAATGCACTTCCCGAGCCCAAGCAGCCCGGCCAGGGGCGTTCACGCGTCTCGCGTCGCGCAACGAACACGGGTTCAGGAATTGTGACGTCCGGCCCCGCCGAGTAGCCATCGCGTCAATGCGCACCGGGTAAGCAGCCACCGGGTAAACCGGTACTTCTACCTGCAGAGCGGCATGGCTACTCTGGGCACATGACAAGAACTCGCATTGCACTAGTGGTCGCCGGTCTCATCACGGCGGCGCTCCTCGTGCAGGGCATCGTTCTCGGACTGTGGCAGACCGGCTTCGATGTGCTCGGATTCGGTCTTCCGGCCGGAGGGCTGTTCAGCGTCAACCTGTTCTGGTCGCTGTTGGTTCAACTGCTGCACTATGCCGCGTTCGGACTGGGAGTGTTTCTCGCGCTTCGGTACATCGCCGTAGTTAGTGTGCGGGACACCTGGCGACAGACGCTCATCCGCAGCATCATCGCGACCATCTGCGGCGCTGTCCTTGCGCTCGCCTTCGGTGCGATAGTCAGCCTCATCGCCGCCATCACCATCGGCCCGTATCCCTTCGGGCAGTCGCTCAACGCCCAGATCGATCCGCTGCAGTTCCAGTACGGGCTGCAGAACACTCTGGCCGGGGCGCTCGCACCGCTCATCCAGTGGCTGCCGATGACCGTGCTCGGCTGCGTGCTGCTGAGACTCTGGCTGGCCGAGCATCCGTCGGAAAGAGAAGCTACAGTCCGCGCTTCTGTTTCTGCGTGACCCGCAGGCCGCTCGCCCTCAGTCGCTCCACCATTTCCCGCACGCCGACCGGAACCGCGCCGAGCGCGACCAGTTCCTGCCACTTTCGCTCGGGCACGTCGTAGTGGTCCGAATCGAAAGCGCGGCGGGGGATCCCTGCTCGTTCGGCAAAATCATGCAACTCATCGAGAGACGAGTCGCTGACGATGTGCGCCCACAGCATGTCGTGCGCCGGCCAGATGGGCTGGTCGATGAGCACGGTCATCCCTACATCCTGCCTGTTCGGTGGAGTCTCGACCTGGTTTGACCCGACCCAGCAAAACCACGTACTATTGACCCTTGGTGTGTGCTGGGCTGAGCCCGCTCTCAACACCAACAGCTTCTCAAGACATTCGTCTTCTTAACAAAGGGTTACTCGTGGTTTACGCAATCGTGCGCGCCGGTGGTCGGCAAGAAAAGGTAGAGGTCGGCACCGTTGTCGTTCTCGACCGCATCAAGGCCGATAAAGACGGCAACATCGAGCTGGTACCCGTGCTGCATGTCGACGGCACCACGATCATCCACGACGCCAAGGCGCTGGCCAAGATCAAGGTCGTTGCTGAGGTCGTCGGCGACGAGCGCGGCCCGAAGATCGTCATCCAGAAGTTCAAGAACAAGACCGGCTACAAGAAGCGCCAGGGCCACCGCCAGGAGCTCACCCGCGTCAAGATCACCAGCATCAAGTAATTCTTTTCAACCTCGCAAAGGGCAGCTGAAACCAAATGGCACACAAAAAGGGCGCAAGCTCAACTCGTAACGGTCGCGATTCCAACGCCCAGTACCTCGGCGTTAAGCGCTTCGGTGGCCAGGTCGTCAAGTCGGGCGAGATCATCCTTCGCCAGCGCGGCACCCACTTCCACCCCGGCGCCAACGTTGGCCGTGGCGGCGATGACACGCTGTTCGCCCTCGCTGCCGGTGCAGTCGAGTTCGGTCAGAAGGGCGGCCGCAAGGTCGTCAACATCGTGGTTCCGGCGGAGTAACTGCCCCACCACCACCAGCTTTTCGACAGGGGCGAGCTTCGGCTCGCCCTCGTCAGTTAACAAGTCAGGAGCAATCGTCATGGCAACTTTTGTTGACCAGGTGACGCTGCACCTTCGCGCCGGTCACGGCGGCAACGGATGCGTCTCGGTGCGGCGCGAGAAGTTCAAGCCGCTCGCGGGTCCAGACGGCGGCAACGGCGGCAACGGTGGCGACATCGTGCTCGTCGCCGATCCGCAGGTGACCACGCTGCTTGGTTTTCACCGTGCCCCGCACCGTCACTCCGATAACGGTGGCCCGGGCATGGGCGACCATCGCGCCGGTGCGCATGGCGAAGTGCTCGAACTCGGGGTGCCCGTGGGCACCGTCGTGCACGACGCTGACGGCGAGACCCTGATCGACCTCGATGTCGCGGGCATGCGGTTCGTCGCCGCGCCGGGCGGCCAGGGCGGGCTCGGCAATGCGGCGCTGGCAACGGCCAAGCGCAAGGCGCCCGGGTTCGCGCTGCTTGGCACTGACGGCTTCGAGGGCGACATCGGTCTCGAACTCAAGACTGTGGCGGACATCGCCTTCGTCGGCTACCCGTCCGCCGGCAAGTCGAGCCTGATCGCGGCCATCTCCGCGGCCAAGCCCAAGATCGCCGACTACCCCTTCACAACCCTGCATCCCAATCTCGGAGTAGTGCAGGCCGGTGAGGTTCGCTACACCGTGGCGGATGTGCCGGGCCTGATCGAAGGCGCCAGCGAGGGCAAGGGACTCGGCCTCGAATTCCTTCGTCACGTCGAGCGCTGCACCGCCCTGTTGCACGTTCTGGACTGCGCCACGCTTGAGCCGGGCCGTGACCCGATCAGCGACCTCGACGTCATCCTGGCCGAACTGGCCGCCTATCCGGTGCCGGAGGGCCAGTTGCCGCTGCTCGAGCGACCGCAGCTGATCGCGCTCAACAAGATCGACGTGCCGGAGGGCCACGAGCTGGCCGACTTCGTGCGTCCGGAGCTCGAGGCGCGCGGCTATCGCGTGTTCGAAATCTCCGCGGTGTCCCGAGCCGGGCTGCGTGACCTCACATTTGCGCTGGGGGAGCTGGTCGAGAAGGATCGCGCCGTGAAGGCGCTCGAGGTCGCAGCGCCTCGCATCGTGCTTCGCCCCAGGGCGGTCAACGAGGTCGACTTCACCGTGCGCGTCGAGGGTGGAACCTATGGCGACATCTACCGCGTGCTCGGCACGAAACCGCAGCGTTGGGTGCAGCAGACCGACTTCAACAACGAGGAGGCCGTGGGTTTCCTCGCCGACCGCCTCGCCAAACTCGGCATTGAGACCGAACTCTTCAACAATGGCGCGGTCGCCGGCTCGACGGTCATCATCGGCCCCGGCGACGGTGTCGAGTTCGACTGGGAGCCCACGCTCACATCTACTGCCGAACTCATGATGGCGCCCCGCGGGCTCGACCCCCGGCTGTTGAACGACCCGCGCCCGACGCACATCACCCGCCGCCAGAACTACCTCGATCGCATGGATGCCAAGTCCGCTGCGCGCGCGGAGCTCGAGGCTGAGCGCGAGGCCGGCATCTGGACGAACGACGAGGGATTCGAGGTCTCAACCGAGCAGAGCGACGCCGGTGAGTGAGGTTCGCACGCGAGCGGACATCCCGCGTGCATCGCGCATCGTGGTCAAGGTGGGTTCGTCGTCGATCAGTGGCGCGAACGCCGCCCAGATCGGCCCACTGGTGGATGCTCTCGCCAGCGCCCACGCTCGTGGCTGCGAAGTCGTGCTGGTGTCGTCCGGTGCAATCGCTACGGGCATGCCGTTTCTCAAGCTCGACTCCCGGCCCACCGATCTGGCTACGCAGCAGGCCGCGGCCGCAGTCGGCCAGAACCTGCTGATCTACCGGTACCAGGAGAGCCTGCGCCGCTATGCGATTGTTGCGGGCCAGGTGCTTCTCACGGGCGGCGACATGGAGAATCCGGTACACCGCAGTAACGCCCAGCGCGCCATGGAGCGCCTGCTCGGGCTGCGCATCCTGCCCATCGTCAACGAGAACGACACCGTCGCGACGCAGGAGATCCGATTCGGCGACAATGACCGGCTCGCCGCGCTCGTCGCCGAGCTCATCGACGCCGACCTGCTGGTGCTGCTCTCCGACGTCGATGCCCTCTATACGAAGCCTCCGCATGAGCCCGGGGCCGAGCGCATCGGCGAGGTGCCGTTCGGCGACGAGCTGCTCGCCGTCACGTTCGGTGACATCGGTTCGGCGGGCGTGGGAAGCGGGGGCGCGGGCACCAAGGTGGCCGCCGCTCGCCACGCCGCGACATCTGGCACCCCCGTCCTGCTCGCCGAGACCGGAAGCGCCCTCGAGGCCCTCGCCGGCGCCGACCTCGGCACCTGGTTCGCCGCGCATCCGTAACCTGCTGCACCCCGGGCTGGCGGGAGAAACCTCGTGTGGTGGAGGGAGAAGCCGAGTCGTGGGCGGAGTCGTAACCCATCCCACCACGCACGATCTCCCTCCGCGTCTAAACTTGGGGCATGCCTGAGACTGCCGTCGCCGCCGCGACTTTCGTCGAGAAGCTCGACGCTGGCCGAGCCGCCGCGCGCATGCTGGCCAGCGTGACCACCGAACAGAAGAACCGCGCGCTGCACGCCATCGGGGCCACCATCCTGCGCAACGCCGACCGTATCCTGCCGGCGAACGAACTCGACCTGGCGAACGCCCGAGAAAACGGCATGAGCGAGGGGATGCAGGACCGCCTGCGCCTCGACTACCGGCGGCTCGAAGCCCTCGAGGCTGCGGTGCTGCAGGTGGCGTCGCTCGAAGACCCGATCGGGGTAGTGGTGCGTGGCACCACACTGCCGAACGGGCTTCGGATCTCGCAGGTTCGCGTTCCCTTCGGTGTGGTCGGTGCGATCTACGAGGCGCGCCCGAACGTGACCATCGACATCGCCTCGCTTGCCCTCAAGAGCGGCAACGCGGTCGTGCTGCGCGGAGGCTCGGCCGCCGAGAACACCAACCGTGTACTGGTCGAGCTCTTGCAGGGGGCTCTCATCGAGGAGGGACTGCCCTGCGAGGCGATCCAGACCATCGATGAGTTCGGCCGTGACGGCGCACGCGACCTCATGCAGGCGCGCGGCTACGTGGATGTGCTCATCCCGCGCGGCAGCGCACAGCTGATCAACACGGTCGTCACCGAGTCGAAGGTACCGGTCATCGAGACGGGCGCGGGTGTAGTACACATCTACCTGGACGAATCGGCGGATGAGGCGACCGCCGTCGAAATCGTGCACAACTCCAAGGTGCAGCGGCCGAGCGTCTGCAACGCCCTCGAAACCCTTCTGGTGCACGAGTCGGTGGCCGCGTCGCTGCTTCCCCCGATCATCCGGCGGCTTCACGAATCGGGCGTGACCATTCATGGCGACGCTCGCACTCAGCAACTGGCAGCGGATGTCGTGCCCGCCGCCGAGGAGGACTGGTCGACCGAATACATGTCGCTCGACCTCGCGGTGCGTGTCGTGACGGGCCTCGATGAGGCGCTGGAGCACATCCACCGGTACTCGACCCATCACACCGAGTCGATCATCACCAACGACCTCGCTCGTGCCGAACGATTCCTGGCCGAGGTCGACTCGGCAGTCGTGATGGTCAACGCCTCCACCCGGTTCACCGACGGCGGCGAATTCGGGTTCGGTGCCGAGGTCGGAATCTCGACCCAGAAGCTGCACGCGCGGGGCCCGATGGGCCTTCCCGAACTGACCAGCACCAAGTGGGTTGTGCGCGGCGCAGGCCACGTGCGCGGCTAGACTTTGACTGTCCCCGAACGGAGAAATGCATGCTCGAGCTCGCCAATGTGATCGCTGACGTCAAAGTCCCGATCATCTTCCCGTCCTACTGGTTCGGCATCATCGCCGCCTGCATCTTCCTGTTCTTCGGCGTCGTCACCTGGACCTACCGGGACGTCGCCAACCGTCACGCCCATAAAGCGGCCACGGAGTACCACGACGACCACGAGCACGGTTCAGCGGGCCCCCACCACTAATCCATGACCGACAACGTCGTCGAGACCATGGGATTGCCAGAGGACTCTCAGGGTCGGCGACGCCGCATCGGCGTGATGGGCGGCACCTTCGACCCGATCCACAACGGGCACCTCGTCGCCGCGAGTGAAGTGCAGCAGCACTTTGCGCTCGATGAGGTGCTGTTCGTTCCCACCGGGCAGCCGTGGATGAAACCCGCGGTGACTGAGGGCGAGCACCGCTATCTGATGACAGTCATTGCAACGGCGGCGAATCCGCGGTTTACGGTAAGCAGGGTCGACATCGACCGCGATGGCCCCACCTACACGATCGACACCCTGCGCGACATCCGCAAACTCCACCCGGATGCCGACCTGTTCTTCATCTCGGGGGCCGACGCCATTGCCCAGATCCTGGACTGGAAGAACGTCGACGAGCTGTGGTCGCTCGCCCATTTCGTGGCCGTTTCACGGCCCGGACACGAGCTGGCCATTAGCGCATTGCCTGCGCAGGAGGTAAGCTCGCTGGAAGTTCCCGCGTTGGCAATTTCGTCGACCGATTGCCGGAGCAGGGTAAGCCGGGGCTTTCCGGTCTGGTATTTGGTCCCCGATGGTGTTGTTCAGTACATCTCGAAACACCATTTGTATCGGAGTATCGCATGACCACATTCCAGGATCCGCCACCGCATTCGCGGCGTGCGGTTCGCCAGAGTGAGCGCGGCGAGACAGCGGCGGCCACACCCGCCGAGGGCACGCCGTACAGTTTTGACGCCGCAGCAGGCGAGGCTCCGCCCTCGCAGGTTCCGGTGACGCCGCCGAGCGGCCGCCGTGCCCAGTTGCCCGCGTCAACTCCGCTCACGGGGCAGCAGGTTCCAGGACAGCAGGTTCCCGGGCAGCACGTTCCAGGGCAGCAGCTTCCGGGATTCGAGCCGCTCACATACTCGACCCAGGGGCGTATCCCGCCGCGGGGCGACGATGAGTCGTACCAGCAGCACACCGCGCCCGTACCACCGCCCGTGTCGGCGTCTGCCGAGGGCGACCAGTCGGCGTTCCGGGTGCGCGACTACAGTCCCGAAGGCGGTCGTCGCGTCGCGCCGCCGCGTCATCCGCTCGACAGCCCGCTTGCGGCCTCCTCGTCGTACCCGGGTGCGCCCGTGACGAATCCCGTCGACCTCGACTATCACACTCAGGCCGCAGCCTCCGTTCGAGCTGAAGTGACGCCGCCCGCCCACGTCGCCGCGCCACCATCCGGGTCGCTCGACGACAACCAGGGCCACACGCTCACTCGCCGCGAACTACGCGAAATGCGTGCCGCCGCCGAGCAGCAGGCGCCGCCGTTGCAGCTTCCGGACCCGATCGGTACCCTGTTGAATTCGGGCCCGATCGACATTCCCACGCTCGCGCCGCCGCCCGGTCAGTCGCAGGCCCTCGCCGAGGCGATGGCCGAATTCGACATGCTCACCCGTGCCCGCCGTGAGGCCGAGGCTCGCGCCAGGGATGCCCAGGTCGCGAGTCTCGCGACGCCGATCATCCTGCCCCAGCAGCCGCAGTCGCCAGTCGAGCAGGCTCCCGTTCAGCAGACTCCCGTGCAGCAGACTCCCGTGCAGCAGACTCCCGTGCAGCAGACTTCTGTTCAGCCGCAGCAGACGCCCGGTGCTGAGCCGTTCGTCCAGCAGCACTCCGCGCCCCAGCCGGCGGCTGCGCCAGCCCCGGTTGCCGTCGCGCCGGTAGCATCAGCGCCTGTTGCGTCGATACCGGTTGCGTCGGTTCCTGCTCCACCGTCGACGTGGCCGCTGGCCGAAGCGCCCGTGGCTGACACGCCGGTGCCGTCGGTGCCATTGAATTCCGAGCCGTTGAATTCCGAGCCTTTGAGTTCGGCGCCTTTGAGTTCGGTGCCTTTGAATTCCGTGCCGTTGAATTCCGTGCCGGTCCCGACCGGGGCGGTCCAACCGTCGGCGGTCGCATCGGTACCGGAGTTCGAGTCGCCCGGGGTGCTCGCGCCCCCCGTGTTCTCCGATTCCGGCTCCACCCCGGGCTCCGACTTCGATGACCATGGCGGTCGTTCACCCCGCGCATCCAACCACTGGCGTGTGCAGGCGGCGAAGGAAGACGAAGGCCTTCCGTTCGAGAACACATTGAGCCGTACGGTCGGCTCGAACACCTCGGCCATCACCACCAGCGCGCTCGTGTTGCCGTCCGTTCCCCAGCCCGACGGCATCCTGACGTCACTGACGTCGACCGGCGAGATTCTTGTCACGGGGTCGATCAACCTTCCTCGGAGCCTCGGCTCGACGGGTGCGCACCCCGACCGGGTCGATCATGCCGATGACGAAGACGATCCGCTCGACAGCCAGGTGTCTGCACCCGACTCGGCTCCGGTGCGTGCCATCCGTGCCGTGAGCACGAACACGTCCACCCGCGGCGTCATCGAGACCAAGCGCCCGCAGGGTAACCGGCTGCTGACGGGCGTGATCATCGCCGCCAGCGTGCTGTGTGTGGGCCTGGTCGGCCTTCTCGTGTACGCCTTCGCCACCGGCAAGCTGTGACGCGACACACGCCTCCCAATCATCCAAGGAACCAGTGACTGCATCGAAACACGCCCTCGAACTCGTGAAAGTGGCGGCCACCGCCGCTGACTCGAAGGGTGGCGAAGACCTTGTTGCGCTCGATGTGTCAGGGCCCTTGCCGCTGACCGACGTCTTTCTTCTCGTCACGGGTCGCAATGAGCGCAACGTTCTCGCCATCGCCGGCGAGGTCGAAGACAAGCTCATCGAGTTCGGTGCGAAGCCGCTTCGTCGCGAGGGACGCCAGGAGGGCCGTTGGGTGCTCCTCGACTTCGGCGACCTTGTCGTGCATGTCTTCCATGAGGAGGATCGCATGTATTACTCGCTCGAGCGACTCTGGAAGGATTGCCCGGCAATCCCGATCGAGCTCGCGCTCTCGCGCGCAGCCGAGTAGCAGAGCACCGTGACGTGGCCGGTGCTGGCCGGCGAGCGGATGACCCTCCGCGCGCCCCTGCCCACCGATGCCGCTGCCCTGCTCGCGATCCTCGGCGAGCCCGAGGTCTCGCGCTGGTGGGTGGGCTATACGCCCGAACGCGTCCGCGACGAGATTCTCGAACCCGGAAACGCCCTCGTCATTGTGATCGGCGGGCAGGTTGCGGGCGCCATCTTCCTGTATCCGAACGACGACCCCGAATACCTGCATGTCGTCATCCACCTGTTCCTCGGAGCGCAGTGGTACGGCAAGCGCTATGGCGCCGAGGCGCTGTCCACGGTCATCGCCCACCTCGCTACTCTCGGTCACCATCGCTTCACGCTCGATCCGAACGTCGACAATGCGCCGGCAATCCGAAGCTACGAACGGCTTGGGTTCCGGCGGGTCGGAGTTCTGCGGCAATACCAGTTGCGTCCCAACGGCACGCACGACGACGGCCTACTGATGGATCTGGTGCTCAGCGACTTCCCTGATGGCATCGACTGGCGCCGCGGTTAGCGGTTCCTGTGCCCACTCGACGGGCCCTTCGCGCTGAGTTCGAGCACCTGTGCGGCGAGCTGCTCGGCGACGAGTTCGAATGGTTCCATGGACTGTTCGGCGCGGCTCAGCACGACGGCACCCTCCGTTCCGGCGATGAGGATGGCTGCGAAACGCGCCGCGTCCGGGTCCTGGAGGCCCCCGTCGCGCAGCAGCTCGGCGAGTCGCGCCCGCCAGGTGCGGAACACGGTGGCGGCATGCTCGAGCAGGTCGGTGGAGTCCGTCGCTATGGTGACGGCGAGCACCGAGCATCCGGCTTTGAAATCGGAGCGCACCAGCACCTCACGCCACATGCCGAGAAAATGGGTCGTCACCTCCTGGGCCGAGTTCCCCGCGGACCGGTCGATAAGCGCGATGGCATGCGCTCCGGCGAGATCGACGGCTGCCGCGACGAGCTGGTCTTTGCCGTCGGGAAAGTGGTGATAGATCGAACCACGGGGCGCGCCGGTCAGCTCGAGTACCTCAGTGAATGAGGTCTCCTGCAGGCCCCGCTCGGCCAGCAGCCGTGCAGCGCCGGCGACCATTCTCGCTCGGGTCTCGCCGACCATTGCTGCTTCCGTTCGGATCGTGGGTGTTTTTGGGGTTGGTCCCGCCAGCACATCTGTATGATTCTCATCATAGCTTGACTATGACGCTCGTCATAGGGCAGACTCTGGTTGTCGCTGAAGCGACCAACGACTCACAAGGAGACCCCCATGCCCATGATCGACGTCTACGCCACCGCAGGTACGTTCACCGACAAGCACAAGCTCGCGATCGACCTCGCGACGACGGTCATGACGATCGAGGCGGTTCCCAATATCCCGATGTTCCGTCAGAACACCGCGGGTTTCGTCCACGACCTGCCCGAAGGCGACCTCTCGAACGTGAACGGCGACAGTAACTACGTGCGCGTACAGGTGCTCACCAATGTCGGGGCTCTCGACCGCGACAAGCAGCTCGCGGTCGTCGAGCAGCTCACCGACCTGATTGCGGATGCCTCCGGCGACCCGACCATCGTCGACCGCACCTGGGTGCTGCTCACCGAGGCTGTGGCCGGCGGCTGGGGTCTCAAGGGCCATGCGAACACCAACGACGAGCTCGTCACCGCCGCGCGCGCCCAGATCGCGGAGCTTCAGGCGTCAAAAGCGGCCGAGTAACGGCGTCGCGTGCGGCTGCTTGCGCTGTCGTCTGTTCGAGCCGAAATCGCTTGCGCGCGCGAGCGAACTCGTCGCAAACGGAGCAGGTGAGACGTGCCGGCATCGGTCTGTCGAAAATACCTTCGGGGACGGAAGTCGGTTTCTGTGGATAGCCCGCTCGCGTGACGGTCGGATGCGATGGAATTAGTCCATGGCATCCGGCCCGACCTTCGAACCCCCTGACGCGCATCCTCAGCGCGACGCAGACATGCTCGATGTCGTCGCGGGACTCGATCGCGAGCTGAACCGACTGACGGCCCTGAAAGCGATTGCGCTGAACCTCGCGCGCAAAGCACACACCGAGCGGATCGCCCTGCGCCGTTCGGGAGCGTCATTGGCCGACGACCGCAACCGGCCGGGGCCTCGTTTCGACTCGGCGATTCTGGCGCAGCGATCATTCCGTGCCGAAGTCGCGACCCTGCTCAACATCTCAGAGCGCAGCGCCGAAGATCTGATCGGGGTTTCGCGTGCGCTCGCCGAGACACTCCCTGCGACGTTGGCCGCGCTGGGCGACGGCCGCATCTCGTGGCGCCACGCGACGATCATGGTCGATGAGAGCGCTGGCCTCGATCCCGAATCCCAGGCCATGCTCGAGCACCGCATACTCGACCGAGAAGATCGGCTTACTCCGCCGCGGTTCGCCCGCGTGCTTCGCAAGACCCGCGAAGAGTTGAACCCCGCGACGATCGTCGAGCGTCACGGTGCCGCATTCGACCAGCGTGGCGTATGGCTCGACGACGGCCGCGACGGAATGTCCGACCTCACGGTGCGGCTCGGTTCCGTTCACGCGATCATCAACAGGCTCACCTCCGCCGCCCGGGCCATGAATATGCCCATGGATGACCGCACTCTCGACCAGCGTCGAGTCGACACCCTGACCCACGTTCTACTGGCGCAGGTCGACGGCCAGACGTTCGGCGTGGTGCCAGACGAGTGTGACGACGAGAACTTCGTGCGCTGGTATCGCGGCATCGCCGCCGATGTGGCGGTGACGGTTCCAGTACTCACCTTGCTGGGCCAGTCGGATGCGCCGGCGACGCTCGACGGGTGGGTTCCGATCGATCCGATCACTGCAGGCATTCTCGCGGCGGGCGCGCAAAGCTTTCTGCGCCTGCTTACTCACCCCGAAACGGGAGCGATACTGTCGGTTGGCCGAAAACGCTACAAGGTGCCGAGAGATCTGCGGCGTTATCTTCAGATTCGAGACCTCACGTGCAGATTCCCGGGCTGCTCGATAGCGGCCGTGCGCACTGACATCGATCACACTCTCGATTGGCAATTCGAGGGCGAGACCGAGCACTCAAACCTTGCCTGTCTCTGCCCCGGACACCACACCCTCAAAGGGGACACCGCGTGGACCGTGGTGCAGGCAGCCGACGGTTCGGGCGTTCTGACCTGGACGAGCCCGACCGGCCGCAGCTATCGCACCTTCCCGCAGACGCCGTTCGCTGCCTAACCGTTGTCCTGATCCGGTTGGGCCGATTTCGCCTGCGCGCGCGGCTTCCTCAGCGGTCGCGCACTGCGCCCTGGGAGGGCCGCACAACGAACGTGTCGGGCACGTCGAGTGCGTGCTCCGAGAACGCGCCATCGACGGCGACCTGAATGCGACTGACGTCGTCGCGAGCGACAAGGGCAATCGCCGACCCTCCGAACCCGCCGCCGGTCATCCGTGCGCCGATCGCGCCATTCTCCAGTGCCGTCTGCACCGCCAGGTCGAGTTCGGGCACCGAGATCTCGAAGTCGTCACGCATGGAACGGTGCGAGGCGTCCAGCAACTCGCCGATGGCGCGCGGTCCGTGCGCCTCAAGCGCTGCCACAGTGTCGAGCACGCGCTGGTTCTCGGTCACGACGTGCCTCACGCGGCGGAAGGTCACGTCGTCGAGCAGGTCCCTGGCTCGCGGGAGTTCGTCGATCGTCACGTCGCGCAGCGATTCGACACCGAGCAGCGACGCGCCCAGCTCACAGGAAGCACGCCGTTCGGCATAGCCGCCGCTCGCGTTCTGGTGCTTGACGCCCGTGTCGATGATCAGCACTTCGAGGCCGGCGGCTTCGAGCCCCAGCGGAATGATGCGGTAGTCGAGGCCGCGGCAGTCGAGGAAAACGGCCGAGTCGGGCTGCCCGAGCAGGGATGCCGACTGGTCCATGATTCCTGTGGGTGCTCCCACGACCCTGTTCTCGGTCACCTGGGCCACACGCGCGATCGTCTGCCGGTCGAGCCCCAACTGCCACAGGTCGTTCAGCGCGAGCCCCACCGCGCTCTCGAGCGCGTGCGACGAAGACAGGCCTGCTCCCACGGGCACGTCGGAGACGATGAAGATGTCGAGCCCCGGAACGGCGGCGAGATCGGCCCCGAACTGGCTCAGGGCCCACGCGACACCGAGCGGATGCGCGGCCCAGCCGCCAAGATTCTCGGGGCTCAGCTCGGCCAGCGGGATCTCGACCACTTCGTCGGCGTACGAGCTGCCGACCCGGGCGACGGGCTCGTCTCGTGTGCCGACCGCGACGACCGTTCGGCGGTCGATCGCGAACGGGAGCACGAAACCCTCGTTGTAGTCGGTGTGCTCGCCGATCAGGTTCACCCGACCTGGCGCCGACCAGATTCCGTTCGGCTGGTAGCCGAAGACCTGCTCGAAGGCGGCGGCGGCCTCGTCGCGAATATCGATCAGCATTCGAACCTCACACCCCGTCTGCGGCAGCGATTGCACGCCGAATGGCCTCGGCGGCGACTTCGGGCAGCACGTCGCCGATCCAGGCGCCCATCGCAGACTCTGAGCCCGCCAGGTACTTGAGTTTGTCTTCTGCTCGACGAGGAGAGGTGAGTTGCAGCATGAGCCGAACGGTATCGCGGCCGGCATCCGTTGGGGCCTGGTGCCACGCCGCGATATACGGTGTCGGGGTCGAATAGAGGGCGTCGACGCCTCGCAATAGCCGCAGGTACAACCGGGCGAGCTCCTCGCGCTCGGCGTTCGTTGTGCCCGCGAAGTCGGCGACGTGCCGCAGCGGCAGCATGTGCACCTCGAGCGGCCACCGCGCCGCATAGGGAACGAACGCGATCCAGTGGTCGCCGCGCAGCACGACGCGCTCAGACGCCGCCTCGAACTCCAGGATGCTCGCGAACAGGTCGCCGTCGAAGCTCTCGATCGACTCGAGCAGGCGCTGGGTGCGCGGTGTGATGTACGGGTAGGCGTAGATCTGGCCGTGCGGGTGGTGCAGCGTGACGCCGATGGCTTCGCCACGGTTCTCGAACGGGAACACCTCACGCACCCCGGGAAGTGCTGAGAGGGCGGCCGTGCGGTCCGCCCATGCCTCGATGACGGTGCGGGCGCGCGACTCGGTGAGACCGGCGAAGGAGCCCGAGCTTTGCGGGCTGAAACACACCACCTCGCAGCGGCCGATGGCAGTCAGGGATCGCCCGATGCCGATCGCGTCGAGTTCGTCCTCGGAGTAACCCTGCGACAGGCCGGGGCCGAATGAAGGGGAGCGGTTCTCGAAGACGACGACGTCGTAGTCGTCGGGCACCTCGGACTGGTTCGACGGTGTAGCCGGGGCGAGCGGGTCCTGGTCCGAGGGCGGCAGGAATACGCGGTTCTGCCGGGCCGCAGCAATCGAGATCCAGTCGCCGGTGAGCGGGTCCTGCCGCATTTCGGGCGTACCCGGCCGCGCATCCAGGATGCGCTCATCCGCCTTGCGTGTCGGTGACAGGGTTGTGTCGGCGTCGTCGAAGTAGATCAGCTGTCGCCCATCGGCCATTTCGCGCAGGTGCTTGGTGACGCGCAACATCGAACTCCTGTTTCTCTTCCAACCGAAACCGACGTGTCCATTATCGACAGCGTTGTGTAACTCAACTCCACGACAGCATGGCCCTAATCGAAAGCAGTGTGGCCGGAATCACAAGCGATTCTGCGCTCATTGACAAGAAAACGCAAGTAAACGACAATGGACCCATGGTTTCGCCCACGGCCCTGCCCGCAGCGGTGCGTCGTGAGCGCATCGTGGCCATAGTCGAGCAGCAGGGATTCGCCCGCGTCGCAGAACTGAGCGATCGATTCGGAACGTCAGAGGTCACGACTCGCGGCGACCTGGATGCGCTGGCCCGGGCTCAGGTGGTGCAACGCGTGCACGGAGGAGCGATCGCCGCCCAACGCGCGCTGAGCCCCGAACAGCCGTTCGAGCAGACGTCCCTGGTCGCGGCCGACCAGAAGAAGGCCATCGGTTTCGCTGCCGCGTCCCTGGTGCAGTCGGGGCAGGCCATTGTGCTCGACGTCGGCACCACTACCGCGGCGATCGCGGGCGCGCTCGTGGCACGCACCGACCTTCGTGACGTCATTGTCATCACGAACGCGCTCAACATCGCGTTCGCCCTCGAGCCGGCCATCCCGCGCTTCAGCGTCATCGTGACGGGCGGCACCCTTCGGCCTTTGCAGCATTCGCTGGTCGACCCTCTCGCCGGCGCGGTCCTCGAGCAGATCCGCGCCGACATCGCTTTCATCGGCTGCAGCGGGGTCGACACGCTGGCCGGTGTGACCAACGTCAATCTTCCCGAGGCAGACGTCAAACGACGGATGCTCGCAGCTGCAGCGCGGAGTATCGTCGTCGCCGACGCCAGCAAGCTCGGAGTCAGCCACCACAGCAGGATCGCGCCTCTCGCCGACATCGACTGCCTGATCACGAGTTCCGACGCCGACCCTGGGATCGTCGCTGGACTCGAGCGTTCGGGCGTCGCGGTAACGATCGCCCCGGTCACGCTCGCTCCGGTCACATTCGCTTCGGTCACGCGCACCTCATAGCCGGTCCCATGCCGATGCAGAGCATGGGTTGCTAGTTTTGGCTCAACACTCGCAAGGAGAAGCATGTCGTGGTTAGTCACGGGAGGCGCGGGCTACATCGGCGCCCACGTCGTTCGGGCGTTGCAGGGTGCAGGACTACAACCGGTCGTTCTCGATGACCTGTCGACCGGGTTCGAGAGTTTCGTGCCGGATGCTGTGCCGTTCGTGCGGGCGAGCATCCTCGACGGGCAGGCCCTGCTGCGCACGATCGATGCGCACAACGTGTCGGGCGTCATCCATGTCGCGGGCTACAAGTATGCGGGTGTGTCCGTCCAGCGACCGCTGCATACCTACGAGCAGAACGTCACCGGCACCGCGACCCTGCTGGCCGCCATGGCCGACCGCGGCGTCGATCGGATCGTCTTCTCGTCGAGCGCGGCCGTCTACGGAACGCCGGATGTCGACCTCGTCACCGAATCGACCCCCTGCGCGCCGGAGTCGCCCTACGGCGAGTCAAAACTCGTCGGCGAGTGGCTGCTGCGCGACCAGGCAGTCGCGGCCGGCCTGCACCACACGTCGCTGCGTTATTTCAATGTCGCGGGTTCGGGGGACCCGTCCGTGTACGACGCGAGCCCGCACAACCTGTTTCCGCTGGTCTTCGACGCTCTGGTGGCGGGCCGTACGCCCGTGATCAACGGTGACGACTATGCGACCCCGGATGGCACGAACGTGCGTGACTACCTGCACGTCTCCGACCTTGCCGTCTCCCACGTCGCAGCCGCGCGTCGGCTCGAGGCGGGCCAGCCTCTCGAGCCCGCTTACAACCTGGGAAGCGGGGATGGTGTCTCGGTCGCCCAGATCATGGCTGCGATCGCCGAGGCGACCGGCATCGATTTCAGCCCGCAGATCGGTGCGCGCCGACCCGGCGATCCGGCTCGGATCGTCGCCAGCGGAGAGCTGGCTGCCCGCGATCTCGACTGGGCGATGCGACACACCCTGGCCGACGTGGTCACGAGCGCATGGCAGGCGCGCCTCGCCGCTGCGGCCTGAGGCGCGGATTTCGGTGCTGGTTGTGTAGTAATCTGTCCTAGTTGTCTTCGCGACCTTGGTCGCAGGGCGATCCGGGGTCCATGGCGCAGCCCGGTAGCGCACCTGCATGGCATGCAGGGGGTCAGGGGTTCGAATCCCCTTGGATCCACAGAAATTGCTGGTCAGACGGCCATTCCGGAACCCCAATCAGGGGATTTGGGATGGCCGTTCGACATTTATTCGACACTTCACCGCACAATACCGCTCGCTCTCGGGGCATTTTTGGAGGGTCTCGGAGCTTTGTGGTTTCGCCTGCGCACCTCTTAGGTATGAACAGCACAACTTCTTACCCCAATGAGTTCGAGTCGATTCTGACCTTGTCCGAGCTGGCAGCTCGGCTCGGCGTGACCGCCCAGACCATCTACGACCTGCGAAGCCAGGGTCGCGGGCCACGTGGTTTCCGGATCGGTCGCCAGTTGAAGTTCCGTGCGTCGGAGGTCGACGCGTGGCTGAGGCGCCTCGAAGAGGCCGACGCGAGACCAACGGGTGGGGGCGAACGGTGAGCGGCGGCCGCCCGCGTACCGTGATCGGTACCTACGGCACTGTCGGACTCCGTCCCAAAGGTCGCGGCTACATCGCCTCAGCGCGGTACCGTGACGCCGACGGTCGCCTGCGCCCGGTCACGGCGTCGGGAGCTTCCCGATCCGCCGCTCAGGCCCGGCTCAAAGAACGGCTGCTGAATCGATCGGGTTACGGGGCGCGGGGCATGCTCGCGTTGACCAGTTCGTTCCGTGAACTGGTCGCACTGTGGCTGGCTGACCTGGAGAGGCAGGACCTCGTCGAGGGCACGAAAGAGAACTACCGCGACGACATCCGACGGCATGTCATGCCGGCATTCGAGAACCTGACGCTCGGGGAGATCACGACCGGGCGGGTGGAGTGGTTTCTCAAAGCCGAAGCTGCGGTCTCCTACTCGAGGGCGAAGCATTCCCGGACGATGCTAAACCTGTTGTTTAGCTTCGCTTTGCGCTACGACGCGATCCCGCGCAACCCCGTCGAAGGCACC